>WNGL01009578.1_pt1 | contig 11235 bp, 8 predicted proteins | sample 5400591 | NCBI WGS metagenome assembly WNGL01 (sample SAMN13153377, study PRJNA577476) | soil metagenome | isolation source: 80 cm soil or saprolite under Garry oak tree replicate 1 | place: USA:California | collected 2016-06-15
ATATCTCCCGCGATACGCAAGCAACGCCCGCGGGAATGGCCGGGACATCTTGAGTCTTCCGCGCGTCGCCGGGACAGGCTCGGCAATCTCAACTTCCGTGGCCGGCGCGCCTGCTGCCAGGGCCGTTGGCTCCCAGTTTGGCTCCCAGTGCCCTCGCCGCGGGCGCTGGCGCATGGCCACCGATCCGCTCCTAGCCCTTGCCTGGCTGGTCAGGGGCCTTGCCAGCAGCGCCGGTGCGGCGAAACGTCACAAATGAGTGATTGCCGGTGAGCAGTCACTCATCCCATCAAAGACAATATCGAAAAAGCTCACCTACTAGGCCTAACTGCGCCCCGAGCAGCACTCGAACCTGCGGCCTACTGCTTAGGAGGCAGAACCAAACCGTGTCCCCCCGTGCCGCCTCTTATGGCCTGAAGGGGCGTTCACCTGCGACTATGGTGGCCTGATGTCGCGGCACGTTGCCCTGTGCCTGCCACTGTTGGCTCCCAGTTTGGCTCCCCGGCGGATCCCCGGGCGGAATGGACCTCTGGGGCGGTGGTGCCCTCACGCCCAGCAGCCTGACTGCGGCTGCTGCCTGACGTTGGCACAGGACACTGCGTAGCGAACTGTATGCCTGAGGAGCGGCGAACTGTATGACCTGATCGCGGCGATAGCGGAGTACTGCTGAAACGGACTGTCGCGGACCGCTACCTTGACACGGTCGCTACCCGGCGGGTGACCTTGGTGGGTTCGGTAGCAAACCGTGTTCTCTTTGGATGAATGGGCAGGTCAGCGGGCTCGCGGGTGCGGGGAATCCGGGCGTCGAATCCGGCCGGGCTGAGGCCGATCATGTCAGCGGAGCGGATCGAAGGGCACGAGGGCCTGCGGACATTTCCCGGTGACAATGAGGTCGGCGAGAAGACGGCCGGTGGCCGGTCCGAGTGTCATCCCCCACATCCCGTGGCCACCCGCCGCGAATATGTTCGCGTCCCTGGTTCTGCCGATGATGGGCAGGCCGTCTGCCGTTACCGGCCGCGCGCCGACCCACGCTCCGGAACAGGCGGACCAGTCGACGCCTGGCATGAAGTCCTCCACCGAGCGCACGATCGCCGCGATCCGCCTCTGATCGAGCGGGTCATCCGGCTTTCGGAACTCCATGGTCCCCGCGACTCTCATCCCGCCGCGAGCGGGCGTGCAGGCCACTCGCAGCGTGGGGATGTAAAGCGGCTGCCGAAGCGGCTCGGGCGTCCGGACGGTGAATGAGTAGCCGCGGCCAGCCCGTACCGGAGTGCGGGCCCCGGCAGCGCGCGCAAGCCTGCCGATCCACGCGCCGTTTGCCAGGACGCACACATCGAAGTCGGCCGCTGCATCGGCCTCGTGCGCTCCGCGCAGATCGAGCCTCGTGCCGCCAGTCCGGCCGGTCACGGCACCGACCTCAGCGCCCGTGACCAGCGTCCCGCCCCGGTTCGTAACCGCGGACGCCAGGCTCCGCACGAACTCTAGCGGCTGCAAGAACTTCTGGCCGCCGATCCGAAGGCCATGCCGGGCCCGGGGACCGAGAAGCGGCTGCTCGCGGCGCAAGTCGGCCTCGGACAGCTCGTCCACCGCGAAGGTCACGCCGGTGTCGGCCACGGCTTGCAGCTCATGCCGGAGCCGGCCGGCCTGGTCTGGCCGCTCGAAAGCGGTGATCATCGCAGCGTCCTCGATGCGGGCCATGACTCCGCTGTCAGTCAGAGCCTCATACGAGTCCAGCGCGAGGCCGTTCAGCCGGGCATAGCTCGACACGCCGGCCCGCCACTGACGGTTCGTGCAATGGGAGGCGAACGCAGCAAGGAACGGCCCGGCCGCCGGCAGCTCAGCGGGCGCGACCCGCAGCGGGCTGTCCGGGCGGAACAGGGATGCCAGCGCGTACCGCAGAACTGACGGCTCGGGCAGCGGCGTCACCATGGCCGGGCAGATCCATCCGGCATTGCCGGCCGACGCGCCGGCAGCGACGTCGCGCCGGTCGTAGACAGTGACGTCGAAGCCCGCCTCCTGCAAGAACCAGGCGACCGACAGCCCGACGATTCCCGCTCCGACAATCGCTGCGCGCCCGGCACCCCGGCCAGAGGCTGGTCCGGAAGCGCGCCCGGTGGTCTGCCCAGCGGCCTGGTCAGGCAGAGCCTTCCTCCGCCGCGACTGGTGCGCCCGACGCGGAGTCGGGCACAGCGCCGGACACCCTCCAGTACCGGTCGCCCCTCGGACGGACGAACAGGAAGTAGTAGAGCAGCGCCCCAGCGAAGACGCATGCGGTGATCACGAGATCGGAGCTCTTCTGCTTGGTCAGCGCGATGACCACACCAGCCAGTGCGATGATCGGCGGCACTGGCCAGAACGGCATCCGCGACGGCCGGTTCAGGTGCCGCTGGCGGACCCGGCTCACCAGGGCCGAGACGGCAATAAGGCCGTACAGGATCACGATCAGCACTGCCGTGAACGTAACCACCGTGAGCAAGGACGCCTGGAAGCACAAGATGGTCGCCAGCACGCCGACGATCAGCGTGGCCACCCACGGAGCCCCGCGCCTGTGCTCGACCTTCGCGACCCATGAGCTCACCGGCTCCGGCCAGGCGAAGTCGCGACCGCTGGCCCACACGATCCGGGCGAACTGCAGCGTAATGGCGACGGAGGCATTGAAGATCGCGATCAGCGCCCCGTAGGTGACGATGGTCACGAAGGTGTGGCCGAAAGCCTCACCCCCGACCTCGGTCACCGGAGTGCCCGAGCCGAGGAACGCGCCCAGGTTGTGCGCGCCGAAGACAATCCCGATGAAGGGGACGATCTCGAAGAAGATGCCGATGAGCGCGGCGGACACCACGGCGCGGCCGATCAGTTTCGCCTCGCCGAGCACCTCCTCGGCGAAGTTGATCCCGCTGTCATATCCGTTCACCGAGAACAGGGCCGTGGCTAGGGCCGCGACGATGGCGCTGACAGCGACTGGCGACACGCCACCGCTACCGTTGGCGACTACGGGGTGGCTGAGGATCGACAACGGCTGATGCCAGTGCGTGAAGCCGGCCAGGCCGAGCGCGCCGACGACGATCAGCTCGATCGCCAGGAAGACTCCGGTCAGCCACGCGTTGAACCTGATTTGGAGCAACGCGATGAAGGTGACGACGATCATGCCGAAGCCGGAAATGAGACTTGTCGAAATGCCCGGGTCCAGCGCGTGCACGTAGGTGCCGATCCCGATGGCCACGCTGGCCGGCAGGAAGATGGCCTGGCCGATGTAGTCCACCATCGCGACGAAGCCGGTGGCCTTTCCGAGGACTCTGGTGACGATCGAGAACAGCCCTCCGGCGACCGGGAACATCGAGCCGAGCTCGCCCATGCACAGCGCCACGTTCACCGCGATGAAGCAGCCAATGAGGTACGCCCAGACCGAGCCGGTACCCGCGACCGCGATCACCGCGGTGCCCACGACCAGAAGCGAGGCCGTCGGCGTGATGTCGGAGAGGATCAGCGCGAGATGACCGAGTGAGTTGACTGCCCGCCTCAGCTCCTGCCGGTATCCGAGGTTCTCCAGCGCTTGCTGGGATCGCGTCTCCGTCGCCGCCTGTTGCTCTGGACCAGACATAGCCGCCCCTTGAAGTCGGGTGGAAAGCAGGACTAATGGCGCGTAAGCTACACCTACGATTAGTTCCGGTCAACGCCTGACAGGAGGCGCTCATGAAGGTATACATCTCAGTTGACATGGAGGGCGTCTCCGGCATCACCGATCCGGAGGATGTCCTTCCAGACGGTGCCGATTACCAGCGCGCACGCGTCTTCATGACCGGCGACGCGAACGCGGCCATCCTCGGCGCCTACGACGGCGGAGCCGATGAGGTTCTCGTCAACGACTCGCACTGGATCATGCGCAACCTGCTGCTCGAGCAGCTCGACCCCCGGGCCCGGACGATCAAGGGCTTTCACAAATCGCTGTGCATGGTCCAGGGCCTGGACGAGACTTACGACGGCGCTGTGTTCGTCGGATACCACTCCTGCGCCGGAACCGAAGGCGGCGTACTCAACCACACAATGCTTGGCAAGGAGATCCAGAACATCTACCTGAACGGCGACCCTACCGGCGAGACACGTCTTAACGCGGCGTTCGCCGGGCACTTCGGCGTCCCCGTCCTCCTCGTTGCGGGGGACGCGGCGGTGTGCAACGAGGCCCGGCGGGTGCTGGGTGAGGACATCGAGACGGTTGCCGTCAAGGACGGGATCGACAAGTTCAGCGCCAACTGCCTGCATCCGCAGGTCGCCCAGACGCAGATCAGGGAGGCGACAGCGCGGGCATTGCGGGACCGCCGCCGGGTCACGCCGTACCGGCTCAGCCCGCCCTACAACCTCGGCCTCGAATGGAACTCGACCACGATCGCCGCGACCTGCGCGCTCATACCCGGAGTTCAGATGAGCGGATCCAGGTCAGTGGAGTACAGGACGAACGACTACCCCGAGTTGATGCGCGTGCTCGTGGCGATGCTCTTGCTGGGCTTGCAGGTCGGCCAGAAGGCTATTTATGGCTAAGACCACCGCTCAGGCCGCAGGGGGTGAGCAAGAAGGCTCAGCGGCCGACTCGGGCGTCGATCTGGCCGCCGATTCGGCCCGACTCGGGTCTACGGTGCGGGCCCAGCGAGAACAGCGGGGGTTTACCAGGGCCTCGCTCGCCCGCCGTGTCGGCATCAGCGCCGCTGCTATCAGCCAGATCGAATCCGCAGCCGTCCAGCCGTCGCTCACCACGCTGCGCAAGCTCGCGGCGGCGCTAGGCATCCCGGTGTTCCGATTCTTCCTGACGGCCGAGTCGGAAGCTGTCAAGGTTGTCCGGCGCGCTGAGCGGAAGACCATCGAGCTGCCGAAGCCCGGAGTTCGATACCAGCTGCTGACACCATCGCTGCGCGGCCAGCTAGAGGTCCTGGAAGTAACCCTCGGACCAGGCCAGGACTCCGCGACCGAGCTGATGAGCCACGCAGGCGAAGAGTGCCTGGTGATCCTCGCCGGCCAGGCCACGCTCGAACTGACTGACGCTGCCATTCCTCTCGGACCAGGCGATTCGGCAACGTTACAAGGCAGCATCCCACACCGGCTTCGCAATGCCGGCCGCAGCAACGTCGTCGCCCTGTCCGCGATCACGCCGCCATCATTCTGACGCGACCTTGGCCGACAGCGGGCTCGGCCAGCTCATCCACGCCTCCTGGCCCTACGGCGCCCACGCCGGCCCGCGCCGGCACCTATGTGTGCAAAGTGCCCGAGGCGATTGGGCTGTCTGCCACCTGCTGTCGTCTCAAGCTCCGAGCCAGATGATCTCCGGCCCCAGGAGGCTGGCAGTGGCACCGGGTAGCACCTGGTGCTACAGTGAGAAGATGACCAACCTTGAGATTACGCAGCGCGACTTGCGGTCGCGATCGCGGGAGATCATGGAAGCTGTCGAGCATGGGCAGTCATTTACTGTGACCCGGGACGGCCGCCGCATCGGAGAGCTAATCCCGCTGCGCCGACGCCGCCGGTTCGTCCCACGGGAGGAGTTCTCGGCGATGTCGCGCAATGCTCCTGATGGTGACCTCGAGGCGTTCAGGTCGGATCAGGACGCCGCTGCTGACCACGAGTCCGCTAGCCCGTATGAGCGGTGACCTTCCCCGGCAGGGCATGCTCGATACGAACATCATGATCTTGCGCAGGTGGATCGATCCTGGTCAGCTGCCGGATGAGATGGCAATCAGTGCCGTCACTCTGGCGGAGCTGTCCGCCGGCCCGCACGAGGTCCGCCCCGATGGCGAACAAGACATGTACGCCGAGCACGCCGAGCGCGCCCGGCGCCTGGAAATACTGCAGCGCGCCGAGAGTCAGTTCGACCCGGTGCCGTTCGGCGCTGAGGCGGCCCGCCTCTTGGGGCGCGTGACGGCAGCGGTCATCGCCGCCGGGCGCAAGCCACGAAGAAGAGTCGCTGACCTGATGATCGCAGCAACGGCCATCGCCGAGAGACTGCCGCTGTTCACGACCAATCCCGGTGACTTCCCCGGCCTCGACGACCTCCTGCCGGTTATTTCAGTCACCCGCCCAGCCGTCCCGCACGAACGACCATCCGGCCGGTAGCAGACCGCATACGCGAAGAACCGCCGACCGGATCGCCCGGAAGCACAGGTGCTCGCCGACACAGGCTGGGCCAGAAGGGACAATCGGTGACTGCCTACGTCGTCAACCGGGCCTCGGGCACGGTGACTCCGATCCGCACCGCCACCGGCACCCCCTCAAGGCGATCAAGGTCGGGGACGACCCCCGGGTCATCGCGACTACAGCCCTGCACCCGCCGGAGCATCGAAGCCTGCGGTAAGCGGCGCGTGAGCCTCGTCTCTGTCATTCCTTCTTCTCGGAATTGATGTCGGGGCTTGCGGGCGTGCCGGAACGCTGCTCTCAGTCGCCGCGGGTCGAGGGCACGTCGCATTCTCCCCGCCGTCTACCGGCCGGTCAGCAGTAGGTCGCGACGATCACCCCGGTCCCGTGGTCGAGCGGGTTGGGTTGGTAGCCGGGGTTGGTCTTGACGACCACGATGTGGACCGTGTTTCCCGAGATACCGCTGCCGGACTTGGTTACCTTGCTCGTGACGAGCGTGCCCATGTAGGACGGAACGCCGCTTGTCGGCGGTGGGCTGTTGCCTCCCGTGGTCGCCCAGGCGCTGCCGCACGCGGCGGGCGGGGTGGTGGTCGGCAGGGTTACGGTGCCGGCGAAGCCCTTGTCGGCGGAGGGTGCGATACCGCCGGACAGGCTGTTTAGCTGGTTCCAGTTGTCGGCCCACCAGGTGACCGTGGTGGTGGCAGTGGCCGCGGCTACCGTCTTGTCGCCGAGAGTGAACGCGCCCCGGCTGGGGAACGCGAACACGATCGCGCTCTTGCTGTCGCTGGCCTTCTGGTAGTAGGCATCGCCCGCGAACGTTGCGCTGACCGGCTCGGGTCCGAGCGGCACGGTGACGGACGGGATCGTGCATTTCACGTTTCCGGCGGAGTCGGTCGTGGCGGTGCAGGTCTGCGTGCCGATCGCGAGCGTGACCGTCTCGGCCGGGTTCGGCGCCGCTGAGCCTGGATCACCGTCGTTGTCGCTGGCGCCATCCTCGACCAGGGTCGCGGTCAGCGTCGCCCCGGACGCGCCCGCGAGGATCACGGTCGGCCCGGTGTAGGTCACCGTCGTCTCCTCGGGCGTGATCGAGAACGACTGTGTATCGCTGCTCGAGAGGTAGTCGGTGTCGCCGGCGAACGTCGCGACGATGTTCTGCGCTCCGGTCTGCGTTGGCGTGATCGAGCAAGATGCCACCCCGCTGTTGTCGCTCGTTGCCGTGCAGGTGTCGCCTGAACCGAGCGTGAAAGTGATCGACTTGCCCGCGATCGGCGCTCCGCCGTCGGGATCGAACAGCTTGGCCGAGGCCGTGAACGCGTCGTGGTAGTGAGACGTGAGCGCCCCTGTGTAGGTGACCTGGGCGTCCTCCTTGTCGAGAGTGAAGCCGGCGGTTGCGCTCGACGCCTCGTAGGTCGGCTGGTCGCCGGCGAAGCTGATCGTGACCGTGTAGGCGCCGGGATCGTCGAGCGGCGTCACCGAGCAGCTCGCGTTGCCGCTCGTGTCGGTCGTGGCGGTGCAACTCTCGGCACCAAGTGTGAATGTCAGCGGCTCGCCGGCGATTCCCTTGGAGTCGCTGTTCTCGGTCAGCGCCGCCGACAAAGTGACGGGGTCGTTGTAGTCGCCGCTCGTGTCGCCGCTGTACGTCACGGTCGTCGGGATGTGATTGACCGTGAAGTCCTTCGTGTCCGACCCCGCCTGCCATGCCCCGTCGCCGGCAAAGGCGGCGATCGCGTGGTAGTGGCCGGGCGGGTCATTGATCGTGACGGCGCACGACGCGTTCCCGTTCTGATCCGTACTCGCCTGGCAGCTCTCGCCCGCGGCGGCGAAGAAGATCGTGCGGCCCGCCAGGCCGTTGGTGGTTCCCTTGTCGTACAGCGTCCCGGACAGCGTGATCGTGTCGCCCGCGTTCGCGTTCGTGGGGCCGGTGTAGGCGATGTCGATCGGGTTGTTGAACAGCTTGCTGAAATCCGGGGAACCCCAGCCGGTCGCCTCGTCCCACCCGGTGGCCGCAGCGAAACCGTTGGTCCCCGTGGTGATGTCATGGAAGTCGTTGGCGTAGGCGGTCGAGTCGTTCGCGACCGAGTAGATCAGCGGACCGGAGAACCCGATCCCCGGCCGTCCCGAGCTTGCGTTCTGCTTGTTCCAGATCACCGACCCGGCGGCCCAGATCGGAGCAGCCAGGCTCGTCCCTCCGGTGCAGCAGCTCGCGGCTCCGTCGAAGTAGAGGTACGCGCCGTTGCCCGAGTCGGCTGACACGTCGGGCACCGCGCGGCCCGTGCATGTGGTGGGCGGCGAGCCCCACGTGTACGCGGTCCCGATCCCGGTCTGCCACGAGGGGCGCGGCTCGCTGCCGTTGCAGCCGCCGGTGTTGTTGAGCGCCGTCTCGGAGGCCCAGGTACTCCCAGGCTGACTGACGCTCAGCGTCGTGCCGCCGACCGCGACCACGTACTGGCTGACCGCGGGGTACTCGCATCCCGCCGACGCGGCGGAGTCGCCCGTGGAGAAGTAGAACGTCTTGCCGGTCGCCGCTCCGTGCTGCAGCGACGTTTCATCGTTCGAGTCCACCGTGCAGACGGGGTTGCCGTTGCTGTCGGCCTCTCCCCAACTGTTGGAGATGATCGCGATGCCCGAGTTCGCTGCGGTGTTGAGCACGTCCTCCAGCGTTGTGCCCGAGCTGTCCTTGCCGAGCCAGTAGGTCTCGTGGATCCCCGGGGCGACGCCGTGCGCGATCTCGGTATCGAGCGCGACCTCGTTGTCGCCGCTCGTGATCGTGCTCGCGCCGTCGACCTGGACCCAGTTCAAACCGTCATCGCCGCTTTGGCCGACGGTGATCGCCGTAGTGCCGGTCCCGGTCGCGTAGCCGGTGAAGTCGCTCTGAGGCAGCTCCTGTCCCCACAGCGTAAAGCCGAGCGTCCGTCCGGTGCCGTCACCCACGAGGTCGTAGGCGCTACGGAAGTCGGCTCCATCGAAGCCGCACTTCGAGCCCGGAGCCGGGGTGCAGCTAATCGCGGGCTTGCCGATCACCTCGTTCGAGAGGCCGCTCACCCATTTGATGCTCAGATCCGCAGGTACGGAAGGGTCGCGATCGTTGGCAAAGAACTCGTGGCCGCGGCCCGTCGAGTAGTCGTTGATCGTCACGCCAAAAGCGCGCTCTGCATCTCCTGAGCGCGCCCGCACATGCACGAGCAGGTTGTCCGGCGAAATCCCGGTGACCGCAAGCCGGTGGCTCGCGAGCCACGCCCTGACAGCACTGACCTGCGAGGCGGTGGGCGCGTACCGGCCCATGTACTGGGCGTTGGTGAGGTAGTGCCCGTAGCCGGGGCTGCCCGGCGTGCTCGCCGCCCTGATCAGCGCGTCCAGCCCGGCGGAGTCACGAACGGCAAGGCCGACGTTGATCTGCAGCACCGCGTTCGGGTCGTGATGCGCGCGCAATACGGCCCGGCCGGTCGCGACCGGCAACGGCGTATCGCCCCGGATCGGACGGGGTCCCGGCTGCGCCGACGCCGCGTTCGCAAACGCGCCGAGCGCGAGCAGCCCGACAGTTAGCGGACCTGCCACCCCAAGCATCCGGACGCGGCGGCGGACGCCGCCCGGCAAGCCGCCGCGCCGCCGCCAATCGCCACGTTGCCGCCATGCCGCCAACAAGCGCGCCCGTCCCGGTCCCATGTTCGCCTCCCAAGCCCCAGTCGCCCTGCCGTCAGGCATGTCGCGAACAAACATCATCGTGCTCGCGGCGAGCGTGCGAGCGATCCGCATCTGACGGTCCCAGCAGCACGCCCGCGGCCGCCACGCATGCGCCGGTCAGCGTCCGCGCGGCCAGCGTTTTCGTGATTCTGTGCCGCATCGCCAGCCTTTCGGGGGCAGCGAGTCGCGTCCGGCGGCGCCCGCGCGACCTGAACCGACGATAGGCCTGGGCTGGCGGTGAAGGTATCGGGTGTTTCCCTATGTTTGAAGGTTGCCCGGAGCGGCTCTATATAGGGGTTCACGTTCCGCGCTCGCGAGGCGCGCGCCGAGTTCGGCGCGCGAGCGGATGCCGAGCTTGCGGTAGACGCGGGCAAGGTTGGCCTCGACCGTCTTGGGGCTGATGAACAGCCGCGGCGACCTGCCGGTTCGTCAGCCCGGACGCGGCCACATCGGCCACGAGCTTTTCTGACTCGGTGAGCCCCTCGCCCGGTCTGCGCGCAGCGGCGCGGTCGAGTTCGGCGCGGGCGCGCTCGGCCCAGCGCCGCGCGCCGGCCGCGTCGAAGATCTCCAGGGCCCGCCCGCAGAGGTCCCGGGCCGGTTGTCTCCGCCTGCTACGGCGCTCGATCTCCCGGCCACGAGCATGGTTCGCGCGTATTCGAGCCGCAACTCAAGCCGCTCAGTGACGCGGCTGGCATCGCTCGCTGCCAGCGCGGCGGCGGCGAGGTCGCCGCGGGCGGCGTGCAGAGCGGCCTCGCGCCGCATCGCCCGCCCCCAGTCCGGCAGCCCCGCTCGTCGACCTTCGCCCGACGGCCGTGCAGGACTGCTGGGTTGAGTTCACCACCCGGGCGGGCAGGGCTGCCGGGCTGGCCGCCGCGGCGGAGTTCCTTGAGCGGGCTACGGTCCTGACGCCCAATCCGGCGCAACGGGCCGGGCGGGCTCTGGCCGCGGCGCAGCTCTGCCGCAGCCAGCAGCTCGGCGATCTTGTCCCGCCCCGGCTTCCACGTCACGGGGCGCCCGTTCATCGAAGACCAGCACGAGCGGGCGCCCGGTTACCTCGGTATGGAACCCGTCCTCGCCCTCGCGCCACCATCGCGGCGAGCGGATCGTGACGTTGACCTCCTGGCCAGGCGGGCACCGGCTCGCTGGGCTGCATCGTCGAGCTCGTCCCGGTCCGGGTCGCCGATGACGAGCAGGTCAATATCCGCTGGCGCCCTGCCGGGCTGTCCGGCATACCGGGCTGCCCAGGAGCCGAACAAGAACGCCGACTCGATGCCGACCACCCCGGAGAGCTCCTCGGCCACCACCTGACGCGGCCCGAACGATCGGAGCAGCAGCTCGGTGAGCGGGCCAGTGAGCGGCGAGTCGGCTGCAGTGACCAACCGCGTGCTGCCGAGCCTGCGTGAGGAGACGACCCCGGCCTGTTCGGCTCGGGCCATCTCGCGC
>WNGL01009581.1_pt1 | contig 11232 bp, 9 predicted proteins | sample 5400591 | NCBI WGS metagenome assembly WNGL01 (sample SAMN13153377, study PRJNA577476) | soil metagenome | isolation source: 80 cm soil or saprolite under Garry oak tree replicate 1 | place: USA:California | collected 2016-06-15
GTGCGGCGATCTCGCCCTTGGTCTTCCGCATCGGCCGACGAAGACGGCAGGATCACCTGCGGAGGCGTCGGCCGGACTCGCTTGGTACCGGGTGTAGTAGAGACGGTCGATGCGGGCGTCCTCACATCCCCAAGTCACGGACCACGCTCACCTACGTGTCGCTACCCCACGCCCCAGCGCGAAAGTCGAGCGGTGTCCGGCCGCGCTTCTGCCTGGGTAACCGTCCCACGCCGTAGCGCACGCGGTGCGTTCCCGGGCCGGGAAAAGATCCGGACCGCGGTCGGTGGAGGGAGAGCTGGCGTGCCCGGGCTGTTGGTCTGCCGATGCGGTGGGGGCATGCCTCGGTGCCGGTGATCCGGACGGGGGCCGGTCACGCGCTCGTGCGACCACGTCGGGGCGGTGCGGCGCCGGTGCCAGGCCGCGCATGTGCTGCCGCCGGTCGAGTTGCTGTTGCGGCGCGGACGCGGTCGAGTGGTGCGGACAGCGACCGCCGTGGTACGGATCAGGCGCACACCGACTCGTAGCCCAGCCGGTACCGGAACTTCAGGTAGCACTCGATCGGGACCGACGGCCGGCCGAACACCGGGTCGAAGGAGGGCCGGAACGAGGCGATGAACGCCTCGGTGTCCAGCTACGCGTCCACCCGGCATCCCGGGCCTCGATCCTCTGCACTACAACGCTTCCAGCCGATCATCCCAGCACAGCCTAGGCCCTGGGAAGAAACGCCGATCGATAAGGCGTCGGCGCCAACGGCCGTACCCGACAGGCCCTGCCCCGCCCTCACCGTCGCCTGCCGGGCGTCAGAAGTGCTGGAGTGATCCGGTGAGCAGGCCGCGCATGAAGAAGCGACCGAGCAGCAGGTAGAACAGCAGTGTGGGTACGCACGCGATGAGCGCCCCGGCCATCGCCTCGTCGAAGGGTACCGCCTGTCCACCGGCGATGTTGTTCAGCGCGACGGTGACCGGCCAGGCGTCCCGATTGGTCATCACCGCGCCGAACAGGAAGTCGTTCCACACCGCGGTGAACTGCCAGATGATCGAGACCGCGAAGGCCGGGCGGGCCAACGGGAGCGCGATGTCGAAGAAGGTGCCTAGCATCCCCGCGCCGTCGACCTGTGCCGACTCGACCAGCGAGGTGGGCAGCCCGACGAAGTAGTTGCGGAAGATGAGCGTGGTGATCGGCAGTCCGTAGATGATGTGGACGAGCAGCAGCCCGCCCAGCCCGCCGGTCGGGTCGGCCCCGCCCCGCAAGCCGGCGGCGTTCATGGTCTGTACCAGCGGGATGAGCACCGCCTGATACGGCACGAAGATGCCGAACAGGATCAGCGGGAACACCACACCGGCGCCGCGGAACCGCCACTTCGCCAGCACGAAACCGTTCGCGCAGCCCAGCAACGCCGAGATCAGGCTGGCCGGTACCGCGAGCCCGACACTGTTGCGCAGGCCCCCTTCGAGTTTGGGCCAGGCCAGGGAGAAGCTGTGCAGGGACAGCGATCCGGGCAGCTCCCACATCCGGGTCACGCTGACCTCGGCCGGGTTCTTCAGGGCGGTGACCACGAGCACGTACACGGGCATGAGGAAGAACGCGGCCAGCGCGTAGAGCACCGCGTACCGCAGGACCACCGGCCAGCGTCGCCCGGTCATCGACGCTCCTTTCGCATGGAGTACCGGATGTACGGGGCGGTCAGCAGCGCGACGCCGAGCAGGAGTATTGTGGCGATCGTGGCGCCGCGGTAGTAGAAGCCGCCGTCGAACGTGGTGAACCACATGTACAGCGACGGTGTTTCGATTTGCAGGTTCTTCGGGTCCAGCGCATATAGCAGATCGAACGTCTTCAGCGAGGCGTGTACCAGGATCACCACGGCGCTGAGCAGCGCCGGGCGCAGCATCGGCCGGGTCACGTGCCAGAAGACCTGCGCCTCGCTCGCGCCGTCCAGCCGAGCAGCCTCCCGCAGGCTGTCGGGGATTACCCGCATGCCGGCCAGGAACAGCGCCATCACGTACCCGGACAGGGCCCAGCCCGCCGGCAGCGCAGCCGCCGCGACCGCCCACCCGGACGTCGAGCGGTGCCAGTCGCTGCGCAGGAAGCCGAGCCCGACCTCGCTTAACAGCCGGTTCAGGCCGGTCGTGTCGGGGCCCCGACCGTTGTCCAGCAACCACCGCCAGACGATGCCGGTCGCGATGAACGAGACGGCCATCGGGAACAGGTAGACGCTACGCAGAAACCCCTCGCCGCGCACGCCGCGGTCGATCAGGTAGGCCAGCACGAAGCCGACGGCGAGGGCGCCGGCCACGAACACCACTGTGAAGATCACGATGTTCTGGACATCGATTAGCCATCGCTCGTCCCGCCACAGTGCCGCGTAGTTGCGCAGCCCCACGAAGTCGTATCGGGGCGACAGGCCCCGCCAGCTCGTGAACGACACGCGCAGGTTCCAGCCGAGGAAGCTGTAGACGAAGATGCCGAGGGCGATCAGCGAAGGCGCAATGAGAAGCAGCCCTGGTGCCACGGACCGGCCCCGGCGCCGTCTGGCGCGGTGGGGCCGGCCGGCCAACTTCGGCAGCACCTTGACCGGCTGCGCGCGGTGCCGCTGCACCGGCTGTACCGCGGTCACCGGGTGTCCTCGTAGGTGCTCGCCACGGTCTGCGCGAACCGCGCCGTGTCCCCATCGCGCAGGAACAGCTCCAGCGCCGTGTCGATCTCGGCGTTCCACCCGTTGTCGGCCACCACGCCATGGGTCAGCGAGCCGACGATGCGGGTATGCGGGTCGCGCCACTGGCCCAGATCCCAGGCCAGATAACCGGTGTAACGGTTGGGGTCCGCGTCGATGCGCGCCGGTATCGAGCCCTTGAGGGGGTTGAAGAGATCCTGTCCGGCCACCGATCCGCACTCGACCAGCCAGCGGCGGGCCAGGTCGGGGTGGCGGGCCCCGGTCGGCAGCGTGAACGAGTCGGACAGGAAATCGAACACCCCGTCGGTACCGGGTGAAGCCGCCACGGCGAAATCCTTGTTCCAGGCCAGTTTTCTGCTGATGGCCAGGTAGGAGTAGGCCCAGTCGCCCATCACCGCGTACACGGCCGACCCGGAGGTGACCCGGTCCAGTTGCGGCTGCCAGTCGGCCGCGCTGGAGGTGACATCCGACTGGGCGAGGACTTGGCGGTAGGTGTCCAGCACCGCACGGGCCGCGGGCCGCCGCCAGGGGGTACCGCCGCCCCACAGCTCCTCGTACCCGTCCGAGCCCAGCTCACCCAGCAGAACCGTCTCCAGCAGGTGCTTCTGGGTCCACTCCGGCCCGACGGTCAGCGGGGTCAGGCCCTTCGCCCGGATGGTCGCGGCCTGCTCGAGGAACTCGTTCCACGACCGGGGTGGCCCGGCGATCCCGAGCGACCGCAGGGTCGCGGGGCGGTACCAGATCAGGTTCGCCCGGTGGATGTTCACCGGCACCGCGTACAGCTTCCCGCCGATGGTCAGGTGGTCCAGCAGGCCACGCGGAAGTACCGAGGTCCAGCCCTGCTCGGCGTACAGCGCGGTCAGATCGGCGACCTTGCCCGAACGGACGTCGTCGGCCAGCTCCAACCCCGCGTGCCGCTGGTACGAATCCGGCGGGTCACCCGCGAGCAACCGGCTGGCCAGGATCGCCTTGGCGTTGGAGCCGGCGCCGCCGGAGACCGCCGCGCTGACCACGTGCACGCCCCGGTTCCTCGCCTCGAAATCACCCACCATGGCGTGCAACCCGTCCTCCTCCCCGGGACCGGTCCACCACGAGTAGATCTCGACCTGGCCGTCCCGCATGCCTCTGCTCGAGCCTAGGTACGGCGACATGGCACTGATCGCTGCGACCAACAGCAGTGCGACGACGGCCATCCGGCCGTGCGACATAAGGTCCTCCCATGATTACGAACCGCTGTTGCCTGTGCGCACGGCGGTTGATGTAGGGCTCCTACGACTCACGACGCCGTCCGGTTCAGCCAGGTGCCAAATGAACGCCTGACCAGCAGTCTCACGCCGAGACACGAAGCGTCCCTGCACGGCAGCGGCCCGACCGGGGTGAGACACGTTTTGCCCCCGTCGTCCGGTCTCGCCACCGCGCTACTCCTCCGCTCGGTCAGGCGCGATTAGCCGTATGGACCGTTAACGGATTCACGCCGGTCACCAGTGACCCGGCGCCAGCCGTCCGCCGTACAACGGCCCGACCCGCGAGAAGGGAGGCACCATGCCCAGTACCGTCGACGGGGGCGCCACCGCGTGGGTGCTGGCCAGCGCCGCGTTGGTGTTACTGATGACACCGGGCGTCGCCTTCTTCTACGGCGGCATGGTCGGGCGCACCTTGCAACGCGCTGACGCTGATCGGCTCGCCGCGATCACCTCTGCCATCATCAGCCTGGCCAACGGCGCCGGGCGTGTTTACGACATGGGTACCCCCAGCCGCGTCGCACCACCACGGTTGCCCTGGACTTCGGGTGCATCACCCTCGACGAGGAGATCAAGCTGTTACCTGTTCGGCACGCCGGGGCAGGACCGGTTCGGCTTCATGTGGAACGATCTGATCGCCGGCGCGCTGGGGGCGCTGGTCATCGTGGACACCCGTCGCCTGGACGACTGCTACGCCGCGGTTGACTACTTCGAGCAGGCGAAGGTGCCGTTCGTCGTCGCGGTCAACCGGTTCGACGGGCAGGTCGCGCACAACATGGACGACGCCCGTTTGCTGACCGTGCTGCACCGGGCACTCTACGATACCCGGGCGAACGCCGTGGCGTAAAGCATCGTCTATCATCGACGGTGGCGAATAAGGCCGGTCCGTGGCCGGCCGGCGACTGACAGGGCCTCGTACATCACGGCGCAGAAAGCCGACAGCTTTAGAGCGGGGCCGCCACGACAAGCCCGGTATCACGAGCTGGCGAGGTCTACCGCCGTCGCCCCGGTACGACGCGGTAGGCGTCGGCCCGGTCTGATGAAGTGCGCGCGCCGAGCACTGCAAGCGGGGCGATATACGGGGGTTATACGACAAGCCGATGCCACCCGGTCGGTGCTCGCTGTGGACCTGATCTTATTACACCGGAGGCGGTCAGCAGGCGCCGGCATGGCAGTATCGAACCATTCGTCGGCGGCGGACGTAGACCACGGCCATTGGAGTCGTGCGAACGAGGTGGGCCGTCATGCACTCGCTTCCCCCCGTGTACGCCGTGGCGGCGGCCGGCGCGCTGGTCGCGGTCGGGCTGGTCGCGGTCGGGCTGGTCGCGGCTGCGCTGCACAAGAGCAGACGTGACCTGGGTACCGTGCGTCAGGCGCTTAACGCGAATGAGCTGACTGGGCTGCCCAACCGTCAAGCCTGCCGCGCGGCAGGCTGTTGACAAGACTCCGAGCCCAGGGACTGGTTACGTGGACCGGATGGTAGCGCCAGCCGCGCTCGGCCGAGCGTTGCTGCTCGGGCGCGCCGCGGCCACACTGACTGCGGCCGGTGCCGAACTACGCCTGGTCAACGATCCGCGGCGGCTGATCATCGTACTGGCCATCGTCCTGGCCACCACGGTCGCGGGGCTGGTCGTGCTGTCCCGCAACCCGCACGTGGTACGCCACCCGATCCTGATCGTCGCGCTGGACCTCGTGCTGGTGCTCGTCGTGCTGGCGGTCAGCCAGGGCGGGGTCGCCTACTTCTGCTGCGCGGCCGGCGCGTCGGCGCTGGCCGGGGTGCTGCTCGGGATGCGGGCGCTGATGTTGTGTTCAGGGCACGCGGCCCTGGGGTACGTCGTCGCGGACCGGGTGCTCCACGCGGCCACGCCGTCACCGGGGATTGCCGCGTTCGTCCTAGCCTTCCCGATGGCCGATGTGCTGGCCGGGATCGGTGGAGCGGTCGCCGCGGCGGCGTTGATGCACTACGTCAACCTGTCGGTCGAGGTGGTCGCCTCGGCACAGCGCTCGGCAGCCGCGTCCGAGCGTGCCCGGCTGGCCCGCGAACTGCACGACTCGGTGGCCAAGACGCTGCGCGGCGTCTCATTCGCGGCGCTGGCGCTGCCCAACTCGCTGCGCAGGCATCCGGCGCTTGCCGAACAGCTGGCCAGTACGGTGTCCGAGGGGGCGAACGCGGCCGCGCGGGAGGCCCGGGAGCTACTCGACGGGCTGCGGCTGGATAACCCGGACGAGGATTTCGCCACCAACCTGCAACGGATCTGCCAGCACTGGGCAGACACGTCAGGTATCCGAGTGAAGCTGACCCTGGCGGCGGCCGATCCACCGGTCGCCGTGCGCTACGAGTTGAGCCGCATCCTGCAGGAGGCGCTACGCAACATCGCCCAGCATGCCAGCGCCAACCTGGTCGAGCTCATCCTGGTCCGCGACGCGCGGGCGCTGCGCCTGGTGATCCGCGACGACGGGCACGGGTTCGATCTGCCACGGGATCTGTCGGTGCTGCGGGCCGACCACCACTACGGCATCCTCGGCATGCAGGAGCGCGCGCGCACCATCGACGGCACACTACGCGTCAACTCGACCCCCGGCAGAGGTACGAGGATCGAGGTATCGGTCCCGCTGGATCCAGCACCGGCCGTCCAATGATCGACGTACTCGTCGTCGACGACAACCCGATCGTACGGGCCGCGCTACAGGGCTTCCTCAGCACCACCGATGAGGTAAACGTGGTCGCTGAGGCCGCGGACGGTCGGGAGGCACTCGCCGCCGCGCGGCGGCTGCGCCCCACGGTCACCCTGCTCGACTACCGGATGCCGATCGCCGATGGGCTGTCGGTCATCACCGACATCAGCCAGTACTCCACGGTACTCGTGCTGACCAGCGACGACGACCCCGCGCTGATCGCGAGCATGCTGCGCGGCGGGGCCCGCGGGTACCTCATCCACGGGGAATTCGATCCCGGTGAGTTGTTGCGTGCGGTGCGCGCGGTCGCCGACGGACAGGGTTGGCTTTCGCCCGCGGCGGCGGCCGCGGCCACGGCCACGGTGCGCGACAGCATGGCGCGCGAGCACGCGCAGCACGCCGAGGCGGAGCGGCAGCGGCAGGCCCGGGCCCGGCTCGGGCTGACCGAGCGCGAGGAGATGGTGTTGGCGCTGTTGTCCGAAGGGCTGTCCAACGCGGCCATCGCCCGCCGGCTGGTGATCACCGAGAAGACCGTGAAGAACCATCTTCACAACATCTTCGCCAAACTGCGGGTGAGCAACCGCACCGAGGCGATCGTGCGCTGGATGGGCCGCAAATGACGGCCGTGGCGGAGCCGACAATACGCCCGAGGGAAGATAGCCGGCGATGACCCTAACCGATCGACAAAACGCGACCGCGCCCACCCCGCACCCAAACGGCCGGAACCGCCGGCGCCGTCACCTGCCCGACCGGCTCGTCCGCCGCACCCGGTTCGTCGCGATAGCGATCGCAATCGGCGTGGTCACGGTCGCGGTTCCACCGCTTGTCGTCCCGCACGTGCGTGGTGCACGGCCGACACAGCACGCGCAGCCCGGACCCGGGCTTGTGCCCTCCAGGGTACCGTCCCCGACGCCGTCCGACTCGCGGTCATCCGCGCCAGTGCCGTCCCAGTCCCCGTCCGCCCCGACCGTCGAGGGCAACACCCTGCTGTCCCAAGGCCACCCCGCGATCGCCTCCTCCTGGGAAGCGCCCGACTTGTCGGCTCCAGGGGCGGTGGACGGCAACGCGCAGACCCGCTGGTCGAGCTCCTTCTCCGATCCGCAATGGCTGCAGGTCGACCTGGACGCAACCGCCGCCATCAGTTCGGTCGTGCTGCGATGGGACTCGGCCTTCGCGACCGCATACGAGATCCAGACTTCCACGGACGGCCAGACCTGGTCGAGCATCTACCGGACCACCACGTCCACCGGCGGCACGCAGACCCTGCAAGTGTCCGGCCACGGACGCTTCGTTCGGATGTACGGCACTGCACGGGCCACGCAGTACGGGTACTCGCTGTGGGAATTCCAGGTATACGGCACCCGCCCGGCGAAGCAGTGTGAGACCGGCGGCAACGCCGGCCTCAATCGTCCCGCGACGGCTTCCTCTGTTGAGGCCGCCGGGTTCGACGCGGCCAAGGCGGTGGATGAGGATCGGAACACCCGGTGGTCCAGCGAGGCGTCCGACCCCCAGTGGATCCAGGTCGACCTCGGCTCCAGCCAACACATCTGCCAGGTGGTTCTCGACTGGGAAAACGCGTACGCCACCGCATATCAAATCGACATATCGGCCGACGCCAGAACATGGTCGACCGTCTACCGCACGACCACGTCGACGGGCGGCCCGCAGACGCTGACGGTCAGCGGCACCGGCCGGTACCTGCGCGTCTACGGCAGTGCCCGGGGGACCCGGTACGGGTACTCGCTGTGGGACCTGGCCATACACACCGGCCGCTGACACCGTCACCGGTACCTCATCAGAATCACCGCTCGGTGGTGTCCAGCGTGGCCCGCAGGAACCGTAGCGCATAGTGCGCCCGGGACTTGACGGTACCCTCCGGGATCCCGATCCGGGCCGCCGCCTCGGCCGCCGAGGCTTCCCGCAGGTACAGCTCCACCAGCACCACCCGATGCTCCTCGGACAACGTGAGCAGCGCCCGGCGCACCGTCTCGGCGGCCACCAGCTGCTCGACCGCGTCGGCGGGCGCCGCTATCCGGCTCACGTCCATTGTGGACAACTCCGCCGGGCGCACCTTCCGGGCCCGCGCAATGTCGATCGCGTGGTTGCGGGCTACAGTGAACAGCCAGGGCCGTGCGGATTCCAGGTCGGCGGGCAGCCGGTCGATGTTGCGCCAGGCACGCAACAGCGTCTCCTGCAACAGATCCTCGGCCGTCTCGCGGTCGCCCAGCGTCAACCGCAGCAGGTACCGGTAGAGCGGCTCGGCGACGGTTCGGTAGATCGCGTGCATCCGCTCCTCGGCGCTCGGCTCCCGCCTCGGGGTCGAGACGGTAGGCTCAGGGACAGCCGGTAAAGTCAGCACAGTCACTGCGGGCCCCGTTCATTTAGTGTCGGGCTGCCAGCCGCCGATCCGCCGGCGGCGTCGCCTTGGGAAGAGCCTTGATTCGTTGGCTGGCAACGGCGACCTCTCCTCGCGTTGCGCATTTCGGGCGGCCGGCCCGGACTGATCCGGTGGACGGCAGTCACCGCTCGGTTGGGCGGCGCATGACCGGAACGCTATCCCCCAAAGGGTCCGCGGAATTGAGTCGAAGGACTCATAGGCGGGTAGGTCGGGACTCATCTTCCTGGGACCACAGCCCGTCCCGTTCCTGGGGACACGAGCGATGCTCATGTGCCGTTATCAGCTTGGCCGGTAGCCGGAGCGACGCCGAGACACACAGCCGCTCAAGCCCTGCCCGATGGGCCGGCGCTTGCTGCTGATCGCCGTCGCACTCGCCGGTACGCACCGCTCCCGCGCACGCGGTCGCCCGCGCCGGCCGGTCATGCATGATAGCCTCGGCGCCCACGTGGCGACGTTCCGATCAGGGCCGACAGATCCGCCGCTTTCGAGTGCCATAGGCAACGCTGTGGCAACCTGTCGCGTCGTCAGATCGAACGGGCCAGCCGGTCGGCGAGTATCCGGGTGAAGCGCGGCGGGTCCTTGAGGTCCCCACCCTCGGCGAGCAGGGCCAAGCCGTAGAGCAACTCGGCGGTCTCGCCCAACGTCTCCTGGTCGCCGCTCTGCTCATGGGCCTTGCGCAGCCCCGTGATCAGCGGGTGGTTCGGATTGACCTCGAGGATCCGCTTGACCGGAGGTACGTCCTGGCCCATCGCGCGGTACAGCTTCTCCAGCGTGGGCGTCATGTCGTGTTCGTCGCTCACGACGCAGGCCGGCGAGGTGGTCAGCCGTGCGGACAGCCGCACTTCCTTGACCTCATTGGCCAGCCGGTCCCCGAGCCAGCTGACGACCCCGGCGAAGTCCCGCTTGAGCTGATCGGGCTCAGCACTGTCCTTCTCGTCGTCGGTGTCGAGGTCGACCTGGCCCTTGGCGATGGACCGCATCGGCTTCCCGTCGAACTGGCCGACCCGCTCGACCCACACCTCGTCCACCGGGTCGGTTAGGATCAGGACCTCGTACCCCTTGGCCCGGAACGCCTCCATGTGCGGCGAGTTCTCGATCACCCATCGCGATTCGCCGCTCATGTAGTAGATGTCGCTCTGGCCGTCCTTCATCCGCTCGACGTAACCGCGCAGCGTGGTCAACTCGTTGGCGTGGCGAGTCGAGGCGACCGAGACGATGCCGAGGATCGCGTCCCGGTTGTCCGTGTCATGGACAAGCCCTTCCTTCACCGTACGGCCGAACTCGCTCCAGAACGTCTGGTACTTGTCGGTGTCGCCCGTCATCAGCTCCGCGACGGCGGCCAGCACCTTCTTGACCAGTCGGCGGCGGAGCACCCGGATCTGCCGGTCCTGCTGCAGGATCTCCCGCGAGATGTTCAGCGACAGGTCGTGCGCGTCCACCACACCCTTGACGAAGCGCAGGTAGGGCGGCATCAGCGCGTCGCAGTCGTCCATGATGAACACCCGTTTGACGTAGAGCTGGACGCCCTGCTTCGCCTCAGGCAGGTGCAGATCGAACGGGGCGTGCGAGGGGATGAACAGCAGGGCCTCGTACTCGAAGGTCCCCTCGCCCCTCATCTGGACGATCTCCAGCGGGTCGGTCCAGTCGTGGCTGATATGCCGGTAGAACTCGCGGTACTCTGCTTCGCTCACTTCGCTACGTGGCCGGGCCCACAGCGCCTTCATCGAGTTCAGCGTCTCGCCGGACATCCGGATCGGCCACGCGATGAAATCCGAGTATCGTTTCACGATCTCCCGGATTTTCCAGCCGGCGGTGTAGTCGAAGAGTTGGTCATCACTGTCCTCGGGCTTGAGGTGCAGGGTGACGGCGGTGCCATGCGGCACGTCCTCGACGGTCTCGATGACGTACGTGTTCTCGCCGGTGGACTCCCAGCGCGTGCCCTCGGTCTGCCCCGCGCGGCGGGTCAGCATGGTGACCTTGTCGGCGACCATGAACGTCGAGTAGAAGCCGACGCCGAACTGCCCGACCAGGTCCGCCGGCACGGCAGCATCCTGGGCCTCCCGCAGCCTGCGCAGCAGATCGGCGGTGCCTGACTTGGCGATCGTGCCGATCAGGTCGATAACCTCCTGGCCAGACATCCCGATACCGTTGTCGCGCACGGTCAGCGTGCGGGCCTGCGGGTCGACCTCCATGTCGATGTGCAGGTCCGAGCTGTCGACCTCGAGGTCTTTGTCGATCATCGACTC
>WNGL01009582.1_pt1 | contig 11232 bp, 9 predicted proteins | sample 5400591 | NCBI WGS metagenome assembly WNGL01 (sample SAMN13153377, study PRJNA577476) | soil metagenome | isolation source: 80 cm soil or saprolite under Garry oak tree replicate 1 | place: USA:California | collected 2016-06-15
ACTCCCATCGAATCCGATGACCTCACCGTCCTCCGCAAACGGAGCAGCGAAAGCATCAGCGTTGCGCTGGTTCCAGCCATCCAACAGCTCTCGATAGAGCGTGCGGATCTCCATCTCATCAGAAGATGGCGCGCCTTGCGGTCGGAATGAGTGTGAACTCATAATTGATACTCCTTCTTTCTTTCCGATATTGTACTCGGGTTTGCGGAGTGAAACAAGGATCACTGAGCGAAACCACGGAAGAGCCAGCAGAGGCAAGCCAGGTATTGTGCTCACAGAAGCGATCCCTACTGGCCGAGCGCCTGGATAGCTCGCTGGATGCCTTCATGGTGGGTCGGCGCAGCAACTGGTTGCCAGCTCAGCTCGCGGGCGGCCCTGGCGTTGGAAACGCGCATGGTCGTGGCGAAGAAGTCGGTCCCATACGGGGCCACCAGTCTGTAAAACCCAGGACGCGGGCCGTTCCCCTCCGACAACCTGGATGTGAGAGACCCTTGCCACCCCGGATACTTGTCCCGATTCCTCCCGTCCGCGTCCTGGGTTTTACAATTGAGCGACATCTATTACTTTTCCTATGTGGTCGCTTTTTCCTTTTTTTCCTACTATTGGAAATTTCATTTGAGGGGCTTTCTCCATCCTTCTTCTCGGCGCTCTCTCTGGAAGGAAGCAAGATCGGAGACGTTTTTCCAGGTGGAAGCTGATACGATTGTGGGGAGGAAACGTTTCTATACAGGAGCAAGGACCAACGCAGTACAATCAAAGAAAAGGAGAACAAGAATGGCACCTCTCTCGATCGAGCCAAAGTCTGAGCACAATCTTGATGGCTACGGTGCGCCGCTTATCCCCTGGTCGAAGATACGTGATCGCCTGGATCAGGGGTTTACGAAGGCGCCGGAACAGGGCGGACCCAACCGGCATACGTGCTGGTTGACGACGGTGCGTCCAGATGGGAGGCCACACGTCATGCCGCTGGGAGCCGAGTGGGTAGATGGCGCCTTCTACTTCACTTCGGGAGCACATACCCGCAAGGCGAAGAACTTGGCACTCAACCCTGAATGTGTCATCACGGTCGCCACTCACGATTTCGATATCGTCGTGGAAGGCAGGGCGAGCAGGGTGACCGACCCGGCGCTGGTGGCACGCATCGCAAAAATCTACCAGGACGGGGGATGGCCTGCGCAAGTCTCGGACGATGGCACATCACTGACAGCCGAATACAGTGCGCCGAGCGCAGGGCCGCCACCATACATGATCTACCAGGTCATACCCCGGACCGTGTTTGCCCTTGGGGCGGCTGAGCCATATGGCGCGACGAGCTTCAGGTTCTAACCAGGAAATGCAGGGAAGTTCTGTCTGGCGTGGAGGAGGCAGTGACGGGCAGATCCATAAAACGGGAGGAGCGCTCTACGGTGTCTTGAAGCGCCCGGGTTACTGCTGGCTGGAAGGGAGGAAAGAGTTCGACGTCACAGCTTCCCATCTTCGTTTTGATTGCTCGCATCCAGGTTGTCAATCGAAGGCACGCGGGCGAGAGGAATCGGGACAAGGATTCTCTTGTGGCAAGGGTCTCTCACATCCAGGTTGTCGGAGGGGAACGGCCCGCAGCATGCTCCTCTTTTCTCCCGCCCGCGTCCTGGGTTTTACACATATCCGCCCTGACACGCCCCAGTACCACCGAACAGCCTGCGTAGCGGCTTCACCTGTGCTGGCTACTTGCGGTAGCTGTCCGTCAGATGATGCCTTTGAGAACACCTTCCTATGTCTCTCGTAGCTTGCCGATTCCCAAATGTCGGGTAGAATGCGAAATGCATTCACCTGTTCATCTTCATAAAGGGGTAACGTACACTGTGCATGAGATTCTCACCTTCATCATGCGTTTGCTAAGCTTTTGCCTTCAGTCGCTCCACCACCGCTTCGTTGACTGGACCAAACCATCCACCACCGCTCTTCTCCTGGGAACGCTGACCGACCTTTCTAGAAGCAAGTCCGAACTCGTGGCAGAAAACGCCCGCCTGCGAAAGCCTCTCATTATCCTGCGGCGATATATCACACGACCTGCCTGTACCAAAACGGACCGCATACTCCTGGTGCTCCTGGCAAGAATGGTTCGGGTCTGGAAACAAGCCCTCTTCATCATTCAGGAAGACGATGTTACTGCGGTGGCATCGCCAGGGTTTTCGGCTCTTCGGGAAGTACACATCCAGAGCAGCTGCTCGCACATCAAAGATAACCGCAGAGATCGTGGCCTTGAGGAAGCGAAATGGCCAGAGACAACCGACTATGGGGAGCAGAGCGGATACGGACACCATGCCGAGTGTTATGTACTAAAGATAAGGGAACTCACCAGACAAAGATGCAAGGGCAACCTCCCCTTCTTCACAGGGCCTTTCAAAAGCCAGATCGAGCTGAAGACCTCTGAATATTAGACGCGTCCGATGAGTGTGTCTCCTACCCTTGTGACATAGTCTTTGATGGCCAAGGAGTCTCGACGATGCAATGGCATCCGGTGCAATGGCATCACAATAAGCCGGTGCACACCCAGGTCGGCAAACCGCTTCACATCATCCAGAGTCACAGGTTCTGCTGGGGTGACGCTGATCTCCAGATTGCCAAGTTCTTGCGGGCGTGCAGAGTGCTGCATGGCTTCACCAATATCAGCCAATGCACGTGTGGTCCGGTTGAGATCCAGGTTAAAACCATACCACCCTGTCGCACTCTCGACAGCGCGGCGATAGGCAGGGGGTGATTCCCCCCCAACGACAATAGGGATATTGCGCTGCGGATGAGCCTGCACCCCTTCAAACGAGACAAAGCGACCATGATAGGCGGGGTGTGGCTGCGTCCAGATGGTTCTCATAGCTGCCAGATAGTCATCAGTGCGCGCGCCCCGATCAGTAAATGGGATACCCAATGCACGGAACTCAGGCTCCAGGTAACCAACTCCGATGCCACAGATCAAGCGCCCCCCTGAAAGCTCATCCAGACTAGCAAGTTCCTTCGCCAGGACAAGCGGATTGCGTTGTGGCAGGATAATGATGCCCGTTCCCAGGCGCACCTGGCTCGTATGAGCCGAAAGGTATGTTAGGGCAATGACCGGGTCGAGAATGCGGTCATGAGGAGCCATTGGCGAGAGCAGCGCCTGTGGATCGGGGAGGACCACGTGTTCCCCTGCCCACAGCGACTCAAACCCAGCTTCTTCAGCCAACTGAGCAATCTGTATGGCAGTTTTTGGGTAACTACAGGCATACATGTTCACCGCAAAAAGACCAAATTTCATGTCCTTCTCTCTTTCAGTTCGCAGAGACCAATCGCTACCCCAACCATATCTCCTCACCGGCTCAGTATAATCTAAAGAGGCAAGACTGAACAAGTCAACCCAAAATTGGTGAGAGTATTCATTGTTGTGCTGGCTACGTGGAATGTCCGTTCCAAAAAAGCAGTGAAAGAGCTGCGTTGAAACCCTTTCCCGTTAGTGGATAAGGAGGAAATGTTCTGAGTGATGGTCCTCATCAGCGCATTTTTATTAAACGGACATTCCACGTAGCCAGCACAACACCCCCGATTTTGCGAACAGATGTCCTATGTAGCCAGCACAGGGCTCCATCATGACTATCGACGAAGCGCATAAGTTCTTTCCCCTAGCTGAAGAGGCGACTGCCAAATGCCTGCATAGAATGCCTCCCTGTGTTCATCACTATGCACATTCTTGTCATTTTCGGCGCTCCATGGAACAAGCAAAGCCCATGGATACTTTCTGGCACAGAAGTTTCTGGTTGCAAGGGCAAGGACATTCTCCCTTTTTTGGCTTCAAGTGACTCTCAGGGTCCACATGATCAGATAATTGAAGAGCTAAACTCTCATTTTTCTCGCTGGATATCAGATGTAGCCAGCACAGGGACTCCATCGACACCTGGCCCTGGTCATGCTGGCCTACAGTTTCCTCATGCTTTACCGCTTAACGCTGCCTCTGCCTCCAGGAGAGGCTTTTCCCCCCTGTGTGACACGAAGCTCGCTGCCTTTCGTGCATCGGCAGGTGCTGCTCTGGCTGTTCCAGGACCTCGTTCTCTGGCTCTTTCACACTCAGCAGATCGAACCCTTCCGTCCCAGAAGAAACTAACAGAGTAGTATTAGAGATCAGGCCATATAAGCTCTTCCACTATTTTACCCAGTATTTCCACCATTCCTTCTACCTCACAAACTCTGGCATCTGCCTTTTCAAGAAGTACGTGAAGAGTATCGATATGTTCCACAGCAATAGAAAAAGCAGCTATACCATCTTGCCTTAGTCGAGGTATCTCCATAATGGCATCCAAGTCAGTACGATCATCACCCGCGAAAACGATACCCTGCAATCCAAAGCTTCGTACAAACTGTCTAAGGGCTCGTCCTTTGTCCACTTCAAGTGGTGATTTTATCTCTACTACACGTTTTCCCTCGCTGAGGCACATATTTACTCGACGTGCAGGTTCTTCCAAGAGTGCCATTATCGCTTGTCGAGCCTGTTCAGGCTCAGGACAAAGACGGTAATGGATCGCTCCTCCAATGCGCTTACGCTCCATAATAAGATCAGGGAATTCAGAGAGTTTCAGCTCTACCAAATCAAGCAAATATTTTCCAGGCTCTACATAAGCCAGTGCCTCCGGTGCAATAACCACAGGATGCTTTGAAGGTAATCCATCGCTCCACTCCAACCCATGGCTTCCAATATAAGTCAGTCCGTCGACATTGATCATTGCAGCCCCGTTGTCTATAGCCCGACCTGTTATGATAGCAATATGAGCATCATAATCACGAGCCTTCTCCAATAAGGATCCAACACCCGGATAAAGCTGTGCCTCATCTGGTGTCTGCGCAATGGGACTCAGTGTACCATCAATATCAAACACGAGGCCGAGTGGTCGTTCAGCCAGAACTCGTTTTAGTGATGGCGCGAGTGGTTCCTCCCGTAGAGAGGACTCTGGTTGAGGATAAGACATTCATCTCCTATTCATCTGATGATTACATGTGCATAGCCAGTAATTACTTATATTGTAAATGCAAGGGCCGCAATCGTCAATGATGAGGCTGAGAAATGGCACCCATAGCTGGGCAAATGTGGTTAGGAACGGTGGCAGGGTGGTTCGACTAACTCGTGTTGGTCCTATTTCTGATACAGGTATCTTACTTCATGCGTGGTTGTCTGTAGAACAATCGCAGTCCTTTTGCCTGGTACTTCGTACACGCTGGAAGAATAACTCGGCCCGCTCGTACTGACCCTTTTTCTGGTAGAGGCATGCTAACTTGCATATTGTGTCATGGGTAGAGGGATGTGCGATTCCCAGTGCCTTCTCCTTGATAGCTAGAGCGCGTGAGAAGAGGGGCTCGGCTAAATGATACCTGCCCTGATAGAAGTAGAGCGAGCCCAGATCGCTGCGGCTTTGGGCCACGTCGGGATGCTCGGGGCCTAAGACTTTCTCACGGATGGCCAGGGCCCGCTGGTAGAGCGGTTCTGCCTGCTCATACCTGCTTTGGACGACAGAGAGGCCGGCTAAGCCGTTGAGACTCTGGGCCACGCGCGGGTGCTCGGGGCCTAGAGATTTCTCGCGGATTCGCAATGCTTGTCCATACAAATCCTCTGCTTGGGTGTACTTACCTCGATCGGCATAAAGCGAAGCCAAATTGTTCAGATACGTAGCTCTCAAGGCATGCTTTATCCCTGTGGTCTGTTGGGAGATTTCCAATGCTTGCCTATAGTATTCCTCTGCTTGGTCATACTTGCCTTGAGCATGATAGACTTCTCCCAGAGCATTATAGCTTCGTCCCACATGAGGATGTTTAGAACCCAACACCTGCTTGCGGACCGCCAGCGCTCGCAAGTGATACGACTCAGCCTTAGCATACTGTCCCAGGTTGAAGTAGAGCCAACCGATGTTGTTACAACTTGTGGCTACGCGAGGATGTTCAGGCCCCAGAGTTCGCTCACGAACTGCTAGCACTTGCAAGAGAAGCGGTTCAGCTTGCTCGTACTTGCCCTGATCGACATAGAGTACAGCGAGGTCGTTAAGTGTAGTCGCTACATGAAGATGCTCAGGTCCTAATACTTGCTTCCGAATTACTAACACCCACTGATAGATGTGTTCGGCGTGAGCATACTTCCCTTGGGTCCGATAGAACCACGCCATATCGTTACGCGTGGTCGCCACATCAGGGTGTTCAGCTCCCAGCGTCTTCTCACGGATTTCCAGGGCCTGCAAGTAGAGCTGTTCAGCTTCGTTATACTTGCCTAACGCTCGGTAGAGCATTGCCAGGCCGTTGCGGCTTGTAGCGGCATCGGGATACTCCAGACCTCGCATCTGTTTCCATATTTCCAGGGCTCGCTGATAAAGCGGTTCAGCTTGAGTGTACTTACCTTGATTATAGTAGAGCCATGCCATTTTATTCAGTGTAGTGGCCACATCAGGGTGTTCAGTTCCCAGCGTCTTCTCACGGATTTCTAGGGCCTGCTGATAGAGCGGTTCGGCTTGAGTGTACCTCCCTTGATTGTAATAAACCAGAGCGAGATCGTTGAGGATTTGAGCCACAGCAGGATCCTCTGTCCCCAGGGCTTGCTCACAAAGCATCTTTGCTTGCATATACAGTAATTCGGCCTGAGTATATCTGCCAAGTTTATAGTGAAGCCATGCCACATTATTGAGTGTGGTGGCCATGTCAAGATGCTCAGCATTTTGAAGCCGTCTGTACAGTGCCTGGGCCTGCATAAGAAACCGCTCCGCTTGATCAAACTGCGCCCGTTCTGTTAAGTATCTTCCTGCTTGATTCAGTAGTCGAGCGGCTTCTGGAAACACCTTATTCCATTGCTCTATGAGCGTAATACTAGTCTGTACGTGTGGGAGGCATCTCTGGCAGTTATGCCACTTACTAAATTCGATATCCGGAAATGCGCGGTTGACCGCTTTTACAGTACGTTCGGCCCACTCTTGTTGCTTTTCCGGTCCCATCTCATCCCTAAGCACTGTTTGTACTACACGATGGATACTAAGCGTTTTCGTTTCAGGATGACGTCGTACCAGTGAATACCGCTGTATAGCTTCCAATGCCTCATTCAACTTGAATGGGTCAACGGCAACTGGTCCTAGGACACCGCCAAGATCGGGAGCTCCTTCCGTGATGATCTCTTCAGGGATGGCATCAGGGTCGAGGAAGGCACAGACCCGCAGCAAATCAGCAGCGGCAGGGTTCAACCAACCGATTTTGTAAAATGAGAGAGACCACGTCGTGGCTACGGTTTCAGAGTAATCACCAGAGAAGAGACTTCGTCGCCTTAAGAGTTCTTTGTGTTGAGTCTGGTAGAGCCTCAGATACTCAGCGAGACCACACTTTGTCTCATCTATATAGCCTCCTGCCTGATCAAGCGCGAGGGGTAATCCATCGACGACAGCAACAATTGCCTCAGCCTGTGCTTGATCTGCCCTCGTTACTTGGCCAAGTGGGGCATCCATTGGAAGCACTCCAGCACGTCGCAGGAGGAACCATGTTCCCTCTTCCTGATTCATCTGTTCTATTGTGATACAGTGGGCAATAGTTCCCACAGAGGGGGCCCGCGTTGTCAGGAGAATCCGTCCGTTGGTATTGCCTCCCTCTGGTAGAAAGTCACGAACCATCACGATGTCATCTACGTTATCCAAGATGAGCAGCCAATCTCGTTGCTGTGTCAACCAATGTTTGACAGCAGCGATGGTGATGTTCTGGTCCTGGGCTTCTTTCTCTGGAAGGTGTAAAAGGCTTGCCAGCTTCACATAATCTGAGCGAAGGATTTCAGCTGTTGAGGCACTTACCCATAATATAGTATGATACTCATCCTGATGGCGGTAAGCGTATTCAACAGCGGTCTGTGTCTTGCCGATACCGCCCAGGCCACTGAGAGCAACTGCTTGTAGTAGTGACTTGTCCTTATCGAGTTGGCTGTGCAGGCGCGCAAGGATATTCTCACGCCCTGCGAAAAGAGAGTTGCGGCGGAAAGGTATATTCCGGATTAGACTAGGCTCCTTATCAACCAATCCCAACTCTCCAGGGGCCATATTGAAGAATTCACACAACTTCTGGCGGAGGTAAGGAGTGGGAAAGCCTTTGCCACGTTCCCAGCGACTGACAGTGTTATAGTCAGCACCAATTTGCTCAGCAAGCTGTGCTTGTGTCAGCATACGCGCTAGCCGCTCCCTTCTCAGAATCTCTTTGAAGCGTTGTGAATCAAAAGTACTCATATGATCGACCCTTCTCGTACTTCTCAGTCAGCACTGCAAAGCCCTCTCCTTAGATATAACAGATGACTTACATCTCTACAAGAGATTTTTAACCGCTTTAAGGTATGTGACGAATAATTGACGAATTTAACGAGAGGTTTGACGAGGCGTTGCTGTTCAGTAATACTCACACTTCATGCATAATATGCATACAACAGTTCCAATGCTTCTTGCTATCGTTCCAAATCTTCGACTTGTTCTCTCTGGAAGCCCATCACGTTTGGAGGCAGGAATGGGAGTAAGCACGCTAGTACTTTGACACAAGAGTGCTTCTCCCCGGCTTGGTAGCTGATGCCCTATGAGTCATTACAGGAGCACAGAAGAGTTACAAGCATTTCTGACCTATAAGGAGGAGATTATGCATATATCCAACACAAATAGTCTACCCACTTACGACGATAGCCCTGATGTAGAAGAAATCCTGAGACAGCAAGACGGATACATTCTTGCTTTGGCTCGGAAAAAAGTATCACGTAACGGCATACATCCTGGCCTGTTGGACCTGGAAATCGATGAGCTTGCGCAGAATATCCGTATCAAGCTCTGGTGCGCGTTACAGAAAACACAGATTATCGATCTCCAGGCCTATATTCGGTGTATTGCGTATACGGAGTCTGTAAACCTTGTACGTAAGCGCAAGTTCATCGTACCTTTACCGGAGGATAAGGACGGCGAACTTTTTCAAGGAGACGTTTTAGTAATGCCAAGTGAAGGGATGCAAGATCCTTCATGGGAATTTGAGCAAAAAGAACTAATGACTGAATACATGAATAAGATTGTTGATGCTGTAGTGATGCTACCTCCACGTCAGCAGGAAGCTATGATTTGCTCATTGAAGGATCAGATAGATGACTCCCCACGGTTGCTGAGGGCCTTGAGACATCACGAGATTGATATTGAGATGGTGAATTGGCCTGAGGAGAAGACTGATGAGCATCGGCTCAAAGCTTCACTTTCATTCGGCCGTAAAAAGCTTCGCACTTGGATAAGTAATTTCGTGGATCATCCTCACATTTGGAGAACAGATGAGCTTAAGCGGAAATCATCAGATGGTGTCCTCGCTTCAGAAGCCATTTCAAGCTGAGAAGCAATAGCTCTGCAATTCCAAAATCACCAAATTCGACGGGGGCTCTTCCGCGAAGCTGGTGCTGCCCGATTGTCTGTCGAAAAGGAGCCAGGTCTCCCAAACCTAGTCACAAACTGCCGTACAGGTCTTTCTGCACACGATTCATGCAAAACAATCCTACGCTTACAAAGTCCTTCATGAGATGAGAAGACAACGAGGCCTCACGCTCATTCATTGTAGATCACTTGAACATTGGGCCACTTGCGCAAAATGTGTTTGGAACGCAAACGTTGAACAAACTGTTCCCGGGTGACGCGGCATGGGTTTCGACGCAACACCATGTGAAAGAGCTCAGCGAGGCCACAAGGGGCAACAATGTGGATCTGATCGGTAGAGAGGAGTCGTGCAGCCACACTCGTAGCTGTTTCAGGCCAGGTGCCCACTGCTTCCTCACTGGAATGCAAAGCAGGAACGGAAATACCGAACACGTCTTTATACCAGAGATGGACAGCCGCCTGATTGGCTGCTTCCCATGGTATGTGAGGAAGCTATTAACGCCAGTGTATAATTGCGCCCAGATAAAATTGACCGTCCCCCGAGATGGCTGTAGTCTGAGGGAAATGCCGTTCAACATTTCCGCAGGAGCCAGCCATGATCAGGAGCAGGACAGTGAACACGATTATGTAGAATAGAATGAGCCATAGAGTCCTCTAGGTAGAGCTATCTCTTCTTCTCTTGCACATAGGCGATCACCAGTTCTGCCGCTTTTTTCTCCGAACAGGTTTCCCAATCCTCTAATCCCCCAAGAACATGCATAACCAGCAACATACGAATACTGGCTCGAAGTAACATCTGCTCAAAAGCTTGAATACGCTGAAAGTATTTCAAGATGGAGATATCCCCCTGGCGTGGCCCCACCCAGTTCGCATACATGCCTAATGCGAATTCAACCGGTCCCCAGAAGGGAGAAAGATCAAGAAAAGCAGGTGGAAGATGAGGAGCAATGAGGATATTCGCCAGGCTTAAATCGCCATGGATGAGTTGGCTTTTCAACCCTTCTACTGGTCTACGGAGTTCATATAAAGTGTTCACAAGCGGTTCTAATATCGGGTGAATATGCTCTGGTTTTTCTCCCCAACACCACCGATGAGCTTTTCCCCAGGCTGTTTGATTCTCATCCATCAAGAGGTTCTTTGGTATCCCTGCTATCGCCTGATGAAACGCAACAATACCTTCAATCACTTCTGCTACATCTTCTTTGGTTGAGTGTCTCCCTTCGACAACTGTCCAGGCAGTCCATCCATCTGCCGTGATCCATGTACCTTCCTTGGTTTGAAGAGCGCTGGGAAATCGAAAACCATCTTGCTTGAGCGTGTGTGAAAATGCTGCAATCCACTGAATAAGTTCTGGTGAGTGGTTATTCTCAAGAGAGGTTTCTTTCACTCGTTTTAAAACGGCATTGCCCACCTTGAAAGTAGGTTGTGAGCCTCCTGAAAGCTGTTCAGGAGAGGCTTGGAGGTTAAATGCGTCTAATATCTCTTGGAAGTTCATACTGGTATTCTACCACCTTCAACTCGTCCTGGCACACCGGGCCTTGATCTCTTCAAGATTACCGGGCGGTCCGTTTCGGGATTTCTTCCGAGTTTCAAAACAGGCGACCAGCGTCTGATACACCAGCCATTTTAGTGGAAGTTGACCTACGGGAGAAGAGCATGAGCCATGTTAGGCTTCCTCCTCTTCCAATTCTGCTTTAACGGGGATTCGCTCAGGCTCTACTAAACCGACTGTTTCTGTCAGGACAGGCAGCGACTTTCGTTTGCTGGCCTGCATTTCGCGAGGTGTCGGCCCCGCTGGAGTTGGTTCATCGGCCAACCGAGAGAGTAAGGAGTGATT
>WNGL01025541.1_pt2 | contig 11232 bp, 6 predicted proteins | sample 5400591 | NCBI WGS metagenome assembly WNGL01 (sample SAMN13153377, study PRJNA577476) | soil metagenome | isolation source: 80 cm soil or saprolite under Garry oak tree replicate 1 | place: USA:California | collected 2016-06-15
TCCATCAGAGTTGTGACGCCCTGCCGAATGTAGTTGTCCGCCGTAGGCACGTCGAAGACGCCGCGCCGCCAGTGAGTATGAATGTCGATGAACCCCGGCGCGATCACCTGGCCGCCAAGGTCGATGACGCGAATGGCCGGCTCAGTAATCGACGGCGCGACCGGGCGGTCTCGTCGATCGAAAACTTAAACATCGAACACGACGAGAAGCGGAAAATATTCGAAGGGACGGCGCTGTCGATTCTGAACAACCTTTTGAAGGCAGTAGCCCGACCCGGGGTCCCCAGCCGAGCAACTCGGCTGGGGTGGGGGCGGTTAGGGAGGGCGCACCGACGCCCTTGCTAACGCGCGGGCTACTGCCCCGACGGCGCTGTCGACTCCATTCAATTCGCGAGACTATTCCCGGTTTACTTCCTGACCGTTGGATACTGTATGCCGAGTTGTTCAAGGTAAGTCCTGTACCGAGTCGGATCGTAATAGTACTTCTTCAACTCCGGCACAAACTTCTCCATCTTATCCTTATTGAGTTCAATCGCCGGCTGGTCACTCGCATTGATCAGCGGAGTGTATTTGATATCCTTTGTTTGCACGTCGCGAAAGTAGCTCCAGGCCTGCTTGACCAATTCGGGTGAGAGCAGGAAATCAAGCGCCGTCATTGCCTGCACCTTCGCGCCGGCAGTCGAACCTTTGTGCGCGATAGGTGTGGCCATGGCGATGCCGTTTTCCCAACTATGGCCGGGCAGGTTGGGGATGTTCGCCGGATAGCGCAAGTAAACCATCGGCACGTTCCACGAAATGTCACCCACATCATCGGAACCGCCGCCCATCGATTCTTTCGGCGGTTCAAGGGCTTTTACTTTTGTCTTCAACCCATCAACTTTCGCGCCGATCTCCTTCTGCAAAGCTTTGGCGAGCGTTTGATCGGCTTCGCTCCAGACGGGCATGCCGACTGTTTCGATGTTCTTGTGCTGAACTTCAGCCACGACCTTGTTGAAATGATTTGGCCAGGCGGAGCCGACCACGCGTTGGGTCACGGTTGTGTCCGTCATCATAGTGGCGGCCTGCGCCATTTTGTTGCCGAGTTCGTAGAGCTCCTTGATGTGCGCATAGTCGAGTTCGCGAAAGTAATACCAGACTGCGGCTTCGGACGGCACCACGTTCGGCTGATCGCCGCCATTAATGACTACGTAGTGCGAACGCTGCTGCAAACGCAGATGCTCGCGGCGATAATTCCACCCGACGTTCATCAACTCAACCGCGTCAAGCGCGCTGCGTCCCGACCACGGAGCTCCCGCCGCGTGCGCCGACTTGCCGTGAAAGAAGTACTGCACCGAAATCAGACCGCTGTTGCGTTCCGGTTGGCCGTAGTTGGTTTGGAAATCGCTGTCGACGTGACAGCCGAGCATGATGTCGATGTCTTTGAACAATCCGGCGCGCACGAAGAAAGCTTTCGCGCCAACCAGTTCTTCCGCGACGCCGGGAAATATCTTGATGGTGCCCGTCAGTTTGTGTTTCTCCATTAACTGTTTCAGGACCAATGCCGCAGTCACGTTCACGGCCATGCCGGAGTTGTGGCCTTCACCGTGCCCGGGGGCGCCTTCGACGATCGGATCGTGATAGGCCACGCCCGGTTTTTGCGAAGCGCGCGGAATGCAATCGATGTCGGTGATGAAGCCGATCACCGGCTTGCCCGATCCGTAGCTGGCCACCCAGGCCGTCGGCATTCCGACGACGCCGCGTTCAACGTTGAAACCATTCTTCTCCAGCAGACCACTGACGTAACGCGAAGTCTCGTATTCCTGAAAACCCAGTTCGCTATAACTATAAATTTGATCGACCATTTGCTGGGTCAGGACTTGCAGCTTGTCCACTTCGCTGATCGCTTCCTGTTTCAAACCAGTGAGCGTAGCGGCGGACTCTTGAGTTCGTGATGGCCGTCCCAACGCGAGCACAAACAGCAACGCAAAGAGAAAAACAATGTGCTTTTTCATGGCGCTTCTCCCCGACGATTCAAACTTTCACTCATTCGACCTCGATGCTTTAGCTCACCATCCACAGGTCAAGTTGTGTGACTGGAAGCATGAGTTGGCGGCAAACGACAGCTGATGCTTCCAATTAGCAAGCCGCCAACTTATGCTTCCAATTTCGTTCATCAGCTGATCAAAGCACAACCCATCGCCTATAGGTTAGGTACTATCCGAGATTATTAAATTACTTCCGCGGTGCCGACAGGGAAGGCCGGACAGCGCAATAAAGAGTTGCACTTACGTAACAATCAACCGAAAACCACTGCGACAACAGACCATCATGTGGTTACGATCTCACCAGCAATAGCGAACAAGGCACGCGCTCGAGTAGCACTCTTACCTTATGGCCGAAGAACACTCCTTCACCCGGGTGAGCGTTGGCGCCGAGCACCAGGAGGTTGTGCTTGCCCTTCTTGATTTGTCTGAGGATCACCGGCTCAGGCGCGCGGCGAAGCTTCACGACTGTTTTCACCGGCACGCCCTCGCGTTCACCGAGTTCCTGCAGGTCGCGCACCAGAGCGCGCGCGGGCTTCAGGTGCTCCCGAACTCGCCGCATGAACAAACCCTCATCCTGTGGGGGGTACACGTGTAAGGCAGTTACACCGCAACTGCAGGCTTTGGCAATCGCTATCGCCACCTCGCCGGCGCGGCGGGAATACTCGGCTCCCGAAGTGGGCACGAGAATATCCATCGAGCGCATACGGAGCTTGGGAGGCATTTTATCTTTTGCCACCACGATCGCCAGGGCCCCTTTGAAGTCGCTCACGATCTTCTCAATTGAGGCGTGAAGGGTATCCGGCTTTTCTCCGTTACTCGGCAACGCCCGCTCGAGGCCGACAAAAAGCATGTCGTAGCCCTTTTTCAACTCCTTCAAAACTGCTGCGGAGGGTTCTTCGGTTGATGATTGTGTATTCAGTTGAGCAGGCGGGACAGCGGCCTTCGCGTCGTCACCGCTCTGCTTCGCTTCTTTGCGAATGGCAAATTCGATTGATAGCCTGACCCAGTCTTCGATCTTCTCCTTGACTACCGAGTGAGTCGCGTGCTCCTTCAATCCCAAGTCGAGCACCGTCGCCATGATCTTGCGCGACCCCGCGAATAGTCCGCCGAGAATCGAAGCCAGCTTGCCGTCTTCGCTTTGATCCGCTGTAATTAAAAGCCTTTCGACCCTGGGAACGAAATCCTTTTTTTCCGCTTGCTCCCGTTCCAATCGTTGCTTCTCTTCCCCGGTGGGTGGGATGCGCGTCAAGGCCCAGCGCAGCATCGGCGGCATGACCATCGTCGTGGTCACGGCCATCACCACAATCAACGTGTAGATGTCTTGCGAAACCACACCGATGGAGAGTCCGATGGTGGCGACAATGATCTCCGTCGTGCCGCGCGCGTTCATGCCGATTGCGAGCGCCGTCGCTTCGCGCGCATTCAATCGTCCGATTCGGCCGCCGATGTAACAGCCAACCAGCTTGCCAAGACTCGCGATCAAGATCAGTCCGATTGCCAACTCAACCAGGTACAAATGCTTCAGGATGGTCAAATCAACGCTGAGACCAGCCACGGCAAAGAAGATCGGGGCGAAGAGAGCGATGATCAGGCCGCGTATCTGCTCGTGAATCTGTTTTGTCAGAATCGGCGATTGACCAACCAGTATGCCGACCACGAAGGCACCTAGTACCGTGTGCACGCCAATCAATTCCGTGATGATGGACATCAGGCACATGAGCACGAGAATGGCCGAGAGCACCGCGAACTCGATGCGCAGATTGTCATTGGTCCACCGAATCACGTGGGCCACCATTCTCTTGCCGAGGGTAAAACTCAGCGCGAGGAAAATTAACGTGCCGCCGACAGTGAAACTCACGCCTTTCACATTAAGCGTGCCCTCGGCCGCGATGCCGGAGATCATCGCGAGGATGATCCACCCAACAGTGTCGTCGATGATGGCCGAGGCCAGGATCAACTGCCCAATATTCCGGCGCATGAAGTCCACTTCCATGATCACCATTGCCACGATCTTCACCGACGAGATTGAAAGGGCGGTCGCCAGAAACAGCGCCGTGACGATCCGCTTCTCAGGCTCGGGCAGCATCGAGTCGGGCAGCATCTCGCTTAGAAACAGACCGCAGGCGAACGGAAAGACAATCCCCGAGAGTGAAGAAGATAGCGCCGCACGCCGCATCCGCTTGACGATTGCAAAATCCGTCTCCATGCCGGCAATCAAAAGCAGCATCAGGATGCCTAGCTGCGAGACGGCATCGATCATCTTCTTTTGTTCCGGTGTGTTCGGAAAAATCGCGTGATGCGCCGCGGGCCAGAGATTTCCCAGCACCGTTGGGCCAAGCAGAATGCCGGCCAGCAACTGGCCCAAGACGGCCGGCTGGCCGAGACGCCGCATCAACTCTCCCAGCAACCTGCCGACCAGCAGCATGAGCAGGATTTCAGCAACAAAAACGGTCGACGTCACATCGGAGTGCGCAAGTTTACCCCCTTCGGCCAACGCGGAAGAGAAGAAGACAGGTATGACCTCGGGACTGATCATTGGCCTAGAATGCAACGAGACGGCGAAGTTTCTGCTTTGTTCGAATTCCCCTGCAGAAGCTGGGTTCGCCGGTGCGAAAGAATCTGCTTAGAGATTAGAGAGCACCAATTATGTTCTGCTCGATGGGATTCATTCTAGGTCAAGATAGGCCGCGACAGCCAGCACTATTCGGTTTGGGTGATGATCTAAGTCGGGATTGGTTCCATTTGCCTTGAGAGCAAACCTCTAAGACCTGTACTTCCGGCAAGTGGTTGCCGCCAATTAATACTTTCGGCAAGCTGTTGCTTCCATTTTCACTTTGCGGGCAATTGTGAGATTGCTGAAAAAGGGGCGTTTTGCTGTTCTTGCGGTAATCGTTTGCTTCCTATCGCGGCACACGGATGGGTAAAGTCACAAGTTGTTCGAGCCTTTCTTGATACCGAGCTTTGAATTGTTTCATCTATTCTTTACGCCACAGGCGTTCCATAACCTAGCCCAGGGTAACACCCTGGGTTTTGGAGACCTACCCGATCCTACGCTGAAAGCGTTTAATAACGGGTGATACAACACCCAACAAGTCAAGAAGTTATCGAACCCCTTGCAGGGTAATCGAGTCGTGGCAGGAATCCTTCATCCCAGGGTGCTACCCTGGGCTGAGTTATACAACGCCTTCGGCGTAAGCCGTTCGACCCTTAGCCCTCAGCCGTCGCGCAAGCCCTTATGCTTAAATGATCGTATCATCTCGGCGGATTACTGGAGTGAAGTCTGTACAGAACTTTCCCGGGCCTTGCTGTTGTCATCGTCCCTGCTTCGAAGACGATCTGGCCGTTGACGATGACGTAAGAGAAGCCTTCCGCGTACGCATGTGGTTTATCGAAAGTCGTCATGTCGCGCACCCTGGCCGGATCGAACACAGCGATGTCAGCCTTCATTCCCGGACGCAGTATTCCGCGGTCGAGCAAGCCGAGACGCTGTGCCGGGAATCCCGACATCTTGCGCACCGCATCTTCGAGCGTGATCGACTTGCGCTCGCGCACGTAGACCGCTAGCACGCGGGCGAACGTACCATAGCTGCGTGGATGCGGGTTAGCTTTACCGAAAATCGGAATCTCTCCATCCGATCCGATCATCGTGGCGGGATGGCGCAGGATCCGCTCGAGATCCTCTTCGCTGATAGCGTGGAAGATCCCCTGGCAGCCGCCCTGCTCGACGATCCAGAGTCCTACTTCAGCAGCGTTCTCGACGGTCGGTTCCATTCCGCGCAGGCGAGCGACGTCAGCCAGCGACTTGCCGGCCAGCGATGCATCCCATTCGCAGCGCGCGATGACGACATTCTTGGGATCGCCGCCGCCGCGCTCGTTGCGAATGAGTCTGGCGCTTTCAGCTTTGATCTTCGCTCGCGTCGCCTCATCCTTCAGGCGTTTCAATATCTGCTCGCGGCCACCTTCCTGCGCCCAGGCAGGGAACAACGCCGCTTGAATGCTGGTGCTCGAGGCCGTGTAAGGGTACTGATCGATCGTCACATCGACTCCGCGCGCCCGCGCTTCATCAATCAGCCTCAAGGTCTCAACGCTCTTGCCCCAGTTTCCGACGCCAATGATTTTGTGATGCGACACGTGCGTTGGCAGTCCGCCCCGTTCACCGATCGCGATTGTCTCTTTCACGCTCTCGACTACTCCAGAGGCTTCGTCGCGCATGTGCGACTCATGCATACCGCCGTAGCGGCCGGCAACTCGCGCCAGCTCGACGACCTCTGCCGTCGAGGTGAACGTGCCGGGCACGTAGAAGAGGCCAGTGCTCAACTCGAACGCGCCGTCCTTCATTCCCTGCTCCACCACGGCACGCATCTTATCCAACTCCGCGGTAGGCTGCCGATTGACGTCCGATGTTGATCGATTTAGGCAAAGCTTCGAGCTTCGCGAGAAAAGGAGCAAGGGGAACCGGCGAGCTGCCGTCCGGCCCCTCCATCAGAGTTGTGACGCCCTGCCGAATGTAGTTGTCCGCCGTCGGCACGTCGAAGATGCCGCGCCGCGCGTGCGTGTGAATGTCGATGAAACCCGGCGCGATCACCTGGCCGCCAAGGTCAATAACTCGGGTGGCCGGCTCAGAAATCGACGGCGCGATACGCACGATAGTGTCGCCTCGGATAGCGACGTCGCCTCGGTACCAGGGGCTGCCCGTGCCGTCGACGATGCGGCCGTTTCGGAGCAGCAGATCGTAGGGCTGGCTCTGAGCCGTCAGCATGCCGGCGAGTGCAGGGATCAGAATGGCAGCAAAGCCAAGCCCGATCAGCATGCGCATCCAACGTTGTGTCCTCTGTTTGATTCCCACCCCGGCGTCTGACATTGCGATTGCCTTCCTTTCTCTGACGATCTTATTTGCGCATCTCTTTCGGATACTTCTCCGTTTCGAGCCAGACCTTTCCCGTCTTTGTCCATCGCCCAGGGATCGCGGTATCACGTGAAGAACCTGCTTACAGACTCGGCGGTAGCGAAGATTGCTAAACAAATCTCACTGCAGCCTTCCAAGCAATTGCTCGTGATCATATCATACGGTACTGTCAAGGAATCAGGAGGCCGGATCGTAACCTGCGACGCCTTAATCCAGCTTCATGGGCCAGGTTCAGATTCCAACAGTCTTAAGTTTCGCCTTCGCATGTTTGATGGCTTTGGATTGTTCAAACTCCTATTTGCAGCAGGTCCGGTGATTCAAGATCGATGCTGAATGCGTTGGAACCTTGATGATAAGCAACCGGAAAGAATGGAGTACGCGCAAGACAATTTGCCGCCGCAGTGAAATGAAAACTTCCCTCCTCGCTGGGCGTGGTTTTGCTAATCGTTACAATTGGAGACTACGATGAGAAATGCGTTCATTGTGAGCACGGCACTGTTGATCGGCATGATGCTGGCCGGGTGCAGCGCTCAAGGGCAGAAAACCCGAGCGGTGTACAGCACGCCGGAGCTGCGTCCGGTGATCGTGCAGGGGGCGATGGACCTGGAGGTGAAGAAATTTGCGAGCCGACTGGATAACGTCCGTCTCGAGCAGGTCGGCGGTTGGACATTCTGGCGCGGCACGCTGGACGGCTACCCGGTGATCGTCTCGAAAACCTTGAAGGGCGTGTCCAACTCGGCAGCAGCCACGGCGATCGCCGCTGAACGCTATCATCCAGTGGCGATCATCAACCAGGGGACGGCCGGCGGTCATGACCAGCAGTTACATGTCTACGACATCGTGCTGGGCAACTACTCCGTCAATCTCGGCGCGTTCAAAACTGCGTACCGCAAAGCTGGGGAGGGCAGCGATCTTCTGGGATGGAAACCGCTTGACCTGATGGCTTCCGAAGGCAGCGCCGGGGAAGACCCGCACGAGCACACCATGCGTCGCTTTCAGGGAAACGAGCAATTGCTGGCTGCCGCTGAGAGCGTGAAGCATCTGTATCGCAAAGGACGAGTCGTCGAAGGCGTGATTGGGTCCAGCGAGATCTGGAACAGCGAGCTTGATCGTATCCAACGGTTCCACAGTCAGTACGGAACTACAGTCGAGGAAATGGAGACGGCCTCAGCGGCCCAGATTGCCGGCTTCTTCCAGATTCCGTTCCTCGGTATTCGCGTGTTGTCGAACAACATCACCAATGGCGGAACATATACGGCCCAGACCGGTGAGGCGTGTCAGGAATATGTCTACGACGTGGTGAAAGTCTACATCGGCGCGTTGAAACGATCCTCTCTTCATGACTGATCGGCGTGACTTTTGGCCGTAGCCGAAAAGTACCTTAGCTCCAGAGGAACCGAATGTTTATAGATGATCATTCACTGGGGCGCTAGCCCGACCGTAAGGGAGGGCTCAGTCTTTACACGTCGGTAACACCTGAGCCCTCCCTTACGGTCGGGCTAGCGCCCCGTTGGCATGCACCGATTTGGTTAGCGAACGTTAGAGACAGGACACTAAATAGTTTTGTCTGAAATCAATATGAACAGAAATATCACCTCGAAGCTTCAGTATCTCTCGCTAATCACCTTGCTTTTGTTGGGCGCAGTGTTTTCAGTTTGCGCTCAACCGAAACCAATAGAGGATCTGAAGCCGACAGTAATTTTGGTTTCGCTCGATGGGTTTCGTTATGATTATCTGGCAAAGTACAAGCCTGAAAACCTTGAGTTGCTGGCGCGGCAAGGCGTCAAAGCGAAATGGCTCATCCCTTCTTTTCCGAGCAAGACTTTTCCCAACCATTACACCATTGCCACCGGGCTCTATCCGCAGAATCACGGCATAGTCGAGAACAACATTTACGACCCCGAATTCAAGTCAGTTTTCACCTTGAGCAAGCGAGAGGAGGTGCAGAACGGACGTTGGTGGCTGGGCGAGCCGATTTGGGTAACAGCCGAAAAACAAGGTGAAAGGGCAGCCTCGTTTTTCTTTCCCGGCACCGAGACGGAGATCGCCGGCAAGCGCCCGACGTATTGGAAAACCTACGACGCCAAGATCCCGAATGAGGAGCGAGTCAACACTATTTTGTCGTGGCTCGATTTACCTCGCGCGGAGCGTCCCACGCTTTTGACTTTGTATTTCAGCGACGTTGACGACGCCGGACATGCGTTCAGTCCTGATTCGGTCGAGACCAGGGATGCCGTCATCAGAGTCGATGGCGAAATCGGCAGACTGATTAAAGGGCTGAAAGCGCGAAACGTTTTCCCGCAAGTCAACTTAATAATCGTTTCCGATCACGGCATGGCGACCGTTAGACCGGGTAGTGTTATTCTGCTGGACGAGCTTTTCGATAATAACCTGGCAGAGCGAATCTTATGGACGCCCGAAATCGTCAGCATTTTTCCGCGACCAGGAAAAGAAGGAGAAATCTACTCGGCTTTGAAGACTAAACTTCCTCCACAGGCGAAGGTATACCGAAAAGCGGAAATACCCAAACGCTTTCATTATCGTAACAGCCCGCGTATTGCGCCGCTGATCGTTTTGCCCGACGAAGGCTGGGCTCTGATAAATCGTCAACGATTGGACGAGATGAAAAAGAGGGGTGATTTGCAAAGACTAAGAGGTGGACACGGCTATGATAACCAGCTTGAATCGATGCGGGCAATTTTCATCGCTCACGGCCAGGCTTTCAAGGAGGGGAAAGTCGTCGAGCCATTTGAAAACATTCATATCTATAACATCATGACGAAAATTCTTGGCTTGACGCCTGCGAAAAACGATGGGAGTTTCGCCGTGGCGAGAAAGGTATTAAGGTAATAAGAGGAGCTGATTGGTTGAGTCGCGGAGGCATGAATGACGGAATCAAACTACGAAAGGCTGATCGAAAAGAGATGACCTCGCTGCATTTATCCGTAAGATCAAGTCTGCGCGTACAGTCTCTGGGAGAGGAAATTGCGAACAGCGTTAGCCATGGCGTAGGTCTGGTAGCTACGCTTGTCGCGGCGCCTGTTCTCCTCGTTGCTGCTTTCCGCGACGGCGATGCGTGGAGCGTCATCGGCGCCAGTGTGTTTTCCACGAGCATGTTGCTGTTGTACGTGGCGTCCACCCTCTATCACGCCTTACCTCAGAACAAGGCGAAGGATGTCTTTCGCCTGCTCGATCACTCAGCCGTATTTCTTCTCATTGCCGGCACCTATACGCCGTTTACTTTGGGCGTGCTCCGTGGCCCATGGGGCTGGACACTCCTCGTTTTGGTGTGGACTCTGGCCATTGCCGGCGTGACGATGAAGGCCCTGCTTGGTACGCGATACGCCTGGATCTCGATCGTGCTGTACCTGGGGATGGGTTGGCTGGCCTTAGCAGCAGTGAAACCAATCTGGGTGCACGTGCCGCTTGCCGGTATTGCCTGGGTGGTCGCCGGCGGCCTTGCGTATACGGCCGGGTTGGCATTCTTCTCGGCCCACCGCGTGCGCTATAGTCATTTCGTTTGGCACATCTTTGTCATGGTGGGTACGACTTGCCACTTCGTCGCCGCGCTCTGGTATTCCCGCTGAAGTCCGATATGCGGAAATCAATAATTCTCCTCCTGATTCTTTCTCTCTCGGCGCCGATCGATCACGCTCAACGCCAGCCCGTCGACAAACAACCGCTCGCGGCACAGGTCCGATCAGAGTTCTTACATGCGTGGAATGGATACAAGAAATACGCCTGGGGACATGACGATCTGCGGCCATTGAGCAAGAGCTATCACGATTGGTATGCCGAACCACTTTTGATGACGCCGGTTGATGCCCTCGACACGATGATCATCATGGGCTTGAAGGATGAAGCCGCGAGCACCCGCGAATACATCGCCAGGAATCTCTCGTTCGATAAAGACATTTATGTGCAAAACTTTGAAATCACGATTCGACTCTTAGGCGGCCTGCTTTCCAACTATCAATTCACCGCCGATAAACGATTGCTTGCGCTGGCAGAGGACCTGGGAAACAGGCTGTTGCCCGTTTTCGATTCGCCAACAGGCTTGCCATATCGATTCGTCAATCTCAAGACCGGCAAAGTGCGCGGCGCCGAAACCAATCCGGCTGAGGCGGGAACCTTGCTGATCGAGTTCGGCACTCTCAGCAAGCTTACGCACAAGCCTGTCTTTTACGACAAAGCCAAGCAGGCGCTGGTTGAAATCTACAAACGCCGCTCTTCAATCGGGCTGGTCGGCACGTGGATTAACGTCGAGACCGGAAAGTGGACCAACACCGACAGTCACATCAGC
>WNGL01014713.1_pt1 | contig 11230 bp, 9 predicted proteins | sample 5400591 | NCBI WGS metagenome assembly WNGL01 (sample SAMN13153377, study PRJNA577476) | soil metagenome | isolation source: 80 cm soil or saprolite under Garry oak tree replicate 1 | place: USA:California | collected 2016-06-15
TTGTCATAGACCATCTGGATGGCGCTGGGAAAACGTGCGCGCATCTTGGCTAATGCCGCTTCTGCCAAGGCTGCAACCTCCGGTGTGAACTTGGCGATAAAGCCTGCGAGCTGCTTTTCCGGGTTCATACGTATGACCTTTCGCACCTGACGCATCCAAGCTGAGCTACCGCCCGTCCGCTGCACAGACTGGTTCGTGTTTCTTGCTGGTTGCGTGCCTAAACCCGGTGCTGGCCCAACATCCCGCAAATCCGGCGTTGGTTACTGGTTCGGGTTTCTTGCTCCTTGCGTGCCTAAATCCACCAGAGACAACATCAAAGACGTATTCGTGTTCGAAGCTGTAGGTTGGAGCTTCATCCGTATGGCCAGAAATTCTAATGAGTAGGCGATCCTTACCCAACCACTTGCTGGCCTGGAAGTAGCAATGGCCATTGAGTTCTTTCCCTGGCACGGAGGTTTTGGAGTGACGAAATAACTGTCCAACGGACCTGACCTTTTCCGGGGCGGCAACCCATAAGATGAAGACATCGGACATGTCGCTCGCGAACGAGTCGTTGACTGCGACGTATGCGCTGTCTGGAGACCAAAGGACGTTGCAACGGCTATCAACAACAAGCCTCACGCGGTAAGTCCGGCCACCAAATCTCCTCAACCGAAGCGAAAATGATTGGCAAGGAGTTCATTTCCACGAACGGCCAAACTCAGCGACCGCCATTGGCGAGCAGGGTTGAGCGTGCAGGGCGCGCCCCAATTGCCGCTCTGCGCTAAGCGGCTTGTCTCGCTGTAGCTTCTGAGCGAAGGCGAAACAAGCATAGCGGCGGTTCGCTGGAGCACACTGGTTGATAAGTGTCAGGCGATTTATTTGGAAGCGCATACCTCACGGGAATAAAATGCTTAAGCCACGACACTGACCATCCAGCCGAGGCCGAAGCGGTCGGTAAGCATACCGAAGCGCGGCGACCAGAACGTCTTGCTCAGCGGCATCTTCACCTGGCCGCCGTCGGCCAGCGCGGCGAAGGCGCGGTCGGCCTCGGCTTCCGTCGGCACGGACAGCGAGAGCGAGAAGCCGGTGAAGCTCGGACCTTCCTCGCAACCGTCGGAAGCCATGAGTGTGGTTCCGCCGATGTGGAAGGTGGTGTGCATGACTTTGTTTTCAAAGCCCGGCGGCAGCATCCCGGGAGGAGGAGGTTCCGGGCTTTCCTTGTAGTGCATGAGCATATCTACCTGCGCGCCGAGCGCGGTGCGGTAGAATTCCAGCGCCTCTTCGCAGCGGCCGCCGAAGAATATGTAGGGTTGGACGAGTGTTTTAGTCATTAGTATTTCGGTGTTGTTTGTTGTGCTGGTTTGTTTGTTCTGCGGAAAGTGTCTGAGTCACCTGGCGGCAAGCTGACCACTGACGAAGAGCGCGCCGAGGATGTCCGCCCTGGCACGAGGAAGCTTCCGCGCTCCTCGTCATTCGGTCCAGCTTAATAGGGCTTAGGCCCTCCTTCACTGCTTTTCATGTGTAAATAGCTTTTTGACGGCCAAAAGGATTCGACTATCGCGTAGCTGCTCGGCCACGCCTGGAAATTCTCCGGGATACCCCGGCTGGATTGAAAAGGTCACGTTGTTTGTCATGAGGGCGCAGATGAAAAGGCGGACGGGAACTATGACCGGCCCTGCGAACGAACTGGAGGAGACCGGCGTATAAAATGCCCCCACGTAAATCGGCTCGCCCGAAGCTTTGAGAACGAATGGAGCGGTAGTGGGGACTAAATCATAATTGCCAGTCCGATAAACCGTGGGAGCATCTCCCCAACCTGGGGCATCTCTCTTCCCTAACTCCCATATTTTCCTGGCCAATCGCTTCGCAGCTTCGGCAGTGATTGCGAACATCTGGTTTGTCACGTCGAAGCTCACGAAATCTGAGTCTGCAAGTACTGGCGGCGACATGAGCTTCAAGTCTCCAGGTTTAGGCATACTACCATGCCTCCACTGTGGAAACGCTTTGTCGGCGACCAGGTGGATGGATAGTAGATTGGTGGCTGCTTCTGCCGCATTGAGCACGCAGCAGGCCGAAACTGCCAACAATGCAATGTAACGTTTCATAGGCGTGTCTGTGGCAATTAATGACCAAGTTCAGCCACAGCCGCCGGAGCGGGACATGGCTTGCAATGATGATGTTCGATTTTCCATAATCGGTCAACTGCCCGGCGCGGCGGCTGTTACCTGCGCATCTTTGTTAGCTGCGAATAGTTGCTTCACCGGCTCTCGCATGAGGACAATAATGGTGAAAACTCCAAGCACCGTACCAAAGGGCATAAACACACAGTCCACACCGGCCATGACAAGGCAGAAAAGATAATGCTTCCGCCTTGCTAGGAAACGCCCGGCGGTAAAGACGAAGACAGCAAAGATCCATCCGAGGGTAATGAAGACGGCAGCAAGAATCACAAAGAACCAACCTATGAACGCCGGCGGTGGCTCTCCTTTGCCTGCAAACTTGTTCGGCGCGAGAATGAACATCAGCCCGAACATCAGGTGGAAAATCGGGAGCAGTGCAAATAGCCCAGCCAGGCCGGCGACCACGTAATGGAATATCGAGAGCAACCTAACCTGGTCTTCATCCTGCGTCATAACTTTCGCCTTGCCGACCGGGTAGTAAACTCACCGGGCAACTTGGCAATACTCGCGTGTGGCCGTATTGCGCTGCGCTCCTTTGGGCGACAGCTCCGGGACGCACCAAACGACTGGCGTCGCTGATCATTTGCTTCTCCCAGTTTGAGGCGGTTCCACAGACTCTCTTGCCATTCAAGACCAGAAAGACGTGGCCGTATCCGGTGCATGTCACACCGTCCTTTGCTTCTTCGGCCATCTCAATGCTGTGCCTGCTTCCCTGCCTTGCGGTTGGGGCGGCCATAGTTCTAATTCGCACCAGCATTTTACAAATCCGTGACAAGTCGCTTGCTGGCCGGTAAGTACCCTTGCTGGAAAAAGGGCACCAGCCATGGTTCGGCCGCACTTCAATCGAAAACCGACGTTTCTCTGGCAGGCCTTGCTGATCCTTTTGCCGGTCGTGGTCCTGGCGGCGCTTGGTCTCTTTTCGCTGCGCCAGGACAAAATGCTGGCGCAGCACGAAGCGTCCGAACGGGCGCAAATGATTGCGGACGATATGTTGCCCAAGCTCTGGGTGGACCTGACTGCGACCAACGTTTCCGCCCGGCCTGAACACCATGGTTTCCAGGTGGACGCCGCTGGGGAATTGGTTTTCCCCCCGCCAATCGTGGCGCTGCCGGCGCCGCAACCTTACGATGTCACCGAGCTTACCGCTCAACAACTTCGCCTGTGGGAGTCGGCCCAACGAGCAGAAACCGAGGAAGTGGACAACGACGCGGCGGCGGGGAAGTACCGCGAATTCATTGCCTCGAATCCGCCGGGAAATTTCGCCGCGGCAGGCTCATACGCGTTGGGTCTGGCGCAGATCAGGCAACAGAAATATAAGGAGGCGTTCGATACGTTCGATTCATTCCTGGAAAAGCACCCCAAGGCCGTCAGTGAAGCCGGTCTGCCGCTCGAACCGCTTGCGGAATTCAAGTTACTCGAACTCAGCCCGCGACCTATGCCTAAGGCGATGCTCAGAGGACCGACCGTCATACAGGGCCTCCCGGCTCAAAACCGAATCCTTCAATTGGCGACTGCAACTAATGTTACCGTCGCAACCGAATTCCTCTCGCTGGATTCCTTTTGTTCTAACGCCGTTTATCATCCCACGCCGTTGACGCCATATTTTTTGGAGGTAGCTGTAGAGAAGGCCGACACGATCCATTCCAGCATTCATACAGGGATGTCGTCGGCAATGAAGGAAGAGCTCGAAGAAACACGCCGGCACTGGCTCGAAGTTTGGGAGGAGCACGAGCAATCGCGGCAATTATACTCGGCTGCCCGCCTGCACATCCGCACGAATGCCGGCTTCGATAAGAGGTCAGAGATTGATCAGAGCCTCCTTACGTCAGCTCCTGCAATCCAAAGGTCGGGGACCGCATTGGCGCCTGGCTTCTTCTGGTTCGCCAGGCCGAATAAGTGGAACAGGCGCTCCACTGCCCTTGCGGGAACGAACCGCTTCGACACTCAAACGCAGGACGACGACTGGCTGGCCGTTCGCCGCGATGACAGCCCAACCGGTCATTGGTTTGTTTGCCTGAGCGAATCCGAGGTCGGCGCCAGAATGAGCGCCTTGGTTGATAACGAAAAACAAATTCCGGAGTATTTTGGCGTCGGCATCGAATTGGCCGGTAAAAAACTTATCCGCTCGGCCCCCGATCTTCGAGTTTGGCACTATTTTCACTATGATGGAAAAGGCGGTGAAGTAAAAAAGGAATACTTAAGCGCGCTGGCTACGAATAGCGATTTGGCCACTAATATTTTAGCGTCGGCCATCAAATCGGAAGCGGGAGCGGACCAGTTGAAGGCCAGTATCTATCTGACCAGTCCGACGGCCCTTTTCCAGCGCCAAAACGCGCGCACGTTCTGGTTTGGATCACTCGTCGCGGTTTCCGCCGCGGCGGCGCTTATCGGGCTGATCACCGCCTGGCGCGCTTTTCATAAGCAGCAACAACTCAGCGAGATGAAAAGCAATTTCGTTTCCAGTGTTTCTCACGAGTTGCGCGCTCCCATCGCCTCAGTGCGCCTGCTGGCCGAGAGCCTCGAACGCGGCAAAATCCAGGAAGCGCCCAAACAACATGAATACTTCCGCTTCATCGGCCAGGAATGCCGCCGGCTCTCCTCGCTCATCGAAAACGTCCTCGACTTTTCCCGCATCGAGCAAGGCCGCAAACAATACGATTTCGAACCCACCGACCTCGTCGCTCTGACCCGCCAAACTGTCAAATTGATGGAAACCTACGCCGCCGAAAAGCAGGTATCCCTCAACCTCGACCTCAGCCACCTGCCGCCTGAAACCAGTACCCTGGAACTCTCGATGGATGGCCGCGCGCTCCAGCAAGCGCTGGTCAATCTGGTTGACAACGCCATCAAACACTCGCCCAACGGCCAACTGGTCACCGTTGGCCTGGGAGTTTCCGATCCGGTAAACGATCCCCAACTCAAGTCACGGAACACGGGACACCTAATCACTACCCCCTCTTGCTCCGTGACTCGCCACCCGTCACTCGTCACCCTCTCGGTCGAAGACCACGGTGCCGGCATCCCACCCGAAGAACACGAAAAAATCTTCGAACGGTTCTATCGCCGCGGTTCCGAGCTGCGCCGGGAAACTCAAGGCGTCGGTATCGGTTTGAGCATCGTGAAACACATTGTCGAGGCGCATGGAGGCAAGGTGCTCGTCCAGAGCGCCGTCGGCCAAGGGAGCCGGTTTACAATCGAGTTGCCCGTGGCCCCACAGAAATCCGAAACCCGAATGGCGAAATAAAATAAATGAAATCCGAAATCCGAATGGCCAAGACCGAATGAAATCCATCCAGATGGAACGCATCTTGATTATCGAAGACGAACTGCCGATGCGCACCGCCCTCCAGGACGTGCTGGTCGCCGAGGGCTACCGCGTGCTCAGCGCCGCCGACGGCGAAATGGGACTGCATCGCGCCATCGAGGAAAAACCCGACCTTATCCTGCTCGACATCATGATGCCCAAACTGGACGGCTACGCGGTGTGCGCCGAACTCCGCCGCCTGTCCAATCCGGTTCCCATCCTCATGCTCACCGCCAAAGGGCAGGTCGAAGACCGCGTCACGGGCCTGGACGCCGGCGCGGATGATTATCTGGTCAAACCTTTCAGCACCGAAGAGCTACTGGCCCGCGTTCGCGCGCTGTTGCGCCGTCTTCATCGTCACACCAACGCGCGGCTCACGCTCGAGCTGGGCGACGCGCGCATTGATCTGCTCGAACAAACCGCCATGCGCGGCAAGAAACCTCTGCATCTGACCGCCAAAGAAGCGGCCATGCTGCGCCTGATGGCCGAGGTCCCCGGTGAACCGGTTTCGCGCGAGCGCTTTCTCGATGCCGTTTGGGGCTACACCGCCTTTCCCACGACGCGCACGGTGGACAACCACATCGCCAGCCTGCGCAGCAAGATCGAACGCGATCCCGATGCGCCGCGGTGGATCAAGACCGTTCACGGCGTGGGCTACAAATTGGAACTGCCGCCGGAAAAGTGACTGCAAAGCTGAATTTACAAAACCATGACATTTCAAGCAGCGCAGAAGCGTCAGTCTTAAATCGAAACTGAAAGGAAATTTTTATGGAAGAGAAAACATTCTCATGGGTAACTCACCTGCTCATTTTCTTCGGCATTCTCCTCCTGTTTCCCCAGGCCACCCTTGCGGCAACCAACGGCCCAAGCTCCGACCTCCAAAAAGGCCTCTTCGAAGAAGAAGCCAACCACAATTTCTCCGCCGCCATCCAGGCTTATCAATCGGTCATTACCCAGCTCGACGAAGACCGCAAGCTGGCCGCCACCGCGATTTTCCGCCTCGGCGAAGTTTATCGCAAACAGGGAAAAACCAACGAAGCCCTCGCGCAATACCAACGCGTCGTCCGCGATTTCTCGGACCAATCCACCCTCGTCACCCTTAGCCGGCAAGAGCTGGCTGGTTTGGGCAGCGCGGCGATGGCGCCCTTGGCATCCTTGTCGAACGCCGCCCGGCAGGAGCAGAAACGCCTGCTCGAAGAAGAAATCAAATTAGCGGAAACTAATCTGGCGCAGCAGCAGAAACGGGTCGAGGCTGGAACTCTTGGCACAGACGAACTTTGGCCAAAGCAGCGGGAAATCCTCGAGCTCAAACGCCAACTGGCCGCCCTCGAGAACGGAGAGCTGGAGCCGAATTCGGTCAAGGAGCCAATCACCTCCTCTGAAGCCGAAGAAGTCAAACGCATCCAGGCCCTGATCAAAGACAGCCCCGATTTGATCAACGCTCAGCAACAGCAAAGCGGTGTGACATTGCTCCAAATGGCGGCCGGAAAAGGCGAATTGGCGATCGTGAAATTGCTGCTGGACAATGGCGCAGCCGTGAACGGGATCAAGCAGCCTGATTGGACTCCACTGCATTACGCCGCGGGGAACGGCCATAAAGCCGTGGTGGATTTGCTGCTCAGCCAGGGCGCGATAGCGGACGCCCGAACTGAAAGCGGTGTGACGCCTTTGCACTTGGCGGCCTTCAACGGCTACACCGTCGTTGCGAAGACGCTGCTGGAGGCCGGCGCTTCGGTGAACGCTCGTTTGTCGGGGGATGTGAGTTCGGGTCCCGGTCTGCGCGGATATCTCCCACTCCACGCGGGCCAGACCCCGCTCCATGCCGCGGCAGAGGCCGGGTACCCTTCTCTGGTAGAATTGCTCATCTCCAAAGGCGCCGATATCAATGCGGAGGATGCGAGGGGGCGGACTCCGCTTAGCTATGCAGCGGAGGCACGCAATGAGGCCATGGCCAAGGGTCTGCTCGCGGCGCACGCTGATCCGAACGCCGGACGCCTCAACCTGCCGCTCAACCTTGCCGCCCACAACGGTGACGTGCCGCTTTTGGAACTACTCCTGCCAAAAGGGGCAAATCCGAATACGAACACCTTGGTGGACCAGGCCGTCACCGGGCAAGGTGGCAGTTTCACGCCCCTTTTTCTCGCAGTCAACCGAGGCCATTCCGAAGCCGTCAAGGCATTGATCCATTTCAAAGCTGATCCGAACGCGATGGCTGCCCACGGCGACTCGCTGCTCTTTTATGCCCTCCCGAGTAAAGAGACGCTGAAGGCATTGCTCGAAGGCGGCGCTGATCCCAACGCGCGCAATGAGCACGATGTCTCTCCGTTGGACCAAGCGATCGGTGCTAACAACCCGGCTGCCGTCCAGGAGTTGCTGGTCCACGGCGCTGATGCGAACTCCACAAACCGGAGAGGATGGACTCCATTGCATGCCGCCACGGCATCCGGAAATAAAGAGATCGCCGAACTGCTCTTGAAACAAGGCGCGAACGTGAACGCCCGTTCACAAGATTGGATCAAGACACCGCTCTACGCTGCCATCGCCTATGGCCACCAGGCGCTGGTTGAGTTGCTGCTGGCAAATAAGGCCGATCCCAATACCCGAGGGGACGTCGGAGATCAAAATGCTGGAGGAACCCCGCTCCACCTTGCAGTTTCTAAGGGTCAGAAAGAAATCATCGAATTGCTGCTGGCGCGCAAAGCCGATCCCAACGCGCCAAATAATCAGGGAGAAACTCCCCTTGATCTGGCCAGCCGGCCACAACCTGGATCTCTCCCGTCGTTTGGCACGAGGTTGTCTTCGCCCCCTGGTTCAGCCAGCTCTCCCTCCTCGCCCGCAACTCCATCCTCTCCGGCCAGCATCGCGGACCTGCTTCTTCAGCATGGGGCAGTGCAAGATTTGCCGCGCCCGGACCGCATCGAGGTCCGCCGGCCCTCGGCCAATTTCTCAGCGGTGGTTTTCGAGAAGGGCGCAAAGGATTGGAACCAGTTTACGCTCTTGGAACTCATCGCCGTTCACTACGAATTGTTGACCGCTTCGCCCAGTGGACGGACGGAGCAACAGCATTACCCCCCCACCTTCGCCGGATTGCACTTTCCTGACTTTGCTCAGGTGCGCCTCCGCCGCCCTGCGCCGGACCTCAAAAGCTGGCAAGAGCGCACGATTGACCTGAGCGCCGCATTTCAATCAGGGGATTGTTCTGGCGACGTTCCGTTGGAATGGGGTGATGTCGTTGAGATTCCTGAGGCGGACCATCCCCTCAACGTCAACTGGCAAGGTCTGTCGAAGGAAACAACCAACGCGCTCACCAAGTGCCTGACGCGGCAAGTTGAGGTGGTAGTCAAAGGACAGGCCACAGAACTGAGCCTGGCGCCGCGCATTCCGGCTGTGGACCACGCATTCATGCAGGTCATGAAGGTCACATACGCCACCTTCATGGTTAAGCCGGCGCTCGACGCTGCCAAACTGCTTCTCGCCTCGTCGGACCTCTCGCGCTTGAAGCTCAAACGCAACGAGCCGGCCACCGGCAAAGCGCGCGAATGGATCGTGGATTGTAGCCAGCAAGGAAATCCGCCCGATCTTTGGCTGCGCGGCGGTGACGTGATCGACGTGCCGGACAAACACTAAATCGCGTCTTATCCCAAAGGGATTCCGCAACAAAGCCCAGGGTTGCGACCCCGCTCTTTCCGACAACCCTTTCACTACTAATACCACCCAAATGCTCACCATGCGCCACCGCCGTAATGATACCCTGCCCAGAAAGAGCGGGGGAGCTACCCTGGGTATCCTCGCGCGCGGGGCCTCAACTCCGAAGGAGTTGCGCCCCTTGAAACCTATACCGCCATGCCACAATCTGTCTCTGCGGTTTATATTCATCTTGTCTTCTCAACCAAAGAGCGCCGGCCATTCTTACGCGATGAGGCCATTAGGCAGTCCCTGCACGCGTACCTTGGCTCGGTGTCCAAACAACTCGAATGCCCGCCTCTGAAGGTGCGTCCGAGGGTGTCGAGCGCGGCCACAACCCCGTTGGGGTTGAGACGCGGTTTGCACGATTTCCCAGGGTAGCTCGTTCCTTGCAACCCTGGGCTGGAGGACGCAATCCCGTCGGGATTGACTGTCAGCGGGAACCAACCTCTCATTAAGCGAGCCGTTGGAGACACCAACCTCTCGGAAGAGCCCCAAGTCCGAGCTGCCTAACTGAAAACTAAGTCGGAGTTCCCGCTCTGAGCGCGAGAAAAACGGAAAAAGAGAATTTCCGTTACGGAGTTCTTTTTGCTATTGACCGCGCGGGCTTGATAGGGGTTAGCCGCTCCTATCTGCCTTCCTGCGCGTCCCATGATCTGATGATTCTTTCAAACTCGTCAAGGTTGGTGCCCGTGACACGAACCCATGCTGGTTTCTGGTCGTCCATGTGAACAACCCAGGACTTATTGGTGCCAAAGAAGGCATTGCTAACTGCTGCATCTTTCCACGCAGCTGCCCCGAGCTGGCGATTGGTAAGCACAATCTCGCGTCGCCCGAAATATCCCAGCTCAAGAAGGGCATTCTGTTCCTGCTCCCAGTCGGAAATCCAAGTGGGCTTTCCACGCAAGTACCAGCGGAGAGTGTCGAGACGAAAGTAGTCTCGAAGCCGAGATGGTCCACGGCTGACACCTCGACCGGATTCAAGGAGCAACTGATTGAACCGGGCGACGTGGTAATGGACAGCCCCGTCGTCGCGCGTAGAGCGAAAATAAACAACCAGCCCGATGGACAGCGCGATCGTGAGAATTCCAACGATGAACCTTGGGCGCCGCATATTCGGCTAACCATTGATTGACATGTTGTTTTGACCTGATGACTCGAGATTACGATTGTTCCGGGTCAAAAGTTCCTGGACCAATATCGGCGGCGGATCATGGAAAATCAAGAGCCTGAGCCCAAGTTGCTGGACCAAGTTCGCCGAACGACGCGGCTGCGCAATTACTCGATCCATACCGAGGGCAGCTACATTGATTGGATCAAGAGAAACATCCGTTTCGACCGGGATGGACTGCCGTGAGCATCTGGATGACGGAGAACGGAAGACAGAAGCCGGAAGATAGAAGCGTTCTTGACCCAACTGGCCATGGACACAAGATGTCGCCCTCGACCCAAAACCAGGCGATGAATGCGTTAGTGTTCCTCTACCGGAAGGCGCTGGGCCAACCACCGGACGGGATGATCGATGCGGTGCGGGCCGAGCGGGGCCGGAGGTCGGAGAGCGGAGAGCGGAGGCCGGCCCGACCTCCGACCTCCGACCTCTGACGCGCAGGAACCAAGCTCAGCTCCTCGATTCCCGGTGCCAAACGTCTCCATCACCGAAGCTGAACCAGCGCGTCGTGGTTACCTTTTGCTGAGTGAAAAACTGCACCCCTTCCCTGCCCTGCATGTGCAGATCGCCGAAAAACGATTCGTTCCAGCCGCTGAAGGGGAACCAGGCCATGGAGGCGGGCACGCCGATGTTGATGCCCACCATGCCGCAACGGATGCGATGCTTGAATTCGCGCGCGGCCTTCCCTGACCGGGTGAAGATCGAGGCGCCGTTGCCGTAGGTCGAGCGGTTGGCCAGCTCGATCGCCGAATCCAAATCCTCAAAGCGCATCACGTTCAAAACCGGGCCGAAAATCTCTTCCTTGGCAACGGTCATGCCGGCCTGCACTTCGTCCAGAACGGTTGCGCCCAGGAAAAAACCGTTGGGCGCTCCGTCGGCTTTGACGCCCCGGCCATCGGTGGCGATTTTTGC
>WNGL01033409.1_pt1 | contig 11230 bp, 10 predicted proteins | sample 5400591 | NCBI WGS metagenome assembly WNGL01 (sample SAMN13153377, study PRJNA577476) | soil metagenome | isolation source: 80 cm soil or saprolite under Garry oak tree replicate 1 | place: USA:California | collected 2016-06-15
GGTGATGGGTTCGTCTTCTCGGCGAAGGAACCCCAAGGGTGGGTCGGCGACACCACAAACTCGTCCGCTTGGGGATGCAACGTCCTCTTCTATCCGCGCGGTCAAACTCCGCAAGAGGCAACCATCATCCGCGTCCGAGTGAACCCGAAGACGGATGAAGCAACCCTCAAGGACCTCGAATTCGACATGGAGGGCTACAGGCGCGAGTATCCCGAGGTGGCGTTCGAAGACCTCCACGTACCCCATCCACGGTACCGTTCGGTCCCGAAACTGTTCTATGTGACCGACAAATTCTATGAGTATGTCACCTATCTTAACCCGGGGGTGGAAGGCTCCTTTCTGTTTTCCGTGTCGATGAACAAGCCGCACGCCCGGGCTACGGCTGCAGAACTCGCTGCGTTTCGTTCGGTCGTCGCGTCGTTGACCTTGATGACGGCGAAGCCGAACAAGGCGATGGAGTCCGACGCGAAAAAAGCGCGCGGCTCATCGCCCGGGCGTTAGGCGCTGAAAATGCCCATCTATCAGTTTGAACTTGAGGCCCGTTTAGGCACGCAGGCTGCAATTGCGCGCATCAAAGAGTTGGTTGGGCCTCCCCGCAGCTTCTGGACCGGGTTCAGTTTTGGCGCGGGTGATGATGCGACTCCTCCCTTCATTGGGAAGATCGAAGGAGATTCCTTTAGGGTTCGTCGGGATATTCACTATCGCAATTCCTTTCTCCCCTTGGTATGGGGTCGCATTAGCAGCGTGCCCATGGGCACCCATATCAGCGTCACAATGTTCCTTCATCCAATCGTGGCACTATTCATGGCGGTTTGGTTTTGTGGAGTGGGGGTCGGGGCGTGGAGTTTTCTTCATGCGCCAAGAAGCACGGATCACTGGGCATCCATTGTTCCGGTCTGCCTGCTTGTGTTCGGTGTTGCTCTAGTTTGCGGCGGTTTCTTTCCAGAGGCCATGAAGGCGAGGCGGCTGCTTGAGCAGGCATTTGCAAAGACCAGCGCCTAACAACGCGCCAGACTGTGTGAAAACTGGACGGTGAAGCGTGCGGCAAGCGCGTCTGAAGCAGTACCGTCCCTTTCAACTAGCCAGGGCTACAGGCTCCCGGGGGTTCGGGGAGTCTTGTGGCTCTTACGCGACCGCCGCAAGCATCTTCTTGACTCCTAAAATCGTCATCACCCGTTTCATATTGTACGCCAAGATGGTCAAACTCATCTCCCCTCTGACCTTCGCTAGTCGTCGGAGCAGGAAGTAGCCCTGGGTCATCCCGCGCTTGATCGTTCCAAAGGGGTGTTCCGCTAGTTGCTTGCGCAGTTTCATCAGCGCGGGATTGGCCGCCACACGCTGAGCCATCCCTTCTAATAGATGCTCATCTACCCAGCGGGTGATTCGCCGTCCCTCTTTATTGTCGGTGCAGCGGCTTCTCGCCTGACAGGTGTGACACGCCGCCGTCTTGTAGTACCGAATGTGCCGCCCGGCTTCGACCGTGTCAAAGCGAAACTCCAATGCGGCCCCCTGGGGGCAGCGATACACATCTCGGACCGCCTCGTAGGTGAAGTCGTCTTTGGTGTAGAGGCCGCGATGTTGATTGGCCGAGGTATGGGGCTTGGCGATGTACGGAGTGATCCCGGCTCCTAAGCACTGCTTGACTTCGTGGCCGTCGTAGTACCCTTGGTCAGCGACCACGTTCAATTCCTCAACTCCCAGGGTCTGTTTGGCGCGACCGGCCATCGGCGAGAGCTGGTCTTGATCCGTCACGGCGTTTGTCACCTCATGCTCAACAATCAACTTGTGCTTGGCATCGACCGCGATTTGCACGTTATAGGCAACAACCGTGCGCTGACTGGCGAGCATCGAGCGGCTGTCAGGATCCGTGAGCGAAATCTGGGACTCCCCACTCTGCGCAAGGGCACCCTGGATCTCTTGATACCGGGCCCGGCGTGCTCTCAGGCGGTCGAGCTTGCTTTGCAGGGCTGCGGCAGGGGGAGAGGCAGTCTCAGCCTCGTGTTGATCCCCCTGATCTAGTTCGCTCAGATAGGCGGTGAGCTGCTGGTCAAGCTCCTTGAGCACGCGCTGGAGCTTCGCTTGAGTGAAGTTGCGTTGGCGGCTGTTGACCGCTAGGAACTTGCTGCCATCGATAGCGACCAGCTCCCCACCAAATAACTCCAGCTCCTTACAGAGCTGCGTGAACTGGCTGCAGACTTGCCGGAGAGCCTGAGCGTGATCTTTGCGAAAGTCGGCAATGGTCTTATGGTCAGGGGTGAGTTTCTTCAGCAACCACATCACCTCCAGATTGCGGTGGGTCTCACGCTCCAGACACCGACTGGAACGAACGCGGTTGAGATAGCCGTAGATGTACAGCTTGAGCAAGTCCGCTGGATGATACGCTGGACGTCCTTCTGGCGCAGCGACCACACGCTGGAAGCCCAGAGACTGCAAGTCCAGTTGGTCCACGAAGGCGTCGATAAAACGCACGGGATTGTCGGGGGCAATATACTCGTCTAACGATGGCGGAAACATGAGGACTGTCTCTCGGCTTACACCTTGCAGATGAGGCATCGTCTATCCTTGTCAGCAAACTTATGACAAAGATACTACCATATGGCCGATCTTGTAGTTTTCACACAGTCTGGCGCTCCAGAGGGACGCTTCAGTCGCCGCCAAAGCGCGGCTCCTTCGCGCCCCTGAGCGCGGGCGTTGAACTACTGACCGTCGCATAATTCGCTAAACTTTTTCACAAGTGGCTGCGTGAATTTGGCCCATTTTTAGGGCTTTTTCTCATCGAGCTGCATACCCTGAGGTTTAGACATTTATGCGACGCTCAATAACCCGCTGTGCGGTGGCTCATCGTGCCGTAACGATCTGTGATTTTCCCCACTCTTGTTTCCTGCCTCAACCCTAGGGCTAGCCAGCAGGCCAGCCAATAAGCGATGACCTCCTAAAATTCCCTGGTCGTGGTCGCACAGACCGCGACACTAAGAGGCTATCCGAATAACTGATTTTTGATAAACTACCCCACATGGCAACGAGGAAGAAGAAGGCCCAGAGACGGCAGAGGGCGCCCGTGAACAAAGTAACGGCCAGCTATCGGGTCTCGGAGGCACTCTGGGCCGTGCTGTCCCCCTTGCTGCCAGTGCAGAAGAATACCCATCGGTTTGGCGGTGGCCGTCCGCGCGTGCCCGATCGGCAGTGTGCGGATGCGATCTTCTATGTCTTGCGTACAGGGTGTCAGTGGGGAGCTTTAGATGCCACAGACTTATGCCCCCACTCCACGGCCCATGACCGCTTTCAGGCGTGGGTCCAGGCCGGAGTGTTTCTGAAGCTGTGGCAAGCAGGGGTAGAGGAGTTTGACGAGATGAAGGGCCTGGACTGGGGCTGGCTGAGTATGGATGGGGCCATGACAAAGGCCCCGCTGGGTGGGGAAAAAAACCGGCCCCAATCCCACGGATCGCGCCAAAGGGGGCGTCAAGCGTAGCCTGCTGACCGAGGGCCATGGAGTGCCTGTGGGCTTGGTCGTGGCTGGGGCTAATCGGCCGGACCTGAAGTTGGTGGAAGAGACTGTGGACAGTCTCATCGTCAAGCGGCCCCGTCCCACGAAGACCCGGCCCCAGGGGATGTGTATGGACAAAGGGTATGACTACGCCGCAGTGCGGGAGATAGTGCAGGAGTTTGGCTTTACCGCCCACATTCGGGCACGGGGCGAAGAAGCCCAGGCCATCAACCGCCAAGCGGGCTTCAAAGCGCGGAGGTGGGTAGTAGAACGGACACATAGTTGGATGAATCGCTTTCGTCGGGTCTTAATTCGCTGGGACAAGAAAGTAGAGAACTACCTCGCCTTCCTGCACTTTGCCTGTGCACTGATTGCGTTCAGAGCTGCAGGGTTATTCGGATAGGCACTTAGTGTACAACACCAACAGGAGCATCAACTTCAAGATCACTGGCGGGGGAACTGAGGCGTTGCCCTTGATCCCATACTGATCGGCTACCTCGGCATACACAAAATCAAAATCCACCACCCGGGCGATCTAAGGACGGCGACTTGATGCCCGCGGTCCGCGAGCTGGCCAAAGAATTGCTGGCGTTGCCGCAAAAGGCGGCGACCAAGACCAAGCATTTCGTGGACGGCATCTTTATCGGGCCGCGATTGTACTAGACTCAGCATAGTCATGAGAGAAAACGACCAGGATCGACGGAGATTGTCAAGCTTCCGGCTCTGGTGCTAACCTCCCGAGAGCATTCCTTGGAGAGCACGAGCCATCTGTGGACGGGAGCGCAGCCTGGACTGCAACACGCGATGACAAGCTATGCCGCTGATATCAAAACATCTCTAGGGAGGGTGCCATGCACGTAGGATACGGAGCTGTTTTTCAAAACCCCTATAACCGACTGTCCGACCGCGAGGTCTGGCGCAACGAGATTCGCCTGGCGGAGATGGCGGAACCCCTCGGGTTCGATTCCGTCTGGGGGATCGAACACCATTTCGACGATTACACCATGTGCCCCGACCCTGTGCAATTTCTCACCTATATGGCGGGGCGCACTCAGAAGGCCAAGCTCGGCTCCATGGTGATCGTGTTGCCGTGGCATGACCCGATTCGCGTCGCGGAACAAATTTCAGTGCTCGACCACGTCGCCAACGGCCGTTTCATCTTAGGGATCGGTCGGGGACTGGCGCGCATCGAATACGAAGGGTTCCGGATTGATCAAAACGAGGGCCGCAATCTCTTTGTCGAATACGCCGAATTGATCCTCGAAGCCTTGGAGAAAGGCTACATGGAGGGCGGCCTCCATACGAAACAACCGCGGCGTGAAATCCGCCCGTTCCCGTTCAAGTCCTTTAGAGGCCGTTCGTACGCAGCCGCGGTGTCGCCGGACTCCTCCCCGATCATGGCCAAACTGGGGGTCGGGTTATTGGTCATTCCCCAGAAGCCGTGGGAGGCGGTGAAGAAGGATTTCGAGGTCTATCACAACGCCTGGCGCCAGTATCACGGCGCGACGCCCGCTCCCAAACCGCTCAGCGGCGGGTTCGTGTTTGTCGACGAAAACAAGGACCGCGCCGAAGAGATGGCGATGAAATGGCTGTCCGCCCAGTACAAGACCGTGATCAAACACTACGAGATGACCTCGGAACAGTTTGGCACGCAGAGGAGCTATGAGTTTTACAGCCAGATCACGAAGTTCATCGGCAAACATGGGATCGACGGTGCGGCGGCGGACTTCGCGAAGTTGATGCCGTGGGGGACGCCAGACCAAGTGCTCGCAAAGCTGGCGACGATCCGCGACATGATCGACGCCAACGGCTTCATGCTGAACTTCAGCTATGCCGGCATGCCGTATGATGAGGCCGAGCGGAATCTGAAGCTGTTCGCGAAGAGTGTATTGCCTGAGGTAAAGCAGTGGCAGACCGAACCGCTCAAAGACCCGGCGGAGTTCGACGCTCGCCAGTATAGCGCGGCGTGAGGTTTGAGAACTGATACGCCATCGCTTGGGGTTTTCCCTGGCGATGGCGACAATGACCCTGGAAACGCACACGGCAAGGGAGTAACAGCCGTGGCGAGTGAGCGGCTCAAGAAAGTGCTCGACCTCGTGAGACCGCAACAAGCGGGCGAAGCCGCGGCGGCTGGGGGTGCGTAGCGCTGATTGAACCTCCCGAGTGCCGGGTGGAGCTGGCGCACAACGCCGAACTCATACCAACCGCAGTCGAGGAGATCCTGCGCTGGGCGAGCCCGGTGACGCACATCGGAGATACGACTGCCATGAGACTGAAAGACAAGGTCGCGATTGTCACCGGCGCCGCGTCGGGGATCGGCCGCAGCGTGGCGCAGGTGTTTGCCCGCGAAGGATGTCACCTGACTCTGGTCGATATCAACGAGCAGCGGGCGATCGGCCAGACGATGGACAAGTATGGAAGGCTGACTACGATGGCGAATTGTCACGGCATCTCGCTGATGGAAGACACTCGCATCGTCGATGTCCCGGAGGAGGTTTTTGATCGGACGATCGCGGTCAACCTGCGTGGCATTTTCCTGATGTGCAAATATGGAGTCCCTGCGCTCAAGCGGTCCGGTGGCGGCGCTATAGTCAATTTGGCGTCGGCAGCGGCGTTGAGCGGCGGGGGCGGCACCTCGTACACGGCCAGTAAGGGCGGGGTGACCGCGCTCACGCGGGCGATCGCCTTTCAGAACGCCGCTGAGGGAATCCGCTGCAACTCGATCTGTCCGGGGCCGGTGGATACGCCGATGCTCCAGATCTCGATGAAGAAACTGGGGCTCACGACGATGACGTCGAGACCCGGAACGATCCCGCGTATCGCGCAGCCCGAGGAAGTGGCGTTTCTGATCACCTTTTTGGTATCTGACGAGGCCGCATTTATCACCGGTGCGATCTATACCATTGACGGCGGCGCGACGCAGCATTGAGAACATGAAGAGGCAATCATCCATGGAGGCCCCAAGGTGGAACTGAGTCTTTTCTTTGAACTTGAGACCGCGGATATGTCCGACGCTGGCGTCAAACGCACGTTCGACCAGTGCGTCGAGCAGGTGCTGCTCGCGGATCAACTCGGATACAAAGGGGTGTGGTTTACCGAACATCACTTTCTGCCAGGGTTTTCGTACAGCTCGGCGCCCGAACTCGTACTGAGTCATCTGGCGGCGAAAACCAAAAACATCCGCCTGGGACATGGAATTGTGCTGCTGCCGTTTCGCATCAATCATCCGCTGCGGGTTGCCGAACGCATTGCCACGCTGGACGTGTTGTCTAATGGACGCGTCGATTTTGGGGGTGGACGCGCGATTTCCGAATCCGAGCTCAGCGGCTTCAAGGTCGATCCGGAAGTGACGCGCGCGCAATGGGAAGAAGCGCTCTCGATTATTCCGAAGGCGTGGACCGAGGACACGTTCAGTTGGGAAAGCCCAGCGATTCGCATCCCAGAACGCCAGGTAGTGCCCAAACCGGTGCAGAAACCGCATCCGCCGATGTGGGTGGCGTGTACACAGCCGGCGACCATCGAGTTCGCGGCCGACCATGGCCTCGGAGTGTTAGGGTTTGGCATCGGCCAAGGTCAATCCAACGACTTTGTCGCCTTGTACCGGGAGCGGATCAAAAAAGCCAAGCCGATCGGATCCTTCATCAATAATAAGTTCGCGCTGTTGACGTTTACCCTTTGCTGCGACACCGACGCGGAAGCGCTGGCGATTCAGGGCCCGAACTTCAGGACTTACAACGACGCGGTGCGCAACCTCTTCGCACCGTGGATCGACGGCAAGCCGCCTCGCTCTTACGAATATTTCATGAAGTGGTTCATGGAGTTCCGCCAACAGGCGCAGACGGTGCCAATGGAAGAGATCGTCAAGGCGGGCGGAGCCTGCATCGGCAGCCCCGAGACCTGCCGCAGGGTGTTGCAATACCTGGCCGACGCGGGCGTGGACGAAGTGTTGCTGTTCATGCAGATGTACACAACGCCGCACGACAAGATAATGCGCTCGATCGAGCTACTCGCCACAGAGGTAATGCCCAAACTCAAGTAGGCTTTGGGTGCGCTCATTCGGGCATTTTGAAGGAGGCGCGAATTGAAACCCCGATGGCACAGCGCATCCGCAAGGGCAGCCCCCCAATCCCAAAGTGATCGAGCGCATCTCGGTGCTGGGTCGGATGGCCGCACCGGAGGAGATCGCCAAGGTGGCATTGTTCCTGGCCAGTGAGGATGCGTCGTTCGCGACCGGTGCTCCGTTTATCATCGATGGAGGATGGACCGTGAGCTGACAGGGAGAGGCGCCTGGCCCACAGGCAACCCTGCGTCTGACAGGGCAAGACCCAGCGCCAGTGCAGGACGGCTACCAGAAAGTGTAGGGGTAACGCCGAGGGAATGTGCAACAACGCCTGTATTCTCAAAAAATTGGGCGAATCAAAGAGGATGCAGGAGAAAAATTCCCGTCAATAACCAGAACCGGCAATTTGCGCCCCTGGAACCCTCAGCAAAAGTGCTGAAAAAGTCGGTGTTGTCAAGGAACTGCCAGGGGCCATAGGGAAAGCGGAAAGTGCTGGCGCAATTCCGGGAGTTCTCTGGCGTCTTCTCGTCGCGTCCCTGGTCTTCCCCCCACTCGACTCACCACCGATTATTGGCCAGGAACACCGCCTGCTTGCTATTTGAACCCCAGCGCGGTCAGCGGGCCACGATCGACGACGGGCGCACGCTTTGTCCCGGCATTCAATTTGATCGAGCCGGGCGTACGCTGAAACGGGTCCGGCAGATCGATCGCCCGCGCGTGCTCCTTGAGCGCCGGAATCACCTCTTCCGCGAATAATCGCATGCTGGTGCGCCGCTCTTCATCGCTATGCGGCCCCTGGAGGTTGAGGATGATGAAGATGCCGACGCGCAGTACGCTCATGATCGCCTTGATTTTGAGGATCACGGTCTTGGGCGTGCCGACGATCACCTGCAGGTTCTGCTGCCCGCGCACCAGCGCCGCGTGCAGCTTGCGCCGGATTTCGGCGTAATCGATCTCGGCTGCCGCAGCGCCTTGCATCTGCTCCTTCACCTTCTCGCCGCTGATCCCAAGCCAAGCGCTGGTCTGGGTCTTCGCCAAGGTGCGAATTGCCGCTTTAGAGTTGTAGCCGGGCGGCAACATGAATTCCGCCGCCGAGAACGCATTCTGCCCACCACCGTAGACGAACCCCGCGGCGGCTTGCTGAGCTTTTTCCTCGGTCTCCCCCAAGGCCGTCGCGACCATATAGCCGAAATTCTCCGGCCCGGCTTGATAGCCATGCTTTGCCGCTTCGTCAGCGTAGAAGTCCCACAGATCGCACGTGGGCGGCAGCTGGGTGCCAAGCCCGATATAGGGATACCGATGCGCGGCGCACCACTCGACGGTCTCCGGGCTGAGGGTCCCGGGAATCCACATGGGCGGATGGGGTTTTTGGTAGGGCAGGGCCCACGGATTGACGTGGCGATAATGAAAATGTTTCCCCTCGTAGCGCCACGGACCGGGTCGCGTCCAGGCCTGGACGATAAAGTCGTGCGCTTCGTTGAACATCTCGCGGTTGTACGCGGGATTGGCATTATTGAAGAACTGCTCGCTGCCCGCTCCGCGCACCCAGCCGGTGACCAGTCTGCCGCGCGAGATCAGATCGATCTCGGCGAGCTCTTCGGCCATCCGTAGCGGATGCTTGATGACCGGCAGCGGATTGCCAATCAGCACCAAACGGGCGCGCCTGGTGCGATGGGCCAGAATTGCTGCCTCGACGTTCATCACGGCCCCCATGCAGATCGGGTTGCCGTGATGCTCATTCAGGGCGAGTACGTCGAAGCCGAGGTCCTCGGCGTAGCAATATTCGTCGAGGTAGTAATGGTAGTCGTCGGCCGCCTTTTCGCGGTCGAAATACCGGTTCGAGATGGCGAAGAACGCGCGATTTTTCAGGATGAGCTCTTCAGGCAGCCAGCGATACGGCCGTTCGGTGAAATATCCGATTTGCATCTGGTGGTCCCTCGATTGATGTTGCTCAGCTCAGGCATTCGTTTCTGGCCCGCGACAACTCCTCCTCGCGCTCGATCTGTGGTTGATGCTACGCGCCTTCGTCGCTTCCTTCGCACCGCTGATAGTCTTCTGGTCGGCGTCGATCCATGCGCGTGGCGCCACCTTCTCGCAGGTGTCCTAGACCAATAGCATCGGTGTCGTCACGCCGTAAAGCCTATGCGGTAGGTGTGGCGTATGCCTGGAAGGCTCCCCTCCGATACGCGCCGTTTTGGAACGCGCGTCCTCGAGGGCCTCGAACTGCTCGGGCGTCATCTCGCCGCCGTAGATTGTGGGGTTTTGGTGCAAACTGGGGATTGAGGAGGAGAAAAAACCTCTTCAGCCCTGAGCTCAAGCGGCCAGCACAAAAGCTGCGGAGTGCGTGGTGGAGCAGCGCAGGATGCTGAAATGGCACACTGGCCTGTTGGGATCTGGTGGACTCACTGGAATACACACCTTGATTTTTTTCTAAACTGTATGTTTCTGCGTGGATGCCCCCGCTGGTCCAACCTGATTGTGTCGGCGATGCGGTCTGCCCCATCGCCGTTGTATTGAAGACGGGCTCGGACGTCGGTAGAAGGAATGAACAATAAAGGAGGACGCAAAGATGAATCTGAAATGGAAAGTCGGCGACACCACGATTACAAAAATCACGGAAATCACCTACCCTGAATTCCCCGACTTGATACCTGCCGCTACGCCGGAGGTGGTCAAGAAAGTCCAGTGGTTATTTCCGCACTTCGTGACGCCGGAAGGGAAACTCAGCGTGAGCATTCATTCCCTCGTGGTCGCTACCCCCGGCGCGAAGCTGGTCGTAGACACCTGCATTGGGAATGGTCGCAATCGGGAGCCATTAGCCATCATGAGCAACCTCTCCACCTCGTACCTGGAAGACCTGATCGCGGCGGGCTACCCCCCGGAAAGCATTCATTACGTGCTGTGTACGCATTTACATCTCGATCATGTGGGCTGGAATACGCGCCTGGTCAATGGCAAGTGGGTCCCCACGTTTCCCAAGGCCTCATATCTCATGGACAAGAAGGACATCGCCCTGTACGGCTCGATTGACGAACACACCCCAGACGCTTTTATGCAAATGCAACGCCGCACGTTCGCGGACTCGGTCCAGCCCGTGTTTGACGCTGGCCTGGCGAAACCGGTAGAAGGACCTGCGGAAGTCTGTGACGGTGTCCGCCTCGTGCCGACCCCAGGGCATACGCCCGGTCATTGCTCGGTCCTGATTGCATCCAAAGGGGAAAAGGCCTTGATTACCGGCGATTTCATGCACCACCCCATCCAATTTCACGATCCGGGGTTATCCATTTCCGCGGACGTGGACACCAACGCCGCCATCGCTACCCGTCGCCGGGTATTCGCGGAATATGCGGATACCCCCACGCTGATTATTGGCACCCATTTTGCCGGCCCCACCGCGGGGAAGCTTGTGCGCGATGGAGACGCGTATCGGTTGCATGTCTAAAAGATCAAGCGAGGACTGGAGGAAGCATCGCTGTGGTGTTGTTGCCAAAGGAGTGACAGAAGCGGTCTCGGAGGGCAAGCGGCATTCATGTGCAGGCCGCGCACGGCCTGCGCCATGTCATCCAGAGTCCAGCATCAGGTGGAGTAACGCGCAGTGACTTCATGAAGAAGCCCTTTTGGCTTTGTCGCGACTTCGAGAGCACTAGGACGAGGCGGCCGGGCAATGACCAGCGCACCGGCCGCTA
>WNGL01009586.1_pt1 | contig 11229 bp, 10 predicted proteins | sample 5400591 | NCBI WGS metagenome assembly WNGL01 (sample SAMN13153377, study PRJNA577476) | soil metagenome | isolation source: 80 cm soil or saprolite under Garry oak tree replicate 1 | place: USA:California | collected 2016-06-15
ATGCACTCGTACCGGACGGGCGCCGTCTCGGCCACCCCCTTCTTGCTGGCCCTCTTGCTGGGGCCGACACCACCGCTCGCCGGGACCCCGCGCCCACCGGAGCCGGCTCCCGCCCACAAGAGTGTCCGGGGCATCCTGCAGAGCGTCGACAAGGGCCTCAACGGCGTCATCATGAAATCGGATGCCGGGGAACGCCTGACCTGGCGGTTCAGTCCGGCCGTGATCGCCGAGGTGGCGAAGCTCGCCCCGGGAGCCCCCATGATCGTCATCTATCGCCAGATCTTGTCGAACGAGAAGCGCGTCACCGCCATTGCCTTCCCGGGCACCGCCTCGACACCAACCTACGTGAACCTCACGGGTTCGCGGGTGGTGCTTCGGGGCGGCGCGGCCGTGGCCGAGGTCTGCGGCAGGGCCGATGCCGGCCCGGTCAGTGAGTCCATCATTCCGGTGGGGGGTCGGGCCGAGGTCATGGACGCATGCTGGTGCTGCGCGCCGGCCGGCAGCACGTGCACGCCGGGAAACAAGTCGGGCCAGGGCCAGGCGTTCCTGGAACGCTGCTTCGAATAGACGGGGCCCGTCGTGCGGCTGAAGGAAGACTTCATCTACGCGCTTCGCCACCTTTCGCGGCACCCGGGCCATGCCGCGGTCGTGGTGCTCATCCTGTCCCTCGGCTTCGGCGCCAACACCGCGGTCTTCAGCGTGGTGGACGCGGTGCTGCTCCGGCCGCTGCCGGTCGTGGATTCCTCCCGCCTGGTCCTCTTTCACTGGACGTCGGGGCCGAGCCCCGCCGTCGGGTACCTGACGGGCGAGTGGTGGCAGGAGGCGGCGACCGGCCGGGTGACCGCGGCGTCCTTCTCCTATCCTGCGTTCGAGGCGTTTCGCGATCGCAGCACGACTCTGGCCGCGACCTTCGCCTGGGCCGACCTGCGGCGCGCGAGCCTGAGCGTGGACGGCGAGGCGGAGCTGGCGTCGGGGCAGCTGGTCTCCGGCGGCTACTACTCGGGGCTCGGCGTGCCGGCGATCCGCGGCCGCACGATCACGCCGGAGGACGATCGCGCCGGGACCGAGCTCGTCGCCGTCATCAGCCACGGCTACTGGCAGCGCCGCTTCGGCGGGGCTCCGGGCGTCATCGGCCGGAGGGGGACCCTGGACGGCCGGCCCTTCACGATCGTCGGAGTGTCGCCGCGCGGCTTCTCCGGCACCCTGCCGGTCGGGCGCCCGGCCGACGTGTCGGTGCCCCTGCTCGCCTGGCGCGCGCCCGGAGAGCCGTACCTGTCGAACCCCGCCTGGTACTGGCTCCAGGTGATGGGGCGGCGGCAACCGTGGGTGACCGTGGCCCAAGCCGAAGCGGAGATGGCGCCGCGGCTCGCGAGCGCGTCCGCCGGCCGCGCGGGAGACGAGCCACGGCTGCACCTCTCCGACGGGAGCCAGGGCCTCACGAGGCGGCGTCACGAGCAGCAGCCGCCCCTCCTCGTGCTCGCCTCCATGACCGGCCTCGTCCTCCTCCTGGCGTGCGCGACGGTGGCCGGCCTGCTGCTCGCGCGCGGCGCCGCGAGACAGAGGGAGATGGGGGTTCGCCTCGCGCTCGGGGCCGGGCGGCCCCGTATCGTCCGACAGCTCCTCACCGAGAGCACGGTCCTGGCCGCGCTCGGCGGGGTGGCGGGGGTGGCCCTCGCGTTCTGGACGAAGGACGCGCTGGCGGCCAGCCTCATGCCGGAAGGCGCACCCGACGTCGCCCTCGACGGCCGCGCCCTGGTCTTTCTCGGCGCGACTTCGGTGGTCACCGCGGTCCTCTCCGGCCTCGCCCCCGCGCTGCGAGCGACGCGCGTCGACCTGACGCGGGATCTCCGCGAGGGAGGGCACGCCGCCGCGCATCAGGGCCTCGGCCGCACTCTGGTGGTCGCCCAGGTGGCGTTGTCGCTCGTCCTGCTCGTGGGCGCGGGGCTGTTCCTGCGCACTCTGCGGAGCCTCACCCGGGTCGAGACCGGGCTCGCGGCCGAGGGCGTCCACCTGTTCAAGGTGCACGCGATGGCGTCCGGCAAGGCCGGCTCCCTCGACCTGTCGCGGCGGCTGCTCGAGCGCTTCCAGGCGCTGCCGGGCGTCCGTGCCGTCGGCGTCTCTACGCATCAACCGATGGGCGACACCACCCGCACGCGCGTGACGATCGAGGGCCGGGAGTCCGCATCCGGCGGGGACGAGTTCGCGCACGTGAACCGGGTGGGCGGCGCCTTCTTCGCCGCGCTGGGCATCCCGATGCGCGCCGGACGTGCCATCGGCCCGCAGGACGAGGTGGGCGCTCCGCCGGCCATGGCGATCAACGAAGCCTTCGCGCGGGTCTACTTCCCGGACCAGGATCCGCTCGGGCGGCGCGTCAACGGTGCGGAGGTCGTCGGAGTGGCCGCGGATACGCGATCCGGCGCGCTCCGGGATCCCGCGCCCCCGACGATGTTCGTCCCCGCGTTCCAGCAGGCGCAGGCCTCGTTCTGCTTCCAGGTACGCGCGGCGCCTTCGTTGGGGGCTCTTGCCTCGCTGCTGCGCCAGGCCGTCCGGGAGGTCGCGCCCACGGCGGCGCTCTACGACCTCACGACGCCGCGGGAGCAGGTCGAGGGGTTGGTGAGCCAGGAGCGGCTGCTGGCCGGCCTGACGTCGTTCTTCGGAGCCCTCACGCTCTTGCTGGCGAGCCTCGGCCTCTACGGTTCGATGGCGTACGCGATGGGGCGCCGGACGCGTGAGATCGGCGTGCGCATGGCCCTGGGCGCGCGGCCCGCCGACGTCCTGCGGATGGCGCTCGGCGGCGGGTTGCGCCTGGTCCTCATGGGCGCGGCCCTCGGCGTGGCGGGCGCCCTGGCGGTCACCCGACTCACGACGAGCGTGCTCTACGGCGTGACGCCTTCCGATCCCCTGGCGATCGCCGCCGCCGTGCTGCTGCTCGGGGGGGTGACCCTGCTGGCGTGCTTGCTCCCCGCCCGCCGGGCCGCGCGGGTGGACCCGGCGATTGCCCTGCGCTACGAGTGACGCCGGATTCCTCCATGAGCGCGCCCCCGAGGCGCGAGAACCGAAGGGAGCAGGAATGAACGAAACGCAGCATCCACGCCGCATGCTCCGCAGCATCGGCGCCGTGTTCGGGGGCCTCGTCGTGGTCGTGGTTCTGTCTCACGGCACCGACACGGCGCTGCGCGCAACCGGCATCTTCCCGCCGGGGTACTACCCGATGTCCGATCCGCTCTTCCTGCTCGCGACCGCCTATCGCATCGTCTACGCCGTCGGGGGCAGCTACGTCACAGCGCGGCTCGCGCCCCACCGGCCCATGAAGCACGCGCTGGCCGGGGGGGTCGTGGGCCTTGTCTTGAGCACCCTGGGCGCGGTCGCGACGTGGAACCGGCCCGACCTGGGACCCCACTGGTATCCCCTCGCGCTCGTCGCGACCGCGTTGCCCTGCGCCTGGGCCGGCGGCCGACTCCGCGCCATGCAGCTGGGGGAGCCGCCGCGGTGAAGCAGACGTCGGATTCATTGACGGCGGATGTCCTCGCGCGGGCGGCGTCGTACCGGGACGAGGTCACCGACCTCACGCGCCGCCTGGTGGCGATCCCGACCGAGAACCCGCCCGGCGACGGCTACGCGCCCTGCCTCGCCGCCATCGCCGAAACCCTGGACGGCGTGGGCTTAGCACCTCGCCGGGTCGAGGACTGTCTCCTCGGATGGCACGGGTCGGGGACGCCGGTCGTCTACCTCCACGGCCACTACGACGTCGTGCCCGCGCAGCGCCGCGAGCAGTTCGAGCCACACCTGCAGCTCGGGCGGCTGTACGGCCAGGCCTGGCGGCCCGAGGACCTTCAGTCGATCGTGGCGCCCACCATGGTGATGATAGGGGATGCCGATGTCGTGCGCCCCGAGCACGCCGGGCAGATGTTCCGCCTGCTCCCCCAGGCCCAGCTCGCGGTGCTCCCCGGTACGGACCACATGACGCTCGTGAAGCGCGCCGATTGGCGGGTGTCGATGAAGGGCGCGCGCGGCTTGACGATGTGGCCATTCATGACGATAGTCTGGTCATGAACCAAGGTGGGCATCCCCAAACCCCGAAGCTGTTGCAAGCAAAGCCGTTGCGTTCCGGAGAGCGCAGGAGAAAAAGGTTTGCGCGGCGTGTCGATCTCGGGCCCCCTCGCTCGTCGCTACGGTAGAGTCAGGGTTCCGCCCCGGTCGAAGCCGGCCGGCGGCCTGGCTCGAAACCAGAGGAGACACGACGATGCGATTCATGGTGATGGTCAAGGCCGACAAGAGCTCGGAGGCGGGCGTTCTCCCGGACGAGAAGCTGCTGGCCGCGATGGGGAAGTACAACGAGGAGCTGGTGAAGGCCGGGGTGCTGCTCGCGGCCGAGGGGCTCCAACCGAGCTCCAAGGGCGCGCGCGTCCGATTCTCGGGCGAGAAGCGGACCGTGATGGATGGGCCCTTCAGCGAGACCAAGGAGCTGGTGGCCGGCTTCTGGCTGATCCAGGTGAAGTCGAAGGAAGAGGCGATCGAATGGGTCAAGCGCTGCCCCAATCCCTTCCCGGGCACGGAGTCCGAGATCGAGATCCGCCAGGTGTTCGAGGCAGACGACTTCGGTCCCGCGCTCACTCCGGAGCTCCGGGAGCAGGAGGAGCGCCTGCGCAAGCAGGCGACCAAGCGCTTCTAGTCACGTCATCCAACCACTTCACGAGGAGGCTCAAGTGCCAGCAGGGAGCGGAAAGATCGTTTGGGTCGGTCGGGTGATCTCGGTCCTGGCGTCGCTCGTGTTCCTGATGAGCGCGTCCATGAAGCTCAAGGGCGGCCCCGAGCTGACGGAGGGGATGGCGCACCTGGGATTGCCCGAGTCAATGGTCATGCGGCTCGCGATCCTCGAGATCTCGTGCGTCGTGATCTACCTGATTCCGCCCACCTCGGTCCTGGGCGCGATCCTCCTCGCCGGATACGTCGGGGGCGCGATCTGCACCCACTGGCGGGTGGGCGATCCGTTCTTCGTCCAGATCGTGCTCGGGATCTTCGTCTGGCTCGGCCTCTACCTCCGCGAGGATCGCCTGAGGGCGCTCATCCCGCTGAGAGCGCGCTGAGCGCCCGCTGAGAAAGGAGACCCGGATGTTCGGCAAGCGGCTGTCGCAATACCTCGGATTCCAGAAGGTGTGGCTCGCCCTCATCGCGGCCGTCGGTCTGGCGCGGTTGGGACTGTCCCTCGCGGGGCTGCCGGACAGCACGGTCACGTTCTTGTCGATCACCGTCGCGGGCTGGGCGGCGGCCCTCTACTACGGCGTGGCGGTGCACACGAGGGGCTTCGGCAGCTACAAGCAGCTCCTGCCCCTGATGGTCTTCCAGGTGGTGGTCGTGCAAGCGATCGCGGTCTCCGGGATCCTGCTCGCGATCACGGGCTTCCCGAACATCTACGCCGCTCCCGAGTACAGCGGGCCGCCCTTCGCCCGGAGCGCCAACCAATGGAGCCACGCCGTCGCCCACCTGACCATCGGCATGGTTGCCCCCGTCCTCCTGTGGTGGGGGTTCGGGTCCCTGGTCCTGCTGATCACGAAGAGGGTGGCGAGGAGGCCCGCGGTGGCCTAGCCGCCTGGGGGAAGCAAGCGGGCGTTCGGCGGCCTTGCCCCGAGAGAGTGAAGATGGTGTGATCGGTAGCCGTGACGGCCACGGATACCCATCGCGCGATCGAAGCGGTCTGGAGGATCGAGTCGGCCCGGCTCATCGCCGGGCTCGCGCGGATGGTGCGCGACGTCGGTCTGGCGGAGGAGCTCGCCCAGGACGCCCTCGTCATCGCCCTCGAGCGGTGGCCGGAGTCGGGCGTCCCGGACAACCCGGGCGCCTGGCTCATGGCCACCGCGAAGCATCGGGCCATCGACCGACTGCGCCGAAGCAAGCGGCTCGAGCGCAAGCACGAGGAGCTCGGCCGTGAGCTCGAGGCCCGGCGGGAGATCGCGGTGGCGGAATTCGAGGCCGCGGTCGACGATGACGTCGGGGACGACCTCCTGCGCCTCATGTTCACGGCCTGTCATCCGGTCCTCTCTCCCGAGGCGCGGGTTGCCCTCACCCTCCGCCTGCTCGGCGGTCTGACGACGGAGGAGATCGCGCGCGCTTTCCTCGTCCCGGAGCCGACCGTCGCCCAGCGCATCGTCCGAGCCAAGCGGACCCTCGCGGAGGCGCGCGTTCCCTTCGAGGTGCCCCGCGGGGCGGAGCGCGCCGCCCGCCTGTCGTCAGTGCTCGACGTCCTCTACCTCGTGTTCAACGAGGGCTACGCGGCGACCGCGGGTGACGACTGGACCCGACCCGCGCTCTGCGAGGACGCGCTCCGCCTCGGCCGCATCCTCGCGGAGCTCGCTCCGAAGGAGCCGGAGGTCCACGGCCTGGTCGCCCTGATGGAGATCCAGGCATCGCGCCTAGGCGCCCGGATCGGCCCCTCGGGAGAGCCTGTCCGGCTGCTCGATCAGGACCGTGCGCGCTGGGACCAGCTCCTCATCCGTCGTGGCCTCGCGGCGCTCGCGCGGGCCGAGACGCTCGGGGGCGCGGTGGGCCCGTACGCGCTCCAGGCCGCGATCGCCGCTTGTCATGGGCGGGCACGCACGCCGGGGGAGACGGACTGGGCGCGCATCGCCGCGCTCTACGATGCGCTGGCCCAGCTCACGCCGTCACCCGTGGTGGAGCTGAATCGCGCGGTCGCGGTCGGGATGGCGCTCGGTCCCGCCGCGGGCCTCGAGCTCGTCGATGCCCTGACCTCGGAGCCGTCCCTCAAGGGCTACCACCTCCTGCCGAGCGTGCGCGGCGACCTCCTCGCCAAGCTAGGCCGCTTCGAGGAGGCCCGCGCGGAGTTCGAGCGCGCGGCCGCCCTCACCCGCAACGCCCGCGAGCGCAGGCTGCTCCTCGAGCGCGCTATTGGAAGTACCCGTTGACGTCGATAACCAGGTGGACCGTGGTGCCCACCGGCTGTCCGACGAATGCGGCCATCGCGCCGCTGGGGTCGAGGGAGACGACGGCGTTGTTGGCTCGCGTCTGGCCGCCACGTAGTTGATGGTGGACACGGGCGCCGGCTGGCCCGCCGGGAACAGGGCGACGTTCCCCTGGGCGCTGGACGGGGTCGCGGTCAGGTTGAGCGAGATGGCCTTCGCCCCCGCAGGGATGCCGCAGTTCCCGCCCACGGCGAAGGGGCGCGTCTCCTGGCCCGGGAGGACGGGGCCGCCGCGCCCAGGTCGCGCGTGTCGACCACGCGGCACGGAGGGAGGGTTCATCCTCGATTCTCCATTCTTGGCGAGGGTCGGCCCTACGGCATCCCCGCGCCCTTGGGGGGCACGAGCGATTGTACGTCGGCCGCGAGGGCAGAGGGTTTACGATACGGCGGATTTCGAGAGCGGAGGTCCCCGATGCGCAAGCTGGGCTCGACCCTGTGTGCCCTCCTCGCCGCCGCCAGCGCCGGCGCCGCACCCCCGCCCTGGCTCGAGGTCAAGAGCGCGCACTTCACGGTGGTGACGAACTCGGGAGAGAAGGCGGGACGGCGCACGGCATGGCAGTTCGAGCAGATCCATTCCGCGCTCGTTCACCTCTGGCCGTGGGCCAGGATCGACTCCGGCCGCCCGTTCTTCGTGTTCGCCGTCCGGGACGAGGCGACCCTCAAGACCCTGGGGCCGGAGTACTGGGAGGGCAAGCGCTACCGCCCCATCTCCTTCGGCGCGAGCGGCCGCGAGAGGCAATTCATAGCGCTGCGGACCGACATCGTGGAGCCCGACGAGATCGGCTCGAACCCGTACCAGAGCGCGTACTGGAGCTACGTCAGCACGGTCTTCAACCGCTCCTTCCCGCGCCCGCTGCCCGTCTGGTACAGCCGCGGCATCGCCGAGGTCATGAGCAACACGATCGTGCGCGACAAGGAGCTGCACGTAGGGCGCCCGATACGAGGGAACCTCGAGCTCCTGCAGAGGGCGCTGATCCCGCTCAACGAGTTCCTGACCGCGGATCACCGCTCCCACTGGCTGAGGCAGGAGTCCGACGCCCAGCTCTTCGACGCGCAGGCCTGGGCGCTCGTCCACTACCTCCTGTTCGGCGAGAAGGGCGTGCACGCGGCGAGGGTGAACCGCTTCAGCCAGCTCCTGCACGGGGGAGCCAGCGACGAGGCGGCGCTCAAGGAGGCCTTTGGCGACATGACGCCCTACCACGACGGCATGCGCGGCTACGTCCGGAGGGACCTGTTCGTCTACATGCGGGTCCCGGTGTCGCTCGACACCCGGCCCGAGGCGTACGCCACGCGCACGCTGGCGGCGGGCGAGGCGGCCGTGCTGTGCGGGGAGTTCCTGGTCGCCATGGGCCGCCCGGCCGAGGCTCGGGTCTTCGCGGCCGCCGCCGCCAAGGCCGACGCTGGCCTCCCCGGCCCGTGGGAGATCGAGGCGGAGCTGCTGGACACCGGGGAGGACCACGAGCCGGCCAAGGCGGCGTACCAGAAGGCGGTCGAAGCCGGCTCGAAGCACGCGCGCGTCTACTACCGCCTGGCACAGCTCGACTGGGCACCGAGCCCCGACAAGGCTGGCCTCGAGCGACGGGCCGCGCTCCTCGAGAAGGCGCGCGAGCTGGATCCGGGGAGCGCCGACACGCTGTCCTTCCTTGCCGACGTCCGGGTGGATCTCGAGCAGCGCGAGGAGGCCCTCGCCCTGGCACAGAAGGCCGTGGAGCTCGAGCCCGGCAACTCGTACCACCACCTCGCCCTCGCCCGCGTTCTCTGGAGCATGGGGCGGCGCGAGGAGGCGGCGGTTGCGGCTCGGACCGCCCTGCAGGCCGCCGGCAGCGAGGACGAGCGCCGGCGCGCCCAGCAGTTCCTCGACTTCGCGGGGGGACGTCGTCAGTGAGAGGGATGAGTTGTCGATTTCCGGCACGCCCGTTCGACTAGGGACGAAAGGCGCATGGGGCGCCTGTCGAACATCGCGACGGAAGGAGACGGACATGCCTGGAAGTGCAAGTCGAATCGCGACTTTTGCCGCGCTGGTCCTGTTCGGGGCCGTCCTGGCCGCGCGCGGCCTGACGGACGCCGGGGCCAAGCCCGCTCCGGCCGCGTTCGAGCGGTTCAAGGCCCTGGCCGGCGAGTGGGTATCGGCCGAGGACGGCGAGATGGCCAGGAAGGGTGATCTCATCGCCCGCTACGCCGTCACCGCGGGCGGCTCGGCGGTCGTGGAGACGATCTTCCCCGGCCAGGCGCACGAGATGGTCACGGTCTACCATGCCGACGGGCCCGACCTGGTGCTGACGCACTACTGCATGGAGGGCAACCAACCCCGCATGCGTGCCAAGGCCGCCCAGGGCCCCCGCTTCGACTTCGCCTACGACGGCGGCACCAACATCGATCCCAAGCGCGACCGCCACATGCATTCGGCTTCGCTGGCCCTCCTGGGTGCGGACGAGATCCGGACCGAGTGGACCGAGCTCGCCGAAGGCAAGCCCGTGCTCGTGGTCAAGTCGCACCTCGTGCGCAAGGCGCGCTGAGAGGCCTCGGCCGACCGCGCGCGCCACTACCCATCAGAAAGGACAGGACATGAAGTATCTGCTGCTGATCTACGAGAACGAGGGGGCCTCGGCCGGGCTCTCGGAAGCCGAGCAGGGCAAGATCTACCAGGAGTACATGGACTACACGGTGGGGATCCGCAAGAAGGGGAACTACATCGCGGGGGAGGCGCTGCAGCCGGTCGCCACCGCCACCACCGTGCGCGTGAAGAACGGGAAGACCCTGACCACCGACGGGCCCTTCGCGGAGACCCGCGAGCAGCTCGGCGGCTTCTACATGGTCGAGGCCAAGGACCTGGACGAGGCCATCGCGCTCGCCAAGGGCATTCCCGCGGTTCGGACGGGCTCGATCGAAGTCCGCCCGATCATGCCTACGCCGCCCCCGGAATAAGTCGGAGCCCATCGCGCATCGGCATTCCCCTCCCCCAACGTGGGGAGGGATAGGGTGGGGGGTCGATGAATGAAGGGCCGTGAATGAACAGCCGCCCGGCGGATTACACTGCCGGGCGGCGCCATGGACTTCGAGACCCTGTACCGCGAGGAGCGCCCGCGCGCCCTCGCGACCTTGATTCGCCTCCTCGGCGACTTCGACCTCGCCGAGGAGGCGCTGCAGGAGGCCTTTGCCGCCGCGCTGGACCAGTGGCCCGCGGCCGGCGTCCCCCGCAACCCTCGCGCCTGGCTGGTTTCTACCGGCCGGCACAAGGCGATCGACCGCCTGCGGCGCGCGAAGAGCTTCGCCGCGAAGCGAGCGGAGATCGCCTACCTCAGCGACAGGGCGGCTCCCGCTCCCGACGTCCCGGAGGAGCCCTTCACGGACGATCTCGTGCGGCTGATCTTCACCTGCTGCCACCCCGCGCTGGCCCTGGAGGCCCAGGTCGCCCTCACCCTCAAGACCCTGTGCGGTCTCTCGGTCGAGGAGATCGCGCGCGCGTTCCTGGTGTCGCCCGCGACCATGGCCCAGCGGCTGGTGCGCGCCAAGGGGAAGATCCGCGCCGCGCGCATCCCGTACGAGGTGCCCGGGAGCGACCGCCTGGCCGAGCGTCTGGACGGGGTGCTGCGCGTCGTCTATCTGGTCTTCAACGAGGGCTACGCGGCCACCTCAGGTGACGCGCTGGTGCGCCGCGAGCTGTGCCGGGAGGCGATCCGCCTCGGCCGCCTCCTGCGCGCGCTCCTCCCCGGCAGCAGCGAGGTCGCGGGGCTCCTCGCCCTCATGCTTCTGCACGATTCGCGGCGGGCCGCGCGCCTCGACGCGGCCGGTGAGCTCGTGACCCTCGAGGAGCAGGACCGCTCGCTCTGGGACCGCGGCCAGATTGCCGAGGGCCAGACCCTGGCCGAGGCGGCGCTCCGCCGGGGAGGCGCCGGGTTCTACGCCCTTCAGGCGGCGATCGCCGCGCTTCACGCCCAGGGGACGCGGGCGGAGGACACGGACTGGCCGCAGATCGCGGCCCTGTACGCGCTCCTCCTGCGCCTCCATCCGTCGCCCGTGGTGGCGCTCAACCACGCAGCGGCGGTGGCGATGGGGGAGCGGCTCGAGCGGGGGCTGCGCCTGATCGAGGAGCTGGAGGCGAGCGGCGAGCTGGAGGCCTACCACCTGCTGCCGGCGGCCAAGGCGGACATCCTCAGGCGGCTGGGTCGCCGACCCGAGGCCGCCGCGGCCTACGAACGGGCCCTGCAGCTCGTGACCCACGACGCCGAGCGCCGCTACCTCCAGCGGCGGCT
>WNGL01009588.1_pt1 | contig 11228 bp, 10 predicted proteins | sample 5400591 | NCBI WGS metagenome assembly WNGL01 (sample SAMN13153377, study PRJNA577476) | soil metagenome | isolation source: 80 cm soil or saprolite under Garry oak tree replicate 1 | place: USA:California | collected 2016-06-15
AGCTCGCCAGTGGATAGCGTACCTCGCTCGTGCGTGTGTTCTCGGACCGGACGTAGGCGGTTACCCGGTGAGCTTGCGTGAGCCGATAGAGGTGTGCTTGACATCCTGGGCAGGGGGTGTTGGTCTGCAGCTCAGCCACTAAGCGTTCGGCAACGGCTCTGGCTTCAAAGAATCTGGCCGCGGCGATGAGTTGCCAGACGTGGTGGAGAGTCTCGTCTGCCTGCTCAGGTGAGATGCCTCCTGCCTGGTCTGTGACGCCCAGCCGCTCCGCTGCAACGCCAAGCACACTGGCTAGTCGTCGCAACTCTCGGACATCGGTCAGTCTGGTTTCCTGGTGCTCCCATCTTCGGAGGGTGCGCTCGTCGACATGAAGGGTTTCAGCCAGCTGGAGCTGGGTGAGGCCGTACTTCTCTCGATGCTCCTTGAGAATCAGTGCTAGGCTCATCATGTCCTGCCTACTTGCCTTTGTTCCTGCTGAAGCGGCTCAGACGGGTTGTGTTGCAAAAACTCTGGGAGGAACCCCATGGGCAGGAGGCTCCCCGTTCTGGTTGTGCTTAGACGGCTACTCCAAACACGTAAGCGCATACGGATCCAGAAATTGCCGAATGTACTGCTGTGCTGAAGGGGTGGGGTGGGCCGTATCCATGGGAAAAACTCCGCGAGGGGAACGAGTTGGAAGTCGTGGATGAAGTACACATCAGCCTGATACTCTGGCCCTTTACTCACTGCATGCCGTAACTTCTCCAGGAACACCTGTTTTTCTGCTTCAGGAAATGCCCCGGTATCATATCCCTGCAGCATGTCGACCAGGCGAGCCGTAAAGTAGCCGGAGGCCTCATCTAAGGAGATAACTTTCCAGTCATGTTGAATACCAAGCTCTCCCATTATAGGGAGAAGCTCATTGAGGATTTCCGCGACACCGCCGCCCTGGGCTGTCGTATTGACATACAACACATGCAAGCCCGCTAATGAATGCGCTACTTCGTAGATCTGCTCGATCAGTGACGCGCTTACAATGCCCTTGTAGCGGTCTAAGAGAGGCGAGGTTTCCATAAGAGCTGCTCCTGTGAATCCTTCGTGTTAACGTATTGTGGCGGTACTCATAGCTGTGATCATCGACCACGTGCTGGATAAATCCGCACTCTACAAGGTAGACCCTCGATAAAGGTCATTAACAAAATAATCGGGACATCTGTAGGGGCCGATTTATCGCGCCCAGCGCCGATTTATCGGCCCTAATAGGCATCAACCTAAGATAAGGAAAGGCTGAAAACAAGACTCCTGAAGTGATAGACTAAAGAAAATGAACCAAGGTCTAGCACCACCAGGAGGAATATCATGAGCAGTATACCACAGATAGCAGGAGCGATGGAGCGAGTGTTGAGGACGCGCGCGAAGGAGCTGGAGCGCGAGACGGGGTTCGTGCACCGCAGCACGGCGCAGTTGGATGGGCCGACGTTTGTGCAAACGACGGTCTTTGGCTGGATAGATCATGCGGAGGCGAGTTATGCGCAGTTACGGCATGTGGCGGCGAGTCTGGGCGTGAGGGTGAGTCCGCAGGCGATCGAGCAACGCTTCGGAGCGGAGTCGGCGGCATTGCTGCGGGAGGTCTTGCAGGCGGCGGTGGGAGAAGTGCTGAGCAGTGAAGGGCCCGCGCCGGAGTTACTGAGCCGCTTTCAGGGGGTCTATGTGCAGGATGGCACGGTCATCAGTCTGCCCGAGGAGTTGCGGGACGAGTGGCGTGGGTGTGGAGGCAGCACGCCGGAAGCGGGGCAGAGTAGCCTGCGCGTGCAGGTACGGCTGGACCTGGCGCAAGGAGGGATGCAAGGGCCGTGGCTGCAAGAGGGACGGGCCGCCGAACGCAGTGGGGAGGCGCACGAGGCTCCATTGCCAGCGGGCTGCCTCTACAACGTGGATGGGGGTTATTTCACGCTCGGGGAGATGCGTGCGCACGGCCAAGCGGGATGTTGGTGGTTGACGACCGCCAAAGCCGGGACACTGCTGATTGATGAGCGGGGGCAGTGCTGGGACCTGGTATCATTCTTGCGTGCGCAGAAGGGCGAGGAGGTGGATGTGCAGGTGTCTCTGGGCAAGCGCGAGCGGCTGCCGGTCCGTCTGATCGCCAGGCGGGTCAGTGCAGAGCGGGCCAAGCGGCGACGGGAGAACGCCAGGCGCTGTGTGGAGGGCAAACCCAAAGGGGTGCGGCGGCCCAATGCGCGCAAAGGCCGGGCGGCCGGAGCCAAACGACAGCGGCAGCGCAAACAGCGGAAAACGGGCAAGGCGCGCCTGCTGCTCTTGGACTGGACGATCCTGGTGACCAATGTGCCGCAGGAGTTGCTCAGTGTGGACGAAGCGCTGGTGCTGGCGCGCTGCCGGTGGCAGATCGAACTGTGTTGGAAACTGTGGAAACAGGTGGGCAAGCTGGATACGTGGCGCAGTGCCAAGCCGTATCGCATCTTGACGGAGGTCTACGCCAAGCTGCTGGGCTGTTTGGTCACGCATTGGTTCACGCTGATCGAGTGTTGGCAAGCGCCCAACCACAGTATGGTCAAAGCTCGGCAAGTCGTGCAGTGGATGGCTCCAGCCCTGGCGCTGGGCGAGGCCGGAGTCGTGTCATTGGAGACGATGGTGCAATGCACCTCGCACTCAATGGCCTCGGGCTGTAGCGTCAACGCGCGACGCAAGCAGCCTGCGACCTATCAACTGGTCGACCAACCTCAGCTCATCCGGGGCTTAGGTTGATGCCTATTAGCGCCGATTTATCGGCCCTCGATGCATGTATCGATATCCGGATTATTTTGTGAAACCTCATAATCGAGGGTCAACTTATTTGGATATGTGCGAGAAGGATTCATCTATGAACAGCAGCGCGTATCTCTTGAAAGGAAGCATGCCTTGTGAACATCACGTTTGTCTCTCATTTGCCAGGTTTGCATCACAAATCGATCACATGTGCTGAAAGCTCAGAACCATGCTTAGATCGCACCCGCATGCAAAAGTAACGCAATCAATGCCGCGAGGGTCGCCCATACATTTTGCGGGCATGAGGTGCAATTGAGGCAATTTCTCGATAATTCAGAGACCCTGCCATTCCTCCTACCTCATCTCGACAAAAGTTTGAATCTAGTATAAAATGCGCACAATCCTCAGTGTAGGAGTACGGGAAGGAGCGTGCTCACGAACGGACAAACGGTATCGTATCCTTCATTAACTGCTGATCCAGCGCTGCGATTACAGCAGCTTGTAACTGGTTGGCGTGGGGCGGAACGAGGTCAGCACTTGTCTGAATTACACAATGAGTGCCTGAACGCCGTAGGGCCAGGAGGGCGACACCTGCTGCCAGCTATGCTCTTGCTTGTCAACAACCTGGATGAGACGAGACTGTTCGGAAAGCGGTAAAATAGGATAAAATAGAGAGGAGAGAGAAACAGAGGAGGCCCCCGATGCGTTTACGGATCGTGTTACCCAAAGTGAACCCCGAGGCAATCACGGTTCCCACCCAATGTGCCTACACTGGCTGTAGTGGGAGAACGTTTCACTTACGCCAGGAAGTGGCGAAAGCGCTGCGAGATACGGTGTATCATGAGGTGCAGGTGCATCGCTATCAGTGTTTGAAGTGCAAACGCACCTTTCGGGTCTATCCCGAGGGAACGACACATGCCCAGACTTCGCAGCGGGTCAAAGGGTTAGCGGTGATGCTGTATCTGCTGGGATTAAGTTATGAAGCAACCTCCTTAGCGTTAGAAGCTCTTGGGGTGTACCTGTGCAAGAGTCGCATCTATGATGCGGTACAAGAGGCAGCAAAGCTGGTGCCTGGACTCAAGCGGGATCAGGTGTTTGCGGGAGTGAAAACACCGGCGTTAGGAGGCGATCTGACCAGCGTCAAATGCAAGGGGGAGTGGTTACCCTTAGGCATCACCGTTGATCCCATCAGTGGGCTGGCCTTAACCATCGATGCCTTATCAGCAGAAGATACCAAGACGCTCCAGGACTGGATTGAGCCAATTGCCAAGAGTGTGGGAGCGACGGTGTTGGTCACCGACGACGCTGATGGGTTCAAGACCGTGGCGGACTCGGTGGGAGTACAGCATCAAGTCTGTAAAGCGCATGTGCTTCGTAACACCGAGGCGTTGATTGAGCGCTACCAGCCGTTGGTAGCCAGAGATGCTGATGGCTCGCTTCAAGCGATTGGAGTGAGTCGAAGCCGCAGGCGGCAGCCGACTTAACGCGTTTAGGCGAACTGGTCAAGAGTCGACAACGGGAGCAGGCTCCTGAACTGGAAACCCTGCATCGGCGCTATCTGCAAGCCGCGCCGCCGCAAGAAGGAGAGCACCAGAGTCTGGCGTATCGCCTGCGGCTCTTGTTTCTGGATCGGCTTCCATCTCTGGCATCGCTTGACGCGCTATCGCACGTGGAAAGGACCCAAGGGAGAAACGCTCGATGGCACCAATAATGCCTGTGAGCGTGCCATTGGCTGGTGGATCAAAGAGCGCTATCGCACCATGCGGGGCTATAAAGTTCCGGAGAATGCGGTGCGCGTCAGTCGCTTGCTCGCCTGGTGTGGCAACTTCCTCACGACGGAGGACGAAGCTAACCTGCCAGGATTCTTGCAGTAAACAAGAGCTACCAGGGATCCTCACGGCTTGTTCCTCCTGTCCTCTTGGTACCACTTATCGAACGATCACGGTGGGATGAAACTTTGCCCATGCTGGCTCCGTGGGATATACTATCAGGAACAATCTACACAGCAAGGAATGGACTGATGACACAAACACACTCCTGGTGGCAAACTGGCGTGATTTACCAGATCTACCCGCGCAGCTATCTCGATAGCAATGGTGATGGCGTAGGCGACCTTCCCGGTATTACCAGTAAGTTGGACTACCTCCGCTGGCTCGGCGTTGATGCCATCTGGCTCTCCCCCATCTATCCTTCCCCGATGGCGGATTTTGGCTATGATATTAGCAACTACACCGGTGTCCATTCGCTCTTCGGGACGCTCCAGGACCTGGATACCCTGCTGCAACAGGCCCACCAACGTGACCTCAAGTTCATCCTCGACTTTGTTCCCAACCACACGTCCGATGAGCATCCCTGGTTTCAGGAGGCACGTTCTAGCCGGACAAACGAGAAACGTGACTGGTACATCTGGCGCGATCCAGCGCCTGGCGGTGGCCCTCCCAATAACTGGACGAGCCTGTTTGGCGGCACTGCCTGGCAATTCGATGAGCAGACCGGGCAATACTACCTGCACCTGTTCGACGTGAAACAACCCGACCTGAACTGGCGTAATCCGCACGTGCGTCAGGCCATGTACGATGTCTTACGCTTCTGGCTCGATCGTGGCGTTGATGGGTTCCGCGTCGATGTGCTCTGGTTGCTGATCAAAGATGACCGGTTCCGCGATAACCCGCTGAATCCTGAATGGAAGTTGGGTGATGACCCAGGTAAGTATCAGGAGGGGCGATACACCCAGGATCAACCAGGCATTCACGAGATCGTACGTGAAATGCGTATGCTTTTGGATAGCTATGGCGAGCGCGTGTTGATTGGCGAGATCTATCTACCGATTGAACGCCTGGTGCAGTACTATGGAGTGACGCTCGACGGGGCCCACCTGCCCTTCAACTTCCAATTCGTGATCATGCCGACCTGGGATGCTCGCGCCATTCGTCGTACTGTCGATGCATACGAAGCGGCACTTCCCCAGGGTGCATGGCCCAACTGGGTTCTGGGCAATCATGACAACCAGCGCATCGCGACGAAGGTAGGTCGTGAGCAGGCACGTCTCGCTCACATGCTCTTGCTCACGCTATGCGGAACCCCAACCTGCTATTATGGTGATGAGATAGGGATGCAAAACATCCAGATTCCGCGCGAACAACTGCAAGACCCAAAAGTGAAGGAGAGCCCAGAACTCAGTCGTGACTATGAACTCACACCCATGCAGTGGAATGCGAGTGCGAACGCAGGCTTCGCGGCCCCCGATGTGAAGCCCTGGTTACCGGTCGCTGACGACTATCAGACCTACAACGTAGAAACTGAGCAGCACGATCCACGTTCCATGCTGATGTTGGTACATTCCTTATTAGAGCGTCGACGTGCTTCGCCCGCTCTGACCATTGGCTCTTACAGGCCCATCGATCAGGAGAATGATGCGTGCTTTGTCTACCTGCGGCAACACAACGAACAGCGCTATCTCGTGGCCCTCAACGTTTCGGCTCAAGACCAGGTAGTGAAACTGCCAGGGCTGGGCCATGGTTCCCTTGTCCTCTCAACACAGATGGATCGTGAAGGACCGCTCGATTTATCCGAGTTCCATTTACGGGGGAACGAAGGGTGTCTGATTGAATTATAAGCACTGGGAACAATCGCTCAAAGTGAAGAGTTTTTAATAAGCTCTACAATGTGAAATCGTTTGTCACCTACGTTCTCGAAAAACTGCGAAAAGTGGTCTTAAACTCTATAAAGAGGAATTGTTGTTATTGTTGCCGGGATAGCCAGTCGATCACGTTTGCCGCGTTCTGGTCGGGCGGAAAGACCGGGTAGAACACCTTGATGATCTTTCCATCTTCAATGATCAGCGTCACTCGCTTGATCAGCGTCATGTTGTCAACAGTGAAGGTCGGTAGGCGCAACGCCTTCGTCAAAATAAGATCGGCATCGCTTAACAGGGAGAACGGTAGGTGCAGGCGCAGCGCCGCCTCCTGCTGGTAAGCGGTTTCCTGCGTACTCAAGCCATACACCTCAGCGTGCAAACCCTGTAGCTCCTGGTAGTGGTCGCGAAAAGCGCACGATTGAGGCGTGCATCCTCGTGCGCCCGGTATCAAATCCCATCCAGTGGGTATTGCCTGGTCGGGCCTGCCCGTGCGTGGGTAGCAGTAGACGACCGTCCGTCGTGGTAACTTCGCCAGATTCACTGTCGTACCCGCCGTTGACCTGAGCGCCATATTAGGCAGAAGGAAACCGGTAAGATGATCGCAGGCGCCATCATCAACGGGAATGGGCAGGTCTTCCGGTAGTTCGTAGATATTGGTTGAGCTGGACATGGATATCTCCTGACAGTTAGCCTCTTGGTGTCATCCGTGCTATTGCTGCGAACGATTGAGAGCACTGAGCACAGCCTTCACTGCGGCAAGCTCAATATTCGTATCCATCGCGGCTCCAAAGAATGTCGTTCCAGAGGGAATTTGGATCTGGATATAGGCTATGGCCTGTGCTTCGGCTCCTTCCTCAAGTGCATGCTCTGTAAAGGTGAGTACCTTAAAATCGGCTACATCGCCCTGGTTGAGCGCCTGCACAAAAGCGTCAATGGGACCGTTGCCTCGACCACGCAGTTCGCGCACGATACCATCAACGGAGATGCGAGCTGTACATGCAACGATCTTTGAGCCATCCTGCTGCGCTATTTCCTCTACATGGAACGATTCAATCGCAAACGGCTCGCTGCGGTGCAGATATTCCTGCTCGAATGCCTGGAAGATCTGCGCGCCCGAAAGTTCCTCGCCGCATTCATCAGCAAGATTTTTGATAATCTTGCCCAGCTCAACATGCATCGCCTTGGGCAATTGGTAGCCAAACTCGGTTTCCATCACATAGGCCACACCACCCTTACCCGATTGCGAGTTAATGCGAATAATCGCCTCATACGAACGGCCAATATCCTTTGGATCAATGGGCAGATAGGGGACCTGCCACAACGCACCGGGGGTTGCGTCCTGCGCCGTCATGCCCTTATTGATCGCATCCTGGTGTGAGCCGGAGAACGCAGTAAAGACAAGCTCGCCTGCGTAGGGATGACGGATCGGCACCTCAAGTCGCGTGCACCTCTCAGCAATGGCCCGGATCGCACTAATGTTGCTAAAATCCAGGCCCGGATCAACGCCCTGTGTATACATATTGAGTGCTACGGTAACTATATCCACGTTGCCTGTACGCTCGCCGTTACCGAAGAGTGTCCCTTCTACGCGATCCGCACCAGCCAGTAAGCCCAACTCGGTGCAGGCGACCCCCGTTCCGCGATCATTGTGCGTGTGCAGGCTGATGATGGTTGCCTCACGATTGCGCAGGTGCCGGCAGAACCATTCGATCTGGTCTGCATGAATATTCGCTGTCGCGACTTCAACGGTGACCGGAAGGTTCAGGATGATCTTGTTCTCAGGAGTTGGCTGCCACACGTCAACAACAGCTTCGCAGACCTCAAGGGCGAAATCGACTTCGGTTGACGAAAAGCTTTCGGGTGAGTACTGCATGATGACCTGTGTTCCTGGTAGCGTCGGTACCAACTCCTTCACAAGTTTCGCGCCGCGTGTGGCGATGTTAATGATCTCTGGCTTCTCCAATCCGAAAACGACCCGACGCTGGAGGGGCGAGGTCGAGTTATAGAGATGGACAATCGCCTTCTTTGCTCCATGCAGCGACTCAAAGGTGCGTGTAATTAATTCATCGCGTGCTTGCACGAGTACCTGGATAGTGACATCATCGGGAATGCGCTTCTCCTCGATCAGCAAGCGTACAAAGTCAAATTCGATCTGAGAGGATGAAGGGAAGCCGACCTCGATCTCTTTGAACCCGATATCGATCAGGAGCTGGAACATCCCCAATTTTTCCTTCAGTCCCATTGGGATAGGAAGCGCCTGGTTGCCATCGCGCAGATCGACGCTGCACCAGATGGGTGCGGTTGTAATTGTGCGGGTCGGCCATTGGCGATCCGGCAAATCAATGGGCGGGAAGGGTTGATATTTCTTAATGGTTCCTTTTTGCATTCCACCCTGAACTCGTGTGCGAGAAATCAATTCTTTCAGCATGTAACCCTCCTTATTGTAATGTTTGATGAAGTAAGACACCGGTTGATTGGGTTGCGTATGCTCCGTGGCAAATGCCATGATACCTGCGAATACACAATAAAAAAAGAGGAGCTTCCAGCTAATTGGAAGGTCCTCTTCAGGATACTACATCGGGTTAGGTAGCATCGTTGCCCGTGTTTTTCTCTTCCTAAGCTGTGCTTGTGGCTAGCCTCGTCGTAAGCCCTACCAGACCCTTTAGCCCGATGAGTCTGGCAAGGCCGGTAAGGATGAGGCTAGTAGAGAGGAAAGCTAGAAGCAGCAGTGCAAATAAAGAAACCGACGCATGGGCGTCGATTTCAAAATTTGTGGTGCTTGCAGCATTCACTATAGCGGCTACACTTACGCATACGATGACATATACTGCAATAACAGATACAGAGAAAGGCACATAGATAGCACAATCCTGACCAGCCCGTATGGGGGTCTGCATTATACCTGGTGTTGCCTGCATTCCTCTGCTCTTTTCTGCTCCGCTATCTCGTGAACGTACATTGTAGAGTGCGGATGTATCCAGCACGTCGCGTTGCCCGTGCCTCGCATGATGTTACTTTACTTACTCTTCCGAGGATACATCAATGATTGAAGGTTTGTCAACCTTTAGGGGCAAAATGTGTTAGCATTCAGTGAGAGTGACAGCGAATGAGGTAGAGGTAATACATTAGGGACAATATTCTATGGGTTGCCATAGCCATTCTAAATTTGGACCTATAAGTAACTCGGTCATTTTTGTATGATGCGTGGTCTTCATCGGCACGGTTTGCGTATCGAAGCCATACCGTTGTGCAAGTAGTCGTACAGCATCGACGTCATCATAGGTCATCAGGAAGTCACCACGGAGCCTGCTGGCAATTTCGAATAATTCTTCATGATCCAACTCAGAATGGGTGTAGAGGCGACTTCCTGCGTTTTTGCCTCCTGCTGTGTACGGAGGATCAATGAAGAACACCACATCAGTATGGTTGGTATGCTCTCTGAGGACGTTCATACCATCGCCATGGATGAAAGTAATATAATCTCGTATCTTCACAATGTTTTGTATCCGCTTCTTGAGGGTTACAGGATACCAACGTGATCGAATACCCTTTCCATTTTCGCCCTTACTAACGAGGCCTGCACCTGGAGCCAAAATGCCGCCTCGATTGACACGGTTTCTGAGAATAGTTCTAAATGCTTGTTCTCTCAATGTGAGGTCTGTTCTTGCCAAAAAAGCCTTAACATTCTCTTGCGTCAAGTCGAAAGTTTCAATTTCGTGTGCAATCCATTGCCAATTTTCTCCATCAAGGATAGTTTCCCAGACAGCGGCCACATCCTCGTCAATTTCAACCATCGTGACGAATTCTGTAAGACCTTCAGCCGCGGATGTCAAACTTACGATGCTGCCACCTGCAAACGGCTCGATGAGACGTGTAGGGCGCACGGGTGCGAGGCCAAATTGTTGTCTAATTTGAGGTAAAAGCCACCTTCGGAGATGGGGTACTATCCATGTCTTACCGCCTGGATAGCGGAAAGGGCTGCGCTGCGGCACAGAAGCTACATTGATATATTTGCTATGTTGTGTATCATCAAAAAAAGTCATTTGTTGCATATAGAACCTTGTATGATCTCATCTATATGATAATTAAATAACAAGAAGCAGCCTCTAAATATTTTCACTATCGAAAACGTCAAGTATCGTCGGGGCATCTGGTGGGCTGCTGTTCTCTAGCTTATCATCTAGTTTCTCCTGTAGATGGCCAATAAAGCTTTGGCATCTAGTTCATCCTTTTCAGTTATCCGAATGCTGCAGCCATTATAAAGTATTGGTAATCCTGATGCAACAAGCTCAGTACTGAGTACTGTGGGCAAAATTTGCAAGGTTCGTGAATTATCGCAGTGCTAAATTGCCAGCGCCTCCGGTACCAGTATGCTATTCTCCTCCATTTTTGATGGCATAATACCTTTTGGCTCGTCCCCCCATATACTAATGGCTGTTCTCTTGCGCCTCCATTTGCGCTATTATTGCTACCATGAGAAATTTCTTGTTGCGTAAAGAGGAGATACAATCATGACCGGCGTACTAGATATGGTGAAAGCCGTTCTAGCCACAACAGCGCAGCGCTGGTTGGATTTGACAAAGACGCCGCCCCTGGCGCTCCTATTTCCAGGATCACGAGGTGGGCAACAAATAGTCGCTTATTGCTCGTTTCCAGTGATGTGTGCGTGCCCTAAAATCCAGAATGTGCAGGGCGAGCTCCTCGCCCTTTTCCCTTTGGAGGAAAACTATGACCCCAGATGAATGTATTATCACATATTTCTGCTGGTTCAACGACCTGTGACGTTTGAGCAATTACATGATGCTCATGTATACGCTAGCCATCCTGATAGCCGGTATAACACATTTCC
>WNGL01009589.1_pt1 | contig 11227 bp, 6 predicted proteins | sample 5400591 | NCBI WGS metagenome assembly WNGL01 (sample SAMN13153377, study PRJNA577476) | soil metagenome | isolation source: 80 cm soil or saprolite under Garry oak tree replicate 1 | place: USA:California | collected 2016-06-15
GCGGAGGATATGGCGCGTCTGACCCGCTACGCTATGAACAAAGCGAGTTTCCGTTTTTATGTGTCGCAAAAGCAGCGTCAAATTTCATTCGATCGCAGTGGACATCAATTAAATTATATGCTTCGCAACACGAACGAGCTTCTTGGCAAAATGGGCGTCGACGGAGTCAAGACCGGCCGCACAGCGCGGGCAGGCGATTGTTTGATTCTAACCGCCAATCGCGAGCCAGAGATCGTGACCCAAGGTAAGGCGATAACGGTGTATCCGCGCCATTTGATCGTGGTGCTCCTTGGCAGCACGAATCGGTTCGGTGAAGGCGCGGGGCTTGTGCAACGCGGGTGGCAGCTCTACGACCAATGGGCCGCTGGCGGTCGCCTCGCCGATTCAAAAAATATGCTCTAATCGAGCGACTACGAAAATGAAGCCACGAATTGGCGTTCTGACCAGTGGTGGCGATTGCCCGGGACTGAATGCTGTTCTGCGCGGAGTTGTGCTCGCGGCGGAGAAACTTGGCTGGGAGGTGGTCGGTTTTCGTGATGGATTCGAAGGGCTTCTTCCGCCCGGCGATCACGTCATTCTCGATCGCAAAAGCATTAATGGGATCATGGCTCTGGGAGGCACCATCATCGGTACCACCAACCGCGGCCATTTCGTCGCCAAAGTCGGCGCGGGAGAGCGCACCATCGTCCCGGCAGAAGTAATCGAGAATGCCCGGCGAGTTTTGAATGAGCTGCGCGTGAAAACTTTGATCGTTATAGGGGGAGACGGTTCGATGGTCACCGCGCAGCAACTGCAAGAGGCGGCCATCAATTGCATCGGCGTCCCTAAAACGATCGACAATGATCTTGAAGCGACGGCGATGACTTTCGGCTTTGATTCCGCAGTCGCGATGGTAATGGATGCGCTCGACCGATTACACACCAGTGCCACGAGCCACAAACGCGTCATGGTTGTTGAAGTAATGGGGCGTCATGCCGGCTGGATCGCATTGCATGGTGGAATTGCCGGTGGCGCGGATATCATTTTGATTCCGGAGATCCCGTTTGATTACGACAGGATTGCGACTGCAATTAAGGCGCGCGATGCCGCCGGCTATCTCGGCTCGCTGGTTGTCGTGGCAGAAGGCGCGAAACCAAAAGACGGCCAGCAAGTCATGCGCGAGACGAAGGATGGCGAATTTAAGCTCGGCGGCATGGGCGAAATCGTTGCGCGTGAAATTGCCCAGCGTACCGGCAAAGAGACGCGCTCCTGTGTCCTTGGGCACCTACAGCGCGGCGGCGCGCCCACCACGCTCGACCGGATTCTCGGCACGCGCTTCGGAGTGAAAGCTGTGCAACTGGCCAATGAAGAACACTTTGGATCTATGGTCAGCTATCAAAATTATCAAGTACGCCATGTGCCCATTGCCGACGCCGTCAATCGTCTGCGCTTGGTTCCACCCAACGGCGAGATGGTGCAGACTGCTCGTGATGTCGAAATCTCCTTCGGGGACTGATTGTCGATCTTCTGTACCGGCGGTCTATGACCGTCGCATTTATCATTCGTGAAAATTGTCCTCGCATATTCCGGCGGGCTCGACACGTCGATCATTCTCCGTTGGCTCAAAGAAAATTATCAGGCGGAAGTCATCGCGTTTTGCGCCGATATCGGCCAGGAGGAAGAACTTGCCGGGTTGGAAGCGAAAGCGCTCAAGACCGGCGCAGCGAAGTGCATAATCGAAGATCTGCGCGAAGAATTCGCGCGCGATTTTATTTTTCCGATGTTTCAGGCCGGCGCGATCTACGAAGGCCAATATTTTCTCGGTACCAGCATCGCGCGCCCGCTGATCACCAAACGAATGGTGGAGATCGCGCGGGTGGAAAAAGCAGACGCGATCGCGCACGGAGCGACGGGGAAGGGGAACGATCAAGTTCGCTTTGAACTTGCCGCGGCCGCTCTTGCGCCTGATCTGCGCATAATTGCGCCCTGGCGCGAACAACGCTTTCGCAAACGATTTTCCGGTCGCGCCGAGATGATCGCGTTCGCAAAGGCGAACGAAATCCCGGTAGAGGCGAGCGCGGAAAAGCCGTACTCTAGGGATCGCAATCTTCTCCACGTCAGTTACGAGAGCGGTGTGCTGGAGGATCCTTGGTTCGACGCCAGCTCACGCGAAATGCGCGACATGTATAAACTAAGCGTCGCGCCCGAAGACGCGCCAGATGAACCGGAATATGTCGATCTTGCATTCGAAGCCGGCAATTGTGTGAATGTAGCGCGACCGTCTCGGTTGCGAGATGCCGACGCGCAAGCGGGGACGCTTACGCCACTTCAAGTCATGCAGACGCTCAACAAGCTCGGTGGAAAACACGGCATCGGTCGCGTTGACATTGTCGAGAATCGTTTTGTCGGAATGAAAGGACGGGGCGTTTACGAGACGCCGGGAGGCGCCATTCTTCATTTTGCCCATCGGCAAATGGAAACGCTGACCATGGACCGCGAAGTCATGCACCTGCGCGACAGCCTGATCCCGAAATACAGCGAGCTCGTTTACAACGGTTTTTGGTTCTCGCCCGAACGCGAGGCGCTTCAAGCTCTGGTCACAGAAACACAGCGCGATGTGACCGGCGTCGTTAGGCTAAAACTCTACAAAGGCAACATCATCGTCGCTGGCCGCAAGAGCCCGAAGAGTCTTTACGATCCAAAGATCGCCACCATGGAGGGCGACTCTTCCTCATATGACCAAAGCGACGCTACGGGATTCATTCGGCTGAATGCGCTCCGGTTGAAACTGCGCGCGGCAAGGAAGGGCGATTGGAATCGCGCCATCCCTCACGTGCAACCTTGAAGAATGCTTGCGCCTTCGGCGATTAGTTTGGCATCGTCTTCGGAGAAGCCAATCCACCTTTGGCAAATGCGGGGGTGGAACGCGTTGTCTTCAACGCGTTGGTAAACAAATGCGGCTTTGCCGCCTAACTTGTGGGCATCCAGTGGATAGTCGTCACGAGCTTCCTTTGGCGGAGCTGGTCGATTGGGCTGAGCGAGCCATGTACGAGGGCGAATTCAACGACGAGCATTTTGATGCCATTCGTGACGCCGTCGCCGAACTCGGGCTTGCTGATGTGAAGGCATTCGGTCTGACATGGGAAGATTGTGAATCGCTCCTGAAACAACTCGGTTATTCCGTACGCGTAGATGTAGTAAGCGTTTGAAACAAAAACGGCTATCTCTTGATATTTCGCGTTGCGAGGCGTGATTCGATCTTATCCTCTCGACGGGCGCGGCAAAAATGGGATGATTGCTTTCATGCGATTGCAAGTCGCATTCCAGAATGTCTGCCGAAGTGAAAAAAGAAAATCAGTTGGAGGCCTCGCTCGCGTCGAACGGTGCGGGTAGATAAGACGCAGCAATGAACCCGAAGAAATTCTTCGGCGAATTAAAGCGGCGCAACGTTTACAAAGCTGCGGTGGCATATGCCGTTGTGGCGTGGTTGCTCATGCAGATCACGACGCAGGTTTTTCCATTTTTCGAAATCCCAAACTGGGCGGTCCGGCTGGTCGTGTTGTTGCTGATCCTCGGGTTTCCCGTTGCCCTGATTCTGGCCTGGGCCTTCGAGCTGACTCCGGAGGGAATCAAGCGGACAGAGGATGTCGCCCTTCACGAGTCGATCCGGCACCGAACGGGGCGAAGAATTGTCGGAATCACAGTGACGCTCGCGGTCATCGCTGCGGGATTGCTGGCTTTTCGATTGTCGCGCCAGAAAAACATGGTCGCACCTCGACAGAGCGAGGCGGCCGCAGATTTGCGAACGGCGCAGTCAGCGATTCCGGAGAAATCGATCGCGGTGCTGCCGTTTGAGAATCTCAGCAGCGATAAAGAGAACGCTTATTTTGCCGATGGTATTCAGGACGAGATCCTGGCTCGCTTATCCAAGATCGCTGATCTGAAGGTGATCTCGCGGACATCCACGCAGCATTACAAAAGCGCGCCGGAAAACCTGCCCGAGATTGCCAGGCAACTTGGTGTCGCCCACATCCTCGAAGGAAGCGTGCAGAAGAGCGGCGAATCCGTGCGGGTGAACGTGCAGTTGATCAGAGCAGCTAACGATTCTCATCTCTGGGGCGATATCTTTGATCGCAAGCTGACGGATATCTTCTCGGTTGAAAGTGAGGTGGCCAAAGCCATCGCCGACCAGTTGCAAGCAAAACTCACCGGGCGGGAAGAAGAAGTTATCGCTTCCAAACCGACGAACAATTCCGAGGCCTACGATGCCTATCTCCGGGGCCTGGCCTATACACTGAAAACGGGGGGAGCGACCCCTGCCAAATCGCTGGGGGCGCAGAAATATCTTAGAGAAGCGGTGCGCCTGGACCCGAAGTTCGCTCTCAGTTGGGCGCTTTTGTCAAACGTCGATGCCATCAGATATAATCACGCAGAGTCTTCAACCCACGGCCCAGTTGCGCGAAGAAACGCGGCAAGCCGCAGAGACCGCGCTCACTCTCCAGCCCAATCTGGGTGAGGCACTGATGGCCAAGGGGTATTACTACTACGGGTGTTTAAAGGATTACGACAGTGCCGTCCGTTACTTCGAACAGTCGCGGCAGTTTTTGCCAAATAACAGTCGAATTCCTGAATCGCTGGCCTACGTCGCGCGGAGGCGAGGCCAGTGGGATCGGAGCGAATCGTACTTTAACGAAGCGGAACGACTCGACCCGCGAAACGCCAACCTGCTGACTCAGCATGTGCTTTCCTATATCATCCTCCGTCGTTTTCCCGAAGCGCTGCGAAAGCTTGATCAAGTTCTCAACATCACGCCGGATGACATTGATACCGTCGCGCTGAAAGCGGCGATCATCCAGGCTGGCGGCGATTTGCCGCGAGCTTCGGCGCTTCTCGCGCCGCTTCGCCCCGCGGCCGACGACCCTTTTGTGTTGGAACCACAAGTTTATCAAGGAATCCTGGAGCGTCATCCCGAAGAAATCATTGCCCGGCTAAAAGGAATATTGGCGCAGCCTGATCCGGCCCTTGGTTTTTACAATGGTGAACTGCGCTTTTGGTTAGGTTGGGCTCAGGAAGTCGCGGGTGACAAGGCCGCGGCCAGGGAAAGCTGGCAACAGGCGCGGAGCGAATTGGAGCCGTTCCTTAAAACGCAGCCGGAAAATTTTGCTTTGCTCGAAGATCTTGCGCTGACCGATATGGAACTTGGAGACAAAGTCGCAGCGTTCACTTTGGCGGAACGGGTCGGGGTTGTGAATCCAACTGAGAAGGACGCCGTGTATGGTCCCTTTTCGATGGAGATCCTGGCGCGAGTGTCGGCGGGCATGGGAGAACCCGACCGCGCCCTCGCCGCTTTGGAAAAACTGGTCTCCTTCCCGTATCGTGGGCCTCTGGTTTGGGTCCGCCCAGTCACACCCGCCTTGCTCCGGCTCGATCCAATGTTCGATCCGCTTCGGAACGATCCGCGCTTCCAAAAACTCGCCGCCTCACCCACGCCAAAATAAGCATGGCCGCCGAAGTTAAAAAAGAGATTCAGCTCGAGATCGCGCATGTTTTGTTCAGCGACATCGTTGGCTACTCGAAGCTTTCGATTAACGACCAGCACGCGGCAATTGAGGAGCTAAACCAGATTGTTCGCGCGTCCGAGCAATTTCAACGAGCCGAAGCCGCAGGTCGCTTAATTAAAATTTCAACGGGCGACGGCATAGCGCTGGTCTTCTACACCAGTCCGGAAGCGCCTGCGCAGTGCGCGGTTGAGCTCAGCCGCGCGCTCAAGGAACATCCGCGTCCACAACTTCGGATGGGAATCCACAGCGGTCCCGTTAGCGGGGTGGTGGATGTAAACGAACGGGCCAATCTCGCCGGCGCCGGTCTTAACATTGCTCAGCGAGTGATGGATTGCGGCGACGCCGGGCACATTCTCCTTTCCAAGCACGTCGCCGAGGACCTCGAAGAATTCGAACAGTGGCGACCGCTCTTGCATGACCTTGGCGCCTGCGAAGTGAAACATGGAGTGCGCGTCTCAGTCGTGAACCTTCACACGGATCAGGTGGGTAATCCGCAACTGCCAAAAAAGTTCCAAGCCCTGAAGAAACGCAGCGCGTGGATACGCTGGGCGGCGGCGACGGCAGCGTTGCTCGCGTTCGCGGCAATCGTCGCTGGCATCGCAATGTTTTCCCGTAATCGCGCGCGATCGACGGTGGCTGCGCCGGAAAAAAGCATCGCCGTCTTACCGTTTGAAAGCCTAAGCGAAGAAAAAGCCAACGCCTACTTTGCCGACGGCATCCAGGACGAGATCCTGACGCTCTTATCCAAGATCGCCGATCTGAAGGTGATCTCGCGCACATCGACGCAGCATTACAAGAGCGCGCCTGAAAATCTGCCTGAGATCGCCAAACAACTTGGCGTCGCTCACATCCTGGAAGGCAGCGTGCAGAAGAGCGGCGACGCTGTGCGCGTGAACGTGCAGCTAATCAAGGCAGCCAATGATTCCCATCTTTGGGCCGATACGTTTGATCGCAAACTGACCGACATCTTTTCGGTCGAGAGTGAGGTAGCCAAAGCCATCGCCGATCAGTTGCGAGCGCACCTCAGCGGCCGGGAAGAGCAAGTCATCGCGGCCAAACCGACAGACAATGTTGAGGCCTACGATGCCTACCTGCATGGATTGGCTTATACACTGAAAACTGCCAACACACCCGCTAACGCCCTTGCCGCGCAGAAATATCTCAAAGAAGCGGTGCGGTTGGATCCGAAGTTCGCCCTCGGTTGGGCGATGCTTTCATACGTCGATGCGGCCGGCTATCGCTCACAGGCTCTTCAACCAACGGTTGCTCTGCGGGAAGAGGCACGGCAGGCCGCCGAAACCGCGCTTACTCTTCAGCCCAATCTCGGAGAGGCCATATTGGCTAAGGGCTACTACCATTATTCGTGCCTAAGGGATTACGACACCGCGGTGCGTTACTTTGAGCAAGCACGTCAGTTCCTGCCCAATAGCAGCCGGATTCCCGAATCGCTGGCCTATGTCGCACGGAGGCAAGGCCAGTGGGAACGGAGCGAGTCGTACTTCAACGAAGCCGAGCGGCTCGACCCGCGCAACGCCCTTCTCCTCACCCAGCACGCGCTTTCCTATAAGTGCCTTCGTCGTTTCCCCGAAGCGCTGCGAAAGCTTGACCAGGTTCTCGATATCACACCGGGCGACCAGAATACGCTGGTGCAAAAGGCGACTATCGCCCAAGCTGAAGGCGATCTATCGCGTGCCTCGACGCTCCTCGCTCCGCTTCGCCCGGCGGCCGACGACACCAACGCGTTGGAAACCCAGGTTTACCAAGCCATTCTGGAACGCCGCCCTGTGCAGATCATCCCTCGCCTAAAGGAAATATTGGCCCAGCCTGATCCAGCGTTGGGTTATTACAATGGCGAACTGTGCTTTTGGTTAGGCTGGGCGCACGAAGTCGCCGGCGACCATGCCGCGGCCCAGGAGAGTTGGCGACAGGCGCGCAGCGAACTGGAACCTTTTCTCAAAGAACAGCCGAAAAATGATAACCTTTTGGGAGATCTTGCGCTGACCAATATGGGCCTCGGTGACAAAGCCGCTGCGTTCGCATTGGCCGAACGGGCGAAGGCCGCGAATCCGATCGAGAAAGACCCGCTGTATGGTCCCGATCCGATCGAGATTCTCGCCCGAGTGGCGGCGCAGATGGGAGAGCCCGACCGCGCCATCGCCGCTTTACAAAAACTACTCTCGATACCGTACAGTGGTGTGCTTGGTTGGAACGCGCCGCTTACTCCTGCACTGCTCCGGCTCGATCCGATGTTCGATCCGCTTCGGAATGATCCGCGCTTCCAAAAACTCGTCGCTTCGCCAGCGTCGAAGTAACATCTGGGGGAGCGCAGACAGCTCTTTCGCCGTTGACGCCTATTTGCTCTCGACCAGCGCAAGGGCATTATTAGGGTTTGCAAAAGGGTGAACGCCCGAGATACGTCTGCTGAGCCGAAGCCCGATCTCCCGCTCGAGATCGCGCATCTCTTGTTAATCGACGTGGTCGGTTACTCGAAACTGCTGGTCAATGAGCAGATTGAGTTACTGCAAGAACTCAACCAAATCGTGCGAAACACCGAATGTTTTCGATCGGCGGAAGCAAGCGGCAAACTCAATCGAGTGCCGATGGGAGACGGGATGGCGCTCCTTTTCTTCCACAGTCCGGAAGAGCCGGTGCGATGTGCGCTCGAGATCAGCAAAGCTTTGCAAGAGCATCGGCATATCCAGCTTCGGATGGGAGTGCACAGCGGCCCAGTGAATCAAGTAACCGATGTGAACGACAAGACGAACATCGCGGGATCAGGAATCAATGTAGCGCAGCGCGTCATGGATTGCGGCGATGCCGGGCATATTCTTTTGTCCGGGCATATAGCGGAAGATTTGACCGAATACCGGCACTGGCAACCGTATTTGCACGATCTCGGCGAGTGTGAGGTGAAGCATGGGCTGAGGCTGCACCTGGTTAATCTCTACAAAGACAATCTCGGCAATCCAAATCTTCCGGACAAACTCAAGCGAAGAAGAAGATGGAAGCAGACATCCGGTGTTAGCGTCCGTCCGGTCATTACGCTCCGTTGGCCCAAGTACGTGCTTACCGCTGTTTTGCTCCTTTCAGCTGTGGCTTTTGCGATCAGCTTTTCAGTCTTTTACCGAGGAGGCTCACCGGTGGTTGCACGCTCCCCTTCGGGGAAAGCCGCCGACGGAGGACTTCCTATTCCGGAAAAAAGCATCGCGGTGCTTCCGTTTGAAAGCCGCAGTGAAGAAAAAGCCAACGCCTACTTTGCCAACGGCATTCAGGACGAGATTCTGACCCGCTTATCCAAGATCGCCGATCTAAAGGTGATCTCGCGCACGTCCACTCAGCATTACAAAAGCGCCCCTGAAAACCTGCCTGAGATCGCCATGCAACTTGGCGTTGCCCACGTCTTGGAAGGAAGTGTGCAGAAGAGCGGCAACGCAGTCCGCGTGAACGTGCAGCTAATCAAAGCAGCCAATGATTCCCATCTTTGGGCCGACACGTTTGATCGCAAACTGACCGACATCTTCTCGGTCGAGAGTGAAGTGGCCAAAGCCATCGCCGACCAGTTGCGAGCGAAACTCACGGGTCGGGAAGAGCAAGTCATCGCCGCCAAACCGACAGACAATACCGAGGCTTACGATGCCTACTTGCGAGGGCTGGCTTATTATCTGAAAACGGGACTCACACCTGCCAACTCCCTTGGCGCGCAGAAATACTTGAGAGAAGCGGTGCGGTTGGACCCGAAGTTCGCCCTTGCTTCGGCGTTGCTATCATACGTTGAAGCGCAGGGCTACCGCACACTGAATCTTCAACCCACGGTCGCGCTGCGTGAGGAGGCCCGGCAGGCGGCCGAAACCGCTCTCACTCTTCAGCCCAATCTCGGCGAGGCCGTATTGGCCAAGGGATATTACCACTACGCCTGCCTAAAGGATTACGACACAGCGGTGCGTTACTTTGAGCAAGCGCGTCAGCTTCTGCCCAATAGCAGCCGGATTCCTGAGTCGCTGGGCTATGTTACACGGAGGCGCGGCCAATGGGACCAGAGCGAGAGTTACTTCAACGAAGCCGAGCGGCTCGACCCGCGCAACGTCGAGCTACTCACCCAGCACGCGCTTTCCTACATGATGCTTCGTCGTTTTCCCGAAGCGCTGCGAAAGTTTGATCAGGTTCTTAACATCACACCAGACGACGTGGATACCCTCGCGCTAAAGGCGATTATCGCACAAGCCGAAGGCGACCTGCCGCAGGCTGCTGCACTACTCGCTCCGCTGCATCCGAACGCCGACCACATCAACGCCTTGGAAGCACAAGTTTACCAAGCAATCCTGGAGCGCCGTCCTGCACCAATCATCCCTCGGCTAAAGGAGATATTGGCCAAGCCTGATCCAGCGCTGGGTTACATTAATGGCGAACTGCGCTTTTGGTTAGGCTGGGCGCAAAAAGTCGCTGGCGACCATACCGCCGCCCAGGAAAGTTGGCGACAGGCGCGCAGCGAACTAGAACCTTTGCTCAAAGAACAGCCGGAAAATGTTCAGCTCATTGGAGATCTCGCGCTGACCAATATGGGCCTCGGAGACAAGGCCGCCGCATTCAAACTGATCGAGCGGGTGTTGGTCGTGATGCCGATCGAGAAAGACGCGATAGAGGGTCCCATTGCCATCGAGATCCTTGCTCGTGTGGCGGCGCAGACAGGCGAACCCGACCGCGCCATCACCGCTTTACAGAAACTACTCTCAATCCCCTATGATGGCGCGGTGGCTCAAGGCAATCCGCTGACTCGTGCGCGGCTGCGGCTCGATCCGATGTTCGATCCACTTCGGAATGATTCGCGCTTCCAAAAACTCGTCGCTTCGCCCACGCCGAAAGATAAACAGTAGAACCTGCGAGAAGCGACAACGGCACCCCCCTGGGTAGAGCGCGCGGCACGCGTGCTATGCGAGTCCGGCTCGGACTTTCGGCGTCGCACCGAAACGAACTTTCCTTCGGCGCCTTACCGGAATTGTTTTTCGTGCAACCAGAAAAGTTCGCGATCGCGAGGACGCGCTCGCCAGCACGCGAGACGCATGCGCTACCCTTGCGAGGTGTCATTGTCGACCTTATATTTTGACGCAAGTCAACGAACCGAAGGACCTCTATGCCAACAACTGTTGAAGCTCCAAAACGCGCACCGGCAACGGAGAAGGACTTTTTGCCGCTGAAAGGCACGGATTACATCGAATTTTACGTCGGCAACGCCAAGCAGGCGGCGCATTTTTATAAAACGGCGTTTGGCTTTCAGAGTCTCGCTTATTGCGGACCGGAAACGGGAACGCGGGAGAAAGCAAGCTACGCGATTCGCCAGAACAATCTCACGTTGGTCCTAACGACTCCAATCCGACCGAATAACCTGATTGCCGATCACATTTACAAACACGGCGATGGCGTGAAGGCGCTCGCGTTGACGGTGGAGGACGCAACCTCGGCCTGGGAAGAAACCACCAAGCGCGGCGGCAAAAGTTTCATGAAGCCGACGAAGTTCTCGGATGATGATGGCGAACTGGTGATGAGCGGGATTCACACTTACGGAGAGGTTGTTCATCTGTTCATCGAGCGAGACAATTATCGCGGGACGTTTATGCCGGGGTTTCGAAAATGGGAGTCGAACTACAATCCGCCTCAGACCGGCTTGGAGTATGTCGATCATTGCGTGGGTA
>WNGL01009590.1_pt1 | contig 11227 bp, 15 predicted proteins | sample 5400591 | NCBI WGS metagenome assembly WNGL01 (sample SAMN13153377, study PRJNA577476) | soil metagenome | isolation source: 80 cm soil or saprolite under Garry oak tree replicate 1 | place: USA:California | collected 2016-06-15
GGATTGGCCCATTAACTAGGAGCGTGAAAGAAAACGAAGATGAGCAGAGTGATTACCTGGTTAGCACTGGTATTCGACGATTCACTTGATGAGGCGTGGTTTACTGATCCCCTCTTCGATGAAGATGACGCGAACTCAGAGCTGGCTGCCCTTTGCATTTCCTACACTCCTGGTAAACGCCAGCGGCACTTACGCTTTAGACTGGAGCAACCACTAACACCAGAGCAGCTCGAGGGATTGGCCAGCTTAAAAGAGCAAGGACTGTTTAGTAGCTTTTATATCGTTGACGAAATTGCTCCCGAATTCATTTCATGAGCTGGTTTGGCAGCAGATAAACAATAATGCGTCAGGTCCTGGTCTGCAAAGCTGGTCAGTTACACACAGTTCAGCCGATGGGAGCCTTCTGGTGATTACACACGTGTACCCTAACACTCTTCGAGATTGCCGCAATCTATCTTGCTTGGCGAAAAGATAGATTGTAGATGGGTTTTAGATCGCTTTTAGGTACTTATACTCTTGCAGGGCAACGGTCCCAAACATCCCCACAATTTCTCAAATAAATAGGGTAGGAAGGTGATTGTGTGTTGATATGGATAGACTTTCAACGAATCCTACCAGAGCCAAAGTCTACGCTTCAAGTAATTGCCATTATGTTTTGTTCTAGAAGTCCTCTTTAACTTACTAACCTAAGTTTGGCCCAAATTAACGGCCACGTGAGTGCGAGCAAGGAGCAGGCACAAGGGATCAACTAAAGCCGGTGCCAGGGGAGCAGCCTGATTGAGCACAAGCTGAACCACCTGCCCAAAGGCATCGAGAAGCAGAAAGCCACTGATATGAAAGACATCACGCACCATGCGCAGCATGCCGTACTGCTGCAAAGCCGGGCTCGCCAGCCAACGACGCGCCCACAGGATCACATTGTGAGCCAGGCTGCCCAGGAGCATGATCATCTGCTGAGCGGCAAAACGCTTTTTGTTGCGTTTGCCGATACCCAGTCCTTGCTTGTCGCCCTTGAAGGAGGTTTCCACACCACCGCCGCGCTGATCATAGAAGCGGACATAGGCCAAGAGCACCGCTGCCGGGTCATCGAGCAAGCAGAGAGGCTGACCAGTCAGTGTGAGGACATGCTGGGCCGACAAAGCGGAGATCAGTACGCCGTAGGCGAACTTGCCGTCCTGTTGGCGGCAGCGCACCGCGATGCGCTTGACCGTGCGCACATAGGCCTGGGTCGTCTCGGTCACCCAACCCAACTGCCGCTCCGGCTGATGGGGGTCGATGTACCAGTCCTGCACACTCTTGGCCAGGCGTTTGGCTTGCTGGCCCGAGTAGTCCTTGCAGTGAACCAGGTAACTGCGAGCCAGCAACCAATTGACATCCTCCAGACTGCCCCCTCCGGCGTCCACGCGCACGATGGTTCGACGGCGCTTGTTCTCATCCAAGTGCAAGGTCTCTTCGGCTGCCAGCAGCAAGGGCTGCAAGGCGCGGGTCAGTTGCGTCTTGCCATCAAAGAGGCGATCGACCACGATTTCCCCATAGTGGCTGGCCAGCACGCGGCCCAATTGACGGCCTCGGCGGTTGCGCTGTTTGGCAAAGTAGCCTTTGGTGGCAAAACCCGCTTTCGGGCCGCAAGGCAGACCGCTCATATCGACATCGAGCACCTGAAAGCTGGCTTGATAGTCATGCTGGTAGCCCTGACTGTGCTGCCGATAGATGCTATCCATCGCGTGTTGCATCTGCTCCACATTCTCGGCCGTACAGGCATTCAAGGTGTCTTGCACCACCGACTGCTCGGCACAGCGACTGCGCCCGAAGGCGCGCTGCAAGGCAGCATCAGCTCTCAGGCGTGTGTTGATTTCTACCAATCCGTGAGCTCCGGCCAGCAGACTGATAAAAGCGTCGTAGAGTTTGTTGCTCGGGCTATCTTTGATCGTCTTTTGCGCAATCTGTACCGTGTGCTCAATCGGTTGAAACAGCTTCAGTTCTCTCAACTTGATGCCAATGGCAGCCAGGCTCGCACAACTGGTAAACTGCTTCGTCGTTGGTGTGGTAGATTCGTTCATGATGATGATCCTCCTATCGTTACGTTTTCACTCTTCGATAGGTATGTCTCATCTTTTTTCTTGTGGCAAGCTCCTTTCTTGGGGCCCTTTGCCACTAATTGGGGCCAAATTTAGGTACTAAATATAAAGTCGTAAAACCGTACAGCATCTTGAAAGATGCCTATGTTGCCATTGTAAACGTAGACCTCCCCAATTCCCGATAAACACAGGGGAGAGAGGAGAGGCCAAACGCTCTTTGTCAGCCAGATATCTGCGCGGCAGAGATGTTTGAGTGCCGCTTCCTGCAACAATGGCGACTGACACCCTCATAAGCACTAGGCCAGATAGGTCTGATTTCGTTGTGAAGAATGCCTATGTAGCATCATTTGATTGTCTCCAGATACACCCTTATCCGCAGTATAGAGAGGATGCAGCCAGGCATCTCTGTGATCCAGGTACAGGCCCATGCAGCCTCTTTCCCCGCAACTGGGGTGGCCGCTCTCCCGCCCGCTCTTCCAAGTGTACCACACGTCCTCGCACCGCTTCGCAAAGTCAAGGCACCCGAACCAATTTTTAGGGGCCCCTACCCCTAAAAATTGGCTCAGGACCCGCCTTGACTTTGCTGCGGGCGCGTGGTTCGCGTCGAGCGTAGGCGGTGAGAAGCGCCGCCAGTAGTTCGCGCATGCGTTCGGTGCCCGATTGAGACCTGGCATCGAATCGCAGGAAAGGATCGAGTCAATGGCAGATCAAGAGATCGTTTTGAACAGTCAACAGCAGTACCGTAGTGAAGTGTTCAGCCTGCCCCGCTTAACGGCAAGCGAGGAGCGCGATCTGGAACGACGCGCCCGCCAGGGAGACGAGCAGGCACGCAAGCAGCTCATCGAGTCGAGTCTGCAGTACGTCACGATTGTCGCGTGGCGTTATGTCTGCTACGTGCGACAGGACGACTACCCCGAACTGGTGAGCGTGGGCAACATGGCAATCGTGGAGGGCATCGCGAAGGCGCTGACAGCCGCGAAGCCGAGCGCGTACTTGCGCGGCATGGCGAGAAACGCGATCAGGCGCTACTGCTTCGCCCGCAGCCGTCTGGTCACCAGGCACCATCGCCTGCCCACGGAGCGGTAGGCAAGTCGCTCACCGGAGTGGGTATACCGCACAAGTGGTATATCCACTCCGCTTTTTTTCAGCGGTGATATCCAACCACACAACGGCCAAAAAATGCAGCCCTACCGATTTTGAGACCCGTCAGGCTGCATCTTCCCTCTCGCGAGGATTGCGGATCGAGCCGCACTTCCAGTATACCACATGTGAGAGAGCAGGTGTCAGCCACGCAACGATTGCAGCCCATGAACGAAGATGTGTCCTTCCGCCTCGCTCTTCCAATTGTACCACACGTCCTCGCACCGCTTCGCTAAGTCAAGGCACCCGAACCAATTTTTAGGGGCCCCTACCCCTAAAAATTGGTTCGGGACCCGCCTTGACTTTGCTGCGGGCGTGTGGTTCGCGTCGAGCGTGAGGCGGTGAAGGAAGCCGCCCGAAGCCAAGCACGGTGAACCGATTGAGACCCGGTCACCGTAGCACGAAAGGATTGAGCCATGCTAACAGTGCTAACGATCATCGTTACAGCCGCCATCGCCGCGCTTGTGGTCTACCTCAAGTGGACATGGCCCGCGCAGAGGAAGCTAACTCAGGCGCGCCGCCAATTGAGTGAACTTGAGACGCAGCTGGCCGAGGAGCGCAGGGTACGCGCAGATCTGGTCAAGTGGATTGAGATTGAGTGCTTCAAGTTCAAGTTCATCGAGAAGGCGTTGAAGCAGCGCATCGACGAGCGCCTGGAGGTGCTTCGCCAGTTGCGGCTACAGCGCCAGCAGCTGTAACCGTATCCCAGCTAGAGGGAGCCATCCCTCTAGCTTCTTTTTGCTCCGGCGTGGATCACCGTCGAGCGGCAGGCCCCACCACCGCTGGCCGCTCCACTGCGTTACGCGGCCAGTCCCCCGTTGATGAGTTCCCACTCAGCTAGGCGGCTACCTTCTCGGTCTGGCCGCACCCCACCCCGTTCAGCGAGTTGCCCAGCACAGAAAGATGCAGCCCTAGCCGATTTTGAGGCCAGGCGATCTGCATCTTTCCCGTCCGCTGCTCTGCGAGGTGTGCGGATTGAAGTCGCACCATCAGTATACACGTCGCTGAGAGACCCGGCATCAATTGCCGCCACCATCTACGCCAGGGCCACACCCATCCCCTCCTCGTGTTCATCCAAATGCGTATATACATCTGGTATTATTCTTGTAATATATTGAGAGCGCGATCGAAAGTAGGAAGGAGCACGAGTCGTGGTGGTGCCATTCAGATTTTACTCATTGACGGAAGAAGATAAGGTGGTTCTTCGGGGCAATACGCGGCGGTGTGTTGCATTGCTCCGACCCTGTAAACCACTTGCCGATAAGTTGGCGCTGGCAGGAGGAGTTTCAGCCCCGCTCACTCAGGATGATGAGCGCCTTCTGCAAGGCTTTCATATCGTACAGCAGGCGCATGAGGGGTATGTATACGAAGGCCGCTTTGATGAGCTATGCGGCCAGGCTGGACTTCTTCCAAGCGATGCTGGACTGCTTACTGGCCGTGTGCAGACGCTCTATCGACAAAGAGAGCCGGCTCTGTACGAAGCGGAAGCCTACGCGCTCATTCATCAGTGGCTGCGTGACAAAGATCAGGACACGGAACTGCCAGAAGCATAGCACATTCGAGAAACCCTTCAAGCGCATCGCGCATGTTCCCAGGGTCACACTTTCCCTCCTTTATGTTCATCTGTGCTCGTGAGCACACCATTATTACCAAAACGAGCGTTTTTCGATACTGAACTTGCATCTATCGGTAGTGACCGTCAGTATAAGTCTGTTGGATTTAAGCTCGTCAATTTATAAAACAAACTCATCAAATAATTACCGATATCGACTGTCGTTATCGACAAGATCAATTTTTGCATGCATTGATATTGACCGTCACTATCGGTATATGCTATACTCCTTTATATTTGAGCTTCATTGCCCTGTTTTCGAGCTGATTCGCCTCAAGAGGAGGCTATTTGGAGCAGAAGAGAGGGGAGGAAACCCTATGCCGGAAGACACACCCGCGCAGACGGAGGATGCATCACCGGTGCGATATGTGGATGAATTACAGAGGTCTGATGACTACTGGCTTACCATTACGGACGCGGCACGAGCAACACGGCGTCAAGACATTACCATTCGTCGCTGGATTACCAAGGGACAACTGCCAGTGCGACGGCAGAAGGTCGGGCTGAACCAGCGCACGCGGCAGGTGCGTGCCAGTGACCTGATGGAACTCACTCCGATCGTTGATCTGGCCAGCGCGATTACGAGCGAGGAGGGGCGCTTAGACCTGAAGAGTATCCCGGTGCAGCAACGCGAAATTCAGGCAGCGCAGCAGCAGTTGTTCACCACTGTCGCCGATATTCACAGGGAGCTGCTTGCGCAGATCACCGACCTGCAGCAACAGGCGGAGCAGTATACGACTGCCATGCGTGAAACTCTGGCCGAGCATTCATATGCACACCAGCAGGCAGTTGAGCAGCTTCGTGAAACCTGTACATCCGCACTTCGTCACCAGGAAGAAGTACTCATGCATCTACAGCGCGATCTGGACATAACTAGGACCGAACTTCGTCAGGACGATCAGCGGCTGAGAGAAGACGTCGCAGGACAGGTCGGGCAGCAGCATCAGGCACTTGTGAGTTACCAGGCGGAGATCAGCACCATACTGGACGAGCACCGGCAGAGGTTCGAGCAGTACCAGGTTGAGATGGAAAATCAGCGCCAGGCGCTTGCACAGCAACGTAGCGAGATCGAAACAACACTTCGTCGACAGATGACGGAAGCGTACACAGCACTTGCGCAGCGTCTGGACGGCATTGCCTCACAGGTGAAGACAATGGGCGAGACGCTGCTCACCACGCTGGATGCGCGCATCCAGCAATGGAATACCGCCCTGATAGAGCAGATACGGCAACAGGCGGTGCAACTTGCTGAGTTTGAACGGGAACAGCAGCGTCTCCTTACTCTTTTTGAACAACAGCAAGCAGCAATCGTGGAACTTCGGAAGTTTCTTCCAAAGCAGCAAGACAGTGAGCGAAAGCCCGGGTAAAGCTCTTGACGTCATACTTTACGGAAACGGGCGTTTCCCTATTCATGTTCTCCCTCATTAGTTTTATTTCCTGTTGTTTGTCAGGCTTGTAGGTTCTCGGACCCGTTTGGTGATGCGGATTGTGCATTCGAGAAAGCCTCTGGCTCTTGCATCACCTTCTAGAATAGACGACTGACCAGGGCTCTGCAATGTAAAGCTGGGTGACCTCAGCTTCCCATTCGGCATATTGTCCTGGGTCCTTGAGGTACTGTTGCCATGCCCAATTCAGCAGGCGGACGACGGAATCTCTGCCATTCTGCCAGCCTTCACCTGCCGCTTCTTCAGTGGTATAGAGACGTGGTGCGGCTTCTACCAGCATATCCTCTACAGTCTGGGTGACGAGTTTGCCAATGGCCGAGTCATAATAGCCTTGATAGTCCTCGACTACCCCCATAGCATGTGCGACAACGGCCCATTCATTGCTGATGGCTTGTGCCTCCTGCGGGAAGCCCGCCGCTGTGGCGCGCTCCGTCAGCAGCTTCACTCGTAGCCAGGTGACCGGATGAGCACTGCGCCGCAGATCGAGGGGCGATTGCACCAGATCGCTGCGCTCGAGCAAGCGCACGTGGGTGGCGAAGGCATGGAGAAAGCTGGGTCCTCCTATAATGAAACCGGTGGCATCGCAAAACAATTCCTGCACCCAGGGATACCACGCATCAACAATGGCCTGGCGCCGATCACTCTGCACAGGAGCATAGCGATCGTTGCGGGACGAAGGTGGCAAAATGTGCTGGCCGATCGCCTGTTGCAATGCGCGCACCAGGTCGTCCATTTCACGCCGATGGCATGCATACAGGACGTGGCCACACTCATGAAAGGGGTCAGCATATCGAAACGTGAAAAGTGTACGCTAAGCAAAACAGAAGGCCTCACTGATTTACTTAACTGGCTTCCCAAGGGGATTGAGGAGAGGGGTTGAAGTTCGGAAAGGATTCTCCCTTTGCGAGATCCTCTCTACTGAGCGTTTTATCTCGAATGCTCGTCTGGCCCTACAGGCCAAATCATCTGTTTAGCGTACACTTTTCACGTTTCGATATGCTGACCCCTATAAGGAGAAGAAGCAGGGAGATGGAAGGCTGCCGAGCCTCAGAGGAGATCCATGCGAGGGCTAACAAGGCTCGCATGGATCTCCCTCCCGGAAACAGTTACTGATCCTGTTTTTCGGGCTTGCATGCTCGAACGAAGGCACTGATAATCCGTCCATCGACTGAGGAGCGTTCCTCTGGAGAGAGGGTTGCCAGAGAGCCGTTTGCCCCGCTGGTAGGCCTTCCCGTAGCAGATGGACAAAAAGCAACGTGTAGCATTGCCGTCGTAGTATCAATGATCGATGTGCCCTGTTTTTGGGCAGGAACATGCGCAGTATCGGCAGTTTACCCTAAAAACACCGTAAAGAAGCAGTCATATCAGTACCGAGCAGTGAAGCATGTACAACTGACTGGTGCCGCACTACAAGCCACTTCACAAGCTAAACGTTGGAAATTGTCCCGCTGCTACGGGAACCCCGTCAAGGCTTCGTCCATCCAGACATTAATACTCTTATCCATGAGTGATTGGCAGATAGGGCAACGAGTCAGATAGATGAGTTCCCTCCATTATGTTCCCCTGGAGCTTGTGGCATTAAGGATTCCTCTTGCGGGACATGTTCCTTCCCTCTGAATGGAAGCTTCGAAAGGCCAATCTTGCCAGCAAATGTGCCCCAAAGAGTCATAAGCAATAAAGGATTCCCAGTGTGGGCGAAGTCGATCACGCCTACGACTGTGCATATAGGTGTCAGTATCGAGAGCATGAGCGTATTAAAGTCACTAGGAAGCCAGTTTATAATTGCTCGCCTGAAATCTGTATGATCTTGTTGCGTTGCCTTTTTGGGACTCATCCGATTATCTGCCTTCTAGTGTTGATATTCTTATATGCTAGTGGTTTGAATGCCTTTTATTTCACCCCTGCCCCATAATTTTGCTGGTGTTGTCGTGTTGTAATTGTCAGTGAGGTTCATCAGATCACTTACTTGCTTCTTGTAACAAATGAAATGTAAAGCATCAAGTGATTGGTAGTGAAGCGTAGTGAAGACAATAAGGAGTACTTCAGCTCGGAAATTATCGATGAGATCTGTCAATTTATAAGCTTTCTCTTCAATGAAAAGTAAAGTTACTAAGAGCTGATTGCGAAGTGCGGTAAAAACTAATGGAAAGTGTAGAGTCTCACCAAATAGTTTGCAGAAATCCTGTATTCGTGTATCCATCTTTTTGAGTGAGCTAACAGCTTTGCTGCTTTGGGCGGGCTGTATGTTACAATCTTCACTAAATAGGATGTAGACCGAGCGCATTGAATGTTGTGCTTCGGAATTATGCGATAGTTGATCCTGCCTCAGCACTCTGAATTCGCTAAATCGTGATAGTTTGCGTAATACTACTCTAATATAAACGACCAGCGGGAATGTCTGTACCTGGTAGTTGAGTGCCACAATAAGGATGAGTATCGCTAAGCCAAGTGCTATTGCAAGGGGCTTTACTTCTAATAGATTCATGGGTTGATCCCCCTCTTCAGTTCTTAACTCCTGGAAGAGGCCTGCCTGTTGGGAGTACAAGCAGGTACTTATGAGCTCAAGCGTCGAGGCTATCACATGTTTGGCGGATGGAGTTCGCCGCGAACGCTTGCCAGGTGATACGTGACAACGAACATATGTCTTCATTAGTTATAGCACACATATCGAGTCACAGTCAATGAATTTGCTCATACAACTGCTTTTTTCTGACGTTCATAATGAGAGATTATAAGGTCCCCTGACTTTTCCTTTATTAAATGAATGCTCGTAAGGACTTCTTCAACATCAGTGACAAAGTCGTTTTCTGACAAAAAGTCCCGAAATGAGACACCCACCAGGCCTGGATTCGTGCTTGTCCAATTCGTCGGGGGGGGTAAATTGGCGATGTCCAGTCGATGCTTTGCTATCTTGTGATAGCGCCGTTCTCTCAGTCTTAAGAAGACCACGTTTCTCCCACTCTCTAAGCTGACTTTCCGTAAAATCAAACAAACCTGCAGCCCGACTGATTGTCACAGTCACTTTTGAGCGAGCATCCGGCATGTTCTTCTGAATACGCTCTTGAACTTCCTTTAGTCTCTGCAGCAAGCGATCAAGCTTGCGTTGGATTTCTTGTCGCTGCAAAATCACTTTTCTTGAAGAAGTTCGGCAGATTGAGCGGAATAGAGTTAAAAGCAATGTAAGCTCATTGATCTGCGTATCAACATGATATAGGGTTGTCATAAGTGAATAGCGAAGTGAATCAACAACAACTGGTAGATAGGCAAGAGAATCTAAAAGTCTGCGAAATTCCTGAGTGGGTTCGCTGATTACATTTAATGTATAAATCATACAGTCACACTAGTCAGGCCAGCATGGTGATAGTAACCGATAGTAAGCTATCTCAGTGTCACACTAGTCAGGCCAGATATCACCATGCTGGTGAGGAGGTGAACTTTCAAAAACGGCGCGTGCCTCCCTGGCAGATTGAACACCAGCTACAGGATGCCTTTAACAAAGGAGTGCTTGAATGTCGCTAACCTAAGCGCGGCTGGGGAGGAGGGTAAAACACTTGACAAGTATAACGCTATCTGGTACATCGAATGTCGCTAATCTAAGCGCGGTTAGTGAGGTTCGTCATTGCATGTGTCTCACTCTGACTATGCTATCAATCGAATGTCTCTAGGCTGTGCTAGGCTGGTGAGGCAAGAACGCTGGTGATGAGCCTCTGGCCAGTCGAAGATAATTGAAAGTCTCTAACTTGAGCTAGACTGGTGAGCATTCATTGTGTTCATGAAAGGCTATCTGAGGTTTGAACTATAAGCTGCGTTTGGGCGGTGAGGGGACAACCAGCTTGGTGAGGTACTCGTTGCTGAAGAGAACCGTCTTTCTCTAATACGAGCCAAACTGGTGAGAGAGATCGAAACCTCCATGACCGATGAAATGGAAGATATGACCGTCTTTCTCTAATATGAGCCAGGCTGGCGAGAGTGAAGAAAACCATAACCTTCCATCTCTACCGCCATGTTTGAATGTCGCTAATCTGAGCGAGGCTGGTGAAAGGTAGTGCTCCTCGTTCGCTTCAATCATTAGTTTATGCAGCACAACGACATCAGCATCAGGAGCATAGGAATAGGAAACTTGACTGCTGCTAATCTAGGCGAGGCTGGTGAGGGTCAAGTACTTACAGAGCGAGAGCGTGACATATGTAGTGAATCGAATGTCGCTAACCTAAGCGCGGCTAGTGAGGGGTATAACATGGACTGACGATGCCATTATGAATAATGGCTTAGACTTTGAGTTACTTGAACCATGGAAAGTAGAATCTTCATAGGTATACTTAGGCCAAAGAGATAAATCAATAGAAAGGAACCAGGAAAGACCCTTCGCAGGTACTGGTGAAAAAAGCCTCACGAAGTGTTAGGCAACTGGAGTTGTTTCCCGATATGGTAGCCGAACTTGCTCAAAAAACCTGTATTAAGCTTTGGCAAACGACCCAAAAGCTGCACATCGTAAATCCAACGCCTTATATCAGGTGCATTGTTCATACTGAATCCATAGATATGGTACGCCGCTACACACACGTCTTGCCGTTACCTACAGATGAAGAAGGTGAACTTTATCAGAGCGATCTTTTAATTGCATCGAGTGAAGGAATGGAAGACACGGTATGTGAGCTTGATCAGAAAGAGGTTGTAACTGATCTCATTGAGGTAGTCGCTGATGCATTACTAGCGCTTCCACCTCGCCGGAATTTCGCCATGACTTGTTACCTTTTAGGGCATTCAGAACGAGTGAGCGACATTCTTTGGATAGTTAGACGTTGGAACCAGGGATGACTTAAAAAAGATTATAAAAGGCCTATCTCGTCTGGACAACGGACAAGTTAAACAAATTCTAAGGACAGATTTTCTTACAATTTAGCCAAATATATGGCATCAGACGATCCGAGTATGCCGGACTCACGGTAGAA
>WNGL01009914.1_pt1 | contig 11226 bp, 8 predicted proteins | sample 5400591 | NCBI WGS metagenome assembly WNGL01 (sample SAMN13153377, study PRJNA577476) | soil metagenome | isolation source: 80 cm soil or saprolite under Garry oak tree replicate 1 | place: USA:California | collected 2016-06-15
GGGTCGAGCGACGCCTCGATGAGGCTCCGGGCGTACTGCGAGGCCTGCTTCTGCTCGGTCACGTCGCGGGCGGCCGCGAAGACGCCGAGCACCTTCCCGTTCGCGTCCTTGTACACGGAGGCGTTGTAGAGCACGTCCGTGAGCCGGCCGTTCCTGTGACGGATGGTCAGCGGGTAGTCGGTGACGAACCCCTTCGCGAACACCTGCTGGTAGCCTTCGCGCGCCTTCTCCTGTTCGGTGAAGTAGTCGGAGAAGTCCGTGCCGATGAGCCTCTCGCGCATGACGCCGGTGACCTTGATGGTCGCCTCGTTCACGTCGGTGATCTTGCCGGCGGGGCTGATGGTGACGAGCGGGTCGAGGGAGGCCTCGATGAGGCTCCGGGCGTACTGCGAGGCTGCCTTCTGCTCGGTGACGTCGCGGGCGGCCGCGAACACGCCGAGCACCTTCCCGCGCGCGTCCTTGTACACCGAGGCGTTGTAGAGCACGTCCGTGAGCTGCCCGCCGCCGTGGCGGATGGTGAGCGGGTAGTCCGTCACCGACCCCATCGAGAACACCTGCTGGTATCCCTCGCGCGCCTTCTCCGGCTCGGTGAAGTAGTCCGAGAAGTCCGCCCCGATGAGCTTCTCGCGCACGATGCCGGTGACTTTGATGGTCGCCTCGTTCACGTCGGTGATCTTCCCCTCCGGGCTGATGGTGACGAGCGGGTCGAGGGAGGCCTCGATGAGGCTCCGGGCGTACTGTGACGCGGCGCGGAGCTGCTCGTCGGCGCGCTTTCGCTCGGTGATGTCGCGCGAGATGGACGAGACGCCCACGATCTTGCCGGTGTCGTCGAGGATCGGCGACACCGTGAGCGAGATCGAGATCGTGCGGCCGTCCTTGCGGACCCGGACGGTCTCGTAGTGCTCGACGCGCCCGCCGTTGCGGATCTTGTCGAGGATCTCGACCATCTCCTCGGGGCGATCGGGATGGCTCAGGATCGAGATGTTCCGGCCGAGGATCTCGTCGGCGGTGTAGCCGTACATGTGCTCCGCGGCGGGGTTCCAGCTCGTGATGATCCCGTCGAGCGTCTTCGAGTCGATCGCGTCGTCGGACGAGTTCACGATCGACGCGAGGAGCGTCTTGGTGGCGCCTGCACGCTCCGTGATGTCGCGCGCGATCGACGAGACGCCCAGCACCCTCCCGAGCTTGTCGAGGATGGGCGACACCGTGAGGGAGATGGAGATCCGGCGCCCGTCCTTCCGGACGCGGACCGTCTCGTAGTGCTCGACTCGGTGGCCGTTGCGGATCTTCTCGAGGATCTCCTCCATCTCCTCGGGGCGATCCGGATGGCTCAGCATCGAGATGTTCTTGCCGATGATCTCGTCGGCCGAGTAGCCGTACATCTGCTCCGCGGCAGGGTTCCAGCTGGTGATGATCCCGTCGAGCGTCTTCGAGTCGATGGCGTCGTCGGACGAGTTCACGATCGACGCGAGGAGCGTCGCCGGCGCGCGCTCGGTGATGTCGCGCGCGATGGACGACACGCCCAGCACCTTGCCGGTGTCGTCGAGGATCGGCGACACGGACAGCGAGATCGAGATCCTGCGGCCGTCCTTCCGGATGCGCACCGTCTCGTAGTGCTCGACCCGCTCGCCATTGCGGATCTTCTGGAGGATCTCGTCCATCTCCTCGGGGCGATCCGGATGGCTCAGCATCGCGATGTTCTTCCCGAGGATCTCCTCGGCGGAGTAGCCGTACATCCGCTCCGCCGCGGGGTTCCAGCTCGTGATGATCCCGTCGAGCGTCTTCGAGTCGATCGCGTCGTCGGACGAGTTCACGATCGACGCGAGGAGCGTCGTGGACGCCCCAGCCACCGCGCGGGCCCTCCCGCGCTGCTGCGGCTGCGTGTCGGGCTTGCGCATGCGATCGTCTCTCCTTCGTGGAAAAGTGGTGCATTCTGACGGGGCGACGAGATCGCGACAACAGGCAAGCAGCAGGACCCCCCGCCCGGGGATGAAGCGGACGTTTCGGTGGCCTGCCCTTCTATGCAGGGTCCGTGTCTGAGTCGTGACGCGCTGCGCAGTCGAGGCGCGGGAAGAACGTTCCGCCGGGTTGCATCGTTTTGTTTTGCCCCATGCTACGTTCACGCTCTTTCCTCGACAGTCACAGCGATGATCACCGGCGCCAGCTCCTCGACCTCGGGGCTCCCCAGGGCTCGACCGCCACGCGGCGAGCGCGCCGCTGGCGAGCGCCCATGGCGCCCGCGCGCCGCCTTCGGCCATCCAGGCGAAGGTCAGCCATTCGCCGAAGGTGAACTCGCTGCGCCGCGTGCCGGGCTGCGCGTCCTCCTCGTCGAGGACAATCCGGGCGATGCCGATCTCGTCCGCGAAGCGCTGGCGCGGGCGGACAAGAGCCTCGCCCTCGTCCAGGTCGAGCGTATCTCGGAGGCGATCGAGCGCGCTCTCGAGGCGGCCTTCGACGTCGTCCTGCTCGACCTCTCGCTTCCGGACTCGTTCGAGCTCGCCGGAGCGCGACAGCTCCGGGCCGCGTTTCCGGACCTCCCGATCGTGGTGCTCACTGCCCTCGATGACCCTCGCCTCGCCGCGAACGCCGTCGCCGAGGGAGCCCAGGATTATCTGGTCAAGGGCCAGATCGAGCCCTCGCTGCTCGTTCGGTCGATGCGGTACGCCATCGAGCGGCAGCAGTACGGTGAGCGTGCCCGGTTGCTCGCACAGGAGCACTCGGCGCGTATCGCCGCCGAGGCCGCGGAGCGCAAGCTCCGCGAGAGCGAGAGCCGCTTCAGGGCGGTGCTCGACCAGGTCGAGGACTATGCCATCTTCATCCTCGATCCCGAAGGATGCGTCGCGAGCTGGTCCAGTGGCGCCCGCCTGCTCAAGGGCTGGAGCCAGGAGGAGATCCTGGGCAAGAGCTTCGCGCTGCTCTATCCACCCGAGGAGGCCGCGCGCGGCATGCCAGGCGCCGAGCTCGAGCGCGCGGCGCATGCGGGGCACGTCGAGAACGAGGGCTGGCGGATCCGGAAGGACGGTTCCCGGTTCCTCGCGAACGTGGTCACGACTGCGCTGAGGGGTGAACAGCGAGAGCTCCTCGGATTCGTGAAGGTGACGCGGGACATCACCGAGCGGAGGCGCGCCGAGCGGAACGTCGAGTTCCTGTCGAGGGCGACCCAGGAGCTCACGTTATCGCTCGACTCGAAGGCGACGCTCGAGCGGCTCGTCCACGTCGTCGTTCCGGAGGTCGCCGACTGGTGCGGGGTCGATGTCGAGGGCGGTGGGGGCTCCACGGGCGCCTTCGTGACGTCCACCCACGGGGACCCGAGGGCCGAGCAGGCGTTGCAGGAGTCGCGCCTCCGGTTCCCGCTCGACGAACGGTGGCCGTCGGAGATCGTCGAGAGGCTCCGCCGCGGCGAGCCGGTGTTCTTGCCGCAGGTCGGAGAGGCCGAGCTGAGCGCCGTCGCGCGATCCGCCGAGCACCTCGAGCTCCTTCGCACGGTGGGCGTGCACTCGCTCATCGTCGTCCCGCTGCGTTCGCGCGGCGTCGCCTATGGATCCGTGACGCTCGCGATGACCGGTTCGATGCGTCGATTCGACAATACCGATCTCGACCTCGTGGTCGAGCTCGCCCGCCGCTCCGAGCTGGCGATCGACAACGCCCGCCTCTTCGAGGAGACGCAGCGCGCGGTGCGCATCCGCGAGGACGTCCTGGCGATGGTGTCGCACGACCTGAGGACGCCCCTCTCCGCGATCAGGCTCGCGGCGTCGCTGGCTGCGCGGCGAGTCGCAGAGGGGGCCCAGCTGTCCGGCGTTCTCCAACAGCTCGAGGCGATCCGGCGGCGCACCGTCGGCGCGGAGGTCCTGCTGCAGGACCTGCTCGACATGGCGAGCATTCGGGCGGGCCGCATGACGGTGAAGTTCGCGCCCGACGACGCCGGCGCGCTCCTGTCCGAAGCCATGGAGGCCCACGAGGCGCTCGCGCTGGAGAAGGGGGTCTCCCTCGAGCAGGAGACGTCCGGCGCCATCGCAGTGCGCTGCGATCGCTCCCGGATCCTGCAGGTCTTCTCGAACGTCCTGACGAACGCGATCAAGTTCGGCGCCGCGGGGGCCCGCGTTCGTGTCGGCGCGGAACACGGCGAGCGGTTCGCGACGTTCACGGTCGTCGACACCGGGCCAGGGATCCTGGAGGACGAGCTGCCGCACGTGTTCGAGGCTTACTGGTCGGCACGCCAGCAAGCGCGCCAGGGCACCGGGCTCGGCCTCTTCATCAGCAAGGGGATCGTCGAGGCGCACGGCGGCCGGATCTGGATCGAGAGCCAGGCCGGACGGGGGACGACGGTGCGGTTCACGGTTCCGACCGCCACCGGATAGCTCGCTTCAAAGCCGCTCCCCCGTGGCCGCGTCGAAGACGTGGAGCCGATCGGCCTCCACCCGCACCGGCACCCGTTCGCCGATCTCGGGCGGACGGTGCGGGTCCATCTCGAAGGCGAGGGTGTCTTCGCCGGCTCGGGCGTGGACCAGCACCGCGTCGCCGAGCGTCTCGACCAGCTCGACGGTGAGCTCGAGCGGCGCGGTCGCGCCGCGGGCGGTGCGGCCCGGCTCGATCACGTGCTCGGGGCGGACGCCCACCATCACCGCGCGGCCGGCGCGGGCGCTCAGCGCCGGGCGCGTGGAGGCGGGCGCCGGCAGGGTGAAGTCCTTCGCGGCCAGCGCCGCGCCGCCGTCGGCCACGGTGGCCCGGATGAAGCTCATGGGCGGGGTGCCGATGAAGTTCGCGACGAACAGGTTCTGCGGCCGCTCGTACACCTCCAGCGGCGTGCCCACCTGCTGCAGCACGCCCTGGTGCAGGACGGCGATGCGCTGCCCCATGGTCATCGCCTCGACCTGGTCGTGCGTCACGTAGATCGAGGTGACCTGCAGCCGGTGCTGGAGCTTCTTGATCTCGGCGCGCATCTGCACGCGAAGCTTGGCGTCCAGGTTCGAGAGCGGCTCGTCGAAGAGGAACACCGCCGGGTCGCGGACGATGGCGCGGCCGAGCGCGACGCGCTGGCGCTGGCCGCCGGAGAGCTCTTTCGGCCGGCGGGCGAGGAGCTCCTCCAGCCCGAGCATGCGCGCCGCCTCAGCGACGAGCCGATCGATCTCGGGCCGCGGGGTCTTGCGGATGCGCAGGCCGAACTCGAGGTTCTCCCGCACGGTCATGTGCGGGTAGAGCGCGTAGCTCTGGAACACCATCGCGACGTCGCGGTCTTTGGGCGGGACGTCGTTCACGACCCGCCCGCCGATGGCGATGGTCCCGGAGGTGATCTCCTCCAGCCCGGCGATCATGCGCAGCAGCGTGCTCTTGCCGCAGCCGGAGGGCCCCACCAGCACCATGAGCTCGTGCTCGCGGATCTCGAGGTCGACTCCGGTGATGACCGGCGGGTGGTCGCCGTAGCGCTTCGTCACCCGCTGGAGGACGACGCTCGCCATCACAGGAACAGCGAGATCCCGGCCAGCCCCTCGGTCGCGAGCGGCCACCGCCCCGCCTCCGCCCACAGCGAGACGCTCCCGACGTGCAGCCGGGCGCTGGCGCGCAGGTCGAAGGTGCTGCGCGGCGCGGCCCAGGGCAGGTACCTCCAGCCGGCCTCGCCGAGGAGCGAGACGCGGTCGCCGAGGCGGAGGCGCAGCCCCCCCGACGGCCCGAACGCGAGGCGCGCGCCGGCTCCGTCGAGCCCGGAGAGCCGCGGCGCCCAGGCCAGCTCCGCGTCGGTGAGGGCGTAGGCCGTCACCGCGCCGCCGAGGACCGAGTGGGCCAGGCCGCCGCCCACCTGCCCCTTGCCGGCGAGGCACCCCGGGCAGCCGGCGTCGCGCACGGTGTCGGCGCCGAGCGCGGCCCGCCACGAGATGTGGCGGTCGAAGGGCGAGAAGTCGTTCAGGGAGACGATGTCGACGAGCAGCGCCCGCTCCAGCGAGAGGGCGTGCGAGCGCGCCTCGTAGCGGAGGCGGGTGAGCAGGAACTCGAGCTGCGCCAGGTCCGGGTAGCCGGCCTTCGGATCGGCCAGGTCGTGCAGCGCCAGCCGGAAGTCGTACACCGCGAGCGGACCGGCGCGGGACGACGCGCCGCCGCCGACGCCGGTCCGGATGGAGCCGTGCCCGAGCTGCGGCTGCTGATTCTGGGCGAAGGGGATGACGAGCTCCTCGCTCTGGACCGGCACCCGCGCTCGGCGCTCCATGAGACCCTGCTTCACCAGGGCGGCCGGGGTGGGGACGTTGTCGAGCAGCTCCCGGGCGTGCGCGAAGTCCACCCAATCGAGCGCCGCGTCGAGCGCGCGCGCCTCCGCGGCGGGCGGGAGCGGGCCGAGCGGCGCCCGTCCGTCGGACATGAGCGCCTCGAGCGCGGCGCGCTCGGGGCCGGTCAGCGCGGCCGTGCGGGCGAGGAACTGGGTCCGGATGGACGGGCGGAAGTGGACGGAGCGCACGAGCCCCGGCGTCCCGAAGAGCGCCTTCACCGTGTCGGCCGGGATGACGATGGGGCTGAGGTGGCGGAGCAGCTCGAGGCGCGGCGCGGCCGCCTCCAGCGCGGCCAGGATGCCGTACGAGCAGTTCTCGGTCAGGTAGTAGTAGTCGAACCAGGTCGAGCCGAGCTCCCACAGGTGCCCGACGAGGAGCTCGACCTCGCGCTGCGACAGGTCGAGATCGTACTCCCACAGGTCGCGCGACTCGTAGTCCGCGTACTCGCGCACCTTGTAGAAGTAGGGGTAGTGGTTCCAGCGCCCCTGGAAGAGCCCGGTGAGCCCCTTCACCGCGTAGAGCACCGCGTTGCCGGTATCCGCCACCGCAGCGAAATCGACGCCATAGTCGACCAGCTCGAAGCGGCGCCCGCCCTCGGCCGCCGCGCCCTTGTTCACGCGCAGGAAGGTGTGGCCGAAGGACGAGGAGGGGTTGTTGAGGTAGTAGGAGGAGAAGACGAGGGTGACCGAGCGCGGCTGCAGCCGTTGGCGGAAGACGTCGAGCCCTTCGCACGTCCGGCGCGGCAGGGCGGCCGGGTCGAAGTCGAGCTCGCCGGCGAGCCAGGCCAGACGGGCCGGGAACTGGCACTGCGGGTGCTGCAGCTGGGGATCCGACGGCTGCGGCGCGAAGAACCCGGCCAGCGTCGCCTCCAGCTCGGCGGCGGGATCGGTCTTCCCGCGCGGCGAGAGGAAGAAGGCGGGCCCGTCGGCGTCGCTCTCCACCCCGCCCAGCCACTTCGAGCGGTAGTGGAGGAGCCGCCGCCAGCCGAGGCGATCGGCGAGCTTCCCGGCGCGCGCGCTCGCGAGGAGCGTGGCCTTCAGCTCCAGCGCTCCGCCGCCGGCGGTCGGGGCAGGGGTGACGGCGGGACTGTCCGCGGAGACCGGAGCGGCGGCCACGAGCACCGCCGCGGCGAGGCCCGCGACCAGGAACGAGCGGCGGGACCGCGACGCGCGCGGTCCCGCCGTGATGAGCCGAGGAGGTGGGGCTAGCCGACGTTCTGACACGCCAGCATCTTCTCATCCTTCAGCGTCTTCAGGATCGTGGCCGTCACCGCATCGTTCGAGACGGTCTCGCTCGGGAAGACGGCGCTGAAGTTCTTCTGCAGGGTGGCGCCGACCGCATGCGAGTCGCTGCAGCCCAGGATCCAGGTCAGCGTCCCGATGGTCTCGCCCGAGCCGCGCGAAACGTCCTTCGCCAGCGCCTCGCGGTTCGCCTCGATGAAGACGCGGGTCGCCTGCGCGCCCGAGATTCCGGAGCAGTTCGAGGTCCCGGAGGTGATGCCGAAGGTCTGGTTGCCGGAGGTGCCGTTGGTGGTAGCGGCCAGGATCTGGATCGGACCCTGCTGGTCCCCGAAGGCCATCGAGCCGAGGCCGCAGCCCGCGTCTCCATAGCGCCCCTTCGTCCCCCGGATCGCGGTCTCCGTCGACTTGGCCGCCGCGCTGGCGCTGTCCGCTCCGAGCGCCATGATCGCAACCGCCGCCACGAGTGCTCTACGCATCATCCGACTCCTCTCGAATCAAGGTGAACGGAGGGGAGCCATTCCCCGCCGGTCGACCTTTCTAGCGCACGCCCGGTTTATCCTCCAGCTCGAACTGTACCCTGGAGGGGGTGACTCATTTTCACGGGCAGGAATGACCGGGCCGGGTCCCCCCGCAAGAACAGCGCTTCGAAGCGCGGCACCGCCATGTGCGCGAAGGTCTGCCCGCCGCTGAAATGTGGCCGCGTCCCGGCCGGGCGGGCCGAGTAGAATGCCAGCCAATGGGACGCATCTTCGAGACGCGCAAGGCGACCATGTTCGCCCGCTGGAACAAGATGGCGAAGGTCTTCACCCGCATCAGCAAGGACATCGCCATCGCGGTGAAGGCGGGCGGACCTGACCCGGCCCACAACGCGGCCCTGCGGCGGTCGCTGCAGAACGCCCGCGCGGCCAACATGCCGAAGGACAAGGTCGAGGGCGCCATCAAGCGCGCCAGCGGACAGGACGAGCAGGCCTACGAGATCGTGCTCTACGAGGGCTACGGCCCCCACGGCGTGGCGATGGTGGTGGAGACCGCCACCGACAACGTGGTGCGCACCGTGGCCAACGTGCGGTTGGCCTTCAAGACCCACGGCGGGAACCTCGCCACCGCCGGCAGCGTCGCCTTCCAGTTCCAGAAGATGGGGGTCTTCCGGCTCGCCCCCGAGGGCGTCGACCAGGACGCGCTGGAGCTCGACCTCATCGACCACGGGCTGGAGGAGATGGGCGAGGGCACCGGCGAGAAGGGCGAGAAGCAGCTCGTCATCCGCTGCGCGTTCGCGCTGTTCGGGCAGATGCAGACGGCGCTCGAGGAGCGGAAGCTGCCCGTCATCTCGGCCGAGTCCGAGTACGTGGCGCAGACGCCGGTCGAGCTGCCCGAGGAGCAGGCGCAGGAGGTGCTGAAGCTCGTCGACGCACTGGAGCAGGACGACGACGTGCAGCGGGTCTTCCACAACCTCGCCTGAGGCGACAAGTAGGGTGCGGTGGGCAGGTAGGTCGCCCGACACCCCGAGTCCGGCCGGTCCCGCTGGTCGGCCCCTCGTCGCGCCTGATACGTTGGGCTCGATTGGGAGGTTCGATGAGCGAAGTCCACGAGGCCCGCTGCGAGATCGTCAACCTCGACGACGTCGAGACCCTCGACTCGGTGAGCTCAGCGGCGCTCCTCACGCTCGCCACGGTGGGCGCCACGGGCGAGCTCACCTGCCAATGCGAGGGGTGCGACGCGCACATCTTCCTGCAGCACGGGCGGGTGGCCTGGGCCAACGACTGCAAGCACCAGCGCGCCTTCACGGCGCAGCTCCGGGAGCAGGCCGGCGTCGATGCGGCGGCCATCGAGGAGGCCGTCGTCGAGTGCCGCACGACGCGCAGCCCCATCGGAGAGACGCTGATCCGGCGCGGGATCGCTACCGAGGAGCAGGTGCGGTCGGCCCTGCGGCACCAGATCCACCTCGCCCTGCACATCGGCGAATGCCGCGGCGAGGGCAAGGCCGAGTTCCAACCCCGCAACTACGCGAGCTACGACGTGCGCTTCACCTTCGAGGTGGAGGAGCTCCTGGCCGAGGAGCGGCAGGCCGTCGAGCGCTGAGCCAGCGCCCGCTACGGCACCCCGCGCGCCGGTCTCACGGGCCGGCGGGGGGACGTTCGCCGGGAAGCGTCGGCGCGCGGCCGGTGGCGGGCGAGACCCCGACCGGCGCCGGCGAGGGCGCGCTCACGTCACCCGCGCGCTTCGTGCCGAGGGGAATCGCGATGCTGGGTGCGCATCTCGGGTCGCTCGTCTCGCCGATGCAGACCGGCGCGTCGCGCTCGCAGAACCCCGTCAGCGGGTTGCAGACGTAGCCTGGGTTGCACGGGCTGTAACAGCCGCCGGAGGAGCGGCTGACGGCGGAGGCCCCCACCGCGAGCCCGGTGTTGAGCGCGGCGCTCGTGAGCGTGTAGGGCGCCGACGAGCGGCAGGCGAGCATGAGGAGCATCGAGGCGAGCGTGGCACGCGGCATGAAGTCCCTCGGAGCGGGAGGATACACCGGCCGTCGCTTCGCGTCGCGAGTTCTCGCTCACCCCAGGTGAACGGGGTCCGCGATCTGGCCGCAGCGCCAGGGCGACGCTCGCCCCGCCTCGTCCACGCGGACGCGCTCATGCCGTGGCCCGCGCCAGACGCTGCCCGCGATGACGCGGGCGGGGAGCCATGAAAACCGCGCGCGGCTCTCGTCGGAGACGGTGACGACGGGGGATGGCCGGACGGCGTCGGGCGCCGCGGCCGGGAAGCCCTCCTCGGTGAGGGTGAGCCCGCCGTGGTGGCGGCGCTCGGCGTCCGGTGCGGAGCGATGACGGCGACGGCCGTTGCGCTCCGAGGATCCGTTCTGGTGATGCGGTTTGCCCAAGGTGTTGCTCCTGTCCCTGCGCAGCGCACGAGCGCCGCAGCGGGTCGACATTCGACTGTGAAGTGGAAGCGCCGATCATTCGGAGTCCGACAGTTCGGGCTCCCGGGCGCTGCTTCTCATGATTCTAAGGCTTTGACGCAGGATCGCAACAGGCGTTCACGGTCGTACGCGCCCGAGAGCCACTCCAGCGCGCTCGCCTCGTCGTCGAAGAGCACAGGTCGTCGCGGCCGCGGATCTGGGAGAGCAGCGCGTCCTGCTCGCCGTGCCCTGTCCCTTCCAGCGTGGTCAGCGCCGCGCGGGACAGCGAGCGCTGACCCGTCCCGATAGCGGGTCGGGCAATTCCAGGACACCCCTTATTCCCGCAGCCGGAGGTGTTCACTCCAGCCTGCCCTCGGTGCAGGCGTCCCGGTCAGCGCCCCCCTGAAGTTGCGAAGGAAATGGGGCGGATCGCGCTCGGCGTCCGCTCATACCCGGCCACATCAGGGAGCCCTCGTTCGTGCCCCCGCATGGCGCGAACCCATTCAGGGGGACTTTGCGGTCAGGCAAGCCCTACACAGGGTGCAGTTGACGCACAGACGAGGGCCCGGTGAGCGGGCCTGCAGACGAGGGCCCGATAGGCGGGCCTGAGGCTAGCCAAGTAGGGCTGATCAGCATCGTCGGCTACACCATCATGGTCGGCATCGGTTCGGACCTGGGCACAATCCTGACGAACGTCCACGGCGCCACAACGGGCGCGTCAACGTCGTCAACGCCGCCGCCGGCAACGTAGTCGCGCTCCCGGGAAGGCGGCGGGGTACGCCGATTGCGCTCCGCCGCTTCCCTACGTGCACATTCGAGGCCATCGTGAGATCTGATC
>WNGL01009593.1_pt1 | contig 11225 bp, 8 predicted proteins | sample 5400591 | NCBI WGS metagenome assembly WNGL01 (sample SAMN13153377, study PRJNA577476) | soil metagenome | isolation source: 80 cm soil or saprolite under Garry oak tree replicate 1 | place: USA:California | collected 2016-06-15
CCCTTCAGGATTTGATCGAGCGTGTCGAACTCCTCCGCCTCGGAGAGGTGAGTCAGGTCGCCAGTGTGCAACATAAATGACGGGGCCTTGGGCAGCGCATTGATTTTCGCGACTGCCTCCCGCAATGTGGCAGCGACATCCTTATTCGCTTCCTTGTTGAAGCCGATGTGGCTATCGCTAATCTGGACGAAGCTCAGGTCCGCCCCGGCAGCCAGGGCTGCGGCGTCGGCAGCCCGGCTGAGAGTTTGCGACTTGAGGATTCCGCCGGTCATGGTCCAGAGGACCCCGGTGCCGGCCCAAGCCATGCATTTGAGGAAACCGCGGCGGTCAACGCCGTCTTTGTCGTGGTTGTGTTTTATTATGTCTGGCATATTGTCTCTCGATTCAAGGTTTATTGGATTGTTTTCGCGCGCGGCACGCGCCGCGCTTCCATTCATACATACCGGCCAGACTGGCTGAATATTCCCGGACAAAAACTGTTGATGACGGGAATAAACTCTGGCGCACATCGGTCTTAAATAGGGGACGTGACCCGCACGGAAGGGAAAAACCATTGGAAGAACACGATAAGCAGGCGCGTTTCGAAGAGACGATTATGCCGCACTTGGATGCCGCGTTCAACTTGGCGCGCTGGCTGACGCGCAACGAACACGACGCACAGGACGTGGTGCAGGATGCATTCTTGCGCGCGTTCAAATTTTTCGAGGGTTTCCACGGAGGGAACAGCCGCTCCTGGCTGCTCTCCATCGTGCGCCATACCACTTATACCTGGCTTCAAAAGAATCGAAGGCCGGAGCTGGCCACAGTTTTCGACGAGGAACAGCACGATGTTGAAGACACTGCTTCCAACCCGGAAGTGCTCCTGCTCAAGAATGCCGATCGACAGGAAATCATGAAGGCCGTCGAAGAATTGCCGGTGGAATTTCGGGAAGCCATGATTCTGCGCGAGTTGGAGGGAATGTCGTACAGGGAAATTGCGGACATGACTGAGGTTCCCGTCGGAACAGTCATGTCCCGGCTGGCGCGCGCCCGCAAACGGTTGCAACAATCTTTGGGCCAGCGGTTCCAGTCAGGAGTTTCAAAATGAATTGCCAGGAAATCGAAGCTTTAAAACACGCGTATGCGGACCGGGAGCTGGATCTGGTTCGCACTACCGAGATCGAACGGCACTTGAGCGGTTGCCGCGCTTGCTCGCAGGTGTATGAGAACATCAGGGCCTTGAGCTCCGCGCTCAAGTCCTCTGATCTCTATTTCAAAGCTCCCACGCATTTGAGGAGGCGTATTCGCGCCTCGTTAAATGCGGAAAACAAGGACGCTCCAACGCTCCAGCGCTCCAACGCTCCAATGGCGTTTTGGTGGCAATGGCTTAAATGGGGCATTCCCATCGCTGGGACCGCTCTGATCGCCTTCCTGCTTGCAACCTCATTGATCGGGCCTTCTGGGGACGACCGCCTTGCCCAGGAAGTCACGGCGAGTCATTTGCGTTCCTTGATGGCCAACCACCTGACCGATGTGGTCTCCTCCGACCAACACACGGTGAAGCCGTGGTTTGCCGGCAAGATCGACTTTGCGCCGCCGGTGAAGGATCTCTCGGCCCAGGGATTTCCACTGGTGGGTGGACGTCTCGATTATTTGCAAGACCGGCCCGTGGCGGCCTTGGTTTACCAGCGCAATCAGCACAAGATTAACTTGTTTATCTGGCCAGCGACGCGCAGTTCGAACACGACGGAAAAGCCCGCCGTGGGCCGGGGCTGCAATCTGATTCATTGGAACGAGTCTGGGATGACTTTTTGGGCGGTATCGGACCTTAATCCTGCCGAGTTGCGAGAGTTCGCTGAGCTAATCAAGTAACAGCGACGCGGCTGGCGCCCTGTACCGCAACATGGACGCGTTCGCGGACCCCAACGTCATCATCAGCGGGCGCGTTCCTTGAACGAGGGGTCAAAGGTGACCCGGGCCCAGGAGCGTGTTCAGGCATTCGAGAAGGTCCTCTTCGTGCAAATGTGTCGCGCCGGCGATTCGCTCCGTGTGGTTGAAATGCTCGACCACAACAAAGCCATAAGGCCTACAGTCCAAACCAGCGGGCGCGGCGGCTCGAACCAAAGTGCTGCTTGTCGGCGCGCAATGCGACAGACGGTTCATAATAGGTGCCGATCGGGTGATCGGGATTGGAGAAAAAGTCCACATCCACGCGACCGATCCGTCCGGCGCCGAATTCGATATAGCACGAGCCCGTTCCCGCGTGAGTCAGTGGAACCTCCTGGTTCCGCAGGCGCGCAATCAGCGCCCTGGCGACCGCGCGCGCGGCCCCCTCGGCAAAGACGCCGGCTTTCGGCGTGCCCTGTCGCGCGCAGTCGCCTACGGCATAAACGTTGGGGAAGCGCGTCTCGAGCGTCTTGGGCTTCACCGGCACATAGCCGTCCTCGGTCATTCCGCTATCCTCGAGCATCTTCGGGGCACGGATGGCCGGCACGCCAAGGAAAAGGTCGTAGGGAAACTCGCGGCCATCGTCGAGGGTCACCACCCGGCGCTGGGTGTCCACCAATCTCATTTCATGGTCGGCCACGAAAGTGATGTTCCGCTCCGCGAACGCGGCGAGCAGCGCCCGCGAGGTTTCAGGCGACGGAGGGATGGGAACTTCGAGCGGGAGGATGAGCGTGATTTCGCAGGCGCTGCGGACTCCGCGAGTCGAGAGGTAATCGTGCATCATCAGCGCCGCTTCGCTGGGCGCCGGCGGGCATTTGAAAGGCGCCCCGCCGACGGCGATGAGAACGCGGCCCTTTGTGAACGAAGGAAGGATTTCACCCAGCCGCGTCGCGCCCGCAAGGGTATAGAACTCGGTGGCATCCGCCATGCCAGGCGTGGCGGCAAAATCGTAGTCGGCTCCGAGCGCGACGACCAGGAAATCCGCCTCATGGGTTCCGCGATCGGTCGTGACGCGTTTCGCGATGGGATCGACCAACGAGATCGTTTCCCGGAGAAGCCGCACGCCGGGTTTCACGAATTTCTTGTACGGCAGCCGCACCGCGTTGGGCCTCGCATGCCCGAACATCACGTCGAGCTTCGAGAAGCCGAAATAGAAGGAGTCGCTCTTGTCAATCAGCTTGACTTCGATGTCGTCGCCAAACGCCTCCGAGAGCATGGTGCTGAGCTCGAGCCCGCCGAAGCCGGCGCCGAGAACGAGGATGCGTGTTTTCATAGGATTGGTGAATTAAATGGTCACTTAGTGTTACCGCTCCGCGGCTAAACTATTGACGTTGAAACAATTCCGCCTAATCGAAAATTTCCTTTTACGTCCTGCCGATTCGTGACGCAGCGCGGCTAAGCGGATAATCATTGACTAATTCCCTTCCGCCAGCTGGCAGGTTCAGTCTGAAGAATGTCCAATCACGAGCGACTGTGGGCTGCGATACTGCTGCTAGCGATGTCCTCGATTGCAGCCTTATAGGCCTGATTGAGACTATACGCGTGGCCACCCGAGGCTCGCGTTAGATAGCCGCATCGCACCAATTCCGCAACGGCCCCCTCCAGATTGGTAATGCCTTGGCAGTAGTGGCTGCGCAATGTGTCCCAAGAGACCTCTTTCTTGCCCCAATAACTTTTTCGCCAAAGTTTTTCAATCACCTTAGCGGCACCGGCGCTGACTTGCGGCTGACTGAGCCGACCCCCACCTTCCTTGTGCTCGCCGGTGGCTGGTCCCCGTTCAATGTGTTCTCCCAGGAAAGCGGTTTTCTGGTCCAGATGTTTGAGCGTCTCAATGAACCCGTCGTCGACCATGGGCCAACATTCCTCTAGCGAGGGCACCAACGGTTGCAGCTTCAGCAGGAGGTTAAGCGGGTGAATACCCAAAGACTTGGCAGCGTCACTCGTTTTCATAGTCGTTACCAATCGCATTCTGAACTGGTTCGGGGAGAGGCGAGAACATGAATGTGACCAGGCCTAGTTTGGGCAGCTTCACCACGACGCTTTTTTCGCTGAGTTTCTCGTCCAACGGAGCGCGCAAAATAACCAGACCGCACGAGGACAAGTGGGTGAAGCAGACCTCTTCCGACTCCGGCTTCAGTTCCTTCGCGATTGACCAAGCGACATGGACAGCCGTCGTTTCGCGCAAGCCGTCCGCGCCTGACTCAAGCGATCTCCAGGTGGACGTATCGAGCGGGAGAAAGATTTGCATGTGAAGCTGATTTTTTTCCGGGGCAAAGAAGAGTTCCTGCATTTCCTCGGCGTTCCCACCCTCGGACAGCTCGGCGTCTAAGGCACCCGGGAACAACTTCTCCAACTCCGCCTCAATTTCCGATAACTGGGAGTCGAGTGTCCCCCTAACGGCTGGCACACGGGTGGTCTTGAGCAGCCTTCGGAGCTCCTCCCGTGCATCGCAGAGATTCCCCACAGCCTGGTCCTTGTGGCGCACGTCCCGCAACTTCTGCAATTGCGCAATCTTAGTCTGACGCCCTTCCTGCTGTGACGTGAACAGTGCCAAGCCTCGTTGCAGGTCCTCTGTGTAGCGGCGAAGCGCTTCACGATGGGCCTTCCTCAGCGCGACATCGAAGCCATCCCGTTCCTCTGCTAACTGACGCGTCGCCTGCTCAAAGCTCCCCGCCTCATCCAAGGCGACCTTCCTGTCCTTCCGTAATTTGCCAGCCGCCTCTTCAGCCTCGTAAACCTCCTTCTGCGCCTTTTCGTGCTGTTTTTCCTTTTCCAGCAACTGCCTGCGTGCTTCCTCCACTTCGCGCATCAGCCCCGCAGCACGACGCTTCCGATCTTCCACTACCTCCTGCTTTCCCTTTACGTCAGAGGCACAAGCCTCTGCGCGCCCTCTAGCGGCAGCGAGATCTGATTGGAACTTCGCCTGCCTCGTCTCATGAAGACTAATTGCATCGCGCGTCTCTTGTGTGAAGTCCCTAATTAAATCTTGTAGCGACATGCGTCCTCTCTTTCACCCCTGTCCGCTTGGGTGCCCCGGTGGTGGCTGCCTAGCCGGTTTATTCGGTTCCGGCTTCGTCGTGTTTCTGGTGTCAGGCATTCTTTAGATATTTTCGGATTATGGTCTGAACGGCGGCTGAGTCAAAGCCTGCGGTGCTCGATTCCGTGGAAGTGACAAGGAGGCGATCCCCCTGGCCTTCTTCGGCGGGCGTGACGCCGTTGGCGCGATACCAACGGAGCTTTTCTTCCCAGCTACGCCGGTAGTCTTCGCGTTCTAACATGCCAAGGTGCTCCCAATAGACGGTCCGACCAGAGATATCGTCTTCGATGGTGAAGTCGGGGTAGCGGATGCTGCTGCCCAGAGTCAGCGGTTTTTCGTATTCGAAAGGAATCTCGGCGTTCGAGAGGGCCTCGGCGATGAGCAATTCAGATTTGGAACGAACCGCCAAGCCTTTGGTGGTGCGGTGGATCAATCCCGACTGCAGAAAGGTGCTGCCTTTTTGCTGGGGGAATTCAAGCATGCGGCAGGGCTGAAGGAGATTGGTCATGCGGCGAGCCGTTTCGGACCGGTGGGGTGCGGCAAATTCCTTAAGCTGGGCTCGCGGCCCCTGGTGCAGGATGATAACGCGATCCTCGTGGCGTGTGAGGGCAGTGTAAATCAGTTCGCGAGAGAGGATCGGGTGGCCTTCGGGGACGACAGCAATGACAAGTTTAAATTGGCTGCCCTGGGCCTTGTGGACCGTCAGCGCATACGCTAGTTCGAGGGCGGCATCGCCTTCCTCCTTAAAATCATTGGCGTAGAAATCGTACATGAAGCCGGGTTGTGACGAGAATTCGATTTTCAGGATTTTGGGATTCTTGCGTGTCTGCCAGAGACCGACGGCGATTCCGATTTCACCATTGGCGAGGTAGCCGAGAGCCCCTTCCTGCGGATAAACTCTTCTGCCATCCCGGCGGTGATTCCTCAGGTTGATGACTTTGTCCGCGTAAACGATGCGTTCGGCGCCCATCGGCTTTGGAATGGAACGCCATGATGCACTGGCGAGCTTGAGGAATTCAGCGCGAAATCGCTCGTGAATCATTCGGTTGATATCGCCCACACCAAAAGGCATTCCGCGCAGTGGGCTCAGAATTTGCCATGCCTCGACGGCGCCTACTGCCCCTGCTTTACCGTCCCGTGTCGTGTTGAAATAGTCGTAATCGCCGCTAGGGGTTGCACCGACAGCTTTATTGAAGCCACGGATGTCACTGGGGCTGGTCAGCTTCAGTTCGGTGACGAGAACATCGGTGAGTTTGTGCTGGAAATCCTCTGGCTTTTGCCATTCGACAAAGCGAATGCGGGCCTGATCGGCGACGGCAGAGAATACGTCGTCTTCGCCGGCGGAAGGGGCTGCGGTGCCGAACCAGCGCGCCAAACGCAGATCCGGACGTTCGCTTCCTACCTGGCGGCGCTCGATGGTAAGCTCGGCGTAACCTGTGGAGACTCGGGGAAAGAGGGACTCAATGTTTGGTGGGCGAAGTTTTGCGATCATGTCAACGAAAGGCCGGCCCGCACCAATCGGAGGAAGCTGTGAGGGATCGCCAACGAAAATGAACCTTTGCACTCCCTGGAGGGCGTCGAACAGAGCTCCGAGCATGTCTTCAGTAAGCATTGAGGATTCATCGACGATGACGGTCTTGAAGCCGGTGGCTTTCGGACGGTCGCTCATGACATAGCGGCCGGACGCGCCGTCATAACGGCCGTGCTGATTGAGGAATTGCGCGATGGTGAGAGCTTTGGCATTGCCGCCGGCGGCGAGCTGCTGCATGCGGACGCGGGCTTTGCCTGTGGGTGCGAGCAGGAGCAGGCCGTCGCCACGGATTTCAGGCTGGGAACAGAGAATGCCAAGAACGGTGGTTTTTCCTGCGCCAGCAGGACCGGCCAGGATGCTTAGACGGGCCTCAGACAGTTCTTTCAAGGCGGCGGCTTTTTCCTGACGAGCGCGCTTCTCCTCAGCATCGGTCGCGGGACCGAATTGCTTGTCGAGCAGCGTATTCCAGCTATGTGTCAGCGAATGGCGCGGACCGCCGATACGGCCGTTGACCTGCTTGCGCACGAGTTCGCCGATTTGTTCGTAGCGCGCAAGTTGCAGAGCCAAGTCATTCTCGACCGAGGCTGGAACGACAACGGGTTTCATGTCGGCTACACGGGCGGAGAGCACATCCGCAGTGACCGGACATTCAGGGCGGACGGGCCAGTTTCTGATAGCATCAACCGCTTTATCTTTTGGGAGAAGCGTATGGCCATTTAGGGCAGCGTCTTCGAGGCAGGTGACGGTGAAGGCTCGGACACGGCGTAGGTCAACGGCTGATTCGAGCAGCGACGGTTGTTCGAGCGGATGTTGCAGGCGGATTGCGTCGTCGGGAAAAGCGCCGCGGTCAATGGTGAGCAGCCGGACACCTAGTGGATCGTGGCGGCTGACCTCGTAGATACAGTAGGGATTCTTCAGGATTTCGGCGTCTGTTCCACCCCAGCCCCTTTCCGCGCGCGAACCTTTGTCGTACAGGGCAGCGGCATGGTCCTTCGTCAGCTCAAAGCGGCTCAGAAGCCGGAGGAAGGCTCTTCGCTCCTGCATGAGGCCGTTCCAGGTTGGGGCAAGCTCCTTGAGATCGCCGTGGAGCGGTTTTGGGAGTGTAGCGGCTGGAGATTTAAACGCGGTGTCAACGAGCGGCCAAGGGTCGGCGTTCTCGCCGGCTTTTTGTTGCAACGCGTGCGCGACAAAGATGCCGCGCGAGAGGCCGAAGGCGCTGAGGACTGCTCCCAGGCCAGGGAATGGCCCGCGGACCTTCCATAGACGAATGAGTTCGTTATGGATCCATTGTTGCTGGGCTTTGGTTGTAATGCCCAGTTCTGCTTCCATGCGGTGCAACGCGGACTCGACGGCCAGCAGGGCGGCGATGGCACCGTCGTGCGTCACCAGTTCGCTGGCGTAGGAGAATTCGTCCCAGTGGTCGTCCGGTGCTTTGGCGGTGTAGTGTTCGAGATCCAACGACGTGTCCGCTTCCGCGCGCTTGAGCAAGTCATAATACGGGAGGAGGAAACCGTCTTTGGCATTGGGCCAAATGGAGTGCTGGGCGGGCCGCTCCCAGACCATGCCGCGCATGCCGCTCCCGTTGCGACGAAATTCTGTAAGTGAACCGATGTTGGTGATTCTCCCAACGCCAATGATGATGCGGCCGGTGCCTTCGACAAAGGGGACGTGTTTGGCATAAAAGAAACAGAGTGAATCTTCGGGACGCAGGTGCGCCGCGAAGCCGTTCAATAGAGCGCTCTGATTGCTCGCTTCGTGGAGCCAGGCGGTTTTGTACCCGAGGTCGGGCTCACGGTCGGCATCAACGTCGAGGCTGAGGAGGTCGCCATAGGCGGTAAGATTTTCCTGCATCAACCAACGGAACGGGACAAGCCCGGCAGAGTAGGCTGGAAAGCGCTGTGGCGTGGGCTGGAAATGGCCGTAGTGTTCCTTGTTCTTTTCGGCGAGGGCGTGACGCTTGATAACCTCCAGCTCGAATGGGGCCATAAAGGCGGCACGTTCCTCGACACAGCATGGCCATTGTTCACGTGGCAGTTTTTCGAATGTCTGGCCGGCGACCGGAATTTCATGATCTTCCTTCTTATGGGCGGCAATCCGCTTGAGTTTAGCGCACGCGCCGTTGAGGTGAGGGGCATTGCAGACGGTACCAGCCCAGCCGCCATCGTGCCAGGGAACTCGGATGGAGACGTGGCGGAGAGGAAAGTCGAGCCCGCCGAAGCCGCCGCCGAGAACGAGGATGCGTGTTTTCATAGGATCGCTCAATTGATGGTCATTCGCTCTTCCGGGTCCAGACCGTGGGCGCGCAACCACTCGGGGTTGAAAATCCTCGACATGTAGCGCACGCCCGAATCGCACAGCAGCGTCACGATCACTTGGCCGGGACCGTCTTCCCTGGCTAGGCGCAGCGCGCCAGCCACGTTGATTCCCGAAGAGAGGCCGACAAAAATCCCTTCCTCGCGCAGCAGTTGGTTGACAACGCTTAATGCGCTCTGGTCGGTCACACGGTAGGCGTCGTCTATGACGATCCCCTTCAGGTTTTCGGTGACTCGCATTTGACCGATGCCCTCCGCGAAAGAATCGCCGTCCCTGGTCTCCAAATTTCCATATTTAAACCAGGAATACATCGCTGCGCCGTAGGGATCGGCGCAAACGGTCTTGATTTTCGGGTTTTGTTCCTTGAGGAACAGGGCGGCGCCGGCCAGCGTGCCGCCGGTGCCGACGGAAGCGACAAAGCCGGTTACTTCTCCCGAGGTCTGCTCCCAGATCTCCGGACCGGTAGTATTGTAATGAGCCATCCGATTGGCCAGGTTGTCGAACTGGTTGGCCCAATACCAGCCGTTCTCTTCCGCCAGCCGCCGCGCCTGCCGGTTGTAATTGCCCGGATCGCTGTATGGCTTTTCCGGCACAGTGATGACTTCCGCTCCCAGCGTGCGCAGCAGGGAGATCTTTTCGACGGATTGGGTGTCGGGGATAACGATCACCGTGTGATAACCTTTGGCCTGCCCCACCATGGCCAGGCCTATCCCGGTGTTTCCTGCTGTCCCCTCCACAATCGTCGCGCCTGGTCGGAGAAGCCCGCGCGCCTCGGCGTCTTCGATGATCCCCAGGGCCGCCCGGTCCTTCACTGAACCGCCCGGATTCATGAATTCCGCCTTGCCCAGAATTTCGCAACCGGTCAGTTCGGACACACGCCGCAGGCGCAGGAGTGGCGTGCGGCCGATGTGGCCTTCCACTCCAAGATAGGACCCCGGGCGGAGGCGGCCTCGACTCTCCACGGACGGTCGCGCGTCAGCGGTCAAGTGCGTGCTGATGCAGGGATTGGCAGTGACCGGGCAAGCGCCGGCGCCTCAGGGCGAATGGGCTGCGGGGTGTAGCGGAGGTAGGGCTTGATTTTCCGCACCCCTTTCGGGAACAGCTTGGCGGCATCCTCATCGGAAACCGCAGGCACCACAATGCAATCCTGGCCAGCCTTCCAGTCGGCGGGCGTCGCCAGCTTGTAATTGGCCGTGAGTTGGAGCGAGTCAATGACCCGCAGGATCTCGGCAAAGTTGCGGCCCGTGCTGGCGGGATAAGTCAGGGTCAGCTTGATTTTCTTATCCGGCCCGATGATGAATACTGAACGCACGGTCGCCGTGCTGTCCGCGTTGGGATGGATCATGTCGTAAGCCGCGGACACTTGCCTCTCCGGATCGGCAATGAGCGGAAAGTTCACGGTGCAGGCCTGAGTTTCGTTGATGTCCTTGATCCACCCCTGATGCTTATCAAGCGGGTCAACGCTGATCGCCAGAAATTTCACGTTGCGCTTTGTGAACTCGGCTTTAATTTTCGCCACCGTCCCCAGTTCAGTGGTGCATACCGGAGTGTAGTCGGCCGGGTGCGAGAAGAGCACGCCCCAACTGTCTCCCAGCCATTCGTGGAAATCCACTTCACCTTCCGTCGTTTGCGCCGTGAAGTTGGGCGCAGTATCTCCTAATCTTAATGCCATATTTTTCTTTCGATTTTTTTGATGCGTAAAACTAATTGCTAAAATTGATATTGCTCAGTTCCCCCAAAAAAGCGACCATTATTTTCACGCTTGATGGCCATCATTTCTCGCGACGCGAATCCCGGTGCCGGCCAGGACTTCATCCCGATTCCTAATCGGGACGGCGGTTCAACTCCGCCTTCGTGTCGCGCTTGGGTTGCAAGCATTACAGCGATGCAGCGGTCTCTTAAACCGCAGAGCACGAGGCAGCACCGTGGCGACCCACGACGGTTTGTTTCAAAGTGCAGAATGGAGAATGAAGAGTGCAGAACAGGAGCGCCCAAAACTCGCCTCTGCCGAGTTGACCCAGGCTATTTCGAAACCGAACTGGATGCTGCCGATGGTTTATTTGGTTTCGGGCAACAATTTTCTCAACCGCATCGTTGTTTCGTCACGGTCGATCGCGCTTGCCGCCACCGCCAAGGCCAACTCTTCCCATTCTGGCCCGTCGGATCCCGGCTCGATCCCGTTCAAGCGGAGAAACACGATGCAGGCGCCGAGTGCCGCGCGCTTATTGCCGTCCATGAACGGATGATTCCTGCAGAGGTAATACAAATACGCGGCTGCAACCTCCGCGAGGTCGGCATAAGGTGATTTGCCGCTGTAGCTCGCTTGAGGCGCGGCCACAGCGGATTCCAGCAAGGCCGTGTCGCGCACACCATCGGAGCCGCCGAACTGTGCAATGGCCCCAGCATGAATCTCGCGCA
>WNGL01014669.1_pt1 | contig 11224 bp, 8 predicted proteins | sample 5400591 | NCBI WGS metagenome assembly WNGL01 (sample SAMN13153377, study PRJNA577476) | soil metagenome | isolation source: 80 cm soil or saprolite under Garry oak tree replicate 1 | place: USA:California | collected 2016-06-15
GGCGTTCTTCGCCGCCACCGGCGATCTGCTGCTGACCGGCCCGACCCTCACCAACGTCAACGATATCAGGGTGATACTGGTGGATGGGGCATAGCCGTTCAAAAACCGCGGCGCCAATCCGGGACGAGATGCGTCCGCAGATCTGCGATTTCAGATCGGTGAACGGCAAGGTTGGACCTCTGTATGGGTCCGGGCCCGCCATCGCCAGGGGCAGAAAAAAATTAACCTTTTGTTGAGCGAATTCCGAGGAACCTGCGGAAATTACGCATGTCCCTGCGATGCATTTCACCCGCTTCTCACCCGCTTCGGCCTCTAATGGAGCGATCCTATTGTCGGAACGCTGCAAAACTGCGGCGGGGGAAACGCCGAATGGTGAATGCAATCGAGGGCGCCATCGATCCGGAGCCGGCTCACCCGAGCCGGCTTCTCGAGCAGGCTATCAACAATCTGTCGCTCGGACTCATCATCTTCGACAAGAAGCGTGAAGTCGTATTCTGCAACACGCGGTATTTGGAAATCTACGGACTTGCATCCGAGCAGGCTAAGCCCGGGACTCCCATCAGCAATCTGATCCAGCACCGACTGAATTTGGGACTCAAGGTGCTTTCAAAGCCCGACGAATACATCCGGGAGCGCGTTGGAAATGCCGCCGTTCCAGCCACCATCATCCAGGAATTCACGGATGGCCGGATCATTATCTATACCGTTTATCCGATGCCGGACGGTGGCGGGATGGCCACGCATGAGGACGTCACCGGGCGCGAGGAAATGAGCGCTCGTCTGAAAACGCAATACGACCTTGGCAAAGCGCAGGAAGAAAACCTGCGGATACGAAACCTGCAATTCGACACCGCGATTAACAACATGTCGCAGGGGCTGTGCTTCTTCGACGCAGCACACCGGCTGATCGTGTGCAACGACCGCTACATCGAGATGTACGATCTTCCGCCCGACCGCGTCGGTCCCGGCACCTCCCTGACCGAAATTGTCGACATGCGCTTTGAGGCGGGGAGCTTTCCCGCGATGTCCAGGGAAGAGTACCTCCACTGGCGCGCCAACGTTGCGGTATCTGCCAAACCCACGGAGAGCATCGTCGAGCTGCGCAACGGGCGCACCTTCAAGATTCGTCATCGGCCGATGCCCGACTTCGGCTGGGTTGCCACCCATGAAGACATCACCGAGCAGCGACGATCCGAGGTCAAGATCGAATACATGGCGCACCACGACTCGCTTACCGACCTCGCGAATCGGGTGTTGTTGAACGAGCGGCTCGAATACGCGTTAGACAGGACTGATCCTGAGCAAATGGTGGCGGTTCATCACCTTGACCTCGACCAGTTCAAGGCCGTGAACGATACGTTTGGCCATCCCGCCGGTGACAAGCTCCTGAAAATAGTCGCGGACCGGTTGCGTGGACTGGTCCGTGAGACCGATACGATCGCCCGGATGGGCGGAGATGAATTCGTCATCGTCCAGTCCGCCATCGCAGACCCCGCCGACGCCACCTCTCTTGCGCAACGCGTCATCAGACTGATGAGCGAGCCCTACGACCTTGACGGCCAGCAGGCCGTCATCGGCGCCAGCATCGGTATTGCGGTCGGTCCCGGCGACGGATCAAGTGCGGACAAGCTGCTGCGGAATGCGGATCTCGCGCTATACCGGGCGAAAGGCGACGGACGCGGCACATTCCGCTTTTTTGAGCCCGCGATGGATTTGCAGATGCAAACCCGCCGCATCCTGGAACAGGAGCTGCGCAAGGCGCTGCCCGCTGGCGAGTTCGAACTCTACTACCAGCCGGTCGTCAATCTGGTGAGCAATGAAATCAGCGGATTCGAGGCCCTGCTTCGCTGGAACCATCCAACGAAAGGAATGATCGCTCCGGCCACATTCATTCCGCTGTCGGAAGAGATCGGCTTTATTGTCCCGCTGGGGGAGTGGGTCATCCGGCAGGCATGCGCCGCCGCAGCACGATGGCCAGGAGAGCTTCGGGTTGCCGTCAATATCTCGGCGGTTCAATTCCGTAGCGCTGGCCTTATGCAAGTCATCGTTGGCGCACTCGCCAACTCGGGCCTGGATCCGACCCGGCTGGAGATCGAAATTACCGAAACCGTCCTGCTGGAGAGTAAGGAAACGACGCTCGACGTCCTTCACCAATTGCGAGCGCTCGGCGTTCGGATCGCAATGGACGATTTTGGCACCGGATATTCCTCGCTTACCTATCTTCAGTGTTTTCCGTTCGACAAGATCAAGATTGACCGGTCGTTCGTAAAGGATATTGCGGAAAACACCGGCTCGCTCAATATCGTGCGGGCGGTCGCGGCGCTCGCGAACGGAATGGGCATGACGGCCACTGCCGAAGGCGTGGAAACCAGGGAACAGCTCGACAGGATTACATCCGAAGGATGTACCGAGATGCAGGGATTCCTGTTCAGTCAGCCGCTCCCCGCGCATGAAATCGAGCGGTTGTACCTTTCCGGGCGCGAGGTGCAAAAGCCTCCCGGCCGCGTCGTCGCGGCCTGATCGAAATCTAAAACTCCTGCGCAATCTTCGCCAGCATCGTCAGCAGCGCGGCGCGGTTGGCGGGCCCCAGCAACTCGTTGAGACGCGCTTCGTGCTTGGAGGCGACCAGTTTCTTGGCGCGCGCCAGCACCGCCCGCCCCTTGTCGGTCAGCATCAGGATGTGGGAGCGGCGATCGTTGGACGACCGCATCCGCGTGCACAAATCGCGGCTTTCCAGGCCATCGAGCATCGCCACGAAATTCGGCCTGAGGATGCCGAGCGTATTGGCGATTTCGGTCTGGTTACGTCCCGGATTCTTGTCGAGCAGCAGCAGAACCGAGAATTGCGCCGGGGTCAGTTGCAAAGGTGCCACGCAGCGCAGAAAATCCTCGAAGACCTTCAGTTGCGCGCGCTTGAGCGAATAGCCCAGCAACTCGGACAATTCGCCCATCTGCAGCGCGGTGCTTTCCGCAGCACCCTCGACAGGCTCTTTGCGGCGGGGTGCCTTGACGAGATTCATGGCGCCGTTCTTGGAAACAGTCATCGCTCGAAGCTCGCAATCCCGCTAGGCTTGCAAAAGCCCGGCGGGGGCGGTCCGGGCTTGAGATTATATTTGATAATTGTTATCCACCATATCAAATAGCGACAGCTTTTTTCAACTGCTGTTATCGGCGGTCCGGAAGCCCTTTTTGGGGCACGACCGGGCCCTGAGGGGGAGCGCCCGTCTTGAACACGACGATTATGCTGTTCCTGGTGCAGGACGGCATTACCAACGGCGCGATCTATGCGCTGCTCGGCCTTGCGCTGGTGCTGGTGTTCGCCGTCACGCGCGTCATCCTGATTCCGCAGGGCGAGTTCGTCACCTACGGCGCTTTGACCTACGCCACGCTGTCGGCCGGCCAGGTGCCGGGCACCGCGCGGCTGGCGGTGGCGATGGGCGTGGTGGCGTTTGGCCTCGACCTGTTCGCCGGCCGCAGGTCGCTGCATTCCAGGCTTGTCGGACGCGCGTTCGCGGTCAATATCGTCCTGCCCGTCGTCATCTTGGCCCTGACATCCTGGCTGGCGGGCCGGCAGACCCCGATCGCCATCAACATCGCGCTGTCGCTCCTGATCGTCGCGGCGATCGGACTGTTTCTCTACCGCATCGCGTTTCAACCCATCGCACACACCTCGGTGCTGGTGCTCCTGATCGCCTCGGTGGGCTGCCATCTCGCGCTGCAGGGCTTTGGGCTGGTGTTTTTCGGCGCCGAAGGCCAGCGCGGCCCGACGCTATCGGATGCCGCCTTCACCGTTGGCCCGTTGCGCTTCAGCGGCCAGAGCATCGCCGTCTATGCCATCACCGTCGCCTTCATTATCGGGCTGTGGCTGTTCTTCGGCTTTACGCTCTACGGCAAGACGCTTCGCGCCACCGCCGTCAACCGGCTGGGCGCGCGCCTTGTCGGCATCCGGACCACGCTGTCGGGACAGATCGCATTCTTGCTGGCCTCGGTGATCGGGGCGATTTCGGGAATCCTGATCGTGCCGATCACGACGCTGTACTATGACACCGGCTTCCTGATCGGCCTCAAGGGTTTCATCGCCGCCATCATCGGCGGCCTCGTCAGCTACCCCTTGACCGCGATCGCCGCACTGGTGGTCGGCTCGGTCGAGGCGTTCTCCTCGTTCTATGCCAGCAATTTCAAGGAAGTCATCGTCTTCACATTGATCCTTCCGGTTCTCGTATTGCGGTCGCTGGCGGCGCCCGCGGTCGAGGAAGAGAAGGATTGATCGCGATGACGCAGCGGCTACCCATCATCGTGTTTGCGCTGGTCATGGCGGCGATTCCGTTCATCCCCGGCATGCCGCCGTTCTGGATCGTGCTCTTGGACAATATCGGCCTCGCCGCGCTGGTGGCGATGGGGCTTGTGCTGCTGACCGGCGTCGGCGGTCTCACCTCATTCGGCCAGGCGGCGTTTTGCGGTTTCGGCGCCTATACGACGGCGGTGCTCACCACTGCTTATGGCGTATCGCCGTGGCTGACGCTGCCGGCTTCGCTGCTGGTCTCAGGCATCGCCGCGGTCGTGCTTGGCCTCGTCACGGTACGGCTATCGGGTCACTATCTGCCGCTCGGCACCATCGCCTGGGGCATCGGCCTGTTCTATCTGTTCAGCAAGCTCGAGTTCCTCGGTCGCAACGACGGCATCTCCGGTATCCCGCCACTGACGATCGGCCCGTTGAAGATGCTCGACCCCGGAACGATCTATTTCGCGATCTGGATCGCGGTGCTGATCGCAGCACTGCTCACCATGAACCTTCTGGACTCGCGCACCGGCCGCGCGATCCGCGCGCTGCGGCGCGGACACGTCGCCGCCGAGGCGTTTGGCGTGCAGACGCCGCGCGCCAAGCTCCTGGTCTTCATCTATGCGGCGGTGCTGGCCGGCCTGTCCGGCTGGCTCTATGCGCATTTCCAGCGTGCGGCCAATCCAACGCCGTTCGGCGCGCAGGCCGGCATCGAATATCTCTTCATCGCGGTGGTCGGCGGCGCCGGGTATGTCTGGGGCGGCGTGCTTGGAGCCGGCATCGTCGTGATCCTGAAGGAAATCCTGCAGAGCTATCTGCCCTATCTGTTTCACGGCGAAGGCCAGCTCGAGACCATCGTGTTCGGCATCCTGCTGGTGGTGCTGCTGCAACTGGCGCCGACCGGCGTCTGGCCCTGGCTGATGACCCGGTTGCCGTTCAAACCAAAGCGCAGGCCGCCCGATACATCCCTGACATTGCCTGCGCGGAAGCGAGCGGCGACGGTTCCTGCCGTGCTCCTGCAGATCGACAATGCGCGCAAGCAGTTCGGCGGCGTGATCGCCGTCAACAACGTGTCTTTCGATGTCCATGCCCGCGAGATCGTCGCGCTGATCGGCCCCAACGGCGCCGGCAAGAGCACAACCTTCAACCTGATCACCGGCGTGCTCACTTCATCGGGCGGCACGATCTCCGTGCTCGGCCGAAACATCAATAACGCGCCGCCGCAGGAAGTGGCAAAACTTGGCATCGCCCGCACCTTCCAGCATGTCAAACTGGTGCCGGACATGAGCGTGCTGGAAAACGTCGCGATCGGCGCGCATCTGCGCGGCCATGCCGGCGCGATCTCCAGCATGCTCCGCCTCGATCGATCCGATGAAGCGAGATTGCTGGCGGAAGCGGCGCGCCAGATCGAGCGCGTTGGCCTCGGCGACCAGATCGACGCGCTGGCAGGCAGCCTGTCGCTGGGCCAGCAGCGCATTGTCGAGATCGCCCGCGCGCTGTGTGTCGATCCGATCCTGCTGCTGCTCGACGAACCGGCCGCCGGCCTGCGGCATATGGAGAAGCAACAGCTTGCAACCCTGCTGCGCCAGTTGCGGGACGGCGGCATGTCGGTGCTGCTAGTGGAGCACGATATGGGATTTGTGATGGACCTGGCCGACCGCATCGTGGTGCTCGACTTCGGCACCAGGATTGCCGAAGGCACGCCGCAGGCGATCAAGACCAATCCCGAGGTGATCAAGGCCTATCTCGGAGCCGTCGCATGAATCCTGGTATCAGCGCGCTGCTGTCGGTGTCCGATGCGCACGTCGCCTATGGCAAGGTCGAGGCGGTGCGTTCGGTGTCGCTCGATGTCGGCGACCACGAGATCGTCACCATCATCGGCGCCAACGGCGCCGGCAAGACCACGCTGTTGAATGCCATCATGGGGATCCTGCCGCTGAAGGGCCGCGTGACCTTCGCCGGCGAGGACGTGTTGCGGCTTGAGATCGAGGATCGCGTCGCGGCCGGCCTCTGTCTGGTGCCGGAGCACCGCGAACTGTTCAGCACCATGAACGTCGAGGACAATCTGCAGCTCGGCGCATTCCGGATCGCCAAGGCAGCCACCGCTGTGGCATTCGAGCGGGTCTACACGCTGTTTCCGCGGCTGAAGGAACGGCGCAAGCAACTGGCGGGAACGCTGTCGGGCGGCGAGCAGCAGATGCTGGCGATGGGCCGCGCCCTGATGGGCGCGCCGCGGCTGTTGATGCTGGACGAACCGAGCCTTGGGCTGGCGCCGATCATCGTCGCAGATATTTTCCGGACCATCGGCGAATTGCGCGAAAGCGGCGTATCGGTGCTGCTGGTCGAGCAGAACGCGCAGGCCGCCCTGCAAATCGCCGACCGCGCCTATGTGATGGAGCTCGGCGAGTTCATTCTGAACGGACCGGCGAAAGACATCGCGACCAACCAGCGCGTCGCCGCGAGCTATCTCGGCTTCCAGCACGAGGGCGCAAGCGGGGTTTGAATTGGCACGGCCGTCATGCCCCGCGAAAGCGGGGCATCCAGTAATACGTGTCGTCGAGACTTATCTCAGCGCCACGCGTTACTGGATCATCCGCTTTCGCGGATGATGACGCCAGTGCGTTTGAAAGCAGCTCTTACTCACTCGCTCGCGGCGATGTATTTGCCGTTCTTCACCGTCAGGATGATGCGTGAGCGATCGTCGAGACCGTAGCGGTCCTTTTCGGTGAAGTTGTAGACGCCCTGGCTCGCCGCGACATCCCGTTCGCTCAACCAGGCCTGACGGATCCCCTCGCGAAATTCCGGCGTTCCCGGCTTGCCCGCTTTCAACGCCACCGGAATGACGCGCTTGAGAACTTCGAAGGCATCGTAGGAATGTCCGGCGAACTGGCTGCGGCTGTTGGGGCCATACTTGGCCTCATAGGCGGTGTTGAGCGCGAGGCCCGGCTTCTTGGTCAGCGCGCTGTCGGGCTGGCCTTCCGGGTTCATCACCGGACCCGACGCCATGATGACGCCGTCCGCCGCCGCGCCGGCAATGCGGATGAAGTCCATGCTGGCGGCGCCGTGGGTCTGATAGATCAGGCCCTTGTAACCACGTTCGCGCAGTGCCGTCTGCGGCAGCGCCGCGGCGGTGCCGGACGCGCCGACCAGGACCGCATCGGGATTGGCGGCGACCAGCTTCAGCACCTGCCCCGCCACCGACGTATCCGGCCGTGCAAAGCGTTCTTCAGCGGTCAGCGTCATGCCCATCGGGACGGCCTGCGTCTTGAAGTCGTTGAACCAGAGATCGCCGTAGGAATCGGAGTAGCCGATATAGCCGACGGTCTTGATGTTGTGCGCCTTCATATGCTCGTACAGCACCTTGCCCATGATCGGGACCGGTTGCGGCATGCCGACCGACCACTTCAAGCGCTCCGGCGTGATCGGAAACGGCGCCAGCCCGAAATGCGGAATGCCGGCTTCGTTGGCCACGGTGGAGACCGCGACCGTTGGCGGCGTGGTGGAAGAGCCCATGATGATGTCGGCCTTCGACTCGGTGACGAAGCGCCGCGCGTTGGTGGTGGCGGCGGTGGGATCGCCGCCGTCGTCGAGCACGATCACCTTGAGCGGCACGCCGCCAATTTCCTTCGGCACGAATTCAAGCGCGTTGCGCTCGGGAATGCCCAACGCCGCCGCGGGCCCGGTGGTCGTGACGGTGATGCCGATGACGATCTCATTGGATTGCGCCAGCGCGGGCAACCCCGGCAGCGCCAGCGACGCCGCGATAACCGCGGCAGACAGATAAAACTTCTTCATTCAGTCCTCCCTTTCGGTGTTATTCCAACTGTACATCAAAATTCGATCGACGGTTCAGCCCCCTTCTTTAGGCGATGCGTCTCTTTAGGTCATGCGCCTGGCCGAGTCAGCCCCGCTGGAACCTGGCAATGATCTCTTCCGGTACGGCTGCCGATTTGAGCCGCGCCGGATCGTCCGGATGACGGCCGACCAGCACGCGGGTTTCGAACGCCTCGATCGCCAACGCTTCGCCCTTGAACACCTTGTGGGTCACCTCGAAGCTCGAGCGCTTGAAGCTCTCGATCCGGCTCTCGATCGTGATCCAGTCGCCATGGGTCGACGCGATGTAGAATTTCGCCCGCGTATCCACCATGGGAATGCCGACCAGACCATATTTCTTGATGATGTCCTGCTTGGAGAAGCCCGCCGCCTCGAACAGGATCGAGGTCGAGTCGTCGAACATCTCGAAATAGCGCGGGTAATAGACGATGTTGGCGGGGTCGCAGTCACCCCACTGGATCTGCACATCCCTGCGGTTGACGAACATGCAATACCTCAGCGCGGCGCCATGCGAAGCGAGGCATCGAGCCGCACCACCTCGCCGTTCAGGTATGGATTGTCGATCATGTGCAGCGCCAGCGAGGCGAACTCGTCGGCATGCCCGAGCCGGCGCGGAAACGGTATCGACGCGGCGAGGCTGTCCTGCGCCTCCTGCGGCAGATTGGCCAACAGCGGCGTCAGGAACAATCCCGGCGCGATGGTGAGCACGCGAATGCCGAACTGCGCGAGCTCGCGCGAGGCCGAATAGGCCGACTGTCCGATCTGACCGTCATAGGCCGCGACCGACGCGGTCGAGATCACGACGCCGCGCTCGCCGGTTTCAAGCGGCTCCAGCTTCGACATTTCCGCGGTCGCCAGCCGCAGCATGTTGAAGGAGCCGATCAGGTTGACGCGGATCACCCTGTCGAAATCAGCGAGCGGCATCGGGCCATCGCGGCCGATCACCCGTTTTGCCACTCCGATGCCGGCGCAATTCACCAATACCCGCGCTGGACCATGGGCCTTCGACGCCGTGACGATCGCGGCCTCGGCGGAACCTGCGTCGGCGACGTCGCAGACAACCGCGACACCTCCGATTTCGGCGGCGACGCTTTCCGCGAGCTTGGCATTGAGGTCGCACACGGCGACCCTGGCGCCCTGCGCTGCCAGCCGGCGCGCGGTCGCGGCGCCCAATCCCGATGCGCCACCGGTGACGATGGCGGCCTGATCCTTCAACTGCATGGCTTCCTCCCTGGCGAAATTGTTGTTCGTTAGCTAAGCGTGATCACATGGGCAGCCGGCGTTGGCGCGTAGAGCTCGTCGATCAGGCGGCTGCGATGATCCAGCACCGCGCGCTGGTTGATCGAGCCCTTGTCGGTGACTTCGCCACGATCGATCGACAGCGGCGTATCGAGCAGGATCGCGCGCGTAATCCGCGTCGAGGACCCGGTCGCTGTCGCCAGAAAGTTGAAAAACCGTTCGCGAAACGCGTCGCGGATCAGGGGATCGGCCGCCGTCGCCGCGAGGTCATCGAAGGCAAGCGTCGGATTGATCAGGCGGCAGCCATCGAGATCGAGAATGACGAGCGCCGACACTTCGTCGCGGTTGATGCCGGCGATCACAACATCGCGCACCAGCGGCGCGCAGGCCGCGACAAACCGCGCGCGGAGCGGGCCGACGCTGACCCAGGTGCCGCTGGCGAGCTTGAAGTCCTCGGCAATGCGGCCATCGAAATCGAAGCCGGCGCTGAAATCGTCCGCAATGACCGGCTTGATCGCATCGCCGAATTTGTAGAAACCTTCGTCGTCAAAAGCCGCGGCGGTCAGCTCCGGCTGACGCCAATATCCCGGCGTGACGTTCGGTCCTTTGGCGCGAACCTCCAGCTTGCCGTTGTTCGGGATCAACTTCGCATCGTTGCCGGATACGGGAAGCCCGACATGCCCGGAGCGGCTGGTGTCAGGCCGTACCGACATGAAGAACGGCGCGGTCTCGGTGGCGCCGAGGCCGGTCAGCATTGGCACACGGAAGCCGGTTTCCTGCACCGCGAGTTCATCGAGACTGTTCCAGACAAACGGCGACAGCGCCGCGCCGGAGAAGAACATCGCGTGCAGCCGATGGAAGAATTTCGCGCGCAACGCGGAATCGTCGCGCAAGTAAGGCAGCAGCGATTCATAGCCCTTGGGCACGTTGAAATAGACCGTCGGCGAAATTTCCCGAAGATTGCGCACGGTTTCCTCGATGCCGCCGGGCATCGGCTTGCCGGCGTCGAGATACATCGAGCCGCCATTGAACAGCGTCAGCCCGATATTGTGATTGCCGCCAAACGTGTGATTCCACGGTAGCCAGTCGACGATCACGGGCGGCTCGTCCTTCAGGAACGCCAGCGTCTCGCGTAGCATCACCTGATTGGCGCAGATCATCCGCTGGGTGTTGATGACCGCCTTCGGATTGCCGGTCGAGCCCGACGTCAGCAGGAACTTTGCAATTGTATCCGGACCGATGGCGTCATGCGCCGCATCGAGGCCTGGATGCTGCGGTGTCGACAGCAACTCGCTCAGCATCGTCACCTTGCGGCCGGGCACCTCGCCATGCGAGGCGACGATCTCGGTCCCGGCCGGAACATTGGCGGAGAGAGCGTCGGCGAATTTTCTGGCATCGTCGGCGAACACCAGACCCGGTGTCAGCAGCTTCATCAGAAACGCGAGCTTGCCGAAATCCTTCGATACCAGCGAATAGGCCGGCGACACCGGGCAGAACGGAATCCCCGCATACAGCGCGCCGAACGCGACCAGCGCGTGATCGATCGAATTGCCGGAGAGCATGACGATCGGCTTTTCGGCGGAGAGACCGCGCGAAAGCAGGGCCGAGGCAATGCGCCGGCTGATGTCCAGCAATTGCGCATAGGTGATTTGCCGCCATCCGGGGCCGGCGTCGCGCTCCGCCATGAAAACGCGATTTGGCTCTGCGTTGGCCCAATGGTGCAGGCGGTCGGTTAATCGCGCCGGATATTCGCCGAGTGGAATCTTCGGCCGCAGATAGATGGTGCCGTCGTCGCGGCGATCGATCGACACCGCGGGATTGCCAAACGAGATCGCGCGCAGCGGATGCGCGCCGTCGGCGCGTGTCGGCGCCT
>WNGL01009598.1_pt1 | contig 11220 bp, 10 predicted proteins | sample 5400591 | NCBI WGS metagenome assembly WNGL01 (sample SAMN13153377, study PRJNA577476) | soil metagenome | isolation source: 80 cm soil or saprolite under Garry oak tree replicate 1 | place: USA:California | collected 2016-06-15
CTTGCAATCCGATCTTTTCACCAGCTGGTCGCAAGTAGTCTTTCTGAATGGCATCGCCGTGGACGGGGCGTTTCGTGTCCGCATTAGGGAATAGCCAAGCCTCCGGCGTTTCGACACATCGCTTCTGCCAATCCTCCAGAACGGACACTAGCTTGGAATCCAGGAACACTTCGTCTTCTGAAGCTCCGGTTTTTCCGCCGTTCCAGACGTAGCGGCCCACAATGGACCGGGTCAACGTCAGTATCCGGCGCTTCAAATCGAGGTCCTGCCACTGCAATGCCCTGATCTCACTGATGCGCAAGCCCAGGCACATTGCAATCATGACCATCACTTGAATGTGGTAAGGAAGCTCTGCGAGAAGAGCCTGATATTGCTCGACCGTGAGCACAACTTTCTTACGAACACGTTTCGTCACGCCCTTGATTTCGACTAACTGCATCGGGTTTCTCTGAGTCTCCAAAATTTCCCATTTCATCGCGTACTCAAATATGCGATGCAGGAGACCCTTTATGTTGGACTTCGTTTTGGGAGAATGCTTCAGTTCCTTCAACCACTGTTCCACTTTGAGGGGCTTTTTCACTTCGGCCACGGGAGCCTCGCCCCATTGTGGCAAAATGTGTCTCTTCAAAATGGATACGTAGGACTTCTTGGTTGAATACCGTTCTGGCATTGCTTCGTGCATGTATCGCCTTGCCAATGCTCCGAACGATTGACTGGAAGACTGCTCCATCCGTTGGTATCGAAACTCTCTCGACCCCTGCCAGGCATGATCTTCCGTTGGCCATCCTTCCGCATCTCCCGCTAACATTACGCTGCGCTTTCGCGTAATGCCCATCTCGTCCGTTTCGTAAAAGCGCCAAACCCACACATCCGGGCCTCGCGTTCTCTTCTTGCGGACAATCGTTCCCACGTCTTGCTGTGTGCGTTTCAAGAAGCTCTCCTCCTTAAAGCGCGCACGGATGACGATTCCGACTGTACACGACAACGCATGTGGGAAACTAGCTCAGAAATTCGAAAGCGCCAGCGCTTGCGAAGCCCATTTCCTATCGGGTGCACGGGGAGGTACCCTCCCCGTGCCATTTTCTTCACTGTCACGGGGCTGATCCTGAGAAAGCTACCTGCTTCTTCAGGCGTTACGAATGGTTCCTGGTCTTCCGCTGGATTCACGATACTGCTCCACTTCAAAGCCTGTTCTCACGCTCCGACAGCCTCGTCGTGTGCGTGTCCATGCGAGTTAGCGGTTCCTCTGTTCGTACTGACCAGACGATCTCTGAAGGGTTGCAATCACGATCTTGAATTCTCGTACGCGGCAAAAGACCGAGCGCGCGAGCTGAGCGCGCGCCCGGCCATGAAACGGTTTTTGCCCGTACAGTTTTTGTCCCTGTTCCATCGGTTGTTCCTTGGTCTACAAGTGCTTAGCCTTCTCCTCATCAGAACGGGACGCAGAACGAGGTACAGAACGATCCTTGGAATCTCCTGTTCTGCGATCCATACCGGATTCGCTCCCAAAAATGTCGTAGTCACGGGGCAAGAGATGGGTGCGGAACCTCCACTTCGGTGCGTTCTGGTGCGCTCCCAGGAGTGCTTCCAGGGCCTGTTCGTCCGTCCCTCCTGCGGCCCATTTCCGGTAGACCGAATCGGAGAATTCATCGCGGTAACGTTGGTTGCCGTAGCGCAAAAGGTCGCGGTCGGCACGCGTGAGAAGGCTGTATTTGTGGTCGTCCCAGAGGCGCCGGACGCGAGAATAGCGGGGGATGGATCGGAGATTGGCGGTGCTGGTTTCCTCGAAAGTGCTGCGGAAGAACTGTTCCGCCCGCTGGAATTTCACTGAGCTTGGGGCGGCGTAAACGAAGTAAAAGCCGGACAGCCGTCGCAAGAAATGCTCGTAGCTGCGAAGGTGCGTGACGTAGTGGAGGAGGCCCCGGTTGGCGGAATCGCAATATACAAAGGTGGGTTTCAGCTCTCCGGGCGGACAGTCGGATTCCGCAGAAAAGAACACTGGGAACCGGTCCACGAAACATCTCTTGGTTGTGGAATTCGGGGCGATCCCCTTGTAGACCCGGCCTGGAATGAGCGATTCCGGCACGGCGAGATCGCGGAAGTAGGCGACTTTCTCGGCTTCGGTTTCGAGAAATTCCAGGCCAGGATGGGCCAGAACGAAGTCCAGAATCAGCAGCCGGGTTCGGATCAGTTCACTCGAAAGGCGGCGGCGATTGCGCAAGTTATCGCGGTCGAGAGCGCCATAGACTTTGCGCGAAAAGAGGTTGAAGACCGATGTCCGGTGTCCGCAAGTGGCGGCCCGAACGTGGCCCAGCCGGATGCTTTTGCTGGTGAATTGGTGCACGTTCCAGCCCTTCGATGTGCCCGTGTAATCAAGAAACTGGTGTACGGTGAAATAGCCGGAGTGCGTAGCGACGAGGTAGAGAAAGCGGGATTCCTGCTCGTTGTAGCCGAGATCAATGAGAGCTGCGAGATGTTCTGGACGGGTCATAGCGACAGAATGCCCAACATCAATTCGGGACAGTGGCTCCGTCCCAAGACAAATACCTCTCACTTATAAGAGTCGTTTTTGTGCAGGAATCTCAATCAAAACGCCAGCTACTAAACTCTGCGAGGGCGGATAGTCGTCGGGCGAGCGTGGGTAGCGCGAACGTCACTGTCGCAAAAATCGCCGATGGAGGAGGAACCAAACTATCAAGAAACCCATAGAAGTAGACCAGCACCAGGCTTCACTCACCAGCAACAAAAACTACGCCCCGACAGCCCGATCGATATTGATCCAGACAGGCTCGCTTACGGAGAGGACGCCCAGGTCAACAGGTCAACAAGCCGCTAGAACTACCCGAATAATCTGCAGTGAATCGCTGTGCGCCTCTAGTCCGTATCGGCAATCTGTCACTATCCGTCGGGCGGTTGTGCGTTTGTTTACGAAGAACCGCAGGAAGCCCAACCTGTTATTCGGGGAGATGCGGAGTTTACGACGCTGTCAGCACTCTCGATCTTTTTTCCATCGAACGAAGCATTTGTCGCCTATGAGTTGCGAGAGTAGCAAGCTGGATGCACGTTGGCTAACAGACCCGAGGGAATGTCCTTGGGTCGACGATGTTCAAAGTCGGGAATGGTTATCAGCTCTATCTCGATATTTGGGTGGTACAGTCCCAGTGGAACCTACACAGAAGGTTCAGGTGTACGACCGGACGTACCCATCGATGTTGATCCAGACAGGCTTGCTTACGGAGAGGACGCCCAGGTCAACAAGGCGGTAGAACTAGTTGAATGACCCCTGCAGTGAATCGCCGCATCACTATCGTGCTGGGAATGCCCATTTTAGAGCCCTGCTAGCCGCTGTGTCGGAGAACCTTGGCAGTTTGCCTTGTTTGAATTTCTTCAAAACTTTGGCTGGGCTGTTCCGCAAACCCGTATAAATTGCGTGGTATCTAAAACGTTTTGGTCTCATCCGTTTTCTGGGTACCACGAAAGCAATAACTTCGCGAACTTCTCTGCTGGAGAACTCGTGAGCCCGAGGGTTCGGATTTCCTCGTATGCGGTGTAGTAGTTGAGACTGTTCGGCAACCCACACTGCAACTTCGCATCGAAAAGATGATGTAACTCAAGAAATACGATGAAGTCCCCCCGGTTATTCCAAATATTCGTCATTGCAGGGACCCTTGTAACTTCGGCCAGCGCAAGGGATGACCTGTTTTCCCCGGCGCATCCGACTGCCAGTCAAGGCCTTGTCGCAGGAACCGATACCCTCGAAGCCGACGCTGGAAGCGACGACTCAGGAAGCCAGCCACCGCCAGTCTTAGATCGCCGTGACCGCATCTTTTATCCCGGGGACACAGAGCGGCCCAAACCGCTCCTGCGAAAGTTGTTCCTGAACATTGTGTACGACCAGGAAGATATTTTCACCAGCCCCTTCCACATCAATCGTCATAATGCGCTGGAGTGGGTGGTGCCAGAGTTGCAACTGGAGCATTGATTGCGAGCGATCGCAATATCGCAAATGCTTTTGAAAACAGCCGTGGGCAGGTCCGCTGGGGTGGACGGATTTCCAATATCGGCGCCTCGTACACTTTGATCCCCATCGTCGCCGGCTCCTACGTGTATGGAGCCTGGCGGGACAATCCGAAAGGACGGGAAATCGGTGTCCTGGGAACCGAGTCGCTGCTCGACAGCTTGATTGTGGTTGGAGTTTTGAAGGAGGTGTTTCGGCGTAATCGTCCTGACGAGAAAAATGCCGGCGATTTCTGGGCCGGGGGAACTTCTTTCCCGTCCGGTCACGCAATTCAGGTATGGTCGATTGCCTCGTTACTGGATCATGAGTACAAGCACAAGAAAATCGTAGGCATAACAGCGTACAGCCTGGCCGGGATCGTGAGCGCGGCACGAATCGCCGCGCAGAAACACTTTGCTTCAGATGTGGTCGCCGGCGGCACGATGGGCTGGTTCATAGGGCGGTATGTCTACAACACGCACATGAGCCATCTCGCACACAAACACTCGTCACTGTTACCGATGATCGTGCCGCAGGTAGATCCGTTACAGCGGCGCTATGCCTTCGCACTGGTTTTTCACCCCGCTGCTGGAAGATAAGATGCGTGCACGCTCTGAAAACTATCACCACGATAGTTGCTGCAATCACGCGCTTTGACTCATTGACCACGGTCAGCGTGAACCCGATTTTGCAAACAACAATCGGAGGCGCGCTCCCATGCCTAAACAAGCAAGGCCCTGACGCGTTCTTAATCCATGTAGCCCAGCACGTTCGCATCTGGGTCATCGGCCTGCGGCCGCGTCCTTTGCAGGCTGCCCTTGCCGCGTGATCTCGCCTGAATCTACCGCCCGGCCGGTGCGCGAAATCGTCTGGAAGTAAAGCTTGTCCCCATCGATCTCCACAAGCATGAACGTGCGGTCACGGTCGAAACTGGTTTCCACCAGGTCACGGTGATTGAAGTCACGGTGATTGAAGTCATTCCGCACAAGCTTCCCGGAGCTGCCTTGGATGAAGTAGTAGATTCCGTCCTCGGGCTTAATGCGCTCGTAGGCGTGCTCGTGGCCAGAGAAGACCACATTCACGCCGTACTGTTTGAGGAGCGGAATTAGCTGATTGCGGAGGTCGAGGTCGGGGCCGTGCGATTTGCCATCGTTGTAGAGGGGATGATGAAAGTAGCAAATTTTCCAGCGCGCTCCCGACGATCGCAGGTTCTGATCAAGCCAGGTTAGCTGCTTGGCGTCCATGTAATTGCTGTCCAGGGCAAAAAACTGTGTGTCGCCCTTCTTAAATGTGTGATAGCGTTCGCCATTCATATTGAATGGTTTGTATAGCCGCTCGACGTTGGGATCGTCGTGGTTTCCCAGCGAAGCGTAGAACTTCACGCCAGAATCGAGAAGCGGCTTATAGGGAAGCTCGAATTTCTGGGCAAAGTCTCGAGGATCGTGGCCGCCATAAATGTTATCGCCCAGCATAACTACAAAGTCGAAGTGCACAGCCTCACGATAAAGTTCCATCTGCTTGGCGACCTCGTATTGCTCTTTGTCCCCAGTACCACTGTCACCGATTACGGCGAAGCGCACGGAGTTATTGTGAAGCGGGAGCCTGATATCGAGATGGCTTGTATCTTCGGCAGACAGAGCAGGCGACAGCAGCAAGACCGAAAGCAACAACAGCAGCGCCTTTTTCTCGATGTCCCATATTGAGGTACGATGCGGCATTGGTTACTGCTCAGGGAACGCATTTGGAACGTAGTCGACAATGATGTTCGCCTCGTTGTCGCGAAGCACCAGCTCGCGGTCGATCAGCCGATACTCAAGCCCATCGGGCAGTTGCGGAAGGTTCAGCAGCAGACTCGGAGGCGTTGACTGCAAAGGCAGTGATTCTGGATAGCTCTGATTGACCTGCAGGTCCATCTTTACCGGCTCTGCATGACGCAGGCTGGCGCGAATTTTCGCGCCATTCTGACCATGCAGGGTACTGGTGATTTGGTCGCGGAAAAACTGCGCGATTGGTGGAGTAAAGATCGCGCCTTGCGGGATTCCGGCGCGCGCTATGCGGACCTTGTTGGCTAATTCGCGCTGTTTCGCGGCGATTTTCTCAAGAGAGTTGGTGGGAGACGGCGATGTTCCAGCCACTCTTTTCCGCAAATCGAGATACTGCCTGGCCCGCTCCTGGAATTCGCTTGAGAGCCTAGCCGCATTAGAACCGGGAGCGGGCGCCTGAGCGGAGCTCAATACACAACCGAGCACTGCCAGAACTACCAGTAAGTGCGATTTTGACCCATAAGGGCGCATCAATAATTAGCTCGCGTTTGCGGTGATCTTTGCCGCTTCTTCAGCAGTTTCGCGAGCGGTCCTCTCCACCACGCTCCTGATCACGTCTTTCACTGTGACGCGGATCTTTCTCTGGTTTACTTTGCCGCTAGTTTGTTGCTTGATTGACTTAGCGAGTTTCTTGGCTACTGGATTCAGCGGAATGCTTTCGGAAACCGTTTTGGCCAGCTTCTCCGCTGCCTTGGTTTCCGCCTGCTCGGTGCGTTGGGGCTTCTTTGATGATGACCCAGTCCAGTCTTCTTCGAAGGTGCGGACCACGTCTTTTACGACGGCGCGGTCGCGGAAAATAACCCCGATTTCACGCCGCGCATCGAGTTCCTGCTGGCGCAAACTCTGGCTTCCGATGAAGACTTGGTTTCGGTCCCGAACCATTGTCCTGGTGTGCAGACGCCAGGGCTTTAGCTCGACTGCCGAGATGTGACTGCTGCTCACCTCGCCGATCACGCGTATATCAATGCCGAAATCTTTACGCTCCTCGAGCAGACGGAGCATAGCCTTATCGCTGATCCGAGGATCGTAGATCAGGAGTTCTTTTTTGGCACCTTTGATGAAATTGGCAAGTTCTTTGCGGGCGTTGACTGGGCTGACCAGAAACTTGGGGTTGCTGCCCGAGTAATCCTGACGTTTCGTGTCAGCCTCGAAAAGATCTACAGCTTCGGCAACCAGCTTTGGATTTCGGGTGATCAGACCAAAGCTGCGGCTGCGCAACATGTCGGCACGTGTGAAGTTAAACGCGGGAACGTACAGTTCCTTGCGATCGACGATCATCATCTTGCCGTGATAGCGGACCAGATCTCCTGCTGTGCGGGCGACCGTGATACCGCCGGCCAGGAAGCGTTTTTCCAGCTTTCTTAGGTTTTCTTCGCCGCCGTGGTTGGTGAAAGCGATCAATGCATGCACGAAAATGCCGCGCTCGACGGCATCAATCAGGGCGCGCTCGATTTCGTGAAGGTCGAAGCGGAAAATCATGATTTCTAGACTCTGCTTGGCCTTGCAAATGCCCTTCATGATGCGTTCAGCGCCGTCACCCGGCTGGATCATTAGTTTCACGACGGGTTGAACACCTCCGGCTGCTTAGATGCCGTATTACCACTGTCAGCAATGCCAAAATCGGCCCACTTACCAGAATGCGAGGCAACCCTGGTGCAAGCGGCTATAACTACAAGCTACAACTCCCAAGATGCGGGACTCATCACATCGCTGATGCCAAAGTCTTGGACTCGCTTCTGTTCCCTGCCAACGATTGGAGTTGCGGCTCTGATCGTAGTCATAGCCATATCGCCGCTTGCTGCTTCCCAGCAACAACAACAAGCGCCGACTGACAGCGGTGCAGTGATCTGGACTGATCCTGGCGATATCCGCACGAGGAATCTGTATTGGGGGCCCGGCGGAGAACAACACCAACCGCAGCCGCCGGTGGAGTTTCTTGAAGAAGACATGGACGGAACCAACCCAAAGTTCGACGTGCGCGATGCTGCCGGCACGAAATGGCGGGTGAAGCTGGGAAACGAGGCCAGGCCCGAAGTCGTCGCCACCCGGCTGCTTTGGGCAGTTGGTTATACGGCAAACGAGAACTACTTCCTCCCAATGCTGCACGTGAACAACATGCCCGCACAGCTACGTAGAGGGCAGAACCTAGCTGGTAATGGAGGAGATGTCCCTGACGTGCGATTGCAGCGGCGCCCGGAGAACCAGAAGAAAATTGGCAATTGGAATTGGCGTAACAACCCATTCGCCGGGACGCGCGAGTTTAATGGTTTGCGCGTGATGATGGCCCTGATTCGCAATTGGGACCTGGATGACGAGAACAACGCAATTCTCGAGGACAAGAAAAATTCCGATCGCAAGATTTACGAAGTGAGTGATGTGGGCACGGCGTTCGGCAGTTCCGGCAGACGCTACTACCAGAAAAATTCCAAGGGGAACATCGACGCGTACCGGCGTGGCCGCCTAATTCATCTAGTGCACGCCGATTTTATTGACTTACGCTTTCCTACGATGCCGCCACTTAGTTTCATCTTCGATCTACCGTTTTACGCCGCTCAATTGCACGCGCGATGGGTGGGAAAGCACATTCCGCGCGCCGACGCGAAGTGGATTGGCTCATTGTTGTCGCAACTTTCTCCTGATCAGATTCGCGAGGCGTTTCGCGCGGCAGGTTATTCTCCGGCGGTGATCGAGGCCTATACCACCACACTGATCGCCAGAATTCAGGAGCTGAACAGGCTATGAGGCGCGGGACAGTTCTTCTTCCTTGAATTGCAGGTTGTGAAACTCAGCGTAAGTTCCATTGCGCTGCATGAGTTCGTCATGCTTGCCTTGTTCAACGATCTGCCCATTCTTGATGACAAAAATCACATTGGCACGCTGGATCGTCGAGAGGCGATGGGCAATGATGACGACCGTCTTGTGTTGCATGAGGCGTTCGAGCGCTTCGAACACGAGTTGCTCCGAGCCTGAGTCCAGGCCAGTTGTGGGCTCGTCCAGGATAAGAATCGGTGTATTCCGAACCACGGCGCGCGCGATTGCGATGCGTTGCCGCTGCCCGCCGGACAGCGTCATCCCTCGTTCGCCAAGCACGGTATTGTATCGCTCAGGAAGTTTGTCGATGAACTCGCTTGCATTTGCAACGTCGGCGGCATGCATGATTTCCGCCCGCGTGCAGTTCGGATTTCCATATGCAATGTTCTGCCAGACTGGAGCGTGGAACAACACGGTGTCCTGTAGCACAAAACTGATCTGATTGCGAAGGGACTTCTGCTGGAATCGCTTGATGTCAGTACCGTCGATCCGCACGACCCCGTGCTGGGGATCATAAAATCGCGGGATCAGCCCGATAATTGTGGTCTTGCCTGCGCCGGTTGGGCCAACCAAAGCCGATACCTCCCCTGCCTTCATCTGCATACTGACATTTCTTAAGACCGGGGAGCCGGGTTCGTACGAAAAGGACACGTCGCTCAGTTCAATGTTACCGCGAAATTTAGGCGCCGGCCGGGCCCGACGAACGTCACTCACCATCTCGTGCGTCTGCAGAATTTCCTGAATGCGCTCATAGCCGACAGCCGCTTTCGAGTAGGTGTCGGTCATTTTGGAAATTTCCTGCATCGGCTTGTACATCTTCGCGAGATAGAGAATGAAGACGACCAGAGAACCGGCGGTGAGAGCGCCCGCCATGACCAGGCGCGCGCCAAACCATAACACCAGCGACGTCCCAACAGCGACCACGATTCCAACTAGCGGCGTCAGTTTTGCCTTCAAACTACGAGCGCGGAGAGCAATATCCACTGCCTCCAAGCTCTCCTGCTCCAGGCGTTGTACCTCGTAATCTTCGCGGGAAAAAGCCTTTACTACGCGAATGGACGAAAGGACTTCCTCGACTACCGAGGTGATCTCTCCTTCTTTCTTGCGAACTTCGCGTGAGGCTTTCTTGATTCGCCGCGTATAGCTGTAGACTATCGCAAACAGTATTGGGACCACTGAAAGCGCGATCAGGGTGAACTTCCAATTGAGGTAGAACATCACGCCGATCATGCCCACGAGTGTCATGACGTTGATGAGCACTCCAAGCAACCCATTCATGACGAAACTCTGGATGGCTTCAATGTCGTCGGTGACTCGACTGATGAGATCTCCGGTGCGCTTGTGATCGTGAAATGCCAGCGACAGCCTTTGAATATGCGCATACATAGCCAGCCGCAAGTCGAAGCTGACCCATTGCCCGACGCTCGTCGTCAGGTATTTTTCGCCGAAGGTACAGATCGCGTCGAGCAGGGCAATCGCTAGCACTGCCACACAAGCAAACCCGAGAATTGCCATCGTGTCCGGGCCAGTGATTCGCTGGACAATTCGCATGGCCCAGGCATGGCTCTCATGCCCGCGAAGGACGTCATCCAGCACAATTTTTAGCGGCCATGGTTGTAGCAGATTAGCGGTGCTCTCGCCGGCAATCGCAATAAAACCGAGAATCAAGGCGCCGATATGAGGCCGCAAGAGCGAGCGCATGCTAACCCGTTTGCGGTCGATTCTGGCACCGTTGACGAGTTTCTCGTTAGACATTCTGTAGGTCACGATCAGCTCACGGTTCGATGGACGGGCGGGGCGAGGAGTTGCCATAAACGCCCGGTACCCATAACGGTAGGTTCCTCGCCTTTGTGCTCTGACGATGATTAATCTCGCGCCAGGGTTGTGTTTTCCATAAACGGATTTATTGCCGTTGGCGGCGGTTTCTACGTGCCAACTGAATGTCGCGGGAGCGACGGGACTCGAACCCGCGCACCTCCTGCATGACAGGCAGGCGTTCTAACCAACTGAACTACGCCCCCGCATGGAACAGCCGGCCACTTGGCGAGTTTAGATCGCGGCATCGGCGAGGATCAAACGCATGTTACCTATGTGACATCTAACCCGGTGCGAACATGGCCGCCATGCTTATCCGCGAACACCCCACCAAGATCAGCGATGGTGACACTACCTACGTCGTGCGGATTTGCGGCGAGGAGAGAATTGACCGAACCTGGGAGGCGTGGCTCGAGTTTCACCCTACTGACATCAGTCAGCCAGTTTTGCGTACGGACCAGGAGACCTCCCAACCCAACCGAGCCGCAATCGAATATTGGGCGGATGGGCTTGAGCCGATCTATCTCGAAGGCGCACTCGCCCGTGCCCAGGGGCGGTTGCTCTAGTCGATGTAATCGCATATAAAGAGCGAGGTTCAAATCTCAGTGAAACACAGCTACACTCTCTCGTTAGCACTCGGCATAGGCGTAGTGGCGGGATTGCGATCGATGACGGCGCCGGCGGTGATTGCCTGTGCTGCAAAACGAAAATGGATTCATCTTGGATCTTCGCCATTTGCGAGGATAATTTCGGTGCGAGGCTCAAGAACAATCA
>WNGL01012767.1_pt1 | contig 11219 bp, 7 predicted proteins | sample 5400591 | NCBI WGS metagenome assembly WNGL01 (sample SAMN13153377, study PRJNA577476) | soil metagenome | isolation source: 80 cm soil or saprolite under Garry oak tree replicate 1 | place: USA:California | collected 2016-06-15
GGCGGCGGGAAGGCGGCACGCACGTGTACGACGCGGTCGTCATGGACGCGCCGCCGACCGGGCGGATCGGCAGGTTCCTCAACGTGACCGTCGAGGTGTCCGGCCTGGCCAGGGTCGGGCCGATCCGCAGCCATGCGGACACGGTGCAGAAGGTGATCAGCTCGCCGGAGACTGCCGTGCATTTCGTCACCGTGCTCGAGGAGATGCCGGTGCAGGAGACCCTCGACGGCATCGCCGAACTCGCCGGGCTCGGCAATGCCGGGCTGCAGCCCGGCGGCATCATGATCAACATGGTGCAGCCGCTCACCATGTCGCCAGCTCAGCTGCGCACGGCGGCGAGCGGATCGGTCGACGAGGACGAGCTTGCCCTTGGGCTGAAGACCGCCGGGCTGGACGAAAGCCGCCGGCTTGCCTCGGCGCTGGCCGCGGAACTCACGGAGCACGCCAGGACCGTCACCGGCCAGCGTGCCCAGCGACGCCGGCTGGCCGGGCCCGGGCAGCCCAGGTACGACCTGCCGATGATCACCGATGGCATCGACCTGGCCGGCCTGTACCGGCTTGCTGCGGCGCTGCGGGAGCAGGGAGCGGCCTGATGGCCCGGGGCTCGGCGCCGCCGCTCGACGTCGACCGGCTGATCGACGATCGCCGCACCCGGATCATCGTGTGCTGCGGGTCCGGCGGCGTCGGGAAGACGACGGTAGCCGCCGCGGTCGGCCTGCGCGCGGCCGAGCGCGGCCGCCATGTCGTGGTGCTCACCGTTGACCCGGCCCGCAGGCTCGCCCAGTCGATGGGCCTGTCTTCGCTGGACAACACCCCACGGCTGGTTTCCGGCGTGGCAGCGGCCGGCCGGCCGCACGGAACCGATGAGACCGGGGAATACGGGGTCAACGGTGGCGGCAGCCTGCACGCCATGATGCTCGACATGAAGCGGACCTTCGATGAGATCGTGGAGGCCCATGCCGACCCGGACCGGGCAGCCCAGATCCTGGCCAACCCCTTTTACCAGTCGCTGTCGTCCGGCTTCTCCGGCACCCAGGAATACATGGCGATGGAGAAGCTGGGCCAGCTGCGCCGGGCTGACGACTGGGACCTGATCGTCGTTGACACCCCGCCGAGCCGGTCCGCGCTGGATTTCCTCGACGCACCGCAGCGGCTCGGCAGATTTCTCGACGGCAGGCTGCTGCGGCTGCTCACCGCGCCGGCCAAGCTGGGCGGCCGAGCATACCTGCGGGTACTCAACATCGGGTTCGGCGTGGTCACCGGGACGCTGACGAAGATACTCGGCGCCCAGGTCCTTAAGGACGCGCAGACCTTCGTGACCGCGCTCGACACTATGTTCGGCGGCTTCAGGGAACGGGCCGAGTACACCTACCAGCTGCTGCGCGCGCCGGGCACGTCTTTTCTGGTGATTGCCGCGCCCGAGCCCGACGCGCTCAGGGAGGCTTCGTACTTCGTCGAGCGGCTGGCCGTGGAGGGAATGCCGCTCGCCGGTCTCATAATCAACCGGGTGCACCGCTCGCCCGCGGCCAGGCTGTCCGCCGCCCGCAGCCTTGCCGCCGCCGAGAGCCTGCAGCCCGCCGACGGCCAGGACGGCGACGAGCCGCGCGCCGCCGCTCAGCCGGGCCAGGCGCAGGACAGGCTGGCCATCGCGGCGCTCAGGCTGCATGCCGAGCGGATGCAGCTAGTCGCCGCCGAGCGGCGGCAGGCCGGGCGCTTTACCGCGGCGCATCCGCTGGTTCCCGTCGCCGAGGTACCGGCTCAGGCCGAGGACGTGCATGACCTAGCCGGGCTCAGGGCAATCGGGGAGAGCTTTCCCGCCAGGTAGCGCCGAGGGTCGCGGCGGCAGCCGCGGCCAGCGCCGCGGCGTCAGCTGGCGACGAGCTCGTCGCCAGTGCGCTCGTACTGGTTGCGCGCGTCTTCCAGCAGGTCGCGCCAGGAAACCACGTCCGGGCGGCGGCGGAGCAGCGCACGCCGCTCACGCTCGGTCATGCCGCCCCACACACCGAACTCGCGGCAGATCAGCTTGGCCCGGTTCTGCGCCGCCCCCTGAACGAAGAGCTCGTCAGGGTCCGTTCCCTTGCACGCGGCGCGGGCGGTCCAGTCCGTGATCCACATTTGGCCCAACTCCTCCTGATCGTCACGCCCGCACGGGGTCGTCACGCCGGATGGCGTTCACTGGCAGGTAGGAGCCGGTGGCGCGGTGCCAGGGCTCCGGTGTCATGGTCGCGGAAGTAACTTACGGAAGTCCGGGCCCGAGCGCTAGACCCTGTCGGGCCCATTTCCCGGATAGCCCGCATGGGCTATGCGGACAGACGTGACTAGTCACCCGCACCTCACCCGCACCGCAAGCCTCCGGATCTGAGCCGCCCGGGCCGCTCCGAGCTGCGGATTCGCCATCATGGCAAGGACGCGGCGGCGGCCAGCGTACCCTGATTCCGTGCTGACATCAGATAGCCGCGGCCGGATAAGCGCGGCTGGCCAGGTTGTCGTCATGGCAGCGGTCGCCGGCCTGCTCTTCGCGGCGATCGCGCTGCCCGCAGTGGGCGGCATCGGAATCCTCACCCGCGATACGGCCAATAAGTTCAACACCATGGCCGTGCAGGACCTGGGGCAGCTGCCGGTCCGCTCGGAGATCCTCGACCGGCACGGTCACCTGATCGCCTACTACTACCCGGACAACATCGACCGCGTCCCGGTCAGCTTCGGGCAGATCGCGCCGGTCATGCGGAACGCGATCGTGGCGGTCGAGGATGCCAGGTACTACAAGCACGGCGCCCTGGACTTCAAGGGCACCATTCGCGCGCTGATCAGCAACCTCCAGCACAACCCCGTCCAGGGCGGCTCATCGATCGCGCAGCAGTACGTGAAGAACGCCCTGATCCTGACGGCGACGACCAAGGCGGAGCGGCTGGCCGCCCAGCAGGACACGACCGCGAGGAAGATCCGCGAGCTGCGGATAGCCATCAAGGTCGAGCACGAGCTGACCAAGAACCAGCTGCTCGCCGCTTATCTCAACGCCGCCTATTTCAACAACCATGCGATCGGCGTACAGCTGGCGGCGCAGCGCTACTTCCACACCACGGCCAGCAAGCTGACGCTGACCCAGGCGGCGCTGCTGGCCGGCCTGGTGGAGAACCCGTCGAAGTACGACCCGTTCCAGTTCCCGGGGAACGCGATCAGCCGGCGCAACGAGGTGCTGGCGAAGATGGCGCAGCAGCACTACATCACGCAAGCCCAGGCGCGGGCTGCGGGCCGTGCACCGCTCGGCCTGCACCCGTCCTTCCACGCGCTGCAGAGCGGCTGCACCAGCCGGTCGGCCAGGCATGCCGCATACATGTGCGACTATGTGCTTTCGGTCATCAAGCAAGACCCGGCGTACCGCGATGCGTGGTACCAGCTCAATCACACGGGCGGCCTGAAGATCTACACCACAATGGACCGGCAGGATCAGCATGCCGCCCAGCACGCGGTGAGCTACATGTTGCCGGCACCGCCGTCCTCGTTCAACCCGGGCGGCAACGCCGCGGCGGAGGTGCTCATCCAGCCGGGCACCGGCAAGGTGCGGGCGATCGCCGTCGACCGCCCGTACGGCTCCGTTGGGCATATCGACTACGCGGTGGACAGCAAGTACAACGGCGGCGTCGGCGTGCAGACCGGTTCCTCGTCCAAGCTGTTCACGCTGCTGACGGCGCTTAAGCAGGGCATCCCGTTTGGCTTCACTCAGAAGGTCGTGTCGCCGTCCACCCTCACCGGCTACACCAACTGCCATGGCCAGCAGACCGGGCCCTTCCTCGTCAACAACGCCGAGGGGCCAAGCAAGCCCGAGACCTTCACGCTGTACAACGGGACCACCCAGTCGATCAACGTGTTCTACGCGCATCTGGAGCAGAGGGTCGGCTTGTGCAACGTGGTCAGGACCGCCGTCAGTCTCGGGGTCCACCGGGCTGACGGCAGGTCTCTCCTGCAGGGCGTCGGAAGGCGCGGGAAGTCCGGCTACCAGTACCCGGCCGACGATATTCCGTCGTTCACGCTTGGCTCGATCAACGTGTCGCCGATGACGATGGCTGCTGCCTATGCCACTGTCGCGGCGCGTGGGATGTACTGCGCACCCATCGCGATCGGCAAGATTGAAACCAGGTCCGGCGGCCAGCTTCCGGTCAAGTCCGCCCACTGCCACCAGGTGATCTCTACCGCGGTCGCTGACGCCGCCACCCACATCCTGCAGGGCGTGATGGTCTCGCCGGGTACCGCAGCCACTAACGATGTCGTTCGCAACGGCGTCGTGATCCCCCAGGCCGGCAAGACAGGGACAGCGAACAACTTCCAGTACGCAGCGTTCGGCGGGTTCACGCCGCGGCTAGCCGGCTATGTCTCGATGTTCTTTCCGGGCGACCCCGTCACGCATCCCATGCAAAACTCGGCTGCTTGCTTCCGGTCCGCCGCCGGGGCTCTGGAGTGCGTTGGGCAGATCTTCGGCACGGACGCCGGGCAGATCTGGCAGTTCACCTTCGAGCACGCCAACCTGGGCAGGTCCATCGCGAACTTCGTGCCCGTGCCGCTCACCAGCCCGTTCTACTCCAAGGGCACCGGCGTGTCGTCACCGAAGCCGCCCAAGCCGAAGAAGCCGCCCAAGCCGCCCGGCCACGGCGGCGGGGGCGGCGGCGGCGGCCCGAGCCCCGGCCCCAGCCCCAGTCCCGGCCACACCCACAGCCCCGGTCCCGGCGGCGGCAACGTGCCGAGGTTGTGGAGCTTCTGGCTGCCCTTCCTGGCTATCGCTCGTCTCGGCTAGCGCGCCAGCCCGCGGCCGTCCTCGGCGGCCACCCGGCCGCCCGGGCCCGGCTAGCGCGCCAGCCCGCGGCGAACCTCGGCCGCCACGCGGCCGCCCTCGGCCCGGCCGGCCACCAGCGGCGTGACTGCCTTCATCACCTGGCCCATCGCTGCCGGGCCAGACGCACCAGCTTCGGCGATCACCCGGGCGACGATCGCGGCCAGTTCGGCGTCCGAAAGCTGGGCCGGCAGGTAGCCGCTGAGCACATCGTCCTCGGCCCGCTCGGCGGCCGCCTGATCAGGCCGCCCGGCGGCGTCGAACGCCGCGGCGGCCTCGCGGCGCCGCTTAGCCTCCCTGGCGATAATCCGGAGCACCTCGTCGTCGGTAAGGTCGCGGGCTGCCTTGCCCGCGACCTCCTCGTTGGCCACCGAGGTCAGTGCCATCCGCAGGGTCCGGGTGCGAACCTCGTCGCGGGCCTTCATCGCCGCCGTGAGATCGCCGCGGAGCCGCTCCTTAAGCCCGGTCATGGCTCCATCCTGCCGCGAGCCACCGGGTCGAGCGAATTTCCTGACCTAGGAGCGTCGGGGCCGGGATAGCGGCCGCAGCACCGGCCGGCCAGGTCAGTGCCTGCTGCATGGCACCATGAGTGGATGCGACCACGTGGCCTGATCGGGACCTCGGCGGCGGCCGGCGGCGCCCTCTTCGCGTACGCCGCTATCGTCGAGCGCAACTGGTTCGCCCTGCGAAATTACGAGGTCCCCGTGCTGCCCGAGGGATCCGGGCCGCTCCGGCTGCTGCATATCTCCGATGCTCACCTGACGCCAGGGCGGCACCGGCTGATGTCCTGGATCAGGTCGCTTGACTCTCTTGAACCGGACTTCGTCGTGAACACGGGGGACTCGATCGCCCACCGACAATCCGTTCAACCATTCCTTGACGCACTCGGGCCGTTGCTTGATCGCCCTGGGGCCTTCGTCTTCGGCTCCAATGACCTCTATTCGCCAGTGCCCAAGAACCCGGCTCGCTACCTGTGGCGGACCAGCGCGCTAGACCACAGCCGTCACGTGACCGACCTGCCGTGGGCCGATCTCGGCGCGGGGATGACGGCCGGCGGCTGGCTGGACGTGAACAACCGGCGGGGCCGGGTCAAGGCGGGGGACATCGACATCGAGGTGGCCGGCGTGCACGACTCGCACATCGACCAGGACCGCTACGACCAGGTCGCCGGGCCCGCCGATCCGTCCGCCGACGTGCACCTCGGGTTGCTGCACTCGCCCGAGCCCGAGGTACTCGACCGGTTCGCCGCCGACGGCTTCGGGCTGCTGCTGGCCGGGCATACCCACGGCGGCCAGGTCTGCCTGCCGTGGGTCGGCGCGCTGGTGACGAACTGCGGCATCGACCGGTCCCGGGCGCGCGGGCTGCACCGGCATCCGGCCGGCCCGGGCAATTCGCCGGGCGGCGCCGGCGCAGAGCGCCCGTGGCTGCACGTCTCGGCCGGCCTGGGCACCTCGCCATGGGCGCCGGTCAGGTTCTGCTGCCGGCCGGAAGCTACGCTGCTCACGCTGGTTCCGCGGATCAGCTAGACTGCTCGGGCGGTCGCCGGGGTGTGGCGCAGCTTGGCAGCGCGCTTCGTTCGGGACGAAGAGGCCGCCGGTTCAAATCCGGCCACCCCGACCAGGAAAGCGCAGGTCACGGTATGTCTCTGTGACCGGCGTCCACGGTTCGCCTCTCGCGATGTCCGATTTCGGGAGCGAGATGGGAGCCGATCTTGAACACAGGACCCCGTTGGGTGTTATCGCGATCATCCTCGGTGTCCTGGTACTCAGCGAGCACATCTCGATCGTGGTCATAGCGGGCATAGCTCTCATCCTCTGCGGCATAGCTCTGACGCGAACGCGCGTAACCAGCGCAGCAGCGTAAGGCAGCGGCCCGCCGAACCCTGATCGCTTGCCTAACTCCACTTGATGCTTTACGGATCAGCCTCAGTTGATCCTTCACACGCCCTAGGTGAAGTTGTCACTGGCTGCCAGGTTGGCGGCCGTCTACTGCTGATGATTGTCGATGGCTGTCTCCAGGGCCAGAAAACCGCCGAGATGCTGAGTGGCGGGCCACGGGCAGGCTCAGGATGCTGTGCCCCGGTTGATGAGGAAGATCACCGCATCGCAGGCAGCACGCTTGACGACTGCCGCCAGCTCCTGGCTCGCCAGTTCGTGGCTAAGGCCGATTTCGGCCTCGGAAGGCCGGGCGTGTCCTCTGGCTGGCCGGGACGACCTCCAGCGGCCAGCTGCGCGACCTGCTGGACAAGCCGACAAAGGTCATCGGAAAATCGCTTTCCTCGCGCTGGCTACCTGCTCTAACGTGACCCGTGCGCTGACGGCAGCGGTGCACGCGGCGCTGGGCAAAGGAGACAAGGGGACAGCGTGGAGTACACGGTTTGCACCCCGGACGGCCGGATGCTGGCCGTCGAGGAGTCCGGTGATCCCGCTGGCCGTCCGGTCCTTGTGCACACGGGCACGCCAGGCTCCAGGCATCTTTATGGCCCGGTCGTACGAGATGCGGCTGCCCGTGGCCTGCGGCTCATCAGCTACGACCGGCCGGGTTACGGCGGGTCCTCGCCCCAGCCGGGGCGCACAGTCGCCGACTGCGCCGGCGATGTCCGCGCGATCTGCGCTGAGCTTGGCATCGATCGGCTGGCGACGTGGGGCATGTCAGGCGGCGGTCCGCACGTGCTCGGGTGCGCTGCCCTGCTCCCGGGCCTAGTGACCGCGGCTGCCTCGCTCGCATCGGTCGCGCCGTATGGCGCTGAAGGCCTTGACTATTTCGCCGGCATGGGCGAGGAGAACGTGGATGACGACCGCCTGTTCTTCACAGACGAGGCTGCGGCCAGGGCAAAGATCGACAAGGACCGGGAGGAAATCCTGGCCACGCCGCCAGAGGATGCGGCCAAGGCGATTGAATCACTCCTCACGCCGACAGATGCTGCGGCCCTGCGCGGCGAGCTGGCCGAATACCTGACCTCCTCCGAGCGCGACGGTCTGGCGCCCGGCAGCCAGGGATGGTGGGACGACAACTGCATCCTCAGGCCGTGGGGATTCGACCTGGCCGACATCACTGTCCCGGTCCTGTTGCTGCACGGCAGGCAGGACATGTTCGTGCCGTTCGGCCACGGCGAATGGCTGGCCGCGCGCATTCCCGGCGTCGAGGCCCGGCTGCTCGACGACGATGGCCACCTGACGCTACTGCAGAATCGTGTACCTGAGGTGCATGCCTGGCTATCAGAACACCTATAGCGCGTCGGTGAGCCTCTGCCTTGTTGCCGGTCAATAGGCCGGGGCAAGGTAAGCAAGCTGGGGACAATCGGTCACCGCGTGCTGCCTGCCCTAGTCGCGTAGGCCTTGTAGCGGTGGATCTCGCGCGTGGTTGCTCGCGGGACGACGAAGATAGTCTCGCTATCCAGGCTGATCCGGAAGCTGTCATCGGTAGCGGTCACATTGACGATCTTGCGCGCGTGGATCATGGCGAGGTGTATGCGCTGAGTGGCGACCATGATGGAGCTGCGCTGCGACACGCGGCGCTGCACGATGACGGGCCCGGCCGATAGCGCGGGCATGCTGGCTGCCCGGCGGGCTCCACGCAGCCGGTGCCGCTCGGCAGGCGGAACTGGGCAGGCCAGGGTGCGCAGTAGCGCGCCCCCGTGCTCGATGACCGCCATCTGCGTCCCGTCCATCCGCAGCGTGACCCGTTGCCCGGCGAGCTGGTAACCGACATTCAGCTGGCTGCCTGCAAGGCCAACCAGCCCGGCTCCGTTGACCGTGCGCTGGACTTCAACCGCGGTGCCGGTCCCGGCTTGCAGTGGCGGCGCTCCGGCCGGGCGGGCGCCATCGGCGGCGAGGCGGGCCAGCTCGATGATGCCGAGCCGGGAGGGCAGGGTCTTGAGCCGGATGCCGTCCAGGACGACATGCAGGGTCGTCTCGTCCACCCAGATGGTGACCTGACGGCGTGCAAGCGCGGGACCGAGCCAGACCTGCTGGCCGCCGATCCACAAGTTCCCTGACGGCGGCACCAGCCTGTCGGCCTCAATAGCTACCCGCGACGCTTCTGGCTCAGCGGCAGCGAGCGCGCTCACAGGAGGCTCTGGCGTTACCGGGGTCAGGCCCTGGCGGGCAGGGACTCGCAAGTCCAGTGGCGACGCGGTCGGCCCGAACCGGGACGCAGGGAATGCCATACCGAGGGACTGGTGCGGCCTATCGGTGTTGTATTCCTCCCGCCATGCATTCAGAGCTGCCTGCAGGTTGTCGATGGACTCGAACGGCCCGTGGTCGTTGAGCAGCTCGTTCTGCAGGGACTGGTGCAGCCGCTCGATCTTCCCGGTGGTGGTCGGCGATGCTGGCCGGGTCAGACGCTGGGTGATGCCGTTCTCGCGGCAGATCCGCTCGAACAGCACCTCAGCCGGGCGGGGCTTGATGAACCGGCCGGTAAACACGGTGCCGTTGTCGCTGAGCACTTCCTCCGGCACGCCATAGATGCTCATGGCGTCGAGGAAGGCCTGGCAGACGGGCCGGGCGTGGCCCGCAGGACCGCCTTGGCGATGACGCAGAACCGGGAATGGTCATCAATCCCGGTCACGATCTTCACCTCCCGCCCATCAGTAAGGAAGGCGCTGGCGGTGACATCGAGCTGCCACAGCTGCATCGCGACCGGGCGTTCCCACCGCTTGTAATCCCGCCGGGTGCGGCGGCGTGACCTGAGCTCGATCAGGCCGTTACGGACCAGGACACGGTAGACAGTCGATCTAGTCACGGCGCCGTGGCCGCGGCGGCCCATCTCGAACACCAGCCGCTTCGGCCCCCACTTCGGGTGAGCCCGGCGCAGCTCGCATACGGCTGACTCCACTTCCGGCGGGATCTGCCACGGATGCTGGTGGACCTTGTGGCTGCGATCGGCTAACCCGGATGGGCCCTCGTCCCGGTAGCGACGCAGCCAGGCATGCACGCTCTGCCTACTGACCCCGTAACGGCTGGCGACTTCGGTCACCGGAACCCCGGCCTTAACTTCGAGGACGGCCCGGTATCTCTGCTCGGTCACGCTCAGCTCCCACAGCATGAACGGGAGTGTTAAGCATCAAGCGGAACCGATGTGTAAAGCATCAAGCGGGACAGCACACGAACCCTGATCGCTGCCTGTGACAACTTTCTGTACGGCTTGTACGGCTTCAAGGGCACGCCTACGGCGTGCCAGGCCGGGCGAGCCCGGCCGCGTCGCATGCGGAGGGCGCGGAAATCACCGGAGGATCGCGTGCTGATGCGAAGCAGGGGACCGTCAGAAGCCGGGCGGGGTGACGGGGGACCGCCTGCTCCGGGGGCGGCAGCCTGCCGCGCCCTTACGGGCGGGAGCCCTCCGGGCGCGGCGCTGCCGCTGGGTAGCTGTCCCCGCTCCCGCAGGCAGCCAGTCCCGTCCGCAACGCGCCGACCATGACCGCGCCCGCAGAACTAGCCAGGCCGCTCGCCTGACGCCGGGGCATGCTCGCGCCGGGCAAGATCACAGCCCGGCGGGCCGGCCGAGCTGCCGGGCGAGCGTCAGGGCGGGAATTGGAGGCGGCTTCGCCGCCCGGTCTTGCCGGGTGCGCCGCGCATGGTACGGGGCTGCCCCTCCGGCCTCAAGACTGCTTCGCACCGCGCGTTCGCGCGGCGGCCTTCGGCCGGTCCTGACCCCGGAGCCTCTGCGGCCCCTCCGGGCAGCGCGCGCGGGCCAGACGGCCTGCCCGGAAGGCGCGCAACGCACGCAGCCGCCGGCCATTGCGAGTGTCAACCTGGAATTGACAGTGTTCTTGCTTAGAGGCTTTGAGCCTGACCACCAATCGTGACCACAACGGAGTCGGGCAGAATCGGTCTGAGACCGACTAACCAGCACGCAGGTTACCAGGTCAGAGACAGTATTCGACAGTCCGAGCGTATTTTGCAAGCAGGTGCTCACTCGTAGGGCACACGCGAGCACTGAGTGTTCGTATTTCCTCACGGTTGGCAGGACTGTAAGCAACCGCGCACTGACGCCTCGTGACAGGTAAAGACTTAACCATCAATCTTCCCATGGATGGCAAGGAACCCCCTTTACGAGCCGCTGGCCCGGTGCAAGGGTGGACACTGTTCGCCGGCCACGGGGTCCGGCGAACTCGAAAGGGGGCAACAGTGAGACGACTATCCGTAGCGTTGGGTGCAGCCACCTTACTCGCTGCGAGTTTCCTCGCACCTGCGAGCGCCTGGGCCGCGGCCAACCCGGAGACGACCATCGAGCACAACGCGACCGAGACCTTCCATGACCAGGTGCCGTGTGTCGGCGACGGCCAGATCACGATCACCTACAACGAGGTCGATCACACCACTGAGAACGCCAACGGCTTCCACGCCACGTTCACCCAGACCGGAACCTTCTCGGCGGTTCTGGACCAGGGTGG
>WNGL01030625.1_pt1 | contig 11219 bp, 9 predicted proteins | sample 5400591 | NCBI WGS metagenome assembly WNGL01 (sample SAMN13153377, study PRJNA577476) | soil metagenome | isolation source: 80 cm soil or saprolite under Garry oak tree replicate 1 | place: USA:California | collected 2016-06-15
CGAAAGGTCGTCGCGGTACAACGTGATGTCCAGAACGCCCACCGGCACGTTCACGCCGTCAATCCCGCGCATCGCCTGCGCGATCCGCTGCGCCAGCGGCACGCCCCGCCGCACGATGCCGATCAGCGCCAAGTGCTTCGTCCCGCCGCTCTTTTCCACGATTTCGTGCGCCAGCCGCTGCAGCGTGCGGTCGATTTCCTCCGCAGACATCAATTGTGCTTTTTCGACGATGCGCATTAGTCGGGTAATCGTATCATTGGTGGCCTTTGAATGGTCAATCCGGCAGTCAGATACCTGCCTCCGAGTCTCTACATGGTAGACTTCGCATCGCGGTTTGGAGGCAAAACTGGACATGGTCTGCAGCGTGATGCGCTTCTCGAAACGCTTCCTTTGGAGTGCGGCAGCCTTGCTGCCGCTTTTCTTACTCTCGTTTCCCGCTGGGGGACAAACCACTGGCGCGAAATCCTCCAAACCCGGCAACAAGCCCAAACTCGTTGTTCTCCTCGTCGTCGATCAGATGCGCGCCGATTACGTGGACAAGTTCCGCTTCCAGTGGACCGGCGGCCTGAAGCGCCTGGTCGAAGAAGGCGCGTGGTTCCGCGACGCCGCTTATCCTTACGCCGCCACAGAGACCTGCGTGGGCCACTCCACCATTTCCACTGGTGCCTTCCCGGCGACCCACGGAATGGTCGCCAACGCCTGGTGGGACCGCGCAACGCAAAAGCTTGTCACCTGCACCGCGGACCCCAATGTGAAGAACATCGGCTATGCCGGAGCCACTCCGCAAGGCGGCGATTCCGCCTGGCGCATGGCCGTTCCCTCCTTTGCCGAAGAACTGAAATTTCAAACCGGCGGCACGCGCATCGTCACCTTTTCACTAAAAGCCCGCGCCTCGCTCACCATGGCCGGCCACAAAGCCGACGCCGCCACCTGGTTCGACAGCGGCAACTGGGTCACTTCGAGCCCTTACGGGGTGCAACCCTTCATTGAAGAGCAAGCCAAGGCGCATCCACCGAAGACGGACTTCGGCAAGACCTGGGCGCTCTCGCTTCCCGAGAAGTCTTACTGGTATGGCGAAAAAGCTCTCGGCGCCGTTCCACCGGACGGCTGGGACCTTACCTTTCCGCATCCGTTACGCGGAAAAACGGGCACAGGCGAACCCGACGCCGCGTTTTATGGCCAATGGGCCACCAGCCCCTATGCAGATACCGCTCTCACCGAGCTTGCGGAAAAAGCCATCGACACTTTGCATCTAGGAAAAACCAGCGGCACTGATTTTCTTGCCATCGGTTATTCCACCGTGGACTATGTGGGCCACGCCTTCGGCCCACGCAGCCGCGAGATTCAGGACATTCTCGTCCGCCTCGACAAAGATATCGGCAACCTCCTCGCGCATTTAGATAAAAATGTTGGCCGCGGAACTTACGTCGTCGCGCTCAGCGCCGACCACGGCGTTGTCCCGGTTCCCGAAGACATGCAAACCACTGGCGCCGATGCGGGCCTGCTGCATTTGCCGGAATTGCAGGAACGAATCGAGAAAGCCCTCGGGTCCTTCAATTATCCAAAGCCAGCGATTGCGCGCATCACCGGCAGTGACATTTACTTTGTCCCCGGCCTTTACGAAAAATTGCAGCACGACCATGCAGCTATGCAGGCGGTCATTGAAGCTGCTTTGTCGCAACCCGGCGTCGCCGCAGTCTATCGCGCAGAAGAACTGCAGAATCGTCCCGCCACGCAAAGCCCCTTGGTCCGCGCCTTCGCCCTCAGCTATTTTCCTGGGCGCAGCGGCGACCTCTTCATCGTTCCAAAGCCCTATTGGTTGATGGACAGCACACCCACGGGAAAACCGCGTTCCTACGGAACCGGTCACGGTGTCCCCTACAACTACGATCAGCATGTTCCAGTTCTGCTGATGGGCTTTGACATCCAACCCGGCGAATACCTTCAGTCCATCACTCCCGCGGACATCGCTCCCACTCTCGCCGCCCTCTGCGGCATCACCCTAGCCCTCCGCGACGGCCACATCCTCGCCGAAGCCTTGAAGAAACGTGTGCCAGGCGCAACTGGAGAGAAGGCAGCACTCGCTCGTTCCACGAGTCAGTACAGTAGTCAGGACTGACTATTCTAATTTGACTGGTCAGCCCTGACTAAGTTGTAAGACACCGCTCATGGTAGCCCGGGCTTGCTATCCATGCTATCCTCCCCGAAGTGACTTCCGCCCGCTCGGTTGATCTCAGCGTGCAAATTGGCGCGTTGCGCCTGCGGAATCCTATTCTCGCCGCCAGCGGCACCTTCGGTTACGGCCTCGAATGGACCCACCTCGTCAATTTGAACCGCCTCGGTGGCTTTGTCACCAAGGGCCTTTCCAGGGAACCGATCGAGGGCGCCCCTCCACCCCGTCTTTACCCTACCCCGTCCGGTATGCTTAACGCCGTCGGCCTCCAAAACGTGGGGGTCCGCGCCTTCGTGGCCGAAAAACTCCCGGTACTGCGAAAATTCGATACAACCGCCATCGCCAACATCTTCGGCTATACCCTCGACGATTATGTCGAGGTGATACGGGTCCTTGAAGACGCCGACGGTCTGTCTGGCTATGAGCTGAACATTTCCTGCCCCAACGTCAAAAAGGGGGGTATGCAGTTCGGCAGCGACCCTGCATTGGTTTCAGAGGTAGTGGGGGCCGCGCGTAAAGCTGCCGCCAAACGCCCCCTCTGGGTCAAACTCTCCCCCCTCGTTACAGATATTGGACTTATTGCCCGGGCAGCCGAGGAAGCCGGAGCCGATGCTCTCACGGTGGCAAATACCTACCCAGCGATGGCACTGGATTACCGGACGGGAAAGTCACGTCTGGGCTGCGCCACGGGGGGTCTTTCGGGCCCTGCCATTAAACCTATTACTTTGAGGCTGGTCTGGGAAACGCGGAAGGCGACTCGATCACCAATTATAGGTCTGGGAGGCATTGAGACGGTAGACGACGTGCTTGAATACCTCTCCGTAGGCGCTTCGGCGGTACAGGTCGGGACGGCCAGTTTTGCTGACCCTCGGGTCAGTGAGCGGCTTGTTGGCGGCCTTACGAACGTTCCAGAACGAGCTAAAGTGTTTACTGTGAATGAGATAAGGGACACATTCAGAGCAGAAAACAGTTGACATAACGAGGTCCTTCTGCTACACTTTTTGGGAGTTAGTAGTAAAAAACACACACTATGAGACATCGACTTTTCATGATGTGGGCCGCGTTCCGGTGGGTGCTCCTTATGTTCCTCATCGCTCCTGCGATGGAAGCCCCCCTCGTAGCGCATCTAAATCAACCCGTGAAGCCGATTAAGACCTGGGCAGGCAATGCCAGCTGGTATGGCCCGGGGTTCAATGGCCGCAAAACCGCCAATGGCGAGATTTTCTCTACCGAAGCTCTTACTGCTGCTCATCCCAACCTCCCCTTTGGTTCTCTGGTTCGGGTAGTGAATCCCCGAAACGGCAAGTTTGTACTTGTACGTATCAACGACCGAGGACCGTATCAAGAAGGGCGCGAAATTGATGTATCCTATCGTGTCGCCCGCAACCTTGATTTGATTCACCGGGGCGTGAGCCAGGTCCGGCTCGAGTTGATGCAGTTGCCCGAAAAGCGTTGACCCCGAAGGAGGTCGGGGTCTCCCATGACCCAGACCACCTTCGATGCTCATCCCCGCAGCAGCCTGATCGTCGCGCTCGACTTCGATTCCCTGTCCTCCGCGGTGAAGTTTGCCACGCAGATTGCCGATGTTGTGGGGATGTTCAAGATCGGCAACCAGCTTTTCACCGCTGCCGGCCCCGCCGCCGTGAAAGAAATCGCTGCCTTGGGCGCGGGCGTCTTCCTCGACCTGAAATACCACGACATTCCGAATACCGTTGCCGGAGCCGTGCTCTCCGCAGCGGCCATGACCGGCGTGCAGCTCGTGAACGTCCACGCGCTCGGCGGCAAGGCCATGATGGAAGCCGCGGCGCAGGCCATCAGCGCCGGTGTACCCATGGGCGCGGACCGGCCACGCTTGCTGGCCGTCACGATTCTCACCAGCATGGACCACAAGGCCATGAAGGAAGTTGGAGTCGGCGGCACACCCAAGTCACGTGTGGTCAAGCTCGCCCTGCTTGCTAAGGAATCTGGCGTGGACGGCGTGGTCGCTTCTGTTCAAGAAGCAAAGGCGATTCGCAAAGCGTGCGGCGATGGTTTCCTGATCGTCACTCCCGGCGTGCGTCCGAAGGATTCCGACGTGCAGCCTGCCGACGACGATCAATCTCGGAAAGCGTCACCCAAGCAAGCGATTCGCGCGGGAGCCGATTTCCTCGTCGTGGGCCGCCCGATTCTCGCCGCCGCCGACCCGCGCGCCGCCGCGCAATCCATCGTCGACGAAATCGCCGCTGCAAAGTAGTCGGCTCGTTTGACCCTTCAATCTCTCGTCCAGTAGCATTCAAAGCGGAAGCTTTAGCTATTCACAACCATGTCCACTGCAACGCAAACCGCAGCAACGAAGAGCGTCATCGTCGGCACTGCAGGGCACATTGACCACGGCAAGTCCGCGCTGGTCGAAGCACTGACAGGCACCCATCCCGACCGGCTCGAAGAAGAGAAGCGCCGCGGCATCACCATTGATCTCGGCTTCGCGTTCCTCGAAGAGAACGGCGTGCGCTTCGGTTTTGTGGATGTCCCGGGGCACGAGCGCTTTGTGAGCAACATGCTCGCGGGCGCGGCGGGAATCGACGTGCTGCTCCTGGTGATTGCGGCCGACGAATCCATCAAGCCGCAAACGCGCGAGCACTTCGACATTTGCCGTTTGCTCGGAGTGCAGCGCGGGTTGGTGGCGCTCACGAAAAGCGATCTCGTGGATAACGACACGCTCGAACTGGTGCGCCTGGAAGCAGAAGAGTATTTGCGCAGATCATTCTTAGAGAACGCGCCAGTCATTCCAGTGAGTTCCAAGACTTGCGCCGGGCTTGAAGAACTGAAGAAAGCGCTTCACGTTGCGGCGGGAAACGCAGCCGTAAAAGATGCGTCGCGTTATTTTCGTTTGCCGATTGACCGCGCGTTTGCGATGAAGGGATTTGGATCTGTGGTGACGGGCACGCTGATTTCCGGAAGCGTGGGCACGGGCGACGAAGTGGAGCTATTTCCAGGCGGAGAGCGATTGCGTGTGCGTGGGGTGCAGTCGGGCGGGAAGGCGGTGGCACGCGCCATGCCCGGCCAGCGCACCGCCGTGAATTTGGCGGGCATAGAGTACACCGCGTTGAAGCGCGGAATGGTGCTGACGACGCCCGGAAAATTCCGCAAGACGCGGCGCATTGATGCACGATTAGAGTTGTTAGGATCGGCGAGAAACGCGAAGCAGGGCGCGCGCGTGCACTTCCACACGGGAACGGCAGAAACGATCGCGGAAGTGTCTTTTCACGGACAAAAAGAATTGCTGGCGGGCAGCAGCGCCTTCGCAAACCTGAAGAACGAAATCCTCGTTCTGCCCGGCGACCGTTTCATCGTGCGCCAGTTTTCGCCGGTGGTGACGATTGGGGGAGGCGCAATTCTCGATCCTCTGGCGCGGCGGCCGATGCTGCGCGACACAGGGCGATTAGCGTATCTCGAAACTGTAGAGCGGGGAAATCGCGACGAGATTCTCGTGGCGATGACGGATCGCGCGATTTTTGGGCTTGGCCACGAGGAAATCGTCGCGCGGACGGCATGGATGGATCATGAAGTCCGAGAGGCAGCCAAGAAACTCTCCGATGCGGGCCGGGTGAAATCGGTTTCCACGGAACCGCTCGTCCTGGTGTCGGAGAAAGTATTTGCAGAAGTTCGCAACAAAATTCTAGAGAAGGTCGAGAAATTTCAAAAAGAGAACCTGCTGTTGCCGGGAATTCTCCGCGAAGACTTGCGCGCCAGCCTGGGAAAACGCGTGCGAGGCGAGACTTTCCGCGCCGCGCTGGAGGAATTGGCGACGCAAGAGAAGCTCGATGCAGCCGGCGAATTGGTCAAAAAAGCCGGCTCGGAAATCACGCTGCAACCGGAAGAAGCAAAAGCTAAGGATCAAATTGAGGCCGCTTTCGCATCCGCAGGCCTGCAAGTGCCTCCGGTGAAGGAAGTTCTTGCCAAACTACCCATCGAAGCCAAACGCGCGGAGCGCCTGCTGCAAATCCTTATGCGCGAAAAAACCCTTGTGCGCGTTTCGCTCGAACTGATCTTTCACCGCCAGGCCCTGGCGCAATTGAAGGAGCGTCTGGCCGGCTTCAAAAAAAGCAAGGGCGAGCGAATCTCCGTGCCCGCTTTCAAGGAACTGAGCGGAATCACCCGGAAGTACGCCATCCCCCTGCTGGAGTACCTGGACCGCGAGCGGGTGACGCGCCGCACCGGGGACGACCGTGTTATCCTGTAGACTTAGAACCTAGGCCATAATCGCAGCGAGCGATTCCCAGGTGCCGCAAGCACTTGCCGCAGATGGTTCGGTGCGCTACTGTACTAGTAGCGATGGGTTTGTGCCCATAGCGGGGACCCGGAGGACTTTTTATGGATTTACTTTCGCCGATGCATCTTTTGCTTCTTTTCCTGATCGTCGTGCTGTTGTTTGGCGGGCGCAAAATACCAGAGGTGATGAAGGGGCTAGGCGAAGGCATTCGCAGCTTCAAAGAGGGCATGTCCGGCGCTTCGCAGACGCCTCCGCCGCCGACGCAGGCAGCTCCGCCGGCGCCACAGCCTTCGGAAGAAAAAAAGTAACGCTAAACTACGGCAGACCTTGCAATGCAATTGGAACTTGGGCGGCTCGTGTAGCCGCCCTTTCTTTTGCCGGAAAGCAGAGCCGCAACCTCTGCTGCATAACACTCAGCACAGCCTCCCGTAATACCCGTCGATCCCTTTGCTTCGATAGCTCAGCTTGAGAGCCAAGACCGCTCCTGACTTCGAGGTAGCGCGCCGGACATTTAGCTGGTTGACAACCTAAAGCGCGGAGGCATAGACTCCTGGGCGAACCTCCAGCCCACCTTAACTCGTAGGGAACCAGCCTACCCCAAAGTTAAGGCTATTCCGTCCCGCCGGAAGTGGCAGTTATTGGGTACTGCCGGCCGGCCAAACAAACAGAACGCAAGAATCTATTCGCAGGCTTAGTCTTGGCAAGCGACACGGAGATACCAGTGTCCAGGAAACAGTTGCTCATCATCGCAAGCTCCGCGGGTGCTTTACTTTTGCTCGCCATTCTGACGCTGGCCACACCAGTTTTCAAAAAGCCGTCCAAAGAGGCGCCCACGGGATGGAGCCGCGAGGGAATCAAGGCGGCATACGTTGCTGCCCAGCTTCGCGAGGTAGACAAAGCGCACTCCTCCCTGGTCCTCTCTTACGACCTCAAGAATCTTACGGACCTTGATTACCACCTGGCCGACGGCTCTGGAGTTGTGATTATGAGTCGGCTCAAAGGTGACGGCAGCCTGAGTCAGGAAGAGTCCATCCACCTGAGCTATCCGGTCTTTCTCCCCGCCAGGCAGCGGGCCCGGCTGGCGATTGAGATTTCACGCGCCTTCCCTTGGCCGCGCGAAGATTCTCACTACGAAGAAAAGCTAAAGGAATTCGTGAAGCAAAGGCTCTCGGATGTCAGAGGGTTCGTCCTGTTTGACGAGGCCAGCCATAGTCAGATTGATCTCCCCGCGGCTTGGCCGGAGCTACAGGACCGGACGCAAACGGGAGGCTGATCGCAGTAGAAGAAGTCGCCAGAAAAACCTGGTGAGCAGTTTACAAACCGAAACAACTTTCCAGAAGCCCGCCCTGGGAGACCGACTGATCAAAACGGAGAAGTACTGTCATGTCCACCTCAGCGGCAGCACACAAACACAATTGGAGAAGCAACGAGCGGCGTTCCTGCCCCAGAGAACCCTTGCATTGGATCGTGCTGGTGTTCTTTGGCCAAAACAACTGGGGCAAGCTCATTGACCTGAGCGAAAAAGGCATGTGCTTTCAGTTTGAGCAATCTCCATCGCTGAAGGAGCCCATTGAGTTCACCTTCGAGGCTATGGGCTGCATGTCCATCCCGCACGAAGCGAATGCTTTTGGCGATTCGTTTCAAGCTGCGGGCCGGGTCGTCTGGACCCGGGAGTTTGAGAGGACGGCAGGAGTGCAATTCTTGAATTTGTCAGTAAGGAGCCGGGATCAAATTCGGTACTGGCTGTCCTCTGCCGCTGGGCAGGGCGCAACCACTTCCCCCGAGGCATTAAACGTCGGGCACACCGCTGGGTTGACAGAAGAACTAAGAAGGGAATGGGACGCCGAATGGAAGGGGCATTTTGGCCAGCAAGCACCAGAGCCCCTCGTTTCAAAGGTGCGTCCGGCAGCAATGCCCAAAGCGCCGGCCGGCCCCATCCATGAAACTTCGGGGCCCGAACTGGAGGAAGTGGATTCTCATTTGGAATCTTTGTGGCAGCCCGAGCCTCCGTTTAGACCGGAATCTTTACCTCCGCATGCGGAATTGCGCCGCGAACCTGAGCGGGACTTTGGGGAACAAAGCGCCGAACCAGTAGCTTTCAACACAAACTCATTGCAGGAATTTGAACAAAAGTGTGAGGCCCAAAGCCCAGACGAGGTCGCGACCGTCGAACAAGGATTCTGGAAGACGGAGCCTGAGGTTGCGCCGCGAAACCTCGAAACTGCTGGTTCATATGCAGAGATGGTCCGGGCCGTGCGGTCGCACGATGGGCTCGAACAGAGCAGTTTTGAACCTCACGCGATGCTGCAGCACGAGGAGCGTCAAACACGCGGACAAACGTTGCGGCCGAAGCCGCAAAAAGCGCGCCCAGGCTACGTCGCTGCGTTGACATTTCTGGGGACTTTGGTCGTGGCCGCGGCGGTTATCGGGATTGCAACCAAGTCCACGGGAAAGGCCGGAGCTGGCGAAGTTGCACCTCTAGCGCAAGCCATCCGAGTTGACGCCGGATTGGAAGAACACACCGCTGGGCAAAGCATGGGACCGTTCCTCGTCGAGGTGCTGGACACGTCGAGCCGGAGGTCCGTCCTTTGGTTTACCGGCGATGGCCGTCAGGATGTCAGCACGCGCGAGGTTCAAAAACCCGCTCCCGCACTCTCCGCAGTTTCTGCAGTCTCGCGGGATCCAATTGTGGAGGAAAAGCTGCCTGCGCCGGCAAGGCGCGAACCTCTGCCCGACTTTACGTTGGCCTCCCCTCGCGTCGCGTCGGGAGCGACCACTTCCGCAGGCGGCTCAGAAGCTCCCGTAGCGCCCGCCATCGGAGAAGCACCCCTTGCTGGGGACGCCTTCCGCGGCACGCTGCCAAGCCCCGCTGCTCCAGTAGAACGAACGCTCCCCGTGGGAGGCGATGTTCAGCCGGCGCGCTTAATTCGTGCGGTGCTGCCAGTCTACCCGCAGCTTGCGAAAGTCAATCGCGTCGCAGGAGATGTCACCCTAGATGCGCTCATCGATGCTTCGGGCAATGTTAGGGACGTGAGCGTGATCTTGGGACCAGTCTTCTTGCGTGAGGCCGCCAAGGTTGCGTTGAAGCAATGGAAATATGAACCGGCGCGACTGGACGGACAGCCAACGGCCATGCATCTGACGGTCACCGTAAAATTCAAGAACGACCAGAAGTAGCCAGTAGCCTTTCCAATCTGGAAAACCTGTACGTTGGGCCAGTAGCCACGCGGTAGTTCCCTCTCCAGAATCGGGTATTACAGGGACCCGGGACACGCAGAAATTCCGACATGACAGTCTAGGAGAGGAATATGAAATTCAGCTGGATGAAGTGGAGCGCCCTACCTGCCGCGATTTTGCTGGTTGGCGGCATGGCCGTGGCACAGGACCAGTCTTCTTCGGGCTCGCAGTCGTCCTCACAGAGTGGAGAGGCCGCGGCGCCAGCGCCTGCAGAAAAACCCAAACCAACCGTGGCGCAGCGCAAGGAGAATCAGCAGGATCGCATCGCCAATGGCGTAAAGAGCGGGCAATTGACCGCGGGCGAGACGAAGAATCTGGAAAAGAAAGAAGCAGCCATCAACAAGGAAACCGCGGCTGATCGCGCGGCCAACGGCGGTAAACTTACCGCTTCTGAGAAGAAGCAGGTCAACCATCAGCAAAACCAAATGTCCAAACAGATTTATGCGGACAAGCACAATGCCAACACGGCCCACTATGGCAACAACAAAGTGGGACAGCGCCGCGAGAACCAGCAGGACCGCATTGCCAACGGCGTGAAGAGCGGGCAGATGACGGCTGGCGAAGCCGCGCGGGCAGAAAAACAGCAGCAGGGAATCAACAAACAAGTAGCCGCGGACCGCAAGGCGAATGGCGGCAAGCTGAACGCCAGCGAGAAGAAACAGATCAACAAGGAACAGAATTCCGCGTCGAGAAACATCTATCGCAAAAAGCACAACGCGAAGACGCAGCCGGGCACCGAACCGAAGCCGTAACTTTCCTCCCCCCGAAGCAACAAGCGAGGCGCTCCGATCTTAAGGTCGGGGCGCCTCGCTTTTTTATTGCTATCCCGGTAACCCTCGAACGCTGCCCTTCGTAGTGACAGTAGGGGGCTTCCAAACCTCTCATGGACCTCCAAGTGGCCGCAGCATAGATTTGATTTTGATAGAGTAGCGGAAAGAGCTTCCCCAGGCCGATGCTTGCCATTCGCGACAACCTGGCGCAGTGCCTGAGTGCGCTGCATGCACACAAGCTGCGGGCGTCCCTGACCATGCTCGGACTGACGATGGGCGTGGCGACACTTATCACGGTGATGACCATCGTGCAGGGAGCGAACGCGTACGTGGAAAACAAAATCGCCAATCTGGGAACGAACGTCTTTCAAATTGCGCGCACGCCGTTTGCCGTGACGGACTTCAACATCATCATCAAGGCGCTGAAATACAAAAAGATCGAGCTGGAGGACGTGCGCGCGGTCGAGGAAGCCTGTACGGCTTGCGGCGAAGTGGGAGCGACGGCCAGCGCGTCAGTGAAGGCCAGATACGAGGATAAAGAATCCACGGACGTGAACTTTTATGGCCAAACGCCGAACATGGCCAATATTGATTCGCGGACGGTGGAGATGGGCCGCTACTTCAGCACGTGGGAATCGGACCACCGCACGTACGTCTGCCTGATCGGGGACACGCTCGTGCAGCGGTTGTTTCTCGGAGTGGATCCCATTGGCAAAAGCATTCGCATCGGGAATGACGAGTTCGTTGTTATTGGAGTGATGGAGAAGATCGGGAGCGTGCTTGGGCA
>WNGL01010981.1_pt1 | contig 11218 bp, 8 predicted proteins | sample 5400591 | NCBI WGS metagenome assembly WNGL01 (sample SAMN13153377, study PRJNA577476) | soil metagenome | isolation source: 80 cm soil or saprolite under Garry oak tree replicate 1 | place: USA:California | collected 2016-06-15
GCGGTTTCCGGCTGGACTACGCGATCGCCGATCCCGGCCACTTCATCCGTCCCGGCGGCGCGCTGGACACCGAGTCCCGCCGGCGCGGCCAGACGCTGTACCTGCCGGACGAACTCGTGCCGCTGCATCCGCCGCTGCTGTCCGACGAGGCCGCCAGCCTGCTGCCGGACGAGATCCGGCCGGCCGTCCTGTGGACGATCGACTGCGACGCCGACGGCCGGCGGGACGGGGTGCGCGTGCGGCGGGCGTTGGTGCGATCGGTCGCACAACTCGACTACGACACCGTCCGCGACCGCCTGCAGGCCGGCGTTCCGCACCCGTCCTACACGCTGCTGCCCGAACTCGGCCGGTTGCGCCGTGAACTCGCGGTCAGCCGGGGCGCCGTCGAGCTACAGCTCCCGGAGCAGCAGGCGGTGGCGGACGAGTCCGGTGGCTGGAAGCTCGTGCTGCGCTCCCGGGTGGACGTCGAGGCGTGGAACGCCGAGCTGTCCCTGTTGACCGGAATGGCCGCCGCCGACCTCATGCTGGGTGCCGGGATCGGCGTGCTGCGCACCCTCCCGCCACCCGAGGCCGACGCCATGGACAGCCTGCGACGGCGGGCCAACGCGCTGGGCGTCGCGTGGCCGACCGAGGCGAGCGCCGCCCGGGTGCTGGCGGGGCTCGATCCGAGCCGACCGGAAGCGCTGGCGTTCCATGTGGACGCCACCCGGCTGCTGCGCGGCGCGGGTTACTCGGTGCTGGACACCGCCGCCGGCCTGCACGCCGAGACCACGACGCACGCCGGCCTCGGCGCCCCGTACGCCCACGTCACCGCGCCGATCCGCCGATTGGTGGACCGGTTCGGCACCGAGGTGTGCCTGGCCGTGGCGAACGGCGGCGACGTACCGGCCTGGACGCGGGCCGCGCTGCCCGAGCTGCCCGCGCTGATGGCCGCGTCGGACGCGCTGGCCAGCCGCGTGGAACGGGCGTGCCTGGCCCAGGTGGAGGCGTGGGTGCTGGCCGAACGGGTCGGTGAGACGTTCCCGGCGGTCGTGCTGCACGCCGAGGCGCACGGCGGTGAGGTGTTCGTCGCCGATCCGCCGGTCGTGTCACGGTGCGTCGGCGATGACCTGCCGGAGGGCGAGCGGATCGAGGTACGCCTCGCCGAGGCCGACGTGGTCCGCAGGAAGGTCACCTTCGCCCCGGCGTGACCGGACTTTTCACAGATGACGGTCGTCCTTGGTGGACGTTCATCTGAGTGTTTCCACGGCTTCCCGGAGATTGACGACGGCCCGAGTTCCGGCCGCGCGGATCGTGTCTGCAACATCGGTGTCGGCAGCGGCGATGATGTATCCGGGCGGGTGGCTACCGCCCCAGCGCACTGCCCTGCAGGTGCGTTCCCCAGCTTGAGGAGGAAGCCATGGCGTTACGTCCGGTTCGGTGGCTGGCGGCGGCGACTGTGGTCGCAGCGGCGGCCATGAGCCTGATGGCGGCAACTGTCGCCGGTTCCGTAGCCACATCAGCGGCCGCACCCGGCTCGGTGGCACCGCATCCGTTCATCAACGACCCGATCAACGGCAAGACCCTCGCCTTCCCACCGACCACCGCATTCTGCCTGGCGAACCTGGGCATCCACTGCTACCAGCCGGCCCAGCTCACCAAGGCGTACGACCTCGCTCCGCTGCACAACGCGGGCATCGACGGTCGCGGCAGGACGATCGTGATCGTGGATTCCTTCGGGTCCCCGACGATCGCCAACGACCTGCACGTGTTCGACCAGACCTTCGGCCTGCCCGATCCGCCGTCGTTGACCGTCCGCCAGGACGCCGGCCCGGTGCCGCCGTTCGATCCGACGAACAGCGACATGACCGGCTGGGCCGACGAGACCACCCTGGACGTCGAGTGGTCGCACGTTTTCGCACCCGGCGCGAAGATCCTGCTCGAAGAGACACCGGTGGCCGAAACCGAAGGCGTGCAAGGATTCCCGGAGATCGTCAAGGCCGAGAACTTCGTGATCGACCACCACCTCGGTGACGTGATCTCGCAGAGCTTCGGCGCGACCGAGGAAACCTTCCCGAACAAGGGATCGCTCCTGAACCTGCGCTCGGCGTTCCACAACGCGGCCGAGCACGGCGTGACCGTCCTGGCCAGCTCCGGCGACGACGGTGCCACGGACGCCCAGCTCAACGGATCGGACCTGTTCCCGATGCGGGTGAACAGTTGGCCGTCGGCAGACCCGCTGGTCACGTCGATCGGCGGCACCATGCTGACGCTGGACGACAACGGCAACCGGCTCGCGCCGGACGTCGTGTGGAACGACCTGAACTCGGTCGGCGGCGGCGCCGGTGGCGGTGGCGTCTCCGCGGTGTTCCCGCGTCCGTCCTTCCAGGACGGTGTGCGCCAGGTGACCGGCAACCACCGCGGCACCCCGGACATCTCGCTGAGCGCGGCGGTCGACGGCGCGGTCGTGCTGTACTTCTCGTTCGACCCGACCCGGGTGGGCTACCACCTGGTCGGCGGCACCAGCGAGGCGAGCCCCGAGTTCGCCGGCGTGGTCGCGATGGCGGCCCAGGTGGCCGGCCACTCGTTGGGCAACATCAACAACCGGCTGTACCGCTTGGCGAACTTCCACAACTTCGCCGGCGTGGTGGACGTGACGCAGGGCAACAACACCTTCGGCCCGTTCACCAACAGCGACGGCACCACCCACACCGTCGTCGGTTTCACCGCCGGCCCGGGTTACGACCTGGCCAGCGGCAACGGCACGGTCGACGCGGCCCGGTTCGTCCCGGCACTCGCGTTCTCATCGAACCGATAGTCGATCGCTGAAACGGCGGGAGCCGGCATCCACCTCGGATGCCGGCTCTCGGCTTCTATGACAAACCAGCCAGCTTGCCTGCGTTTTGTCGGCGCTGTTAGCCTTCGGACGTGAGCTTTCCTACCGTATCTGTCAGCCTGGACGGATCGGACGACGATTTGCGGCAGTTCGCCCGCTGGTTACGTGATGAGGACGATCTGCGTGGCAGGGTCAGCCTGGTCGAACAACCCATTGCGCCCGGACAGATGGGCGGAGTGTTGGACACGGTGCAGGTCGTGCTGACCAGTGGCACCGCTGGCACGTTCGTCACTTCTTTGTTTGCCTGGCTCGGCCATCGTAGGGTCGCCGGTCGGGTGAAACTGAAGCTACGCGACGGCGATCGGACAGCCGAACTCACGTGTGGATCTGCTGATGATGCCAATAGTCTGATCGAAGGAATCAGCACGTTCTTCGCAGACGGTGGGTGATGGCACGTGCACCCACTCCAGGATCCGTCACTATCTCGTGCGGTACTGATCGGTACGAGCGCCTTCGAGCACCTGCCGAGCCTGCCTGCGGTCCGGAACAATCTCAGCGATCTGTCAGCAGCTCTGACCGATCGTCAGTTCGGGATCCTGTCCGGGGACGGCTGTACCATTGTGGATAGCCCGGAAACGGTGGGTAGCTTTCTGCGGCGCCTCCGCGTGGTTACGCGGGAAGCTAATGACCTGCTATTGGTCTACTACGCCGGCCATGGATTGCGGCACCCGACACGTGATCTGCTCTATCTGGCCGTCGAAGGCACCGATCCGGACGAGCCGGAGGGTACCGCCGTCCGATTCGACGCGGTGCGCGAGATCATCGAGGACAGTCCGGCCCGCAAGCGCCTGTTGATCTTGGACTGTTGTTATTCCGGCATGGCGCTGGGCACGATGTCGGGCGGCGGGATCGACCCGCGAGAAGTCGCGGTCGGCGGCACGGCGGTGATCACATCGTCGCCCAAGAACAAGATCTCCCATTCGCCGGTCGGCCAGCGGCTCACTGCATTCTCCGGTGAACTGATTTCGCTGATGGTGGGTGGTTCACCGGTGCCGGATGAAGCGCTGACCGTGGACACGGCGTTCCGGTCGCTGGTCGCTGCCCTGGCACGGCGCCGGCTTCCGGAGCCGAAACTCAAGCTGACCGACACCAGCGGCCAGATCTTGTTGCGCCGCGCGCCACCCCCACCGCCTCAGCCGCCACCACCGAAATCTTCTGTGGCGTCCCGGATGCCATCGGTGCCGGCGGCGGGCGAACCACCATCCTCACCACTCCCACCCACATCGCCCGCGCTGTCCCCACCGGCGCCCGAACCGCAGGCGACCGAACTGCCGTCTTGGGCGCCGGTATCGAGACAGATGTTGTATCCGTCGTACTTTCGCGATGAGTTGTCAGCTCCAGCCGATCCCGTAGCGCCAACTGTTCGGGTGCCGCCCGAACCGCACCGGACCGTACAGGAGCCTTCGCCAACGGCGTCGGACTTGGCGTCGTCCCGTCGGTCCATCGGGCCGGTCCGGCTTCTCGTTGACCTGTCGATCCGATTCGCGCTGTGGTTCTGCACAGCGCTTGGCGCTGCGTTTGGGGTCGGTGGTGTTGTTGGATCGCTGGTCAGCGCTACCACGGGCCATTCCCCGCGCGGCACCGACGTCGGATTCGGGATCGGAGGCTTCGTCTTCGCAACGCTGCTCGGGTGGATTCTCTATGCCGGACACCAGCGACTCCGGCGAGCCGCCAAGCGGCGGCCCGTGTTGCGTGATCTCGGTTCCCCAGCAGTCATGGTCATGGCGAGAGTGCTGCTGGTGGCCGGACTTCTGATCTGTCTCGGCTCTGCTGCGGCGGGCCTGGCCAGTGGTCTCCAGGCAACCAGTGGGCCGGGCAGCCTGTCGTCAGTCGGCACTGCCGTATACGTGAACGTCTTCTTCGCTGAGGGCGCAGCAGCGTGCGCCTACCGCCTGTTCCGGTGGCGACGACAGGTCGGCCGGGGCACGTCACCGCCGCAACTGTGACGTGCCCGACCGATCCTCAACTGTTCAGGCATCTTTTTCTGAACCCGACTCCCGAGCGGCGTCCGATCGGGTATTCGCCTCGAACACCGTCCGCAGTCGCCGCGCTCCCTCTTGTGCGAGATCCCGTAGTCGTTCCAGGCTCTCCACGTCATAGAACTCCAGCGCGACGCGCTCGTGTCCGAACAGGATCGAGACGGTCTCGTCGTCGAGCCTCCGTGCCGGGTGCAAAGTGATCTCCACGTCGGCGTCCACGGTTGCGTTCGCGAACAGGGACATGTCGCGACTCATCGGGGTGGCTATCACACTGGTCTCCTCATGTCTGTTAGCGTAGGTAACGCGTTACTCATTGCGGAAGACGTTACGCCCGAAGCTACTTTGTCACCAGGCCGCTACCCGTACCAAACGGGTGAAATCATCCCGGAGAGCTAGCGCGATCCTGTACCGACTACGGTGCGCGAACATGTGGGAAGGAACGACGACGTGCAGGTGACCTTTGGCCCCCAGGTCGCTCGCAGGGTGCTGCGCTACGAGCTGGACCGGTTGTGCGAGCGGGCCGGCAAGACCCACACTCAGGCCGGCGAGCGGCTGGGTATGTCCCGCGCCGGGTTCGCCCACCTGATCAGCGGACGGAACCTACCGTCCCAGCCGGCGCTGGAGATCCTCACGGACTTCTTCGGCCGACCCGACCGACTGCCGCTGATGCTGGAACTGCTGGCTGTGGCGCGGCTCCGGCCGGATCAGTTGAGCACGTTCGACCAGGACATCGAGCCTTCGTCCTCTATGGATGATTTCGAGCTGGCCGTCGGGCTGGAGGCGGTTGCCGGTGGCATCGAGGTCTTCGATCCGATGATCGTCAACGGGCTGTTGCAGACCGAGGCGTACGCGCGCGAGCTGATCGCCTACCACGGCTCGATCACCCTCGGCGTGGACATCGAGAAGAGCGTGGCGCTGCGGCTACGGCGGCAGTCGGTCATCACACGCAACACGAACCCGGCCGAGCTGTGGTGGGTGGTCGAGGAACAGGCGCTGCGGCGACCGGTCGGCGGTGCGGCCGTCATGGCTGGCCAGCTCGATCACCTGTTGGAGATGATTGGGCAGCCCAATGTCAACCTCCAGGTGATCCCGCGCGCGGTCGGGGTGCACCCGTCACTCAAGGGTGCGTTTTTCCTGCTGCGGTTCGAGGATGCCTGGCGGGTGGCGTACGAGGAGACGCGGCGGTTCGCCTACTACTACGACAGACCCGACACGGTGGAGGACTATGAGAAGGTGATGAACCATCTTCGTCACCTGGCGCTCAGCCCGAAGCGGTCGCAGGCGTTGATCGCCGGGGTGAGAAAGGAAATCCAGTGATCTGTAACTGGCGCAAGGCCACGTACAGCGCCGACAACTCATCGTGTGTGGAGACCGGGTGGGCCGGCGATCTGGTCGGCTACCGCGACACCAAGCAGGCCGCGCTGCCCGAGGATGAGCGGCCCGTGCTGTTGTTCAGCAGGAAAGCGGCGGGCGTGTTCCTTGGCATGATCAAGTCGGAGGTCTACTGATCCAGACCGTCACCGGTTTCACCGCCGGCCCCGGTTACGACCTGGCCAGCGGCAACGGACGGTCGACGCGGCCCGGTTCGTCCCGGCACTCCCGTTCTCACCGAACTGGTAACCGGCTCTGTCGGAGCCTGAACACACACCGGGGTCGGCATCCACATCGGATGCCAACCCCGGTCCGGTAGTCACAGTGATCTTGGTTTCTGGACAAAAAGTAGTCAATCGTTCCTTTGTAGCAGGTGGCGTGGTCCGCGTGTCCGTATGATCCATCTCTATGGCCAATAGGCGCAGAACTAGTGCCGTCGCCAACCTGCAACGTCAACAGCAGGCAATGGCGCGCCAGGCCGAACAGGTGCGCAAGGCAGCGGAGCGAGCCCGGATTGCCGCCGCAAAAGCTGATCGTGAACGCTATCTTGAGCGACGGCGCCTGGAAGTTGAGAACCAGAACAAGGCCTTGTCGGCTCTGGTTGATCAACTCAGTTCAGTACTCATCAATGGATTGACGAGATCAGCTCGGATCGACCTCGGCTCATTGCGTCGGAAGTCAACAGTTCCGCCGCTGCGACTCGGCGACTTGGCGAATCCGCTGCCGATCCCTGATTGGCGGGAGTACGCACCGGCTTCGTCTGGGCCGATATCCCGTCTCTTTGGCGGTGCCAAGAGGTATCAGCGTAAGCTGACCGCAGCTAAGATGCGATTCGAGAACGATCGACAGGTCAGGGACCAGGCAGAGATCGAGCGCCAGCGCAAGGTCGTTGTGGCCAGGTCAGAGCATGCGGAGCGGGCAAAGCAGGAGGAGAACGCTGTCCGTATCCACAATGCGGAGACAGACAAGCTTGTGCAGGCTCTCGGACGGCGCGACAAGCGAGCGGTTGAATGGTATTTTGGTATGGTCCTGAGTCGGGTACCGTTACCCGCGGGATTCCTGCGAAACGCTGAGGTAGCGTTCAGTCAGCAGAACGAGCAGTTGGTGGTTCGATTCGAGTTGCCCTCGCGCGATGTTGTACCGACAATAGCGAGCTATCAGTTTTTGTCCACAAAGGATGACGTTCGGTCGTCGCAACGCAAAGCCAAGGATGTCTCAGATCTCTACCGTAGCGTGATCAGCCAGGTGGCGTTGATCTGTATCCGTGACCTGTTCAACAGTGATCGACTCGTCGCTTCGATCGGGTTCAATGGTCATGTGCATGCCATAAATCCTGGGACAGGTCAGCGCGAATACCCCTGTATGATCAGCCTGAATGTTGAGCGACCGAGTTTTCCACCGGACGCGAATCTCAGTCAGGTCACTGCCGAGGTTTGCGTCCGACATCTGAAGGCCATAGTGTCCAGTCATCCCTACGATCTGGAAGCGATCGAGCCGATCCTCGACTTCGACCTGACTAAGTATTCATTCGTGGACGGGCTCGATGCGGTCGCCACCCTCGATTCCCGACCAGACCTAATGCAGATGTCGTATACCAACTTCGAGCATTTGGTTCGGCAGCTTTTCGAGGCGCAAGGACTCGTCGGCTGGACCACGCAGCAGAGTAATGACGATGGTGTCGACGCGGTCATTGCCAACAAGACATCCATAGTCGGCGGGTTGGCCATCGTGCAGGCGAAGCGGTACAAGGACGCCGTTGGCGTTAGTCATGTCAGGGAGTTGGCCGGCGCGATGGAGGAGAAGAAGGCTGGGAAGGGCATATTGGTGACGACCTCCTGGTTCACGCCTAAGTGCTGGGAGAAGGCGCGTGACCACGGCCGTATGGAACTTATCGATGGTGAACGGCTGAAATTCCTGATCAAGGAGCACCTGGGCAAGGATATTCTGATTGGCATCGCCAAACGTCCCCAGTCGCCCCACCGAACGAGTCCATGACGACAATGGGCTCGGCTGGGATAGATCACAGTAACAGGACATAGCTTATGCGTAGGGCGTGTCGCCGACCCTGCCGACGACACGCCCTACGGTGCTGATCAGTGGAAAGCGTGTTCCGGGGCCGGGAACTCGCGGGTGCGCACGTCGTCGGCGAAGGACTTCGCCGCGTCGGACAGGACGCCGGCGAGGTCGGCGTACCGCTTGACGAACCGGGGTGTCCTGCCCCGGCGCAGGCCGGCCATGTCCTGCCACACCAACACCTGTGCGTCGCAGTCCGGGCCGGCGCCGATGCCGACGGTCGGGATGTGCAGTTCGTGCGTGACGCGCTTGGCGACCTCGGCCGGGACCATCTCCATGACCACCGCGAACGCGCCCGCCTCCTGCAACGCCACCGCGTCGGCGACGAGGCCGTCACCGGCGTCGCCTCGGCCCTGCACGCGGTAGCCGCCCAGGTTGTGCTCACTCTGCGGAGTGAAGCCGATGTGGCCCATGACCGGCACGCCGGCCGACGTCAGCGCCTCGACGTGGGCCGCGAACCGGCGGCCGCCTTCCAGCTTCACCGCGTGGGCGCGGCCCTCCTTCATGAACCGCACGCCCGTGGCCAGCGCCTGTTCCGGTGACAACTGGTAGGAGCCGAACGGCAGGTCGGCCACCACGAGCGCGCGCCTGGTCGCCCTGGTCACGGCTCGGACCAGCGGCAGCATCTCCTCGACCGTCACCGGCAGGGACGTGTCGTAGCCGTACACGTTGTTCGACGCGGAGTCGCCGACCAGCAGTACCGGGATGCCGGCTTCGTCGAAGAGTTCGGCCGCGTACATGTCGTAGGCGGTGAGCATCGGCCACGGCTCGCCGCGTTGCTTCAGTTCCTGCAGGTGGTGGATACGCACTCGCTTAACCGGTTTAGCAGTACCGGCGCCGTTCCCGTACGGAGCCGCCAGCTCAGGGGTAGACATCGTCGTCGACCGTCCTTCCGTCGAGGCCCGGTTTGCCGGGTCCCCGCGAGATGTGCGGATGGTGTACCCGACGAGAGTGACACCGTGGACGGTCCCATCGCACGGCTGTGCGACGAGCTTCACACCTCGGGCAATGCGTCACCCAAAACGGTGAGACACAACGCGAGCCGGTGCACAGACGTCCAGCCTTCGGCGCGGCAATCAGCGGCGCAACCAGGACGAAAGGGAGGCGACGTGCGGCGGGAGCGGCCAATGGCGGTCGGATGGCGGTGGACGGCGGCCGGCGGCGTGGCCACCGTGGTGCAACTGGCTGCCGTGGCCTCTCTGGTCGTGCTCGCGATCGGGTCGACCCAGCCGGACCTGGCCAACGACATCGTCGGCCTGTTCGACTGGATCGGCCTGCCGGTCGACGGCAACCTGTTCATCGCGCTCGTGCTGGCCGTGCTCGGCGGGGCGCTGCGGCGCCGCAAGCGGACCGCGCTCTGGATACTGCTGCTCTGGCAACTCCTCGGCCTGCTGATCGGCCTGGTCTACCAGGTGGTCGAGGCCGTCGACCCGGCGCTGGTCGGCGTGGACGGACCACCCGTCATCGACGGGCCGCTGCTGGTCAGCAACGTGATCTCGCTGGTCACCGTGGCCTTCCTGGGGGCGCTGCGACCTGCTTTCCCGGCGAAACTGGCCCCCGGCGCGTGGCGGCGCGCGCTCGCCGTGCTGGTGGGTGGGCTCGTGCTGCTGTCGCTGGTCGGCTGGGGCCTGGCCGAGATGTTCCGCGGCACGCTGTCCGGCACGGGGGAGACCCTCGTCTGGGCCGCCAACCAGGCCACCGGCGGCACGCTGGCGCTGCGCCCGCTCGGCGTGACCAGTGAGGGCCCGGACTGGCTGTCCGTCCTACTGGGACTGTTCGGCGCACTGGTCGCCCTGCTCGCGATGCTGGTCTTCTTCCGCAGCGAGCGTGGCCGCCGGTTGTTGTCCCAAGAGGAGGAATTGCACCTCCGGCAACTGCTCGCGGACTACGGCGAACTGGACTCGCTCGGCTACTTCGCCACCCGCCGCGACAAGAGCGTCGTGTTCGCGCCCAACGGCCGCGCCGCGCTCACCTACCGCGTACTCGGCGGCACCACCCTGGCCAGCGGCGACCCGATCGGCGACCCGGCGGCCTGGCCGGACGCGGTCCGCGCGTGGCTGGCGGAGAGCCGCCGTTACGGCTGGCAGCCCGGCGTCCTGGGCGCCAGGCGGTCAGCCGCGTTCGCCGCGCCGGCTACACCACGGTCATCCGCCGCCACGCCGACCTGTCGCCGGCCGAGCTGACGACGATCCTCGACCTGGCCCAGCGGTGGCGCGGCGCCGAGACCGAACGCGGTTTCTCGATGGCGCTGGGCCGGCTCGGCGATCCGACCGACGGCCGGTGCGTGATGGTCGCCGCCTACGACGGGCACGGCGACCTGCGCGGGCTGCTGTCGTTCGTGCCGTGGGGCCGCTTCGGGCTGTCGCTGGACCTGATGCGCCGCGACCGGTCAGCCGAGAACGGCCTGAACGAGTACATGGTCGCCGAACTCGTGGCGGCGGCCGGAACGCTGGGCGTACGGCGGGTTTCGCTGAACTTCGCGATGTTCCGCGCGGTGTTCGAGGAGGGCGAGAAGGTCGGCGCCGGGCCGGTGCTGCGGGCGTGGCGCGCGGTGCTGTCGCTGGCGTCCCGGTTCTTCCAGCTCGAGTCGCTGTACCGGTCCAACGCCAAGTACGGGCCCGGTTGGCAGCCCCGGTTCATCTGCTACCACCGGGGTCGCAAGCTGCCCAGGGTGGGCATCGTGGCCGGGGTCGCGGAGGGTTTCGTGCCCAGCGTCCGGTCACTGGTACGACGCGGCGCGGATCGGGCCCTGGGCAGCGCCGGGGTGGCCGAGGACTTCGTCGCCCGGGTGCGGGAGATCGACGAACGGCCGCCCGGTCCGCCGGCGCACCGGTGTCGGCGGCCGGAACAGGTGCGGGTCCGGATCGCCAAGCTGGCTGCCCTGCGCGCGGCCGGCATCGATCCGTATCCCGTCGGGTTC
>WNGL01016196.1_pt1 | contig 11218 bp, 6 predicted proteins | sample 5400591 | NCBI WGS metagenome assembly WNGL01 (sample SAMN13153377, study PRJNA577476) | soil metagenome | isolation source: 80 cm soil or saprolite under Garry oak tree replicate 1 | place: USA:California | collected 2016-06-15
GGTCAGCGTGATCGCGTCGCCGGCCCGGAATTCACCCACTACCGTGCCGGTTACCGCTACAGTGCCACCGGCTTCGGCTATGTTGAGGATGTTGTCGCTCGTGATGGCGTTCAACGTCAACGTCGTACCAGTAGGAACTATCTGGTCGCTCGTGTAGTTGTGCGTAACGTCGGCGCTGACTGCGCTCGCAGGGTTGCCGGCCGCGTCATGGGCAAGGATGTTCGCTGTTACGCTTGTTCCGTTTTGCAGGTCGGTACCAAGAACGTTAATGCTGAAGCTGCCGTCCGCGTTCGCTGAACCGTTGTAGGTGACGCCACCAGCGGTCAGCGTGATCGCGTCGCCGGCCCGGAATTCACCCACTACCGTGCCGGTTACCGCTACAGTGCCACCGGCTTCGGCTATGTTGAGGATGTTGTCGCTCGTGATGGCGTTCAACGTCAACGTCGTACCAGTAGGAACTGGGTAAAGGCCAATGGCGCCGAGGCGCTGGAGGGGTTGCCAGCCAAGTCCGTCTGGTGGACGATAACCGATTTGTCTCCATCGCCGGTCAGAGTAAAACTGCTGCCGCTACCGTCGGTCCAGGTCGTGCCACCGTTGGTGCTGTACTGCCAGGCCGCACCGGTCTCAAGGCCGGAGACGTTGACCGTACCGTTGCTGGTAATGTGGTCCGTATTTTCCAAACCGCCGACTGCCGTGTCGTGGGCCAAAGACAGGACAGGCGCCAAGGCTTTGGTGTCGAGGGTAAACGTGAGGCTGCCGGTGGCCGTGTTGCCGGCAACGTCGGCATCATGAACCTCGACAGTATGGCTACCATCCCCTGTCGGTGCGGTGTAGCTACTACTGGTTACGCCATCCACCGTGTAGGTACGGGTGGTTACATCAGCCGCTGCGGCACTGAAAGTCAACGAGATATCTTTAGTGATCAGGTCGCTGTTGTCTGCGCCGGTGGCTGTGTCGTGGACAAGCGTTACCGTTGGAGCGGTCGGGGCAACTGTATCAAGCAGGAAGGTGAGGCTGCCAGTGGCCTGGTTGCCAGCAACGTCGGTGTCACGAACTTCAACTGTGTGACTGCCGTCTACGCCGGGTGCGGTGTAGTTAGTTTCCCAAGATCCACCGTCCAGTCGATATTCGCGAATCACCGGCTCAGTAGCGGCGCTGATGGTCAGCGCAGAGGCGTCGTTGGTCGTGTGGTCGAGGTCGTGCCCTACGCCGCCGTCGGTGCTGTCATGGGCTAACGCTACCGTCGGGGCAACCGGCGGTGTGGTGTCGATGATGACGCTGTAGGAGTCGGAGACGGCGCCTGTGTTGCCGGCAGCGTCAGTGGCCTGTGCGGTAATGCTGTAAGTAGAGCCGTCGATCAGGGTGGTGCCGGTGTGGGCAAAGTGATCAAAACTCCAGACTCCGGAGCTGTCGGCGGTGACGGTGCCTACGGGTGCGCCATCCACAAAGACTTTCACGCTGCTACCGGCTTCAGCTGTACCGGAAAACACCAGGGTGGTATCGTTGGTGATATGGTCGCCCACGATGCCGGAGTCGGTGCCGATGGCGGTGATATATGGCTTGGCCGGAGCAATCTCGTCCACATCGGTAACGTTGAGGGTGATATCCGTTGCGGCTGACCAGTGGCCGGCTGCATCATGGGCCTCTATGCCATAGGTGAAACTGTTGGGCGTCGTCTCAAAATCGTTATGCGCCGCAGCGGCAACTCCGGCAGCGGTGATGCTGATCTGACCTTCAGGGGTTATGGCGTAGAAGCCGTCATGGCTGGTAGTGCCAGTGGTAACTACTGCCGTGACGGGATCGACGTAACTGAATCGGTAGTCGTTGACACCCCAAGCGTCGCTGGCGGCTACGGTAGCGATCACGGCACCGGCAGATTGGTTCTCGGCATAATTTAATACCTGGCCGGCGGTTACAACAGGGGGGGTTACATCAACACTGTCAACAGTTGCGATGACACTCAAGGTAACACCCGTAGGGGCTGACCAATTTCCGGCGGCATCGCAGGATTGTACGCCGTAGGTGACGTTATGGGGCCCGATGTCAAAATGATTCGCGGCGGAAAGATAATCCGTGAGTGTAATCTGGCCGTTTGAAGCTATGGTAAATAAGCCGTCGGCGCTGATGTTGCTTCCATTGCTGAAATGGTAACCGGTAATACCCATGGCGTCGCTGGCGGCAACGGTGCCGACAACAGCTCCGGCAAGCTGGTTTTCGGCATAGTTGAAATTCTGACTGCCAGCGATCACGGGAGCGGTAGCATCCAGAATAAATGTGAGGCTGCCGGAGGAGTGGTTACCGGCTACGTCGGTGTCGGTTACGACTACGCTGTGGCTGCCGTCTGTTGTCGGGGCAGTGTACGTGCCGCTGGATGGGCCGCCATCAACCGAGAACGTGCGGCCGGCAGCAGCACCAATCGTGAGCTGCGCGTTGTTGGTGATCAGGTCGCTGTTGTCGACGCCGTTGGCGGTATCGTGAAGTAGCGCTACCGTCGGAGCGGCAGGGGCAACGGTGTCAAGAGTGAAGATCAAGGGAGTAGATGGGGCAGAAACATTCCCGGCTGCATCGATCTGATGAACCTGGACTGTATTTGGTCCTTCAGCAGCGGTGAAACTCGATGTCCAGTGCCCACCACCGTCGATGCTGTATTCAACATTGGCGCCGGATTCAACGCCGCTGAGTGTCAGGCTCCCGTTACTGGTGATAAAATCGCCGTTATCAGCGCCATTGGCTGTGTCGTGGGTCAATGCTACCGTCGGCTGGGTCGGCGCTAGCTGGTCGCTCGTGTAGGCGTGACTGGCGATAGCGCTGGTGGCGCTGTTGCCGGCTGCGTCATGTGCAAGGATGCTGGCTGTGACGTTGCCGCCAGCGGTAAGGTCGGCGCCGGCTACGTTGATGCTGAAGCTGCCGTCGGCGTTGGCTGAACCGGTGTAGGTGTGGCTGCCGGCCGTGACCGTGATCGTGTCGCCGGCCTGGAATTCGCCGCTGACCATGCCGGTGACCGCTACAGGGGGTCACTGCCGAGTACGTTGATGCTGAAGCTGCCGCTGGCAGTAGCGCTGCCGCTGTAGCTGTTGCCGTTAACCGAGAGCGTGACCAGGTCTCCGGCAAGGAAGTCACCGGCTACGGTTCCCGTGACCGCTACGTTACCGCCCGCTTCTGTAATATTGATAATGTTGTCGGCGGTGATGTTGTTCAGGGTGAGCGTCTGTATCAGCGGCGTGGCGTCAATCGTGTAACTCTGACCATCGGGGTCGGTGCCAGTACCGTGGTTGCCGGCAGCGTTAGTGGTGGTGATGCTGGCGTTGACGACGTGGCCGGCGTCGGCGACCAGTTCGGAACCGGCTACGTTGATGCTGAAGGTGTTGTCCCCACGTACCAGTCCGGTGGATTCAACGCCGTTCACAGTCAGGGTGACGGTATCTCCGGCGTGGGCGTCGCCACCGACCGTGCCGGTAATCGCAACGTTGCCTTTCGCTTCGGCGACGGTGACGATGTTGTCGGCGGTGATGGCGCCAAGGGTGATGGTCGGGACCGGCGTAGTGACGTTGACCGCGTAACTTTCCGTGGCGCTGGCCGTACCGGGATTGCCGGCACCGTCATGGATGGTGATGCTGGCTTCGATGACATGGTCAGCATCAGCCACCAGGTCGCTACCGGCAACGTTGACGCTGAAGGTCTTGTCGGCCTGAACCAGACCGGTGGAGTCATGGCCGTTAACCGTAAGGGTGACCGTGTCGCCGGCATGAGCGTCGCCGCCCACTGTACCGGTAATCGCTACGTTTCCACTCGCTTCGGCTATATTGATGATGTTGTCGGCGGTGATCGGGTGCAGCGCGAGCGTTGGGACCGGCGCCGTGACGTCAACATGGTACACTTCGGTGGCGGTGCCGGTCGTGCTGGGGTTACCGGCGGCATCGGCGCTGGTGGTGATGCTGGCGTTTATGACATGGTTGGGGTCGGCGGCCAGGTCGCCACCGGCAACGTTGATGGAGAATGTCCCATCGGCAAGGACAAGACCGGTGGAGTTATGGCCGTTGACCGTCAGGATGACCGTATCGCCGGCATGAGCGTCGCCTCCAACCGTGCCGGTGATCGCTACATTGCCTTTCGCTTCGGCTATGTTGATGATGTTGTCGGCGGTGATCGGGGCAAGGGCGATCGTCGGTACCGGCGCCGTGACGTCGACACTATATCCCTCGGTGTCGGTGCCTCCCTTGGTAGAGTTGCCGGCGGCCTCATAGGAGGTGATGCTGGCGTCAATGACATGGTCGGCGTCGGCTACCAGGTCACTGCCGAGAACGTTGATGCTGAAAGACCTAGTAGTAACGGTTTCGGTGTAGTCATGGCCGTTTACCGTCAGGGTAATGGTGTCGCCTATCTGGGCGCTGCCCCCCACCGTGCCCGTGATCGCTACATTGCCTTTCGCTTCGGCGATGTTGATGGTGTGATCGGCGGTGATGCCGGCGTCAAGGGTGATCGTCGGTTCTAATGGGTCGGTTACGGTCGCTGTTTTATGACCGGCTCGAAACACCGAAGGCCGTGGTGTGACTACCGGCACCACCGGGTCCAGTGTATCGACTTGGTCCAAAACGGGCCCGCCAGCGCCAAGCCCGGGTCCCTTGCCTACCTTGACCATCGGTGCAGGCAAAGTAATCGTATCAGAAATCGGTATATCATTTGAGGCAACAAGCTTATTTTCCGGCGGTTTTGGTACTTCCTGATCTTCCGGCGTTTTTATTACATCTACGTTTTCACTCACCACTCTCAAACTGCCGGCTTTGGCATGGTTGCTGATGCCAACCATTTTAAAAAGATTACCCAGGGTGTCCTTGCCGTCATTAAAAACAACCGAGTGGGGGGTTTCACTGATAGCGTCAAGCGCGCCATTTGGTATTATGACAAAGGTCTCATCGGAAAAACCCAACAGTAAATCGACATCCGCTACATCAACTGATTTGAGCTTTGCTTCACTCTGGGGGATGGTAATTGTCCCGTCAGGTGCGACAAAGGCACGCTCAATCTGTTGACCTTGATCGTGCCCTTTATTCACTGCTTTTCCTTTTTCGCCATCATTCACTTTTGCCATTTAAACCTCGCATACCCGGTTCTTTAAAACTCACAAAGAACGAAGTAACAGCTCACCTCAACTTCCAATTACTGCAACCGGTACAAAACCAACTAAACCTGGAAACCTGAGTCATCTGTATACCAATAAAACTACGGACCGTTACCTTTTACGCGCAATTCGAGCGCGTCTCTTAATCTCTTCTGCTCATTTACCTGCATGGCAAGCAGTTTATGAGATTCCTTTGCGTCCGCGGCCATATGAACCATCAATTCGGAAAGCTGGGAACATATCTCATCGTTGCCCTTCCCCATACTATTGAAAACGGTACCGAGCTGCCTGCCGAATTGCTGTAAATCACTGCGGAAGTTATTGCTGGCCTCGGTCTGTTCAGTTAACGTGCGCAACATATCCGCGCGCTGTTTTTGAAAGTCGTCTATTTCAGAAGAGAGCGCCCGCTGTTGCAAGCGCGCCGCCTCGGCCAACCGTTCTTCGATTTTGTACGAATCAAGTGTATCTCTTAATTTCTTCTGTTCGTCCACCTGTACGGCAATCATCTTATTCGATTCCTTTGCATCGCCAGCCATATGAAATATCAATTTGCACAATTGGGTAAATTTCTCGGCAGACAGCGCTTGCTGTTGCAGGCGTTCCGCCTCGGCCGTCGTTTCTTCGCTTTTGTACGAATCGAGTGTATCTGTTAATCTCTTCTGTTCCTCCGCCTGCGTGGCAAGCAGTTTATGAGATTCTCTTGCATCTCCGGCCAAATTTATTGTCAGTTCGGAAATCTGGTTACATATCTCGCTGTTACCCTTCTCCATAATATTGAGAACAGCACCGAATTGCCTGCCCAGTTGCTGCAGCTCACTGCGAAAGTTATTGCTGGCCTCGGTCTGTTCGGTAAGTGCGCGCAGCATATCCGCCCGCTGTTTTTGAAAGTCCTCTATTTCGGAGGACAACGCCCGCTGCTGCAGGCGCGCCGCCTCGGCCAACCTTTCTTCGATTCTGATCAGAACTTTTGATTCGTCTCCGGGATACACGGCTTCATTCAAGGAAATAACACTATCATATGCCAGGGCGGTCTCGATGTGTCTTGCAACTTCCGAACCAAGCAAAGAAGAAATGTCGCTCTGCAAACGGCGAATCCCAAGCATCATCAAGCCAAGGATTATTGATCCCAGCAAACCGAACATCGAGGCCGAGAAAGCAATACTCATCGACTGCATGGGAGCTTTCATCCGTTCAATCATGGTACGGAACACCAGGAGAGGGCTTGCCGTGCCCATATCAAGATCGGCAAAGCTGCTGATCAGGGTTGAAATATCGGTGAGGGTCGAGAGCAAACCAATAAAGGTCCCAAGCAGCCCCATACCGACCAACAGTCCGGTCAGGTATTGCGGCAAGGCATTACGGCGATTCAGACGGCCGCGTGCGTTATTCAGTTCATGCTCAATGGCGGCCTGCTCCTGATGGGAAATGGAACGGCCGGCCGAAGCTGTTACCATTTGCAGCACATAAGAAATATCGCCGGTATAATTGTTGGCCATTTCCTGAAGGGTAGCCAAATCGGTGTTGGCTTTTCTGGTTTTGGAATACTCTACGATCGTTTTGGCTTCATGAACCAACTTGTGGACACTGAGAAGGATGAGGATCCCGCCGGACAAAATAATACAAAATATGGTGTAGTTGATCTGCGGATGGGGGTTGCTGTGTATGGTGGATCTGATTGCTTGAGAAAAGAGCGCTGCGCCGACAAGCAGAAAAACAAATGGTAAAGACACGGCAATGTAGTAAAGTTTGAGTTGCTTAAACATTGGATTCTCTCTTTAGATTGTATTTGTCCGGCTTGGTGTACATGCGGCTGAAGTTCATCCGGCACGGAATGCCCCGTCACGAAACTTCATGAGGGGCGACAGGATGTATGACATGATGGTTCGTTTGCCGACGGCAATGTCCGCACTTGCAGCCATGCCGGGCATCAGTACGCCTGGCTGCCGGACACGGGACATAAGAGTTGATACGTCAACTTCAACATTCACACGGTAATAACGGTTGCCTTTCTCGTCAGTCAACGTATCCGCGCTGACCTCGGTCACATGACCTTCAAATGTTCCATAGGTTGAATAATCGTATGCTCCGATACGCACACGCGCCGGCAATCCCCGGCGCAGATTGGCGCGGTCGTTGGGATTTGAACGTGTCTGGATGACGATACGCTGATCGCTGGGCGTAATTTCCAGCAATATTTCGCTTGGACGCACCACGGCGCCAATGGTAGTGACATTCAATTTATTGATGAGCCCCGCAACCGGAGTCCTGACGATATTGCGGTCGAGGCGGTCGACGTTGGTGCCGATTTCGTGACTTGATTTTTCAAGCTCCTCACGCACTTTCGTCAATTCAGACGAGGCTTCGGCACGGAAACGTGCAACAGCTTCTTTCACTCGTGATTCAGATTCCGACTGCGCGGCTTTCAGACGCGGAGCAGAATTTGTTGCTTCGGCAATCTGTGATCTGAGGCGCTGTATGCGCGCCTGGGTATCCAGCACTTCCAGCTCGGAGGCTGCGTTGTTCTTCCGCAAGCCATCAATTACCTGGTGCTGTTTTTTAGCCAAGTCCAGCTCTTCAAGCAGATTCTGCCGTTTCGAGATTGTTTCAGTAAGTTCGTTCTTCTTCTGTGTGCCTTGAGCCTGCAAAACCTGAACCTCTTCGGCAAGCTGGGCACGACGAGCCTGCCATGCAGAAGTTTCCACACGAATCACATTGGGGTCGTTTAGCGATTTCGGAAAGACGATCGTGTTATGACCATTCAATTCAGCGAGAAGACGGGCCTCGCGACCCCGCAAGGCATCAAGTTTTGACTGCTCCTGCCCCAAATTTGAGCGGGTCTGTACATCTGCCATCTCAATCAGCGGTTGCCCGGCAACAACGAGCTGGCCCTCCTGAACGAGAATTTTCCGAACGATGCCCCCTTCAAGATGTTGCACAATTTGCGACTTGCCAGCGGGGATGATCTGCCCCTCGGTGCGCACAATTACGTCGACTTTGGTGAGCCCGGCCCACAGCAAGACACTGACGCTGCTTACCAGCAGCAGCATGACAAAGGTGCGCTGAGGTGATACGTCGGAAATAAAATCACGTAACTTGCTGTATATGGAACGTCGCTTGGCTCCCATCAGCGCGACCTTACCCTGACAAGTGAGGCGTTCGGATTATTTTTTCCTTCGCGCACGGAAACGGTAATATTATCCTTGGGCATCTTCATTTCAATCAGCAAATTTCGTACAGCCATGGCTCGATAGAAACCCATCCGTTTGGACTCGGAAAAACCGGTCGGGACTTCGACATAGATCCCGGTTTTTCCGCTGGCTACGATAGGTTTCAATGATTCGCGCAACCGATCGTGTTCTGCAGGAGTAAATGCGATAGCTTCATCCGTGAAACGCACAATGATTTCGAAATCGCTGGCAAGTGCCTTATCGAGCCCACTTAGCTGCTTTGGCATACCGGCCGTTACATCGACAGTTTTTGCCGGGACAGGCTGCACACTCTTGGAAACCCGCTGTGCAAGCTGCATATTCAAGCGCTGGATTTCAAGTTTTAACGCAATGTTTTCCTTGACAGCATCAGGTGTCGCCTTAGTGGCGACTTTAGCATCCTGCTTGGTGGAAACAACCGGCGTCTTGCCCGGCCCACCCTGACTGGCGCGCCCCAACTCGAGGGCAAACATGAATACGGCCACCGTCATAATAGTCAGAAGAAAGAGAAGATTGAGTACCAGATTGGTTACGGCATCTACATAGCCCGGCCAGAAAACGTCCGAACCATCGCTATCACTATGATGCTCTGACATGCTAATTATCCACCTTTAGAAAGTTGGAAGTATTTTCTGCGCTTTTCATACAGAAAAACTTCATTACCGCTCTATCCTGTTTATCAGGGCCAGCAATCATTGTTTACTTCTCCAGATGTTTCGGTAGGTACCGATTCATCCTGGCCGATTCGGAGGCGCTCAAGGCACCTGCCCGCAGCTTGGCAAGCTTGTCGCAGTCGCCATCGCCCTTAATCTCCACAGTGCCGGTCGTGGCCGATGGTGCAGCCGTACTTCCCGCCATGCCGGTAACGGTTGGCTCCGTTTTAATTTTGGAAACCGTCTCCGGAGTGCCTAGCGTTAACCGGACCAGCTGGGTCACCGTGCTCATCTCAAGTACGTGTAAACTGACCAGTCGGGAGCGAACCTGGTAGAAACGGTCATAGACATCAAGCAGATCCAGTAGAGACTGGTTACCGGAAAGCATGCGCTTTGACATGGCCTCCGCCGCAGTGGAAATAGACTTCAATTCCTGGTAACCGGAGGTAATGCGCTCTCTTGTTGCTGCAAGAGTTGCATAATTGGCTGACAGTGTCTGCACAACACGGCGGCGCTGGTCGTCCAGGCGGTACTGCAACTCCTTATATCGTGCCGTGCGTTCAACCTGGTTCTTGTAATCGCTTCCGCCGCTGAATAGATTCCAGTCCAGCACCATCATGATGCGTCGGTCTGTCTGGCCGGTAGTGCTGGGTTCCCCTCCCGCGTGGAGGGAATAACTATAGGTGTACTCCGCATTTACATGCGGCAGATAGCGACTCTTTGCCGCCGACTTGTCAATGTCGGCAGCCTGCATCTCAGCCGTAAGTCCGGCAATTTCCGGGTTTGATTTCATAGCCGTGGCAACGGCCATGTCAAACGATTTAGGGAGTAACGAGACTCCGACATCCTCGGGCACAGGAAGACGAACCTTCCTGGGGACGAGGTTTGTCAAACGGACAAATTCAACCCCTGCGGCAGCATGAGCCGACTCCTGTTCCAATCGCGATGACAGCGTTGCCTCCATGCGTGCACGCACGCGGGCCATGTCCGAAATACTGGCTGCTCCGGCGCTGGCTCGTTTTTCGATATAGCTGAGTAACTTCGCAAGCTGAGTTTCAAAGTCACGCGTCATATCGGTCTGCAGGCGGCTTGACACCAGGGAAAAATAGGCATTGGCCACAGAGATATAGGCATCTCCGTCGCTGACCCGATAATTTTCTCCGCGCGCCTGTTCTACTACCTTACGGCGACGCCAATCCAGAAGAGTGGGCAGGTCAAACAGGGGCTGCCGTACGGTAAGCGCGACATCGGTACGTAAGTGAGTATCGGTGAATTTAGGATTCCCGGTTGTTGCATCAATTACAACTGAAGGTTGAGATGTTTCATAGCCGTTAGCGGCATGCACTGATACGGAGGGCAGCAAGAGGGCAAAGGCCTGTCCGGTTTGCGCTTCGGCCTGTTCCCTACGTGCCGATGCGGCGCGACTTTCACGATTGAAACTTCGACCGGCATCGATCGATGCCAGAAGACTCGTTTCTCCAACCATTCCGGCAAATTCATTTTCAATAATTTGATTTTCAGCCATGTTTTTTACAAACTGACCGTCGGCATCGGACAGCACCGATACTTCAGACTTACCGATCAATTCAGCCAGATTCTGCGTTTGGGGCGCAACAAGAGCACCGGTAACATCCTGAAATCCACCAACCTTTTGTAATGTGGGGGTATCCGGTACGCTGTCGGTTGACTGGGGAGGGATATTTTGCCCTGAAGGCTCGGGCAGGTCGATATCTTTAAAGGGAGCGGGTTTGGATTCAGCACCCTCAACCATCATTTCGGCAGCTGCGTTTGTAAGAACAGGCGACAACAGGGATTGCGCGATTAAAAAGAGGACACAACAGACACAGCGCTTGAATCTCTCAATCACAAACAACTCCTTGCATTTAATAAATTCCACTATACTTACCCAGCTAAATTGAAGTGGAATCTGATTTTTGCGTGCAGACTACCGCCATTGATCACCGACGGTCGGCTGGACGAATCAAACCCCATGCATAAAACATGCTCAACACGGTCTCCAAACCAAAAACCAATCACTTATAGCTGAAAAGAGAAAAATTTGGTAGGGCTTTTAACAGAGTTCAGGCGGATATGTCAAAGTTTAACCTGAGTAGTACTAATCTCCGGCTTTCCAGCTGGTATGACATATTGTGACATATGCCTGTAGTATCTTTACGGTATCCCAATTATTGGAGGTACACCGTGAAGATGAATCGAATCCAGTTACAGGCGGGCATGAG
>WNGL01010653.1_pt1 | contig 11217 bp, 13 predicted proteins | sample 5400591 | NCBI WGS metagenome assembly WNGL01 (sample SAMN13153377, study PRJNA577476) | soil metagenome | isolation source: 80 cm soil or saprolite under Garry oak tree replicate 1 | place: USA:California | collected 2016-06-15
TCATCGTCGTGGTGCTGGTCAACTACGTGGGTATGACCTACGGTCCCATCGGGGCGTTTCTCGCCGAGTTCTTCCCCGGGCGTATCCGCTATACCTCCGTGTCGGTGCCGTATCACATCGGCAACGGCTGGGGCGGGGGTCTCGTACCCATCATCACCACGGCGGCGTACGCGTCCGCGGTGCAATCGGGCTCCAGCAATCCGCTTCTGTGGGCCCTGGTCTATCCCATCGCGCTTCCCGCAATCATGTTCTTGCTCGCCGTATTCCTGATGCCCGAGACCCGGAAGAACAGCATCTGGGCCGAGGGGTCTGCAACTCTGCACCAATCCGCGCATAGGGCATAGGTCGGCGCCCCGCCGCGGTCCCGCCGTCTCGGCCCCGGGGGCCCCATCAAGGGGGTTCCCGGGGCCGTCGCACGTTCTCCCACGAAGGGCTTCCAGGTGCGTCCGGACACCCGGATTTTCCCAATTCCAGGTGCTTCAGAATGAGTCATTCTCCAGAATTTGTCGGTTCAGGTGACCGTTTTTCCCAACCCCAAAGGGCACATTGCCCGAAAACGGCCCTCAGATGGCTTCCCACGAGCGAATATCCGGCCCTTTCCAGCGTCTCTCTCCATGTCAGTCGAGGCACGGGGCTTGCATTAACGCCTCGCAAGCCGAGCGGCGAAGAGACGGGTGTACCGCTCAGGAGGGAGAACCGACATGGACGAGGTCAAGAAGAGGCTGGAGTCGGAACTGAACCGGACCGTGGAGCGGCTCCGTCACATGGGCGGGCCACTTCTGTCCGTGGACGTGATGAACCGGGTGGGCGTCAACGAGGACCGCGAGATGAACTTTGCCACTCGCAGCCTCCTGGTCGAGCGGGCCAACCGCCTCGCCGAGGCACTCGAGCGCCTTCGTGGCGGCGACTACGGCACCTGCGAGGAGTGTGGCGAGCCCATCGCGCCGGCGCGGCTCCGGGTCATGCCCGAGGTCCGCACCTGTGTGCGCTGCCAGGATCGTATCGAGCGCATGTCCCGGCACCTCGCAGCCGTGGGCGCGGGAGTCGACGGCGAGGAAGCCGAAGAGGAGTAGCCGTTACCGCCGGCCCATCCGAGCCAGCCATGGCTCGGGTCGGCCGGTGATGATCCCATCGACACCAAGGACGATGAGCCGGTCCGCGAGGACCGGCTCATCGTCTATCTGCACATGGCATTCGAGTCCCGCCGCGCGGATCCGGGCGAGCGTGTCCGTGGTCACCAGCCGACGCTCCACGCATAGCGCCCGCGCCACTCCCGCCTCGGGGATGGCCTCTTGGAGCGCACCTCCCGTCCACACGGCGGCGAGTCCGACCTCGGCATTCCATGCCCGGAGGCGCGCGAGGCTCTGGCGTCTCGCGCACGCCACCACCGACACGGCGACGGCGTCGTAGATCTCGAGCGTCGAGATCACCTTCTCCTCTATGGTCGGGGATGGGCTGGTGGAGGAGGCCTCCTCGACGTTCGCGAGCTCGAGCCAGAAGCGCGTCCGGTCTCGGAAGCGCTCGAGCACCTCGGGGAGCGTCTGGATCCGCTGTCCGCGAAACCGCGGAGCCATCCATCCCCCAGCGTCCAGCCGCTTGAGCTCGCGGACGGTCAGCGCGCCCACGTGGCCGCGGCCGTCGGTGACCCGGTCGAGGGAGGCGCCGCCGAGCACGACGGGGTGGCCGTCCTTCGAAAGCTGGATACCCAGCCAGAGAGCGTCGGCCCCCACTTCGAGGGCCGCCTCGAGGGCCGCGATGGTGTGGGTGGGCGCCACATCCGCGGCGCCGCCACGGGCCATCACGAGTGGGGCGGACCGCGACGCGTCCATTGTCTCGCTCACGACCTCCATGGCACACTCGGTGCGTGCGCACGCCGGTGCTGGACGTGTTTCGTCCCTTCCTGTGGCTCCTGGCGCGGCTCTACTGGCGCGTGCGCTTCGAGGGCGTCGAGCATATCCCGCCGGGGGGGCCCCTTGTCATCGCGCCCAACCATCTGACCTATGCCGATCCCGTGCTCCTGTGCCTTCCCATCCGGATGCCCGTGCACTTCATGGCCTGGGACGCGCTGTTCGAGATCCCCGGGCTCGCGTGGCTCATCCGTCGCCTTCGCGCGTTTCCCGTGCAGCTCAAGAGGCCCGACCCACGCTCCACTCGGGAGGCGGTGCGCCTGCTCGGGGCGGGAGCCGTGGTGATGATTTTCCCCGAGGCGGGCAGGAGCCTCGACGGCTCTCTCCAGCGATTCCAATCGGGCGCCTTCCGGCTTGCCTGCGCTCTCAAGGTTCCCGTGCTCCCGGTGACCATCCTCGGTGGCCACGAAGCCTGGCCCCCCGGGCGCATCCTGCCGCGCCCGGGACGGCTCACCGTCATCTACCATCCGGTGATCGAGCCTCTTCCAGCCCACGACGCGCGGGCCGCCGCGCAGGCGCTGTCGAGGCGCGTGCGAGCAGCCATCGCCGCGCCCCTGCCGCCCGGACGGCGCGAGTCCGCGGTCGACCCGCAATGATCAGTGTATACTTCTCGCGCCATGGCACGTCCGGTTGCCAAGCGCATCCTCGTGCTTCACGGGCCGAACCTCAACCTCCTGGGCACGCGTGAGCCCGCGGTCTACGGGCGCACGACCCTCCGCGAGCTCGACCGGCGCATCCAGCGTCACGCGGCGGCGCGGGGAGTGGAGGCGGTGTGTCGCCAGTCGAATCACGAAGGGCAGCTGATCGACTGGATCCAGTCCGCGGGGCGCGAGGGCTTCGGGGCGATCGTGATGAATCCCGGCGCCCTCACCCACTATTCCATGGGATTGCGCGACGCCGTGTCGGCGGTGCCCGTGCCCGTCGTCGAGGTTCATCTCTCCAATATCCACGCTCGGGAAGAGTTCCGGCGCCACTCCGTCATCGCCGCGGTCGCCCAGGGGCAAATCTCGGGCTTCGGTCCGGCGAGCTACCTGCTCGGACTTGACGCGGCCCTCGAGGCGGCGACCGGGCGGCCGGCCCGGCGCGCTCGGTGAATGAGGGCCGGCGTCGCCGCGTCTAACCGGCTCGACACCGGGACGCGCGGGGGCCGCCCGGCGCGGCCGTGACGCCTCCTACCGTCTCTCCGACGCCTCCGGACGCCGTGCCGCCTTCTCGCCCGGCCGATATCGACGAGCGCGCGCTCCTCGATCGATGCCGGGCGGGGGACGTCGAGGCCTTCGAGCCCTTGGTGGAGAAATACCGTCAGCGCGTGTGGCGCCTGGCCTACCAGGTGCTCCGCGATCGCGAGGAGGCATGGGATTGCGCTCAGGACGCCTTCGTGCGGGCCTTTCAATCGCTAGGATCCTTTCGTGGCCAGTCGGCCTTCTATACCTGGCTGTTTCGCATCGCCATGAACGTGGCGACCGATCGGCTCCGATCGCGCGGGGCTCAGGCGCGCGCCTTCGGCAATCAACCGGTGCCGGAGGAGGAATGGGAGCGCACGGCCGCCGATCCCGGAGTGGGTCCCGACGAGGTGACCGAAGGCGCCCAGCGCAGGGCGCGCATCAGCCAAGCGCTCGATGCCTTGCCGCCCAACGCGCGAGCCATTATCATGCTGAGTGACGTCGAGGGACTGTCGTACCGCGAGATCGCGTCCGTGCTCAACTGCCCGATCGGTACCGTGATGTCGAGGCTTCACAACGCGCGCAAGCGCCTGCGAACCGTGCTGGGGCCCATGCTCGCCGTGCTCCTGTGCCTGGCCACCTTCCTCGGCGCGACAGGCCTCGCCGTCCCGACGGCGGCGCAGACCCCGCCGCCCCCGGCGACAGCTCCCGCCCCCGCCGTCACCCCAGCCAAAGGCACCGTGCACTTCGAGGTGCGCGTCCTCCTGGCCTCGAACCCGACTCAGCCGCCTCCCGGAGCTCCGGCAGCTCCGGCGGGCAAGCAGAATCTCGCCCCCGCGGGCACGAGCGGGCCCGCCGACGCGCAGATGGACGAGCGCCTCAAGCAGATCCTCCCGCGGCTGCGCAAGCTTTTCCGCTACAGCGACTATGCCCCGCTCGACCACCACCAGGTCGATGTCGAGTTCGGCGCCTCGAAGCGGCTGCCCGCCGCGGGCGATCGCTGGCTCGAAGTGGCGCCGCAGGACCTCCAGGGCAAGTCCGTCCGCATGAAGGTGCGGCTCCTGAACGGGGAAAAGCCCGTGATGACCTCCAATATCGTCGCGGCGCCGGGAGCGCCCGCCGTGGTGGGTGGCCCTCGCCACGGCACGGGCGTGCTCATCATCATCTTGTGGGCCGATCCGATCTCGCCCGTTCCGGCAGGGAAGTGAAGGGCGCGGCCCGCCACCATGAGTGAAGGCCGTCCGGATGACGAGCGGACGGGGGAAGCGGGCTACTTCCGCGAGCGCGCGCGCATCGAGCAGGGCAACCTCAGGTACCGGGACAAGCTCAAGGAGGAAGGCAAGCTCTTCGTCCGCGACCGCCTGAAGCTCCTCCTCGACCCCGGCTCCGAGTTCCAGGAAGATTTTCTCTTCGCGCGCAGCCAGGACCCCGAGACGCCGGCCGACGGCGTCGTCACGGGTGTGGGTTCCGTCGACGGCCGGGCCGTGTGCATCATGGCCAACGACTACACGGTCAAGGCGGGCTCGTGGGGCGAGAAGACCGTGCAGAAGATCGTCCGCATCCAGGAGCGGGCGCAGCGCCTGCAGCTCCCCCTCCTGTACCTCGTGGATGCGGCAGGCGGGCGCATCTCGGAGCAGATCAAGATCTTCCCGGGCCGCTACCACGCGGGCCGCATCTTCTACAACGAGGTCCAGCTTTCCGGCGTGGTCCCGCAAGTGTGCATACTCTTCGGCCCCTCGCCCGCGGGCTCCGCGTACCTGCCCGCCCTCACCGACTGCGTCATCATGGTGGACGGCAAGGCGAGCCTCTATGTCGGCTCTCCCCGAATGGTCGAGATGGCCATCGGGGAGAAGACCACGCTCGAAGAGCTGGGCGGGGCGCGCATGCACTGTTCCGTGTCGGGGTGCGGCGACATTCTCGCCGGCTCCGATGAGGAGGCCATCGAGCTCGCCAAGCGGTATCTCGCCTTCATGCCGCAGTCCTATCGGGAGCGCCCGGGAGCCGTGGAGGCCCGGCCGGCTGCTCCCGGGCGCTCGATCGATGAGATCGTTCCCTACGACCAGCGCAAGTGGTTCGACATGTACGAGGTCATCGGGCACGTGGTGGACGCGGGCTCGTTCTTCGAGATCAAGCGGCTCTTCGCGCAGGAGATCATCACCGGCTTCGCTCGCCTGGGCGGGCGCGCCGTCGGCATCGTGGCCAACCAGCCGAAGGTCAAGGGCGGAGTGCTCATGGTCGACTCCGCGGACAAGGCGGCGCGATTCATCTGGCTCTGCAACGCCTTCAACATCCCCCTCGTCTACCTCGCCGACGTGTCGGGCTTCATGGTCGGCAGCAAGGTCGAACGGGCCGGGATCATCCGCCACGGGGCCAAGATGGTCTTCGCCACCTCGCAGGCGACCGTCCCCAAGATCTCCGTGGTCGTGCGGAAGTGCTATGGCGCCGGGCTCTACGCCATGTGCGGCCCCGCCTTCGAGCCGGACGCCGCCCTGTCGCTGCCCCAAGGGCAGGTGGCGATCATGGGCCCGGAACCCGCCGTCAACGCCGTCTACTACAACAAGATCATGGAGCTGCCGGAGAGCGAGCGTGCGGCCTACGTCCAGGGGAAGCGCAACGAGTACGTGAAAGACGTGGACATCTACAAGCTCGCCTCGGAAATGCTGGTGGACGGGATCATCGCCGGCTCGGAGCTGCGTGGCGAGCTGATGAAGCGGCTCGACTACGCGGCCTCCAAGCAGCTCGAATTTCCGGCGCGCCGGAACCCGGTCCTTCCCGTCTGACGGCCCGCATCGCTTGGCGCACCTGATACTGGCGATCAGGTTCCTGACCGTCGTGCCGGTGCCGGGGCGCGAAGCCTCCGGAGACGGAGCTTTCGGGCGCGCCGCCTGGTGGTTCCCCCCCGTCGGGCTGGCTCTGGGCGCGCTCCTCGTCGGCGCCGATCGCGCCTGCTCCTTCGCCTTTCCCCCACTCCTGGCAGGGGTTCTCCTGCTCGCCCTCTGGAAGGTCCTGACCGGCGGCATCCATCTCGACGGGCTCGCCGACACGCTGGACGGTCTCGCGGGAATCGATGCGGCCAACCGCCTCGCCATCATGCGCGATAGCCGGCTGGGGGTCTTCGGCGCCGCCGGGCTCGTCCTGCATCTGCTGATCTCGGCGGGCGCCATCGATGCCCTGTCCTCGCCGGGACGCGCGGCGGTGCTCCTCATCGCGCCCGGCATCGGCCGGCTCGCGCCGCTTCTGATCGCGCCGCTCTTTCCCGCGGCCACGCCCGGGCAGGGAGCGGGCGCTCTGTTCCAGGCGGGACTGTCGCGCTGGGCCGCGCCCGCGTACCTCGCCTGCCTCTGGGCGCTCGCGGGATGGCTCCTCGGTCCGTGGAGCGCGCTCTTGCTGAGCCTCTCTCTCGGCGCCGTCCTGCTCTGGGCCGTCTTTTTCGCCTCTCGCCTGGGCGGCCTCACGGGCGACGTCCTCGGCTCTTCCGTGGAGATCGCCGAGCTCGCCACCCTCGTGGCCGCCGCGGCCCTAATGCATATCCGCCTGATCCCATGACTCCGGGAGAGAGCTTGGTCCTCAAGCTCGTGGTCACACCCGCCCTCATCGGGGCGACGAGCCTGGCCGGGCGCCGATGGGGACAGGGCGTGAGCGGCTGGATCGTCGGGCTCCCGCTCACGTCGGGCCCCGTCGCGTTCTTCCTCGTGGTCGATCATGGCGCGGCCTTCGCCGCGGCCGCCGCCGTTGGCTCCATGGTGGGGACGATCGCCCAGGCCGGATTCTGTCTCGGCTATGGCCGCCTTGCCTTCCGTGTGCCGTGGCCGCTTGCCTTCCTCGTCGGCATCGGCGTGTTCGGAGTGACCGCGGTGGCCTTCCAGGGGTTCAGCCTCGCGCTCATCTGGCTCTTCCCCGTGACCATCGTCGTTCTGGGCATCGTCATCAGACTGATGCCGAAGGGCGAGGATGCCCGCCGCGCCACGCCGCTGCCGAGCTGGGATATTCCGGCCCGGATGGTGATCACCACGGCCATCGTGCTGCTCCTCACCGGCTTCGCGCCCATCCTGGGCCCTCGGTTGAGCGGGCTGCTCGCCACCTTTCCCGTCTACGCCTCCATCCTGACCGTCTTCGCCCATGAGCTGCAGGGACCGGGGCCGGCCGTGCAGGTGCTGAGAGGCCTGCTCTTCGGCCTCTTTTCCTTCGCGGCGTTCTTCTTCGTCCTCGGCTTGCTCATCGTGCAGGTCGGGCTCGCTCCCGCCTTCGGCGCGGCCATCGCGGCCGCTCTGCTGCTGCAGGCGGGATCGTTCAGGGTGATCACGGCCTCGGCAGGCAAGCCGTCCGACCATCGCACGTGAGACGGGAGCGGACCACCGTCTATCTTGCCCGTCACGGCAGCGTGGTCGGATCGGAGAGCCGCCGTTTCATCGGGCACCTCGACGTGCCGCTGTCTCCGCGCGGCGAGGCGGAAGCGGCCGCGCTCGCCCGACGTCTCGCCCGCGCGCCCCTGGCCGCCGCGTACTCGAGCGACCTCGTGCGAACCCGTCGCACGGCGGAGATCGTCTGCGCGCCGCACGGGATCGCCGCGGAGCCCCTGCCCGCCCTGCGCGAGTTCTCCATGGGGCGCTGGGAGGGCCTCACGGCCGAGGAGATCCGGGCGCGCGAGCCCGGCGCCTTCGACGCGTGGATGGCCGACATCGGTCGCTTCCAGTTTCCCGAAGGCGAGAGCCTGCCGGATGTGGAGGCGCGCGTGTGGCCTGCCTTCGAGGCGATCGTCGCCCGCCACGCGGGGGAGCGAGTGCTGGTGGTCGCGCACGGCGGGCCGAACCGCATCGTGCTCTGCCGGGCCCTCGGCCTCCCTCTCGATCGCATCCTGATGCTGGGGCAGGACTACGCCGGGCTCTCCGTTCTCGAGGCGGGCGGCCATAGCTGGGTCCTCCGCTTGCTCAATCATCGCGAGCCCATCACCGCTTAGACGAGGGGAAGGGGAGGTCCCGCGGGGACCTGCTATACTGCCGCGGTCCGCGACCGTTCACGATCCTCTCGAGAGGTTGTCATGGACCAAGGTGCCGCCAGGCTCGTCGAGCGACGAGATCTTCTCAAGCTCGTGGGAGGCGCCGCGGCCGCCGCCACCCTTCTTCCTCCCGCGGCAGCGATCGGGCACATGCGCCCGAGGCGCGGCGGCTCCCTCAAGCACATCGGCGTCGAGCCGCCGACCTTCGACCCCCAGGCCACCGTGGCTTACCAGACGCAGCTCATGTCCTCGTTCGTGCGCCGGACGCTCTTCAAGTTCGTCAACGGCGCCTCGTACGGCCCTTCGGACTTCACGCTGGTGCCTGACCTCGCGACCAGGGCCGCCGTCTCCAAGGACGGACGCGTCTACACGATCACCCTGCGCAAGGGGGTGCGCTGGGAGGCCAGGCCTCCCGTCAATGGCCGCGAGCTCGTCGCCTCCGACGTCAAGTACTCCATGGAGCGGGCGCTCCGGAAGTCGCCGTACGCGCACCTGCTCGGCCGGGTGGAGGGGATCGAGACGCCCGACCCCCACACGGTGCGGGTGACGCTCGCCGAGGCCTTCGCGCCGTTTCTCCACAATCAGGCCGAGCCGTGGAGCTGCATCCTGCCGCCCGAGATCGAGGACAGGATGGGCGACTTCAAGAGCGCGGAGTCGTTGCTCGGGTGTGGGCCCTTCGTCCTGGAGCGATACGAGCCGGGCCTCAAGGCCGTCTTCGCCCGCAACCCGAGGTACTACGCCAAGGGGCTGCCCTATCTCGACCGCGTGGAGTGGCTGTTCGTCCACGACCGCGCGACGCAGCTCTCCCTCTATCGCGCGGGGCAGGTGGACGTTCCGTTCCATGACGCGCGCGTCCCCCGTGCTGATGTCGGCTCGTTCAAGCGGTCGAATCCCGCCTATCCCGTCGTGGTCTGGGACTGGCTCGCCAACCGGACGCTCGCCTTTCGGACCGACAAGGCGCCGTGGAGCGACCCCCGCGTCCGCCAGGCCTTCTCCCTCGCCATCGATCGAAAGAAGTGGGTGGCCCAGCACCTCGAGGGGCAGGGATGGGAGGATCCCGGACCCGTGCCCGCGCCCATGCGGGAATGGAAGCTGCCCGCGCGCGAGCTGGGCGACGGCGCACGGTGGCTTCAGCACGACCCCGCGCTGGCCAGGAAGATGCTCGCGGCCGCCGGCTTTCCCCACGGCATGCGGGTCAAGTGCACCAACTGGCCCGGCTATGGCGCGGACTACGTCGAGGAGCTCGAGCTCCTGGCCGGAAGCCTCAAGCAGATCGGCGTGGAGCTCTCCATCGTCAACGAGGAATACGCCGGCTACATCCGGGGGTCCTTCCTCGGAAAGTTCGACGAGGTCTCCTGGGGGCCATCGTCACTCTTCACCGAAGTGGACGGCTATCTCTTCAACTTCTTCCGCACCGGCCAGCCCAGCAACCGGAGCCACGTGTCGGACACGCGGCTCGACCTCCTCCTCGATGCCCAGCGGCGCGACACGGCGCGGTCGTCCCGGAAGAAGATCGTCGACGACATCCAGCGACATGCCGCGGCCCAGGTTTACTACGTCTACACGCCGTATCCGAAGAACGTCTCGTCCTGGGCGCCGTGGGTCAAGAACTACGGCTGCAAGAATTCCCTCGATCGCGGCGCCCAGCTCGAAGTGGTCTGGATCGACAGGTAGTCAAGTGTCGCGCTTGCGGTGTTCGCCGCCCATATTTTTGGCGATGCCTCGACCTTATCGGACGCTAGAATTCAGGGTCGGGGAGCGTCATTGACGGTCCTGGTCAACCGACTGACACAACGGGTCTACTCGCTCGTGTCAGCGCTCAGCCGGAGTTCTGGGATTTCCAGTCGAATCTGTAGCTTGTGTGGCCATTCTCCATTCAGTTTGCTGGCACCCCTCTTGCTACGTGCTGAGGCGGAGAATTGACCACTATCATGTCTAGAACGACTCAGTCTTCGGGTCGCCGGAATGACCTTGCACGGGCCGAGCGGGCCATCTACCGCCGTCACGAAAGGGTATGTTCGTGAAGCCCGTGACGGTAGTTCCCGCGATCTTTGTCGAGGCAGGGCGGGGCATTGCGTTGCGGCTGGCGCTTATCGTGCTCCTCGTCATGACCATGCTGCTCCTGACGCTGCTCAACGTCAGCGCCGGAGAGCGGATCGTTCCGCGCGACGCGCGCGATAATGTACTAGCGCGGAGGGTAATCCTCTCGACTGACCCCGCGGGTCTCGGCTCGAGCAGCGACTCATTTGGGCCCGCCCATGGGCAGCTCTGCAGCGGCGCATGCCAGGAGTGAGAATGCGGAACGACTATTCGCTTCTCTTCTCGGTGGCCGTGCTCGGGCTCGTCTTCAGCCGCCAGCAGGCGCCGGCGTCCAATGTGTCCCCCGGACTGTCAAAAGCGGATGTGCTCCCAAGCGGGCAGGCGGCAGGCGGGGAGCGACCGTCTGGGAAAGGGGAGTCATGAGCATGGTGTGGGCAGCTCACCACGAGGTAAGAAAGGTGGGCAGGCCTCCCGTTCGAGAGGCCGGCTTCAGCCTTACCGAGCTCATCGTGTTCATCGCCGTGGTGGGCATCCTCTTCGTCATGACCGTTCCCTTCTTCATCAGCTACTATCAGGCCGCTGCGGCGCGTGCGGATGTCCAGCAGGTCATGACGCTCTTCAACCAGGCCCGTGAGCTGGCGATCAGGCAGAACAATCCGGTCTGCGTCACGCTGCCCAACAATGGCCAGATGGTCTTTCTGGTGGGCAGCTGCGCCGGCGCTGCCTGGACGGGGGCCGGCACGGACGTCGCCGGCAATATCAATCTGCCGCAGGGATTCACGATCAGCCCGCTCAACAACGTGACGTTCAATTATCTTGGGGCGGCCGGCGCGGCGACGACCTATACCATGACCAACTCCACCACCGGCGCATTGACGACGATCTCCGTCGCGCTGACCGGTAGAGTGACGAGCCCATAGATGCGTCGCGTACTCCGATTCGTCGTCGCGGACCAGCGCGGGATGTCGCTGGCGGAAATCCTGGTCTCCTGCGTCATCATAGCGATCGGCCTCGTCGGCCTCCTGTCCGCGGTTCCCACCGCGAGTTACGGCATACAGGAGGGCCGGCAACTCTCGACGGCGACCTTCCTTGCCAATCAGCGGCTCGAAGA
>WNGL01018919.1_pt1 | contig 11216 bp, 10 predicted proteins | sample 5400591 | NCBI WGS metagenome assembly WNGL01 (sample SAMN13153377, study PRJNA577476) | soil metagenome | isolation source: 80 cm soil or saprolite under Garry oak tree replicate 1 | place: USA:California | collected 2016-06-15
GGGCCGCCGGATAGTGTCATCGTCACCTACCATGCTCACAGCAAGCGAACCCGCGAACCGGTCCAGCCAGCACAGGCTTGGCCAGCCGGAAACATCCCGACACGTGTCTGCAGGAGGGGCAGTATGAAATCACCGTCCCTACTGTGGACGATCGGATCGCCCAGACGGTGGCTGCCATGCATCTGGAGCGGCAGGTGGAGCCTATCTTCCACCGCGACTCCTACGGCTACCGTCCCGGGCGGTCGGCGTTGGACGCGGTGGGCAGGTGCCGGGAACGCTGCTGGCGGAACGACTGGGTAATAGATCTTGATGTCCGGGCGTTCTTCGACAGCGTCGACCATTCCCTCATGCTCAAGGCGGTCGCGCGGCACACCGACCAGAAGTGGATCCGGTTGTATGTCAAGCGGTGGCTTACCGCACCGCTGCGACAACCGGACGGCAGCCTGGTCGCCCGGGATCGCGGAACACCGCAAGGCGCTGCGATCGCACCAATCCTGGCGAACCTCTATTTGCACTACGCGTTGAAAGCGCCGGGATAAACCGGCACGGAGTTGAGGATGAAAGAGCCTTACATCGAAGGAGTAGCGAACCACGATGGCCCCAAGTCATGCGTTGGTGTCCCGTGAGGGCGCAGCGAAGCGTTGACAGGGGTACGTGCAGGCCGGGCTATGGAGCCGCGAAATGTGCGCCATCGGGGTGCCGACGCCGTAACGCAGAGCGGAAGGCAACATCGTCAGTGGCGTTAATGCGCGAGCTGCTGGCGGACCCCGCGCGGTCGGAGAACCATGGCATGTACGGAAACTCCGTGCGCGAGAACCGGGAGGTCCCGTGCTCGCCAGTCGGGGTGATCACCCGACGGGCCGCCCAGGGAACGCTGAGGCGGTAATCCTAGGATGCACGATCACGGGAAGTCGGACAGGCCCGCAGTACCTGCGAAGGTGTCGAACAATGCCGGGCGACCGGCGGCGGAGGCGCTGGAGGAAAGGGGCCTGGCCAAGGGAACGCGGACAGGCCGACACGTCCCGGACGCAGCGCCGGGTCAGACGTGCCAAGCGGGCTGGACCGTGTGCGAGAGGTAGCACGTAGGGACAAAGATGCGCGGTTCACCGCGCTGCTGCACCATGGCACCGCGGCCCGCCTGCGGGCGGCCTATCTGGCGATACGCCCCCAGGCCGCACCGGGGGTGGACGGGGTGACGTGGGAGGCCTACGGCCAGGACCTGGACGTCAACCTCCGGGACCTGCACCAACGGGTCCACAGCGGCAGCTACCGGGCACGGCCGTCTCGGCGGGCGTACATCCCGAAGGCAGACGGGCGGCAGCGGCCGCTCGGCATCGCAGCGCTGGAGGACAAGATCGTCCAGCGGGCTGTCGTCGAGGTGCTCAACGCCATCTACGAGGAGGACTTCCTCGGCTTCTCCTACGGGTTCCGGCCGGGGCGCAAGCCCCACGATGCGCTGGATGCGCTGGCGACCGGGATCACGGGGAAGAAGGTGAACTGGATACTCGACGCGGATATCCGCGACTTCTTCACCAAGCTCGATCAGGCCTGGCTGATGAAGTTTGTCGAGCATCGGATCGCGGACAAGCGGGTCCTGTGGCTGATCCGTAAGTGGCTGGCCGCAGGAGTCATCGAGGACGGGAGCTGGTCGGAGACACCGGAGGGGACACCGCAGGGAGGATCGGCTTCGCCGCTGCTCGCCAACGTGTACCTCCACTACGTCTTAGACCAGTGGGCCCGGCAGTGGAGGAGACGCCACGCACACGGTGACATGATCATCGTGCGCTGGGCGGACGACTTCGTGGTCGGGTTCCAGCATCAAGGTGACGCCAAGCAGTTCCTCCACGACCTTCGCGAGCGGTTCGCGAAGTTCGCCCTGGAGCTGCATCCCGACAAGACTCGCCTGATCGAGTTCGGGCGGTTCGCCGCCACGAACCGCAAGGCGAACGGGATCGGCAAGCCGGAGACGTTCGACTTCCTTGGCTTCACGCACATCTGCGGGAAGACCCGGGGCGGACGGTTCTGGCTGCGGCGCATCACGATCGCCAAGCGGATGCGGGCCAAGCTCAAGCAGGTCAAAGACCAGCTCAAGGCACGCCGGCATCGGCCCGTCCCCGAGCAGGGCGCCTGCTGGCCAGTGTGGTGCGAGGACACCTCGCCTACTACGCCGTGCCGGGCAACGCCCGGGCGGTCCAGGCCTTCCGGAACCAGGTGACCCGGCACTGGTGCAAGGCGCTTCGGCGTCGCAGCCAGCGCCACCACCTGACCTGGGAGCGCACGAATCGTCTCGCTCAACGATGGCTCCCACCTGCCCGCATCCTGCACCCCTACCCCGAGGTGCGCTTTTACGCCACTACCCGAGGCAGGAGCCCAGTGCGGTAGTCCCGCACGCTGGGATCTGTGCGGGGGGCCGCCCGCAAGGGCGGTCCCTACCGCAACCGATGTGTGGCTGGTCCGGGAGTTCCCGGCGGTCACGTTCGAACGCTACTGCGATGACGCGGTGATCCATTGCGGCAGCGAGGAACAGGCCCGGCAGGTGCGGGACGCCCTCGCGGTACGGTTGGCGGCAGTCGGTCTGGAGTTGCATCCGGACAAAACGCGCATCGTCTACTGCCAAGACGTCGACCGGCGTGGCAAGTTCGAACACACGTCGTTTACGTTTCTGGGGTACACGTTTCGTCCGAGATTGGCCAAGAACAGGTGGGGCAAGCACTTCGTGAACTTCCTGCCCGCGGTCAGCACCGACGCGATCAAGGCGATGGGTCGGGAGCTTCGGTCCTGGCACATCGCCCGCCGCAGTGACAAGTCCCTCAACGACCTTGCGCTGATGTTCAACAGCATCGTGCAGGGCTGGATCAACTACTGCGTGCCCAGAGGGCGCGCTCGATCTGTCCGGGAGGAGGTGAGGCTCGTGGCGTGATCGAGCGTGCCTGCAAGCTCGTCACCGCCAGCGGGTGCAAGTCCCGTCCGGGTAGCTGCCAGGAGGCCCGGTAGCAGGCTGCCGGCGTTGGGGGGAAACGCCCGGCGTCGAAGCGCAGCGTCAAAAGCCACGTTGGTGGGAGCAACCGTGCGGTCCGCAGCATCAAGCGAAGCCTGCCGCGTCGTCAGCCCAACCCGAAAGGGACCAAGGAGGAGCCGAGCCCGGAGTAGCAGGGCGAAGGCCATGGAAGACGGGAAGAGCCTGGAGTGCACCGTCGAGGAACCTCCCGGCGTATGGGGCGCGGAACGTGCGGAGGGTGGTGGCGGGAACTGGGGAGGCCCTCCTCGGCCCCGGGCGCTGCAGCCTGGGAGCAGCCGGTGCGTAGAACCGTTCCAGCGGGAAGTCGCACCGAGCCGAGAGGGCGTCGGAGGGGGTCGTAGTACCGGTGATGGCCGGGACAACACAACCCGGTCGGAGGGAAGGGCCCCTGCTTCGTTCGTGCTTTGCGTTCAGGGAAAGGTCGGTGCATGGCCGTACGGCCCAACAACACCCTCGACAAGACCCGAGACCTGCAACGAAAGCTGTACCGGGCGGCCAAGCGGTCGCCTGGCCGACGGTTCCATGCCCTGTATGACCGGGTCCACCGCGGGGACGTTCTCCGGCGGGCATGGGAGGAAGTGCGCGCCAACCGGGGCGCCTCTGGTGTGGACGCCATCACGATCGCCGACATCGAAGCCGCCGGGGTCGAGGGGTTCCTCGATGACCTTCAGGCGGGGTTGCGGGACGGGAGCTATCGTCCGCAGCCGGTGCGGCGGGTCTGGATTCCCAAGCCCGGCTCGGCCAAGCTCCGTCCTCTTGGGGTCGCGAGCGTGGGTGACCGGGTGGTCCAGTCGGCCTTGCGGATCGTGCTCGAGCCGATCCTGGAGGCCGACTTTTTGCCCTGCTCGTTTGGGTTTCGGCCCAAGCGCAGCGCGCACCAAGCCTTGGAGGCTATCCGCCAGGCGGTGCGGGGTGGGCGGACCTGGGTGGTGGACGCCGACATCGAAAGCTTCTTCGACCGGCTCGGGTTTGACCTGGTGCTCGACTGTGTGCGGGAGCGGGTCAGTGACCGGCGGGTCCTGAAGCTCATCGGGGCGATCCTTCGGGCCGGGGTGCTGGAGGGCACGGTGCTCTGGCATCCCGAGCAGGGCGCTCCCCAGGGCGGTGCGATCTCGCCCGTGCTCGCCAACGCGGTCCTGCATCGTGTGGACCGCGCGTGGGCAGAGCGCTACCACCGGCTGGGGGTGCTCGTCCGCTACGCAGATTTATGTCGAACTCTGCATAAATCCGCTTATGTTGAGCGAGGGATTATGCCGACCGGAGCTGGTGGGGTGCTGGTGAGCGGGGTGGTCGCCGCGCGTTGGTCGGCATAACTGGCGTCATCATCGGCTGATCGGCTGACTTCTCCGTCTGGAAGGGTGCGTCGACCCCAGACGGGAGGAGAGCATGGAACGGTCCGATCCGGTTGGTGGCGTGGTGGCGGGTCCGCTGGCGCCGTACGAGGCGGCGTTGCGTGCGGAGTTGGCGCAGGCGGGCTACGCGGCGTCGTCGGTTGCTGATGCCTTGCGGGCGATGGCGCGCTTGAGCGGCTGGCTGCACGCCACGGGCCTGACGCCAGGTGAGCTCACGCCGGTCGTGGTCGAGGAGTTCCTGGACGTGCGGCGCCAGCATAGCCGGGTGGAGGCTGTGGCCCGGCGAGGGCTGGGGCCGGTGTTGCGGTTGCTGCGCCGACGGGGTGTGGTTCCCGGCCCGGAGTTGGCGCTCGACGCCACGCCGGTGGAGGCGTTGCTGGCCGACTATCGCGCCTGGCTGGTTGGGGAACGTGGGCTGGCAGCCGAGTCGGTGCGCTGCTACGCCAACCAGGCCAAGACGTTCCTCACCCAGCTTGCCGACCCGCTCGGCGAGTCGCTGGCGCGGCTGGATGCCGCGGCGGTCACCGCGTTCATGGTCCGGCACAGCACCCAGGCCCACAGCGTCTGGTCAGCGAAGGCGCTGGTGACCGCGATGCGTTCTCTGCTGCGGTTTTTGCACCTCGAAGGGCTGATCCCTGGGCCGTTGACCGCGGCGGTCCCCGGTGTGGCGGGCTGGCGGCTGGCCGCGCTGCCGCGTGGCCTGGAACGCGGGCAGGTCAAGGCACTGCTGGCCGGCTGCGACACCGGCACTGCGGTCGGGCTGCGCGACCACGCGATCCTGACCGTGCTGGCGCATCTTGGGCTGCGCGGCGGCGAGGTCGCCGCGCTGGGTCTGGACGATGTCGAGTGGCGGGCCGGGGAGATCGTGGTGCGCGGCAAGGGATCGCGGGTGGAGCGGCTGCCCGTTCCCGCCCAGGTGGGAGCTGCGCTGGCCGCCTATCTCACCGGCGGGCGGCCGCGGTGTGGCTGCGCGACGCTGTTCGTCACCGCCCGTGCACCCTACCAGCCACTATCAGGGACCTCGATCCGGGCGATCATGGGTCGCGCCTGCCAGCGGGCGGGCCTGCCCAGGCTCGGCGCGCACCGGCTGCGCCACACCCTGGCCACCGACATGCTGCGGGCCGGAGCGCCCCTGGCTGAGGTGGGGCAGGTGCTGCGCCATCGCAGCCAGCTTGCCACGGCGATCTACGCCAAGGTCGACCATCAGCGGCTGCGGGCGCTGGCCCGCCCGTGGCCTGGGAGCCCACGGTGAGCGCGATCCGCCACCACGCCGAGGAATACCTGGCGATGCGCCGCGCGCTGGGGTTCAAGCTGACCACGTTCGGGCAGCGGCTGCTCAGCTTTGTCGGCTACCTCGAACAGCGCGGTACCAGCCACATCACCACCGACGTGGCGCTGGCCTGGGCGACCTCGACGCCTCGCAGCACCGACCAGGTGCACTGGAGCCGTCGGCTGATGGTGGTGCGCAGCTTCGCCCGGCACCTCAAGGTGCTGGACCCGGCCACCGAGGTTCCACCCGCCGACATCCTGCCCCACCACTACCGGCGCAGCACCCCGCATCTGTATCCGCCTGGCGAGATCGCCGCGCTGCTGGCCGCAGCGGCTGCGCTGCGCCCACCGCTTCGGGCCCTGACCTGGCGGACACTGCTGTGCCTGCTGGCGGTGACCGGCCTGCGCGTCGGCGAGGCCTGCCGGCTGGACCGCGCCGATGTCGACCTCGACGACGGCGTGCTCACCGTCACCGACTCCAAGTTCGGCAAGTCCCGCCAGGTCCCGCTGCACGCAAGCACCGTCGCCGCGCTGGGTGGCTACGACCAGGCCCGCCAGCGGCTGTGCGCCACCGCCAGCACGCCCGCGTTCTTCGTCTCGATCCGCGGCACCCGGCTGGATGCCCACAACCTCTCGCACACCTTCGCCGGCCTGGTCCAGGCCGCCGGGATCGGTGTCGGGTCCGGGCAGCGCCGCCCGCGCCTGCACGACCTGCGCCACTCGTTTGCGACCGCGACCCTGCTGGACTGGTACCGCGACGGCGCCGATGTCCAAGCCCGCCTGCCGCTGCTATCGACCTGGCTCGGCCACGCCGACCCCAAGTCGACCTACTGGTACCTGACCGGGTCCCCGGAGCTGCTCGCGCTGGCCGCCGCCCGCCTCGACCGTGCCTTCGGAGGCTACCGGTGAGCGATCTGGCGCCCCTGCTGCAGGGGTTCTTCACCGACAAGCTCATGCGCCAACGCCAGGCCAGCCCCCACACGGTGGCCGCCTACCGCGACACCTTCACGCTCCTGCTCGGCTTCATCGCCCAGCGCACCGGCCGGCAGGCCGCCCAGCTCGGCCTGGCCGACCTCGACGCCCCCACGATCGGCGCGTTCCTGCACCACCTGGAAGCCGACCGGCACAACACCGCCGCGACCCGCAACGCCCGCCTGGCCGCCGTGCACTCGCTGTTTCGCTACGCCGCACCGCGCGCCCCCGACCACGCCGCGCTCATCCAGCGCGTCCTGGCGATCCCCACCAAGCGCTTCGACCGCGCCATCGTCAGCTTCCTGACCCGGGCCGAGACCGACGCGCTGCTGCAAGCACCCGACCGCACCACCTGGACCGGCCGCCGCGACCACGCCCTGCTGCTGGTCGCCCTCCACACCGGCCTGCGCGTCTCGGAACTCACCGGCCTGCAACTCCACGACGTCCACCTCGGCACCGGGCCACACCTGCGCTGCCACGGCAAGGGCCGAAAAGACCGCTGCACCCCGCTCACCGCCCAGACAGGCAAGGTGCTGCGGGCCTGGCTGGCCGAACGCGGCGGCCAACCCGGCGACCCGCTGTTCCCCACCCGCCGCGGCACCCCGCTCAGCCGCGACGCCGTCGGGCGCCTGGTCGCCAAGCACGCCGCCACCGCCCAGGTGGCCTGCCCGTCGCTGCGGCACAAGCAGGTCACCCCGCACACGCTGCGACACTCCACCGCGATGGCACTGCTGCACGCCGGCGTCGACATCTCGGTGATCGCCCTGTGGCTGGGCCACGAATCGACCCAGACCACCCAGACCTACCTCCATGCCGACATGACCATCAAGGAGCGCGCACTGGCGCGCACCACACCCCCGTCAGCGGGTGCCCCCGGCCGCTACAAGGCCCCCGACACCCTCCTGGCCTTCCTCGACAACCTCTGACCCGGAACACACCCAGCGGATTATGCCGCGCTCCCGAACGCGATCCCCGCCCATCACGACCGTCCAGACGCGTGCGCGGCATAATCCCTCGCTCAACATAAGCCGACGACTCCCTCGCTCAACATAAGCCGACGACCTGTGCGTCTGCTGTCCGACCAGGCAGCGCGCCGAGGCCGCGATGGTGGCCTTGACCGGGCTGCTGGGGGAGCTTGGCCTGGCGTTAGCGCCGGCCAAGACGCAGATCGTGTCGCTGGCGTCGGGCGAGCGCGGGGTCGACTTCCTGGGGTTTCACCTGCGTATGGTGGCCTCCAGGCGACGGCCCAGCGTCCGCTACCCGGCGTGCTGGCCGAGTGACAAGGCGATGGCACGGGCCAGGTCCCGTATCCGGGAGCTGACCGGCCGGCGTCGCTGTCATGTTCCTACCGACAAGCTGGTCGCTGACCTCAACCAGTTCCTGCGGGGCTGGCGCCAGTATTACCGGTGGGGCAACTCGACGGTGCGCTTTGCCCGCCTCGACAGCTACGTCGAGGAGCGGATGGCGCTGTTGCTGTCCAAACGCCACGCCCGACGAGGCCGCGGCCATGGGCTGAAGCTGCTGATCGGCTCCGGCAACCGCCTCGGCCTGGAACGGCTGGTGGGGACCATCGGCTACGGACGTATCGCGCATGCCGTCCGGTGAAGGACGTCGGTAAGCCGTGTGACCGAGAAGGTCATGCACGGATTGACGGGGGGGAGCTGGAAACGGGGCATGTGGTGGCCAGGGTCACCGGATCTGGGCGCCCGAGGGAAACCCCGGGGATGAGCGCCGGGCCTACCGCCACTACCCACTACCGCGCCAGCTCCCTACCCTCCACGGCGCGTTCTACCGCTCCGAGCTGTATCCCCTCCTACGGCGCATCAACGCCTACCTGGTGCGCTGGCTCCGCGAGAAGTTCAAGCGGCTGCGACCCTTCAACAAGGCCAAGGCGTGCTGGCAACGCATCACCCGCCAGGACCCCAGCGCCTTCGCCCACTGGGCATGGGTCTTGTGGTTCTGACGATCAGGACGACACGAGCCGTGTGACGGGAGACTGTCACGCACGGAATCTGTGGGAGCCCGGGGGTTGAGACACCCCCGGGCCACCCCGGCGGCCTAAGGCCGACTCATAGGGGTCCGGGGCGATTGGCTCATTGGGAGGTCGGCTCCGGCGGATCCTCGGAGCCGACCTCGATTCGTTCTTAGGTCCGTCATCCCTTGCGATCTGCCTTTCGCTCTGCGGTGACGAGTTCTGCGCCGGCGAGATGCGCTGACAGGAGCTGTCCGGCTCTGTCCAGTGCAGCGGCCGCTTCGTCGAGGATCGGATAGAAGGTTTGGAAGACGTGCGGCACCCGGGGGGTGATGTCGAGGGTGACCTCGACGTCGGCGGTGGCGGCTTGTTGCGCGAGGCGGACGGCGTCGTCGAGGAGAACCTCGTGAGTTCCGGCCTGGATGATCAGGGGCGGCAGGCCGGACAGATCGGCGAATATGGGGCTGATGAGGCCGAGAGCGGCGTCTTGTCCCGCCGTATAGTCGGTGACTCGGGATTGGAGGTTTTCTCGGCTCATCAGCGGGTCGACCTCGCGCTTGGTTTCCATGGTCGTCCCGGCCAGGGTGAGGTCGGCATACGGTGACATGACGAAGGCTGCGGCTGGCAGGGGCAGCCCGTGATCGCGGGCGTTGACCAGGGTGGCGACGGCGAGCCCGCCGCCGGCGGACTCTCCCGCGAAGGCGATGCCCGAAGGGGCTGTGCCGTTGTGCAGGAGGGCTTCGTAGGCTGCAAGAGCGTCGTCGACCGCCGCCGGATACGGGTGCTCGGGGGCGAGCCGGTAGTCGACGGAGATGACCTTGGCGCGCGTCCGCCGGCCGACCTGCGAGGCCAGGTCAGCGGCGAGGAAGGCGTCCCCCAGTACGTACACGCCGCCGTGGAAGTAAAGAACAACGTGGCGAGGTTCGATTCCGTCGATTGTGATCTCGGCGGTTGGGACGCCGCCCAGTGCGGCTGCGGTCACGGTCACGTCGGCGGGCAGCGGCTGCGCCGATGTCAACTCGCGGAGCAGCCGCCGCTGCTCGTTGAGGTCGATGTCGACGGGGAAGGCTGACTGTCGCAGGACTGCTTCGAGGTTCTCTCGCTGCTCGGTGCTCACGGAGGATCTCCCTTCGGTTGGGTTGGTTTGGCAGCGCTCCCGGGCGGGCTCGCCCATGTCAATCCACTGCTGAAATTCCCTGCCGGGAGGCGGGCCACTACCAGGCTTGCCGCCAGGCAGGTGAGGAGGCGTCACCTGATCCTGGTGATTCGCGCGACCGGAGCACCGCAGACCCGATCTTCCATGGACAGGCGTGAATGTGCTGGTTGCGGGCCGCTTTGCCGTCGCCTTGGATTGCATTGCTACGCGTACCGGTGAGAGCGCGCCTGGGCAGACCGGCGGCACAGCGCGCACGCCGTGCTCACCGGGCTGCTGGACCGGTCGGCACTATACGGCGTGCTCGCAGAGATCGAGGGGCTCGGCCTGGACGTGCTCGAGGTCTGCCAGCTCACCCGGACCCCGGACTGCGAATCACCAGGATCAGGTGACACCGGCTCACCGTGATGGCCGCTAGTTTCGGGCGCACCGAACCCCGCTACGAGAAGGTGCCGCTCCCATGACCAGTGCCCCGTGTGTGACACGCTCGCCGACCACCTCTTCACTCCGCAGAATGCAGCGTTCCTGCTCATCGACTACCAGCCCGCTCAGCTCGCCGCGGTCCGCTCGATGGATCACGCCGGCGGCCTCACGGTCGTGGCGGTCGACCGGAACGAGCATGCCTTGCGTGAACTCCCCGACGGTGTCCGCCGCGAGGTGGCCGATACCACCGACCCATCCGTGGCGACGCCGCTCATCGACCGGATCGCCGGCGAGGTTGGGCCCCCTGACGTGCTGGTGAACACCATCGGTGCGTTCCGCCCGGGAGACGCGCTCACCGCGACTCCCGAGACGCTGCGGCTCATGATCGACGTCAACCTGGGAACCGCGCTGTGGCTGAGCCGGGCGGTAGCGCCGCACATGCAGCGGCAGGGCTCAGGTGCCATCGTGCACGTGTCCGCCCGCCCGGGGATCGAGCCAGCCGGCGGCATGGCCGCCTACAGCGCGAGCAAGGCCGCTCTCGTCCACCTGACACGCATCCTCGATATCGAGCTCCGCCCGCACGGGATCCGGGTGAACGCGGTCGCGCCCCAGCTGCTCGACACCCCCGCCAACCGGGCCACGTTCCCGGACGAGGCGATGGCGCACGCGGTCGCGCCGGAGGCGATCGCCAGCCTGATCGCATTCCTGGTCAGCGACGCTGCCGCGCCGGTCAGCGGAGCGATACTCCCCGCGTACGGCGCTTAACGAAGCTGATACGGCGCGACGCACGACGCGTTCGGACATTTCCGTTGACCAGCATCCGCCCGCACGCCGCCGCTGCCGCTTCCGCAGCTGAGGCGGTGCGCTGCAGAGCCGGTTCTGGGACATGCGCGAGTTACTGTTCCACCTGCGGAAGGCGCTCGAAACGGCGATCTGCTCGGGTACGCCGCCCAGCTCAGCCTCGACGTGGCGGTGTTCGACCGGGACCGGGCCAGCATCGCGGTGGCGGACCGGATCCGCCAGGATGTCGACAGCGGCCTGGCTTCGGGCCAGGTA
>WNGL01027160.1_pt1 | contig 11214 bp, 10 predicted proteins | sample 5400591 | NCBI WGS metagenome assembly WNGL01 (sample SAMN13153377, study PRJNA577476) | soil metagenome | isolation source: 80 cm soil or saprolite under Garry oak tree replicate 1 | place: USA:California | collected 2016-06-15
GAACCCCGTGCGCTATGGCATCAAAAACTCAATTTCATGGGCACCAAAGGAATACCGTCTCCCGACCGGCGGCATTTGGCGGTGGCGGGCTGGACAACCGATAGCAACGTCTGGATGATCGAGAACTTTTGAGAGTAGCACGGATTCGCCGCTGACACTGCGGCCCGAGGATAAGCATGAAATTCCCCTTCACCGTTGTGATCTTCAGCTTGGCGATGGTCGCTTCCCTCGTAGCACAAGACTCAACGCTACCGGCCACCTCCCAACGACGTGCCATCACCGAGAAGGATCTTTTCGATTTCATCTGGGTCGCCAACCCGCAACTCTCGCCCAACGGCTCGCGCGTCGCCTTCACCCGTGTCCGGGTGGACGAGAAGCGCACCGGCTATGAAACCTCAATCTGGACAGTCGTCACGTCCGGCAGCGAGCCTCCCGTACGGATGACGAATGCCAAGCACGACGCAAGGCCGCTGTGGTCGCCAGATGGTAAGCGCATCGCTTTTGTCCGCGGTGGTGACAAGGACGAAACCGGCAAACCCAAGCCGGCTCAAATAGCAATGCTCTCGCTCGCAGGCGGAGAAGCCTGGATCCTCACCGATATGCCGAAAGGTGCTGCGGATCCGGTCTGGTCGCCTGACAGCAAGCGCATAGCATTTCTGAGCACTACGACTCTGGAAGACATCGAGAAGGCGCAGCGCAAGAAGACTTCCACGAAGAGCGGCGAGACCAAGGAACCGGAAGCCGCCAAGAACCCCGCGCAGCCTAAACAGATTGAACTGGAGAGCGAGCACGAACCCGACGTCCACGTCATCAGCCGAGCGGTCTATCGCAGCAACGATGAGGGCTATCTCGACCCCAAGCGCCACGAGCACATATGGGTACTGAACGTGCCCACCACTTCCGACGAACTCACTAAGCCTGTGCAGCTTACCAGCGGCGATTTTGACGAGGGCGAACTCGTCTGGAGCCACGACAATTCGCGCATCTACTTCCTTACTCAGCGCGTCGACGAGCCCTATTACGAACTCCCAACCACAGATATTTACTCTGTCCCCGCGGCGGGTGGAGGTCCAGATAAGCTGGCCACCGTTCCTATGGACATCAGAGATCTCGTCCTCAGCCCGGACGGCCGCAAGTTTGGCTTCCACGGCTCGATCGTGCAGCCGGTTCGCTCCTATTCGCAGCCCGATCTCTGGGTCATGGATGTAGCCCCCAACGCGCATCCGAAGAATTTAACCCTCGATTATGACTTCGATATGGGCATGTCGGTTTTCGGCGACAATGCCGCTCCGCGCGGCGGCAAAGGGCGCTCGCTCTACTGGTCCCCCGACGGCCGCTGGCTGTTCGACTCGGTCGAGAAACAAGGAAGCACGTACCTCATCCGAGTCGATACCCAGTCCGGCGGCGTAACCGAAATGACGCACGGCGATCAGGCAGTGCTCGACTTCTCGGTGACTCCAGACGCCCAAACCGTCGTCGCCTTGGTCTCCACACCGATCATGCTTGGTGATCTCTTCACGGTTGCAGCCGACGGCGCTCAAACCCGCATCACCGACTTCAACCGCAAGCTCTGGTCGCAGCTCAACCTGACTGCGCCGGAGGAGATTGATTACACCAGCTTCGATGGCAAGCGGATTCAAGGGTGGATCGAGAAACCGCCCGATTTCGACCCGCAGAGGAAATATCCACTCATTCTGAATATCCACGGGGGGCCGCATGCTGCCTACGGCTGGGTCTTTGATCATGAATTTCAATGGATGGCGGCCAAAGGATATGTCGTCCTCTACGTCAATCCGCGCGGTTCGACTAGCTACGGCCAAGATTTTGGCAACATCATTCAGTATCACTATCCGGGCGACGACTACCGCGATCTGATGATCGGCGTGGACGAACTCCTGAAGCGTGGTTACATCGACCCAAAAAGACTGGCTGTGACCGGCGGCAGCGGCGGCGGCGTCCTCACTGACTGGACGATCACGCACACCGACCGTTTCGCGGCGGCGGTATCCCAGCGCGACATTTCCAACTGGTCCTCGTGGTGGTACACCGCCGACTTTACGCTCTTCCAGCCGAACTGGTTCAAAGCACCGCCTTTCGACGACCCGCAGGACTATGACAACCGTTCCGCCATCACCTTTGTGAAGAACATCCACACTCCGGTCATGTTTGTGCTGGGCGAGTCCGACTACCGAACTCCTCAGGATTCAGGCGGCGAGCAACTGTTCCGCGCACTTAAATTTCTGAAACGCCCAACCGTCATGGTTGTCTTTCCACGGGAGACTCACGAGCTTTCGCGCTCCGGAGAGCCCTGGCATCGCATCGAACGTCTCGACCACATCGTGGGCTGGTTTGATAAGTGGATTATGGGTGTTCCACATCCGGAATACGATGTCCATCCCGAAAGGCCGATGCGAAACCTTGCCCCGTGAAATCCACACTTAAGGACATCGGCGGACGATAAATTTCTCCTACGGGTTTCTCACACGCTACAACGAGAGGAAATGTGACAGGTATCTGAATGACGGACAGACGGCCAAAGGGATTGGGAATCGCGGGCAGGGGTTCCCGGCCTCAGAACTTGCTGGGAGAGGAAGGTTGTTCTTGGCGGCGTCCTAGGGTGGGAAGCCGATGCGTCGCAGCAATTGTTGATAACGCTTGTCTGAGCGAAGGGAATTGAATCTCTGGTCGACATTTATGTGATGGAGCGGGACATTTTGTTCCTCCGCTTTCTCCAACCAGGTAATGGCCTGATCATTTTCGCCGAGTCCCGTATAAATTAGCGCACGGTCATAAGGCGAGACATAGCGATGTTTGGATTGTTGGTCCAGTTCGCGGAGAATCTTGCGCGCTTCAGTTTTCTTCCCTGACTTAGCATAGGCATGGCCGAGGCTGGCTAGTAAACCAGCCTTGCCATATGCAGCGATCGCGTCCGCATACATCCCCTTGGCTTCGTACACCTCTCCCAGGCCCTCCAGCGCCATGGAGAAGCCGGGATTAAGATCCAAGGTTTTGCGCAGCTCTTCGATCGCCTGGTCGTACTGGCCAAGATAGAAGTATGCAGTCCCGACACCGGTGCCGGCGGTAAGGTTGAGCGGGTCCAATTCCTGAGCAAGTTTTCTTTCGGCGAGATTGGCGGATTGCTGACCCAGCGCTTCGAGAAAAAAGCCGTGCCAGAGGTGGGCAGGCACGTAGCTGGGGTTGAGTTCGATGGCCCGTTTGAACTCTTTTTCCGCGCCCGCCCAATCGTATTGGTTAAAGCGAACGGCGGCGAGGGCGTTATGCGCCCCTGGAAGTGTGTCATCGAGAGCCAGGGCCTTAGTCGCCATCTCTTTGGCTTTTGCGAAGGGCTCCTTAGGCGCGCGATATCCCCGCACTGCCAGCGGTATGTAGGCCTCAGCCTCGGCCGCGTATGCGAGGGCGAAGTTGGGATCAGTCTGAAGCGCGCGATCAAAATGGGAGATGGAACGGTCCAGAGCCTCTTCACTGCGCTGTTCCCAGAAAAACCGCCCTCGCAGATATTCTCGATAAGCTTCGGGATCTACTTGCGGGACGTGTGTGGATCCGGCTTGGTCTTGCGGTGTGAACTTCGCTTGCACGGCGTAGGCGATTGTCTCTGCGACTTCCCTCTGCATTGCGAGAGCGTCACGAAGATCCCGCTCATAAGTCTGTGCCCAGAGATGGCGGTCTGTGGGAGCATAGATCAGCTGGGCTGTGATGGTAACGCGATCATTTGCACGCTGTACGCCACCTTCCACCACAGCGTCCACATTCAGGTCGCGCGCGATCTCCGGGATGGATTTTTTGGTTTGCTTATACTGCATTGCTGAGGTGCGGGAGATTACTCGAACCACGTTGGCCTTCCCCAGTTCCGTCGTCAAAGCCTCCGTCATCCCGTCCGCGAAGTAGTCCTGCTCCCCGTCACCGGTGAGGTTAACGAACGGCAACACGACCACAGACTGGATGGGAGGAATGCTGGATCGGGCAAACAGGCGGTCCCGCACGCCACGGAAGTTGAGCGGCACGATAGTCAAGGCGAGCAGCGCAATGATCAAACCAGCGGTCCAGGAGTGTAGAAGGCGAATTCTTCTCTTTGGCTCTGCCGCTTGCGACTTCTGCCGCGCCTCCTGCACGGGCAGTGAGGCGATCTCTGGCGGCCATTCCACCGGCGCGATGAACCGATAGCCGTATCGCGGGACGGTTTCGATGAAGCGGGGACTCTCCGCGGAGTCTCCTAGCGCATCGCGTAGTCGATTTACGGCAGTGTTAACGCTGTGCTCGAAGTCGACAAAAGTGTCGGAGGGCCACAGGTTCCGCTGAAGCTCGTCACGTGTGACGACCTCCCCACGCTTGGAAATCAAGGAAACCAGAATGTCAAAAGGTTGTGCTTGAAGCTTGATTCTGATACCGGACTTGTGCAGCGAGCGCGCCCCCACGTCCAGATCGAAGATTCCGAACCGGGCGATCTGCCGGGGTGTCTTTTCTGCTTCCACTGAAACCACTCCACGGGAGTCTAACACCGCCGTTGAGTTACTTAGCCCTCAGCAATCCTACACTTCGCGTTACCTGGCTCCCGAAACCCTTGGACCACATAGAGTTCCGGTGTTACCGAGGCTCAACCCTTGGGTGCGCTCCGGTGCATTGTTCCCGCCGATGAATTTGACGAGAGTGGGTGCCCGCGCGAGATGCACCAGTGGGCGCTTATGCCACTTAGCCATCCGCCAAAACCAGGAGGAATCCGATGACGAAGAAGTGGCTATTCTCAGTGTTTGCCTTGGCTGTCGTAGCGGCTGTGGCGCTGCAGATTACACCCACGCCAGCCATGGCTCAAGACAGCAATAATGCAAAGACTCTTACTGTGGACGTCGCAATAGATGGCTCCACGCTGGCTTTGAACAACAACGATCCGGCAAACCCGGCTAACCCCGTCAAAGGAACAACATTTACGGTGACCGGCAAGATCTTCCCGGGAGGCACCATTCCCGCGGGCATCACGTCGTTTGATCCCAACCAACCCGGCAGTATCGGGACCTGGGTGTGCAGCGGAGTCTTTGTTGCAGATGCCGCCGACATATTCGGAGGAGGAGAAATAGTCGCTTTCCACACCAACCAAATTTTCATGTTTACAGACGATCACAATGCGCTGTTCACGGAAGGCCTAGAAGGCTCTGTGGGAACAACAACTCACCGGATCGTGGTTGGCGGCACAGGCAAGTTTCAGGGCTTGGTTGGACAGGAGCGCCAGCAAACCATTGGGCTGAACTTAAATGGAAAGGGCCTGTTCGACATTCGTTTCACGTTCAAACTGAAGTGAAACGACTCGGATTGCCTACCCTGGGGATCGCCCGAAGATTCTGCGAGCTTGGTCGTCCCCTTTCTTTTCGGTCCGACCAACGGCAAACGCCCTAATCAATATTCCTTGAACGACTCGGTGGGACGCGGAACTTCGCTGAACCGGCGTCGGCGAGGGTGACATGAGGCGAAGGTGGAAGATAGAAATGACAAGCCCAAGAACCCGTCGACTCGGCTTTCGTAACGCCTGTGTTCTTGCATTCGCGATCCTCATCGCCGGGGCGATTCCTGGGTTTGCACAATCGCCGAATGTGGTGGTCCAATGGAACACCGCAGCCTTGCAGGGCGTGCGCGATTCCAAAATTGGACCGCCGATGGTCGCACGCGCACTCTTTATTATCCACAATTGCATCTACGACGCCTGGGCTGCCTACGACCAGACCGCTGTCGGAACCGTGTTCGCCGGCTCTCTTCGTCGTCCAAAATCCGAACGAACTCTTGCAAATAAGAACCAGGCCATCAGCTTCGCTGCTTATCGCGCCGCAATCGACTTATTTCCCCACGACAAAGGCCCTGTGTTCGATGCTTTGATGGCCAGCCTTGGGTACGACATCAACGACAACTCCACCAACCCGGCGACACCGGCCGGAATGGGTAATATGACCTGCGAAGCAATCCTCGCCATCCGCCATAACGACGGCTCCAACCAACTCGGGAACATGACCGCGAGCGGTGTGGCGTATGCCGACTATACCGGCTACGTTCCCACCAATCCTGCAGCTACGGTTCCCCTCGGGCCGGGTTACGACTATTCAAGCCTGAGCCCCAATCATTGGCAACCGCTGACTTATTTCAATGGGACGACGACTGTAACCCCGTCGTTTGTCGGGGCGCAATGGTATAAGTCGTTTCGGGCCGGCACTCTATCCGTCGCAAACCTATTTTGAACAGGCTCAAGCTCTGGTTGCAATTAGTGCTGGTCTAACCGACACGCAAAAAATGATTGCCGAGTACTGGGCGAATGGTCCGCACACAGAACTGCCGCCTGGCCATTGGGACTTGTTTGCGCAATTTGTTTCGGCCAGAGACCAGCACACGGTGGACGATGACGCCAAGATGTTCTTCGCATTGACGGCAGCCATTCACGATGCCGGCATTGCCGCGTGGGACGCCAAATGCAAATTTGATTCGGTCCGGCCCGTCACCGCGATTCCTTTCCTGTTCCATGGACAGACAATCAGGTCCTGGGGGGTGCCATTCCTGGGGACCGTGACCATGGATGGCGGAGACTGGGTTCCATATCAGCCGTCGACTTTTCCGACGCCGCCTTTTCCGGAATACATCTCGGGGCACAGCACCTTCAGCGCAGCGGGGGCCGAAATTTTACGGCGCTGGACCCGCAGCGACAACTTTGGCGCTTCCGTCACCTTCGACGCTGGCAGTTCGACGATTGAGCCGGGGGCGACTCCGGCAAGTGCCATAACGCTCTTTTGGCCCACTTTCACCGACGCTGCCAACCAAGCGGGAATTTCGCGTCGCTACGGCGGGATCCATTTCGAAATAGGTGACCTCGTTGGCCGAGCCACAGGCAGACGGGTCGCTGAGAAGGCGTGGGTGAAGGCCTTACGGTATTTCAGGGGTAACGCAGACGATTCGCCTGCCGCAGGCTCCTGGTAGCACTACATGGCTTCAATAAGCCCTCTACTTAGTTACATTAGGCGAGTTGCCAGGAGTGACCCACCGCTTTTGTCAGTAATAATGCGACGAAAAGGATCTTGTCGAGCTCGGCCCAATGCTTGCCCAGGTCGCCGTTGGTGTAAAAACTGTCCGGGCAAGTGTAATACGGAGTTCCGCCAATGACGACACGGGCATGAGCGGTGAGGGGGAGATGTCCAGCCCAGGCGGTGGCCGTACGTCCCTTAATTATTGCCCAAATTAAAAGGACGAATTGGCGTACATGAAAGAAGCATGCTGCTTAAACGTGAGCGAAAGGGGCAATGCTCACAGCCGGAAGCGAATCCCCTTTTCTTGAGTCGCCATGAGTGCCTCCTCTAAGTTGCCTGCCATTTAGAGGCTGGCGGCAATGAGCTTTCATCGCGACCAGATAACCGCGATCTCCGATTGCCGAGCTAACTCTGTTCTTTGAAGAACCTCGCCAGCCTACTTCGCCTCTACAGCCCTAATGCACCAGCACGTGTCCAAGGACGAAACCCAGGATCAGCCCCGCTGAGAAAGCCAAGACCAACCAGGTACGCCAATTCCTGTCCTTCCACCAGCGCCGTAAACCGGTGCCCAGGCCGGACGCAAAGAGGAAGTGCTGAGGTTCCTTGAAGACGCGTACCGCGAGCGCTCGCCCCGACTCGTTTTTCTTCAGAACTCCCCGGTCTTCGACTTCCTGCACTCGGACGAGCGCTATCGTGCCATCGTAAGAAGATAGGACCACCTCCTGCCTATTGATCGGTTTCACTAACATAATCCTCACGAGCGCTTCGACAGCGTCGGACTACGATTTCGTCTCATTGTCTTCATACGAAAGTGGACATGGTGCCGATTGCACCTTCGATCATTGATTTCCACTAATCTCCGGGATAAATTGCTCGCAACGTTCACTAACCTTTACCGTCCGTCGTAATTCGCTGGCTTGCGTCGCTTCGTCGAAACCACGCAAGCTGTGGATCTCAAATCAGGGGTGACCAATGTACCGTACGTGTCTCTATACTCTCCTCGCACTCGCTGTTGTGCTCCCCGCACGTTCGCAAACCGGAAACGGGGCCCCCAGTGGTGCTCACTATAACCTCAATATCATCGGAGTGGAGAAGGGGAAGACTGCCACTCTGACGAGTAGCGACCGGCATACAATTTTTGTAGCCCTGGGCACTAAGAACAGTGCGAATGGGATATCGACCAGCATTTACCTCACCCAGGGGCCTTTCCAGGTATGCGATGGAAACGGTTTCGACCAGGCTTATGACTGCAATCTGACGCCGATCAGCGTGAACGGCACGAACAAACTTGGGGCTGTGTTCCAACTTCCTTGTGACACCGCGACGGTAGGGGGCACTACGACCGGTACTTGCCCTTCGGGAACGTCGGAAGCGTACTCGGTTTGGGCGGAAGCGTTAGGAGGACCCGGTGGTAGTGCGACGATTACCACTTGCGGTTACGACAACACCGGTACGTATGTTTGCTCGACTGAGAACGATGTTCTCGTGCGTGGGAGCAGCAAGCCAAGCTTTAAAGATGTGACTACAGACCTGACTACACTGAGTTGCAGCGCCGGCACCGCGGGGTGCCCCTGTGCGACCGGAACCTGCACCTTCGAAATTTTCGACACTAATTTCCAGCAGTTCCTTTGGGATTACAGCAACAAGGGGCTGAGGCTGGCTCAGGTCCGTTTCTACCCTGAGCAGTAGTATTCGTGTTTTTGTTCTGCGGGGCCGGACGCACCCGGTCCCCTATTTTTTCCGAATAGACTTTCTCACGATGACGAAACGTTGCTGGAAGAAGTATTTTTGTCTTGCGCTCTTGGCTGCCGCGGTGTCTTTCTGGATGCCGAGGTTCGCAGCGGCAAATGATGGGGCCACGGCTGACACGAGTTATGACTTCGGCGCGGTCAAGCAGGGGGAGAGAGTCGTCCATAGTTTCTATATCAAGAACACGCTTGCTGTGCCGCTCAAGATTGCGCGAATAGATTTGTCGACGCCCGGTATGACAACGCGAGTGAAACCGGTCATAGATCCTGGAGCTGCGGGCGAAATTGAGATTGCTTGGAACACCTCAAGAGTCGTGCGGGACGTAACCGCGAGAGCAATAGTCCACTTCATGGGAGACCAGCACCCGGATTTGACGCTTGTGCTCAGCGGAAGAGTTACATCGGAAATTGAAGCCATCCCATTGGCGGGCTTTTATATCAGTTTGTTCAAGGATGAGTCAGCGGAAAACAGCATTACTCTTCTAAATCACCGCGACCATCCGCTGGTGATCGGTAAGGTTTATGCGCAAAGCTCCCATTTTAGTTCCTCTCTCGAGACACCTACTCCTGGCCAGGTTTATAAGCTGTCCGTAAAAGTACCGGCAGGACTCCAACCTGGAAGGTATGCAGAAACAATTGACCTGGAGACCAACGATCAGAACAATCCAACAATTCACATCCCGGTCAATATTCTGGTAAAGGACGTCATCTATGCCAGTCAAAATGTCGTGGACTTCGGCGATATAGATGTTGCGCAGCTGCGGTCGCGATCGGACCTGCTGCAGGCCTTCTCACACATGGTCATGCTGCGGAGGCGTTCGGGGCAATTCGAAATCAAGTCGATAGCCTCCGATGTTCCCGGCCTGAGCGTTACCCGCAATCCCGAGGCCGCTAGTCAGAGCTTTGAACTCCAGCTTGGATTGAAGGCAGATGGCCTGCGCCCAGGGGCGTTCACCGGCAATCTTCGGATCCTCACCACGGATCCAGTTGTGCCCGAGCTAACCCTGGCAATTCGGGGCAACGTCAAGTAGCGTGGGGTGTGGCTGTTCTCTGTCGCCGACTAGGGCCCGTCCGAAGTCTATTTGGAAGTGCGTAAGCGTACGACATGACAGTGGAGGAAACGAAACAAGCCACACACCTGGTGTGGCGACAGAAGCCGGAGCAGCAGCAATGGCTCGAAGCGCGGGAAGGAGCGTATCTCTTACGGCCAATCTGACGGCCGATTCTGTGGCCGAGCTTTGGAAAAAATACATCCAGCTGACGGAAGTGGAAGCCGCATTCCGGACGCTCCAGAGTGAGCTGGCGATCCGGCCGCTGTTCCATCAGCTGGAAAAGCGCGTGAAAGCCCACGTGCTGGTCGCCTTTCTTGGTTATGCCCTACTCGTTACGCTCAAGCATCTTCTCAAGCGGACTGACTCGGAGTATTCGCCGGCCAAAGCTTTGAAACGATTATCCGAGTTGCACAGCGTGGATATCGTACTGCCCACGGTCGAAGGTAGAGAGATTTGGTTGCGACGCATCAGCAAACTGGACGAGGACCAGCAGAAGATTTTTCACCAGCTCCAACTGCAGCTGCCAGAACGACTGGACCCGATCCAAATTCAAAAATGTAGTGCAGACTCAGCTGTAGCCTGAACTGATTTCAAAGCACTTAACTCCCTGTTTGACCCCTTACTGACGAACTTGGGTTAGTCCTGTCGGCCCCGCAACCATTTTGCCTCAGCAACTACGAGCACCATCGGGTCCTGAATGTTCACGGTCGGGACGCCATCATTTATATGCTCTCGTCCCAGGAACATCCAAGTTCCGACGCATCCCCCGGGCTTCGCACGTATTATCTGCCCCGAGGGAAAAATGCCTGGCTCCCGTGCGCCGACATGCGTTCGCCCTTTCGTCGCTACCTCTCACCTTCTCGTACCACAGGGCAACCTCGAGACGGTGCCACATACCCAGCTTGTCGTAGATGACTCGAAGACGGTTCTTGAGGACGTGCTCAGTGGTTCCAACTTCGCGAGCGATGTCCCGGTTATTAAGGCCCTGGGCGATGAGGGCGATGATGCGGTATTCCCGTTCAGTTGGGCATCGCTCCCCGTAAAGATCATGTCCGAACATAGGCGGCTCCTGTACAGAAAGGTGGCGAGTTTGACTCGCTTGATGCCACTAGTAATGCCAAAGCGCAAAAACAGGCGATTGAAATAGGCCTTGACTGTCCTTCGAGTGATCCTCAGTTGCCCGGCAATCTCAGCGTTGTCGCATCCTTCCAATAAGAGATCGACGATCTGCTGCTCGCGACGAGTGAGTCGTGTGGTCCTCCCTGCAGTGCTGCCTCTCCTTCCCTCCGACTGTGAGGACCCTCTTTCTAAGCGACAGGCCACGGGTCGTGTCTTAGTCTTTGGGCTGCGTACATCCGGGGCTATCCGTGAAGTCGAAATAATCAAGGGGTTCCTCCTCCC
>WNGL01011511.1_pt1 | contig 11213 bp, 8 predicted proteins | sample 5400591 | NCBI WGS metagenome assembly WNGL01 (sample SAMN13153377, study PRJNA577476) | soil metagenome | isolation source: 80 cm soil or saprolite under Garry oak tree replicate 1 | place: USA:California | collected 2016-06-15
AGCATCTCGTCACGGAGCTCTTCATGTACATGGCCGGGATCAAGCTCAACCACGTGCCGTACAAGGGCAGCGGGCCGGCGCAGCAGGACCTGATGTCGGGGATCGTCAAGGTGAGCTTCGTCGGAACGCCGATCGCGATTCCGCACATGAAGGCGGGAAGGCTGAAGGCGCTCGGGGTGAGCACGGCGAAGCGCTCCCCCGAAATGCCCGACGTGCCGACCATCGCGGAAGCGGGCGTGCCCGGCTACGAGGCCATCGTCTGGATCGGCATGCTCGCCCCGGCCGGCACGCCGCACGAAATCATCGCCAAGCTGAACGGCGAGATCGGGAAGCTCGTGCGCACCGACGAGGTGAAGAAGCTCCTCGCCCCGACCGGCATGGAGCCCGACCCGGACACACCCGAGCAGTTCGGCGCCCACGTCAAGGCCGACTACGACAAATGGGGCAAAGTCGTGCGCGATTCCGGGGCGACGGTGAATTAGCCCTGTTGAATGCAGCGCGCCTGTTAGGGAACGTTTAGCGCGCAGGAAATAATAGTGGTACGCTAAGCGCCATGGGTGATACCGACGTTGCCGAAATCCTCACGCTCCCGGGTGAAGAGCGTCTGCGTCTCGTCGAGATTATCTGGGCAAGCCTTGTTACAGACCCGTCATCGGTCCCTCTGAGCGACGCCCATCGTGCAGTGATCGACGAGCGCTTAGCCGAACACGAGCGTAATCCGGACGACGTAGTTTCTCGGGACGAAGTGCTCGCCGAAGCCCGGCGAGGCTGATGGCCCTGCCGGTTGTCTACCGTCGGAAGGTTGGACGGGATCTGGCTGGTGGTTACGCGTGGTGCGAAGGGCAACGCCCCGGCCTTGGTGAGGAATTTCTTGCGGTCAACGCTTCGCTGGACACCATAGAGCATTTCCCCGAGATATTCGCACGTGTCCACGGGGAAGTTCGTCGCGCGATTGTCCCGGTTTCAGTACGCTGTCTTCTACCGCGTTGAATCCAAGCGCGTCGTGGTACTTTCAGTCTTACATACGGCTCGCGACCCGAAACTCTGGCCCCGGCCTCGGAAGATTGCGGGCTTCAGCTACGCGATGGTGCTCGCGGCGGTGGTGATCGTGGGGATCGTGGTCGAAGCGGCGCGCGTCACGACTTGGCGCATCGTCCGGGCGGACCGCGAGGCGGAGCTCCTGTTTCGCGGCCAGGCCTACCGCAACGCCATCGCGAGCTTTTACCAGTCGAACGGCGCCTTCCCGCGCTCTCTCGAGGACTTGCCCAAGGACCCGCGTTCGGCGAGCAAAAGGCACATCCGTGCGCTCTATCCCGACCCGATGAGTCAGGGTGAAAAGCGGGAGTGGAGGCTCATCCAAGCGGGCGGAGGTATTTCAGGCGTCGCCAGCGCGAGCACGGAAGAACCGCTCAAGCAGGCGAATTTTCCGAGGGAGTTCGAAAAGTTCACGGGCGCGAAGTCGTATTCCGAGTGGGTCTTCGAGTACGTCCCTCCGGCGCGTCCCCCGGCACAACCCCCGGGAACGAAACCGCCGGGCGCGAGCCCGCCGGTGCTCAGGACTTTTTGAGTCGCGCTTGCTCGTTGTGTCACAGGAAACCGAAAGTTGCTCATGAGGTTGGCGCTGTAAGGGCCTGTGCTGGATTGTCTTTTACCGGGTCAGGGGAGGATTATCAAGGTCGTCGCCCATCCGAGCCTTGACAAAATAAATCGGGCAAGCATAGAGTGTGCTCACATAAGACGCCGGTCACACCTTGCGCATCGGAGGGGCGCAAGGACAGAAAAGAAACCTCCGGTAACAAGAACGAAAGGGGAGGGGCATGGACCAGCGCCGTGTTCGCAAGTCTTGTGTTCGCTTTGTTGTTCTCAGCGTATCCTTCAGCGCAGTCGTAAGTCTTGCGGCCCAGGCGGCCACCGCGCCAGTGGGGGCCACGCCGGGAAGTTTCAGCGTCGACCCCAACGGCGGGGCGAACTACACGATTCCGATCCAGATCCCGCCGGGCAGCGCGGGCATGGCGCCGAGCGTCGCGCTTACCTACTCCAAGCAGGTCGACAACCCGCTCGTGGGTGTGGGCTTTTCGATCTCGGGTCTATCGATCATCAGCCGCTGCGGCAGCACCAAGGTGCTCGACGGCATCAAGGGTGGGGTCTATTACGACAGCCGCGACCGCTTCTGCCTCGATGGGCAACGGCTGATCGCCGTCAACGGCGCCGATGGCGCGCTTGGCACCGAGTACCGCACCGAGCGCGAGTCCTTCGCGAGGATCTTTTCCTACGACACCTCTGTCTGCGGGCTGGATAACAACGCTGCTCCTTCCTCAGGGCCGGCGTGCTTCAAGGCCTTTAGCAAGGACGGCACAGTCTCGGAGTACGGAGTGAGCCCCGATTCGCGCATCCAGGCCGCTCCGCAGAACGGCATGGTTCAAACCACTGTTCGCCTGTGGGCTTTGAACAGGGTGCAGGACACGCGAGGGAACTACTACACCGTCAGTTACGCCGAAGACAACACCAACGGCGAGTACCGTCCCTTGAGGATCGATTACACGGGCAACGCGAACGCAGGGCTGGCGCCCTACAACTCGGTACGCTTTGTCTATGGCTCACGCACCGACATCGTGCCTCACTATGAAGCGGGCTCGGTGATCAAGGTCACGCAGCGGCTGACGAACGTGCAGACCTATGCCGATGCCACGCTCGTTCGCTCCTATAACCTCGGCTACGACAACAATGGCGTGGTAGGCAGATCGCGGCTAAGAAGCGTTACCGAGTGTGCCGGCGATCAAGTCTCGTGTCTTCCACCCATGACTTTTGACTGGCAAGACGGTACAAGCTCTGGGCAGCTGATCGCTGGCAATAACCCCGCGACTGGATCAGCACTGATCAACAACTGGAACTGGTCCTGGTATTCGAAACAAATTGCAGACGTCAACGGTGACGGCCGGAGCGACGTGGTGCTGGTGGCTGCGACTACGGGGGGCCTTTGGGTCTACACGCTGCTCGCAAACGGGGATGGGAGCTATCAGCTGGTTGCCGGCAATAATCCCGCCACCGGATCAGCACAGATCAACAACTGGAACTGGAGCGGGGGCTACTCGGTACAGGTTGCAGACGTCAACGGTGACGGCCGGAGCGACGTGGTGCTGGTGGCTGCGACTACGGGGGGCCTTTGGGTCTACACGCTGCTCGCAAACGGGGATGGGAGCTATCAGCTGGTTGCCGGCAATAATCCTGCCACCGGATCAGCACTGATCAACAACTGGAACTGGTCCTGGTATTCGACACAAATTGCGGACGTCAACGGCGACGGCCGGAGCGATGTGGTGCTGGTGGCGGCGACTAAAGGGGGCCTTTGGGTCTACACGTTGCTCGCAAACGGGGACGGGAGCTATCAACTGGTTGCCGGCAATAACCCCGCCACCGGATCAGCACTGTTCAACAACTGGGACTGGTCCTGGTATTCGACACAAATTGCGGACGTCAACGGCGACGGCCGGAGCGACGTGGTGCTGGTGGCGGCGACTAAAGGGGGTCTTTGGGTCTACACGCTGCTCGGGAAAGGGGATGGGACCTATCAGCTGGTTGCCGGCAATGATCCTGCCACCGGATCAGCACTGTTCAACAACTGGGACTGGTCCTGGTATTCGAAACAAATTGCGGACGTCAACGGCGATGGCCGGAGCGATGTGGTGCTGGTGGCGGCGACTTCAGGGGGCCTTTGGGTCTACACCATCACCCTTGCCAGCGGATTATTCCCGGACTTGCTATCGCGCATTACAAATGGCCTCAGCGCTGCTACTAACGTCGCCTACAAACCTTTCACCGATAACTCCGTCTACACCAAAGACCCTAGCGTACTGTCTTGTGCGCAGCCCAATCCTCCGTTGACCAACCTTGCCGCGGCAAATGTGAACTGCTACCCGTACCAGAATGTGCAGAACGCCACCTATGTGGTTTCGCGCGTGACGCAAAGTGACGAGATCGGTGGATTGCGCGGCACCTCGTACAAGTACGCAGGAGCGAAGTCGCATCTGACAGGCCCGGGTTGGCTGGGTTTCCGCAGGATGGAGACGACCGATGAGCCTGGCGGCATCCCTAGCGGCATCGTGAGTGTCGCCGAGTACGACCAAAGGTACGAGGTAGGTCTGAACGGCATGCCTGCGCTGCTGCAAACGAAGCTGGGGGCGCGCACGCTCAAGCAGGTGCAGAACTTCTGGCAAGGCGTCGCTACGACGGATCCTGCGTACCCCGCGGCGAGCCAAGTGCGCTTTGCGAAGCTCAACGGTACGTTGGAGCAGAATTTCGAGCCCAACCTCCTTGCAGGGAGTGATCTCATTAGTTGCGTGAGCGCGGACAACACTTTTGGCGCCTACGGCGACATCACTCAGACGATCGCGAGAACGGACGCGAGCTGCAGCTTCGCCTCGGCCTGGGTGAAGACGACGACGAGCAGCTATTGCCCAGGACCGAACGAGCTTGCGATCTCCGACTGTCCCGCTCCATCGAGCCGGATTTTGGGCAGGCTCAGCCGAGCGCAGGTGACGGCAAGCGCTCTCGGAGTGCTCTCGCAGACGCGTACGAGCAGCTTTGGCTACGATGCTCGGGGGCTGCTGACCACCGAGACGATCGAGCCCGATGAGCCGGCAAGCTCCACGCTGCGGCTGGCCACGACTCACCAGTACAACGAGCCCTACGGCAACCGTAGCCAGAGCACGGTCACGGGAGCGAATCCGGACGCAACGACCTTCAGCCGCACGACGAGCTTCGGCTACGATTCTCGGGGCCGCTATGTGGAGAGCACGACCAACGCCCTGGGGCACTTGAGCACGGCCACCCACGACGCGAGATGGGGCACGGTGCTCAGCCAGGCCGATCCGAACAACGTCACGGTTTCCTTCGGCTACGACGGCTTTGGCAGAAAGACCAGCGAGACGCGGCCCGATGGCACGACGACGAGCATCGCGTACGCGGCCTGCGATACGTTGTCGAATCCCTGCCCGAGCTTCGGCAACGGTGCCGTGGCAAGCTACACCGTCACCACCCAATCGAGTGGCGCCGCTCCCGCGACCGCCTACGTCGATCTTCTCGGACGCACGCTTCGCACGCAGACGGTGGGCTTGAACGGCGCGGCCGTGTACCGCGACACCGAGTACGACAACCAGGGTCGGGTCGCGAGAAGCACGCTGCCGTACTTTGCCGGGGCGTTCGTGTACTGGAACACCAACGGCTACGATGCGCTCAGCCGCCTGACTCAGGTGACCGAAGCCGACGCCGGGATTACCGCGACGAGCTACCAGGGGCTGACCACCGTGGTCACGGGGAGCGGTCCGGGCATCACGGCGCGCTCGCGAACGAGCGTGAAGAACGCCGCTAATCAATTGGTATCGGTGAGCGACTCGCTCTATCCGACGCAGAGCACGGCTTATCAGTACGACGCCTTCGGCAGCGTGACGCGGGTCACCGACCCGGCGGGCAATGTCACGTTGATGAGCTACGACCGGCGCGGGCGCAAAGAGACGATGGCCGATCCGGACATGGGCTCCTGGAACTACGGCTACGACAGCCTGGGCGAGCTGATGCGCCAGACCGACGCCAAGGGGCAACCACCACAGACGGTGCTCTACGATCCGCTCGGGCGCATCCAAAGCCGCACCACGCCTGAGGGCACGAGTACTTGGACCTACGACAGCGCCCCCTTGGGGACAACAGGTCTTCTCGCCAAAGGCCGGCTCGCCTCGGTCAGCGTCCCCGGGAGCGTGCAGCAGTCCTACGGCTACGACAACCTCGGGCGACCAAGCAGCAGCACGCTCACGGTGGATGGCACAGCGTACCCGACGAGCACGACCTACAACCTCACGAACGGCCAAATCGAGACCGTCACCTACCCGCAGACCGGGTTTGCGGTGAAGCGCGTCTACAACGCAAACGGCTATCTCTTCGAGCTGCGCAACGCCGCGACCAACCAACTGTACTGGACGGCGAGCCAGGATGACGCTGCGGGCCGGCTCACGCAGGAGCGCTTGAACAACAATCTGCTCACGACCGATCGCGTCTACGATCCAGCCAAGGGCACGCTCACGCGCATCAACACCTACGGCGCTCCGGGCACGGCGCAGGACCTGCGCTACGATTTCGACGTGCTCGGAAACCTGCTCTCGCGATTCGACTTTCTGCAAGGAACCACCGAGACCTTCGGCTACGACACCCTCGACCGGCTGCTCTCGGTCACGGGCCCGGCTTCCAAGAGCTTCCAGTACGACGCGATCGGCAACATCACCTCCAAGTCCGACGTGGGGAGCTACGCCTACACGGGCGGCAAGCCCCACGCGGTCACGCAGGCGGGCCCGAACGGCTACACCTACGATCCGAACGGCAACCAGCTCACCGGCCCGGGCCGCAGCGTCGTCTACGCCTCGTTCAATAAGGCATCCAGCATCACCAAGGACGGGTTGGTGACCACCTTCAGCTACGACGCGGGCTTTAACCGGGTGAAGAAGAGCAATGTAAACGGCACCACCGTGTACGTGGGCAAGCTCTACGAGCGAGTGGTGCGCGGCACCGTGACCGAGCACAAACACTACATCCACGGGGGGGCCGCTCCGGTGGCGGTGTACACCCAGCGCAACACCGGGGTGAACGACACGCGCTACCTGCACACCGACCACCTCGGCTCGGTCGTCGCGATCACGGACGAATCGGGAACCGTCGTGCAGCGCCTCTCCTACGATGTGTACGGCAAGCGCCGCAACCCGGACTGGACCGATCCCATCGGTCCGATCGCGTCGCTCACCCCGCGCGGCTTCACGGGCCACGAGATGGATGATGAATCGGGCCTCATCAACATGAACGCGCGCGAGTACGACCCGGTGATCGGGCGGTTCCTCAGCGCCGACACGATCGTGGAGGCGGGCTTCGGCCAGGGGCTCAACCGCTACAGCTACGCACGCAACAACCCTCTCTCCTACACCGATCCAACGGGGATGTACTCATTGGGGGATGTGATTAGCATCTTCGACCCAGTATTTGCGGTGGCCAAATATGTGAACGATCATAAGGACGACATTGCGCGCCAAGCCAGCAGGTTACTCAACAACGTCTCGGGGATACCGTACGTTGGGCAGTTGGCCAGTATCGCACTGCTGACTTCGGATTTCGGCTATGTCTACGGCTGGTCCACCGGGGATTGGAAGTCGGTTGGCAGAGCGCACGCGACAGGTGCCGTATTGGCAGCAAGTTTTGGGGCTGGAGCGGCGGCATGGGCGGCTTATAGCGGGTCACTTTTAGGTGCGGGGATCTTCGTCGCCGAAAGCGCTGCGATCGGCTACGCAAGCAGCTATGCGACTGCCAGAATCAATGGCGCTTCCAATGATGAGGCTCGACATGCGGCGTTGCTTGCAGCGAAACGCGGTGCTGTGTCAGCGGTCATGCGAATTGGTTATCAGGCTATGTGGGAGGAAACTGACAGACTTAAAAGGGCAACAGGTATAGATACCGGGCCATGTAAGTATGGTCCTGGTGGTCCCTGCATCGGAGGAAATCGACTTTATTACGACGACTTCGACTTAAACACAGGAATAAATAATGACGTTCCAAGCTTAACCGGAATCGCCAACTTAGGCGTGTGCATGGAACCGTGCGGTTCGTCGGCCCTCTTTCGTACAGTCACGGAATATGTTGGAAAAGTCCATGATTTCACTATGGGGCTTATAGGAGGATATACACAAAATGGCTTTGCCACATGGAGCCAAATTGGGGTAGTAAACGATCTAGTACAACTTTATAATTGGGGGACGATGATTCCTTCAGCTCTCTATACAGGGGCTGCCCTTTTCGGTACGCAATATTACTCGGTATACGGTGTTACAGGACGCTATTGAGGTTGATCCCTCGTTACTATTCGTGGGAGCGTCAGGGAATGCAGCCTCGTTCTGTCGGGCTTATTATTGGGCAAACGGCGGAGCGTTGGAACCAGCATTTGCGGACGGCAGCGGAGCGCTGCAGAGAAGAATTAGCTCGGGAGCTCGCGTCGCTGGAAATCCCTTGACGGGTCGCTAAACTAGAGGGTGTTTGCTACGCGCTGCGCGCGATGAGTGCGAGCACTTCAGCGGCGCTTACGATACGGACGCCCTGGTAGGTCTTGAGGGTTGCGCAATCGCTTGTCACCGAAGGCGATGGCGTCGGCGTGCGCGGCGAGCGCACAGGCGAGAATTTGATCGTCGTCGGGGTCGCCGGCCACAGTGGGATTGATGTCGGCGGGAACGACCAATTGGGCAAGGCGCGCGTAGTTGGCGACGAGCTCGGCGGCGGAGAGTTGGGCCGCTCGAATGCGTTTGGCGAACTGCTCGCGCCCGATCACCTCGGCGAACTCGGCAGCGAGCGCCACGCTGCTGTAGAGCGTGATCCGTTTAGCGCGCGCGGCGTTGATGAGTTGCTGCGGTGGGCCGCTTCAGAGGAGTCCTGAGACTACGGTGTTGGTATCAGCGACGATCCGCACCGCGGCGTTCCTGTAGCTCGCGCCGCGCGGCGTCGATCTCGGCTTGCACTTCGTCCTCGCTCATGGGAGGAAAATCCAGTGCGGCGAGCTTCGCCATGGCCTCGCCCAGGCGATCGGCGGCGGTATCGCGCGCCTCGTTCTCGCGGGTGCGCAAGAAATCGACGAAATCCTCGACCTCCGCCATCCGCTGAGGCGGCAGACTCTTGAGCTTTTCGATGAGCGCTTGCGGGTCGCGCGTGTTCATAGAGACGGGCTCCTTTCCTGGGCCGTCGACGCCTGGAAACCTATTCAGTCGCGATTCCTATACTACTATCGGCCGCACATTTTACGCGCAAAGTCGAACAGCCGCCTTAAGCGTGCGAACACCGGTACAGCGTTCGCCCTCGCTACCACGCGAGCCCGGCACGACTGCGGTGACGGGCGAGCGCCGCCCCCGGGAAGTCGGTTCCCTCCGATCAAGTTGCCGCCGCACTTGGCATTCCGCTATCATCGAGCTATCAAGCATCGTTTGAGCGAACTGCCATGACCACTGTAAAAATCGAGCTGCCCGAGGAGCTCGCCCGCAAGGCACGGGAGGCGGGGCTACTTGTCCCGGAGGCGATCGAGTCGATGTTGCGCGAGCAACTGCGAAAACAGGCCGGAGCTGCGTTGCGCGACATGTGGGCGCGTATGCCCTCCGAGGAACTGACACCGGAGATCGAGAAGGAGATCGTCGAAGAAGTGCGAGCGGTCCGCGCCGAGCGGCGTAAGCGGACCGCTCGTTGATGCGGCTGGTCATCGACACGAATGTCGCGATTGCCGGACTGCTTGTGGCATGGGTCACCGCGTAAGCTCCTCGATGCGGCGGTCGAGGGTACGATTGATCTCGATCCCGAGGACGATGAGGTGCTCGCGTGCGCTCTGGCCGCACGAGCCGACTTAATCGTCTCGGGCGATCACCGTCTGCTCAATGTCAAGGCGTATCAGGGCATCCCCATCGTCAGCGTCGCCGAAGCGCTGAGCAGGATCGAACAGCACACACCGCGCCAGTAGCGCCAGGCAGGCTCACCGCCCTGCGTAGAGGGTAGTATCGCCCGTGATAGCTGGCCTGCCCGGTGAACAGTTATAATTCACCGCCCCGTCCCATCCCGGAAGATTCCCATGAATACCCGTGACGCCACGCTTGTCAAAGTCCGCGAACTGAGCCACTTCGTCGGCGGCAAGCACGTCGCAGGCGAGAGCGGCCGCTTCGGCGACGTGTTCAACCCGACGACCGGGGCACTCGCCGCCAAAGTGCCGCTCGCCTCGAAGACCGAAGTTGAGCGCGCGATCGTCAATGCCAAGGAGGCCTTCGCCGGCTGGTCCGAGACTTCGCCCGTCACGCGCGCGCGGGTGATGTTCCGCTTCAAGGAGCTGGTCGAGCGGCACATGGACGAGCTGGCGCTGCTCGTCGCTTCCGAGCACGGCAAGGTGCTCTCCGACGCCAGGGGCTCGGTGCAGCGCGGCCTCGAGGTGGTGGAGTTCGCGTGCGGCATTCCGCATCTGCTCAAGGGCGAGTTCTCGGACAACATCACCTCGGGGATGGATCTGTATTCGATGCGCCAGCCGCTCGGCGTGTGCGCGGGGATCACCCCGTTCAACTTCCCGGCGATGGTGCCGATGTTGGTGCCGATGTGGATGTTCCCGGTCGCGATCGCCTGCGGCAATACTTTCATCCTAAAGCCCTCCGAAAAAGATCCGTCCTGCCCGCTCAGGCTTGCAGAGCTGATGCTCGAGGCGGGCGCGCCTCCGGGGGTGCTGAACGTCGTGAACGGCGACAAGGAGGCGGTGGACACGCTGCTCACCGATCCGCGCGTCGCCGCGGTGAGCTTCGTCGGCTCGACCCCGATCGCGAAGTACGTTTTCGCAACCGGCTCGGTCAACGGCAAGCGTGTGCAGGCGCTGGGTGGCGCGAAGAACCACATGGTGGTGATGCCCGACGCGGACATCGAAGTTGCAGCCGAGGCGCTGATGGGCGCGGCCTACGGCTCGGCGGGAGAGCGCTGCATGGCGATCTCGGTGGCCGTTCCGGTGACCGACCGCACCGCGAACGAGCTGATCGAAGCGATGACCCCGAAGATCAAGAAGCTGAAAATCGGGCCCTCGACCGACAATTCATCGGAGATGGGGCCGCTGGTGACGCGCGAGCACCGCGAAAAGGTGAAGAGCTATGTGGACCTCGGCGTGAAGGAAGGCGCGAGCCTCGTCGCGGACGGGCGCGGCTTCAAGGTGCCCGAGCAGCCGGACGGGTTCTTCCTCGGCGGCAGTCTCTTCGATAAGGTCAGGCCCGAGATGCGCATCTACAAGGAGGAGATCTTCGGACCGGTGCTCTCCGTGGTGCGGGCGAAGAACTTCGAGGAAGCGCTCGCACTGCCTTCGGACCACGAATACGGCAACGGTGTGGCGATCTTCACGCGAAACGGCGACGTGGCGCGCAACTTCGCGCACAAGGTCGCCTGCGGCATGGTCGGGATCAACGTTCCGATCCCGGTGCCGCTCTCGTTCCACAGCTTCGGCGGCTGGAAGCACTCGATCTTCGGCGACATGAACCAGCACGGGCCGGAGGGAGTGCGCTTCTACACCCGGATCAAGACGGTGACCGCGCGCTGGCGCGAGGGCGTGAACCCCGGCGCCAACTTCGGCATGCCCTTGATGAAATGACGAAATGAGCGCAAGCGAATTTCGTCATCCCGGCCCGCCCCCGAAT
>WNGL01031715.1_pt1 | contig 11213 bp, 11 predicted proteins | sample 5400591 | NCBI WGS metagenome assembly WNGL01 (sample SAMN13153377, study PRJNA577476) | soil metagenome | isolation source: 80 cm soil or saprolite under Garry oak tree replicate 1 | place: USA:California | collected 2016-06-15
TTCTACGAGAATTGCGTGAACCACACACCCGGTAAGAAGGGCTATCCCCGCTTCCAGCATGACAACCGCTCCGTCGAGTACAAGCAAACGGGCTGGAAGCTCTCGCCGGACGGCAAGCACATCACCTTCACGGACGGAATCGGCATCGGCACGCTCCGGTTGGTCGGGAACAAGAAGCAACGGGTCGAAGCCTTCCCCATCAAACAGATCAAGCGGGTGCGCCTCGTGCGCCGCGCCGATGGCTACTACTGCCAGTTCTCGGTCGAGGCTGAGCGCCACGTCAAGCATGAGCCGTCGGGTAGGCCGGTCGGTATTGACCTGGGGCTGCGTTCCTACTATACCGATTCGGACGGCCATACCCTCGCTAACCCACGCTACTACCGCAAGGCAGAGAAGAAACTCAAGCGGCTCCATCGCCACCTGTCTCGCAAGCAGAAGCAATCACAGAACCGTAAGAAAGCCAGAAAAGCTCTGGCGAAGGCGTATCTCCAAGTCCAACGGCAGCGCGAGGATTTTGCCCGCAAAGAGGCAAGCGCACTTGTCACGTCTAGCGACCTGATTGCCTTTGAACACCTGCAGATACGTAACATGAAGCGCAACCGCCATCTCGCGAAAAGCATCCACGACGCAGGATGGGGAACGTTCCTGCGTTGGGTCAAGCACTACGGGGGACTCCATGCTATCCCGGTGCTGGCGGTGGAGCCGCACTTCACGAGCCAGGAGTGTAGCTGGTGCAAGAGGATCGTCAAGAAGTCTCTGTCCATGCGGACGCACATCTGTCCTGGATGCGGACTCATTCTTGATCGGGACTTTAACGCCGCGCTCAACATCTTGTTCAAAGCCTTGGAACTGTACCTTGGGGCACAAGGGAACAGCCTGCTCGTCTTCGGATGGGCGGGAAACGCCTGGGGAGACATGGCCGCTACTGCCTTGTTCGAGAGGGCACGGCAGCAAGCCATCTCGCGGAACCAGGAACCCCCTGCTTTCTAAGCAGGGGAGTGTCAGAAAGTAAACAACTTCTCCGAACTTGCTCTTTTGGCCATGCAGCATTACCGCTGCGCATTCCAAAACACGGTCTTAGAGCGTGTTTTGTTAATCGTGGAGATGACCTCACGTGATAGACTGGAGGAATGAGTACAAGCTATCCCAGCAATCTTTCTGATGCGGAGTGGGAGTGTCTGCAACAGTATCTGCCTCCTCAGTCCAAGCGTGGTAGGCCGCCGATCCACTCGCTGCGTTTCATTTTTGATGCCATTTTCTACGTGCTGCGCACCGGCTGTCCATGGCGCTATCTCCCCGCCAACTTTCCACCGTGGCAAACCGTCTTCTACCATTTCCGGCGTTTGCGACGCGTATGGAACCTGGACGCTCTTGTTGCGAGCGTTGCACCCCCCTCGACGCGAACGACAAGGAAGGCATCCTGACCCAAGTGCCGAAAGCCGGGGATTCTCAAAGCGTGAAAACGGTTGAGGAGTCGTCTGGGATCTGCGGCTACGATGCCCACAAGCACATCAAGGGGAGGAAACGGCACATCCTCGTGGATACGCTGGGTCTTCCCATTTCCATCTACGTGACCCCTGCCGATACGCACGCTACCAGGGGAGCCCGTTGTTTGCTCGCAGGACTCACGTTCGCGCGTACCCCGCCCGCCTCTGCAAAGATCTGGGCGGATAGTGCCTAGCGCGGGCAGGAGTTGGCCACCTGATGTCAGGCAACAGGCGAGTGGGAGTTGGAAGTAGTGGAACGCCCCACAGGCACCCGTGGCTGAAGCCGGGTGCCTCGCAGATGGGTCGTAGAACGCACATTCAGGTGGATTTCTCGCAACCGGAGAATGAGCAAGGACTACGAGCGAACGGTCCAGACCAGCGAAACGCGAATAGGGGTGGCGATGATCCGGCTGCTGGTCACTCGTTTGGCGTGCAAGAACGAAGCAGTTCCCAAACACTCCATTATGAAACCAGAACACTACCACTTGCCATAGAACCATTCCCCCTTCTACGTTAAACTAGTTTCAAGCCCTCTCGACAAAGGGCTGGAGCAAGGGTATGCTTGCTCGTGTGAACTATTGGACTCGGCAGGCGAAAGGCTGGCTCCTCCACCCGGCTCGACCGCTTGAGAAAGATCGTCCTTCGTCTGCCGGAGTTCCTGGACGGTCGATCATTAGAGAGTCGCGCTTCGAGCGCCACAGTAGAAGGACTCGCCACTCCAGGAACATTGCTTGCTCTAGAAGGAGCCTGCCCATGTGGTACGCTGGCATCGACTGGGCTGACGAAAAACACGACATCATGGTCCTTGATGAGGCCGGGCAGCAAGTGAGCAAACGCCAGGTGAAGCATACGGTCGAAGGACTCGGCGACTTGACCGACTTTCTGCAAACCATCAGTGGCCCGGAGAGGAAAGCCGAGATGGCTTGCATCGTCGAAACTAATCATGGCTTGCTCATTACGGCTTTGCTGGAAGCAGGATTTGCCGTTTACCCGGTCAATCCCAACACGATTGATCGGCGTCGGTCGGCCTCGGGAGCCAAGACGGATGGTATCGATGCCTATTTGCTGGCCAAGGTCGGGCGCGCCGATTTTGCCGAGCTGCGCCGCCTCAAACCCGATAGCCCCATCATTGCCGAACTCAAAGCCTTGACCCGCGACCAGGACAGTTTGATCCAGAGCCAAACCCGTCTGGTCAACCAGATCACGGCCTGCCTCAAAGCCTATTACCCGGTGGCCTTGCAGCTGTTCAGCAAGATCCAGCAGCCGTCGACCTTGACCTTTTTGCAGACGTATCCCACCCCTGCCGCCGCGCTGGCCGCGTCGATGCAACAGCTTGAGCAGACGCTGCGCCAGGGGCATCACAGCAATCCGCGACAGATCGCTGCCACCATCTACCAGGCCTTGCATCAGCCTCACTTGCAAGCCGACGAGATCACGACTCGCACCAAGTCGCGCCTGCTGCTGACGTTGGTCAAACAACTGCGGCCAGTGGTGGAGAGCATTGCCGAGTATGACAAGGCCATTACCAACCTTTTTTTGACCCATGCTGACAGCGAGCTTTTCAGCAGTCTGCCCCGCGCTGGAAAGCGGCTGGCCCCTCGCCTGTTGGCCGAAATCGGGGATGATCGCACGCGTTACAGCCAGTCTGCCGGCCTGCAAGCCCTGGCCGGAACCTCGCCGGTCCTCTTTCAAAGCGGGACGTATGCCAAAGCGCACCGGCGCTATGCCTGCATCAAACCGTTGCAATGCCCTGCAGCAGTTTGCCTGGCAATCGACGCTCGCCGAACCGTGGGCCCTGGAGTACTATCAACGCAAGCGCAGGGAAGGCAAAAGCCATACCGTCGCGGTGCGCGCCTTGGCCAATGTCTGGGCCAGGGTGATCTATGCCATGTGGCTCAAAGAAGAGTGCTATCAGCCTGCCGTCTTTGCCACTGCCCGCCGAGAACATGCCGGACGAGCTGCCTAGAGAGGCAAAACAGCGGCCTGTTTTTTGACCTTCAACCTGGCATGGCTGTTCCAGACCATGCAAGCGGCGCGTTGTCAAGGGAAGCGAAGCGGCTTGACAACGTGACGCGGCATGGTAAGCTTCCTCATGCCATGGTGAAGGCTTTGCGCTTTTCCGCCGTCTCATTGCTCCCCTCTCAGTTTCTTCTTGATGGGCTTGTAGGGCTTGACATAGAGAGATCTTTCTCGATCGGTACTCCGAACCGAGAAAAGAGTGCTTGCATTCTCACTCGTAATACTCCGGCAGCTTTTTCAGCCCTTCCCACTGCTGCTTGTCATGACCGAAAATCACCAGCCCGATCTGCTCCCGTTCGGCCAGATCAAGCAGTTTCATCGTACTGGCGCGGATCGCTGCGGCGTCCGGGTTGCTCCCGTCGTCCTGCTCGTCACGGGTAAAGCCCTCGCCGAAGGGGACCGCGTCAATCGGCAATAAAACCGCCCCCGTGTTGGGCAGGCGCAGCAGCACCGATTGATGTCCCGGCACATGCCCGCTCGTCTCAATCAGAGAGAGCCCCGGCAGCAGTTCCGTATCCCCGTCCACCAACTGAATGCGCTCCACTGGCTGATCCCATTGGGGTCGATTGGCCGCAAAACGTGGGTTGCTCGCCGCATCCACATGATGCACGCGCTGAACCACATAGTGCGCCTTCGTGAATGCCGCGTGTCTTCCAGCATGGTCGATATCATAATGCGTCGAAATGACGGTATCAATATCGTCCGGTTGTAAGCCAATGCTGGCCAACTGCTCGATCACGTCCTGCCCATTCTCGAACTCCGCTTCTCCTTCGGGCATCCTCTCCGGTAGACCACTGTCAATCAGAATATTCTTGCCGTCATCCGTTTGCACCAGATAGCACACAATCGGAATCTGGTACTCCGGCATGGACCCAACCTGCATCAGATACAGACGCTTCATGGCATTCTGGCTCATAAGTTCCTCCTCGGAATTGAAATATCTATTCTATCACATCACTCGTGTTGGCGTTCGTATCGGCCCAGCGTTCGCTTTCTGCTCACACCATCTAACAAGCTGATCGCCTCTTCCTGCTCATGTGCGAGAATCGGCCCCGATGGGCTTGACAAAGGAGAGCGGCAAAGCCTGAATTGATGCGGCCCCGATCAGAGCATGCTTGCGAGTTATCGGGTCCATGAGATGCGCGTCAGCAGAAAGCGAACGCCGGGCCTGTCAGTCTTGCGCACACAGGTCTTCCGCTCCCTCATTGCATGCAAGACATTCTACCATCAAACCTGCGCAAAAACTTCTCCTATCGTGCTCTTTTGGCCATGCAGCATTCCCGCCTCGCATTCCAAAACAGTTTCTCAGAGCCTGTGTGGGATGGCAAAGCCGGCTCGATCAGAAGCCCGCTCGCGCCTCAATTGCCAGGTTCTTCCTTCGCTCGCGCGACCCAGTCGAGCGCCTCGCCCGGGATGCCGTGCTGTCCGAGAAAGAGGCTCAGTTGGGCCGCGTGTTCCTGCACGTGGCGCAGGGTGTACAACTGGAGCTCGAAAAAGCTCATCGGCTTCCACCACTGCCAGGGGAAAGCCACCTGGCGCTGCGCTTGCTCATCTGACAACGAGAGCAGCGTGATCTGGCACTTCTGGCACAACTGCGCCAGATAGGCATGGAGTTCCTCCCTTGTGTAGGGCTGTTCGGGAAGGACACGTGATGGTCCAGACTCATCTTGGGTGAAGGGTGTGGGTGGAGCGAATGCTTCCAGGGAGCCGGTGAGATACAAGTCGAGCCAGAAGAGCGTGTGATGGGTGAGCGACCAGAAGGTTGGGTAGGCTGGAGCTTCCGGGTCACTCCAGAGGAGTGCAGTCCACAGCGTGCTGGGGCAAGCGAGCAGGGCATTTTCCAGCATGTCGATAGCTGCGCCGAACTGCCGCCACAGAGCAGTGCGCAACGTCGTCTCCATCGGGTGTTCAGCCATACGTTTTCTCCTTTTTGCTTCTTTGCTCAGAGACGACCACTTAAAAGTCTGCTGACGTTGACAGCACGGGCTTGATATCGACGACCGGGGTGCCATCAATCGCTTCAATCGGTCCGACTTTGATCTTGTTGCCGACGATTTCCCGAACCGTCACCCGGTGCAAGCCCAGGGGATTGGGTCGATCGGGAGACCGGGTCGCGAAGACTCCTGTCAGCGGGCTGGTCTTGTCATTGCGCGGGTGCGTTTTCAACGTGTCGCGCTCAGCCTGGTGCAACCAGGTAATCACGATCAGTTCATCGCCCGCCTCGATCCCCTCCAGCCCCTCTGCCACCGATGCATCTACCTCGAGCCAGGCGTCGGGCGCGCCTTCACGGCCCTGTCTGGGGGCTGCTCCACGATCCTTGAGAGGCGAACGAAGAAAACCAATGGGAGAGAGTGAATAATGAGTCTCGTGCATGACGTTTTCTCCAAATCTAGCGCAACCGAATCAGAGCAGACCGGTGCTGCACACAGCATAGCAGAGCAAGTAGCCTCTGGCAACATTGACGCGCCTCCTGGAGGTCACTTCCCGAACACACGCTCCAAAGTGCAGGGCAAGCGATACATGTCCTGCTGAGCAGGGGAAGGAAAGTAGCGGTCCACAATCTGCTGAGCCTGTGCCCGGCTCTGGATCGCAAGCACCTGGCGCAGGACGGCAATATCGGCACCATCTTTCTCGGGTCTGCCTAGCATGAGCTTGCAGGCCAGGAGATAGCCGAGGTCCCTCGGCGCGTAGAGATGCAGCTTGCGGTAGGCATTCAGCAGGCGCATCGGTGGAAGCTCTTGCTCACTGAGTTCCAGTAAAAAGGGCGCAGCATCATCATTGAGGAACTGCTGGCGCTCGCCTTTGAGGCCGTAGCGTTTTCCGATCGCTCTGAGGATGCGGCGAATCTTGTCGGCAGTCGGCGAATGGAAGACGAGGGTGCGCTCCTTGCTACCCAACATCTCTACAATAATGACCTCCACGGAGTCGGTGGGCTGAGCGGTGATCCCCTGCAAGAGTAAGCAGGCCCCTCCGACCAGCAGCACGCTCATCGGCTCTGGACCAGGGAAGGCTTGCACCAGGGCCTCGTCGAATTCCTCCAGTAACGCCTCTACTTCCGTTTTCGTCATAGCAATGTGTGTTTCTTTTACCCGCTCGCTATCCCTCTCGCGATGATACCCCGCCTGAGTAAGCTTCAAGCCAACATGCTTCTTATTCTTTTTCTCTTCAGGCGGATCGGCAATGGCTCTCATACTTGCTCAGGACCTGGGGTAGGTAGTAAAGCATGCGTTCCTGGTTCAGAGAGACGCACTGCTCTCGATCACGGTTCGGGGTGCGGGGCAGCCATGACCGTATCGTAAAACAGCAGTTCGAACTCGTGGCTCAGGCGCACAGCTCGCGTGATGCGTTGGCGATCTTCCGCTGTATCGTAGCGGGCCAGCAAGAGTGTGTCGATGGGCGTGACCTGCTCCCCGATCTCCTCGTGCGCTGTAAAGAAAGCCACCTGCTCGGGGCTCATCGCGTAGTTGCGCATGAGGGACGGCCCGACGCGGGCGCAAATCTGGATGAAGATGTCCTCGCTGGCACTCACGGCGGCGATTTTCTCCGGCACCGTGCCAGAGGCCAGCATCCAGTAGAAGAAAGTGGTGAGCGCCATGCAGCCGGCGAGCGGCTCCACAGCGTCAAAATCGGCTCGTGAGAGGCCCAGCGCTTCACCGAAACGCAAAAGCTTCCGGTAGCCGCCAATCTTAGGCACGAGTTTGGCGGCTACCGGAAGCTTTTGCGTTTCGGTGAAGCGCTGGGCCTCTCACGGGAGCAGTAGACGCTGGCGCAGCGGGTCCAGGTCCTCGGCCAGGATATCATCGGCGAAACTCATGCCCTCTTCCTCATTTCATGCAGATGGTGTATCCCATCGCATCTGTAGCGTGGGAGGCGATCGAAATTCATGCCCTCGCGGACTGCTGAACTGCGTCGGGTCCAGACGTAATCCAGGTAACCGCTCGAGCAGAATACCCAGTCCGATCTCCCCCTCCAGCCGGGCAAGCGCGGCCCCCAGGCAGAAATGTTTGCCGATGGCGAAGGAGAGGTGGTCCCTGACGTTGGCTCGCCCCAGATCGAAAGCGTCCGGCTCCGTGAAGTGCTCCGGGTCCCGGTTGGCCGCTCCCACCATGCACTGCACCATCTCGCCGGGTGAGAGGACCACGCCCTGCACGACGGCCGGGCGGGTCACGAAGCGGGTGCAGCTCTGGACCGGTGGCTCCCAGCGCAGCGCCTCCTCGATGGCCTGGGGGAGCAAGGCAGGGTTGGCCCGCACTGCCGCTGAGTTCGCCGGATGGCTCAGCAAAGCCCACAGCGTGTTAGCAAGCATCGCCGCTGTGGTCTCCACGCCGCCGAAGACAATCACGCGCGCCGCCGCGAGGATCTCTTCGTTCGACAGCTCGCCAGAGGAGGCAACCGCTGCCAGGACGGAGTCGTCCGGCTCCCGCCTCAACCGCTCAAGATGACTGGCCGCGTACGCCCCGAACGCAGAGGCGGCAGCCTGCCCACGCTGACGTACATTGGGGTCGCGGGTGAAGTTGCCCAGGGCATGGGCGATGTCGGTGAACCAGCCCCGCACGGTGGGGAAGTCATGGATGGGCAGCCCAAGGATTGTCATCACTGTCCAGAGCGCCAATGAGTCTGCAAACGCTGTTTTGAGATCTGCTTGGCCTTGTGCCTCGAACCCATCGATCAGGTCATGGACGTAGGCACTGATGGGGGCAGACATGCGGGCCTGCACCTCTTTGGGAGAGAAAGGCCCGTTGAAGGGCTGCCGAAGCTGGCGCTGCCTGGTGCCATCGGTGCTGAGCATGGTCTGGCCCAGCGTGTCCTCAAGGAGCGAGACAGGCGAGGTCACGCTGAAGGTCGCGCTGTCTAGCAGAATGGCCAGGCAGTCGGAGCGGCGGGTGACAAACCAGGCCTGCGCCTCAGGAATCCAGGAGACCGGTTCCTGTTCCTGGAGGGCTTTGAGCACCGGGTAGGGGTCGCGGGAGAGTGTCTCCAACATGCACCTGATTCCCCAGAGGAAACCAGGCGCTGCGGTCATCATGCATCTAACGGCTCCTCGACTCGAGACCATACTTGTTTGGACAGTATAGCACGCCGCTTCACGGGAGTGCATCCCACATCGTAGCGGACTCTCCACTTCCCAGCGGGGCCAGCTTCGTCCATTGTCTAACGAACCGGTGGACTTGCTCCACGCACGTTCAGATGCCCCGCGAGGCACCCACGTTAAGCTTCACCCGCTACTGCCTTCAGACGACAGTTCCCCTACGCTCCCCCGCCGAATATCCTGCGGTAGGCCAGCAGGTGCTCCTTCGATAACATGGTCAGCCTTGCGGGAAGACGATCCAGAGAGAACCAGCCGAAGTCGCTACACTTGCCCGGCTCATTGATGCGAGGTTCGCCAGAGAGGTGCCGGGCGACGAAGGCCACCGACACCCAGTGTTCCTGACCGCCCTCCAGCAGGTGGTCAAAGGCAGCGATTTGACGGATTGGTTCGATCACCATGTCGAATTCCTCGCGCAGCTCGCGCCGGATAGCCAGGGTCATCGTTTCCCCAAACTCTACCTCACCTCCCGGCCACGCCCACAACCCTCGCTCATTCGAGGCGAGCTCTCCGCGCTTTGCCAGGAACACCTGCCCTTGCGCGTTAAATATGATTGCACCCACTCCAACGCCGACAAACTCATGCCCCGCCCTTTTTGTGCGCGAGGGTGTTATCCCCATGGACCCTTCTTCTCTCCGGAGTTCTTCCGAAGCGATGGAATGCACGCGCATCACGCGTGCCTCCCGCCCCTCATCCCTGGCGCAGACGAGCGAGAGCGGCCTGCCTCTCGCGGCATTTGCCCGGTGGGCCTCCTCGACGATCGCGACCACCTCCTGCGGGTCATCTGAGACGCAGAGGAGACCGGGGTCCCCTGGGTCGATGGTTTTGGCAGAGATAGCCAGGGTGTCCCGCATCCAGGTGAGCAACCCACTCCAGAAGGCCTGGCCATAGAGGATGATCGGGAACGCCTGCACCTTCCTGGTCTGGACCAGCACGAGCGCCTCGAACAGTTCATCCAGGGTGCCGAAGCCGCCGGGGAAGATCACCAGCGCCTGGGCGTGCGTGAGGAACATGGTTTTGCGGGCGACGAACGTGCGGAACACCAGGGACAGGTCCTGAAAGCGGTTGGGGGGTTCTCCGGCAAGCGACTCCATAGGGAGTCCAATCGACATCCCACCGGCCTCCTGCGCGCCTTGATTCGCCGCTTCCATAATGCCGGGCCCGCCACCGCTAATAATGCCAAACCCGGCCCGTGCCAGCAGGCGAGACGTCTCGACCGCCGAGCGATAGAATGGATCCTCGGGCTTGCATCGCGCCGATCCCCACAGCACGACGGATGCCGGGATGGCAGCTAGCGCAGCAAAGCCGGTGGCGAATTCACGGAACAGGTGCAGCACATGCTGGTAGTCCGCTCGCGGGAAGTCCGGGTGGTGCATCGCCACCTCCAGGGCGAACCATTCCTCGCTCTTTGACACGATTGCCGATGTGGCCGGCTGGCTCGGTCCATGCCCGTTGGTGCTCACCGGGGAGTCTTGTGCCCGCCACTCGATGTCGGTGTTTAGCAATGAGTTCACTCCTTTCTTTCGGCTCTGGTAGCCGCGTGAGATCCCTTCCAGTGGCAGGCAGTAAGCCTCGTCCTGCGGGCACCGGAGCGTGTGTACAGGACGACCAGCCCACAGCCGACCGCCAGCGCGATTGCCATCCAGGTCAGGGGAACCGCCAGCTCCGAGGTGGGCGCGGCTTCGCCCGCCAGTCCGATCACAAGCCAGAGGCAGCCAAGGACCTGGCTCCAGTGTATGCGCTCCCGCAGCAGGACCACCCCCGCCAGCAAGGGAAACACCCCATAGGCCGAACAGATCATCCCGGCCACTCCAATGGAGCCCGACGACGTGGCCAGGCTCAACAGGATTAACCCGCCTATGTCGAAGAATCCGACTATTGTCGCCAGCAGGTATCCCCAGGCACTTGCACCCTTTCCCACCTCTTCGGATGCATCCGGCGGTTTCAGCACCGTGATGAAGAGGCAGGAAAAACAGCGCAGCAAGAGGACACTGATGAACCAGTTGCTCTGGCGAGCAGCCAGGCCGAGCCCGAAAGCCAGCACGCCGAAGCACAGCAGCGAGATCAGGGCAAAGCATACCCCGGGACCAAAAAGCGTCCTCGCATGCATGTGCGCCAGCTCTCCCACATTGAGCGCGGCCAGCATGACCCCCACGAACGTGAGCAGGAGGAAGAGCAACTGAAAGCTCCCTAGACGCTCGTGCAACAGCACCACTGCAAGCAAGAGCGTCACGCCTCCCTGTGAGGAAACTACCGGGCTCACCACAGCGAGCGGGCCGGCGGAAAGGGCCTGGTACAACGTGATATAGGCACCTGCGCTGACCCCTCCGAGGACTACCCCCCAGAGGACACTCTCGTTGAGCGCCTGTGCTGGGAAGGACAGCAGGCCGAGACGGCCGGCACAGGCCAGACCGAAGGCGGCCACGAGCAAGAAGCCGGCGATTTGCGCGACGAAGGTCGTGCAGGCACTGCCGATCCTTCGTGTACCTGGACAAAGTTATTGACCGCCGAATCTGCCTTTTGACAGAAATCTTGCCATCCTTTTTGCAGGTAATACGTGTCTCTTAGGGAAATCCACGTCACATAAAACGCCTCAAAGTGTAGACTTGTTTGCGCTCCGA
>WNGL01009607.1_pt1 | contig 11211 bp, 7 predicted proteins | sample 5400591 | NCBI WGS metagenome assembly WNGL01 (sample SAMN13153377, study PRJNA577476) | soil metagenome | isolation source: 80 cm soil or saprolite under Garry oak tree replicate 1 | place: USA:California | collected 2016-06-15
TGGGTGACGGTTCGATCGTAGCCATGGGATGGCTTCACGACCCGGCGTCGGACTCTGGCGTCTGGCTCCTCTCCGCCGATGGAACGGCTCACCGAATATCGTCCGGCCAAGCTTTTGGAGTGCTCAATTAGAGAAGGAGCGCGTCGCGCTCGGCCCAGGAGTCGCTCCGCAGGCTTCTTAAGTGACGGGGGGGCGGCGTCATACAATTGTGATACACTCGTCCCCCGGTGGAGAAGGCGATTTCGATCAGGCTGGATGAAGAGGCTCAGGAGGCGCTCCGATCGCTGACGGGGTCGGGTCGAAGCCAATCCGACGCAGTCCGAGAGGCGATTGTCGAGCTGGCTAGGCGAGGGCGGCGGGGCGACCTCGTTGCAGAGGCGAAACGGTTAAGCGTTGACCGCGAGGACCGTGCAGAAAAGGCTCGAGTAGCGCGATTGATGGAAACCCTTCGTGCAGAGGGGTGAAATCTTTCGACTCCGGGTGCCCCGCGGAACCAGAGGACACGAGCAGGCGGGGAAGCGTTTCGGCGTCGTCGTTCAAGTGGACGAACTGCTTAGCTTGTCTACGGTCATCATCGCGCCGACCTCGACGCGCGCGAATGCGGCTTCATTCAGGCCTGAAGTGGAGATCGACGGTCAGCGGACGCGGGTCCTGGTCGAGCAGCTCGGTGCCGTCGATCCCAGCCGGCTCGGGGAATCTCACGGGCTGCTCGCGTTTGGCGAGCTTCGCGAAGTCGATCGTGCGCTGGCAGTAGTTGTCGGCCTCAGTACCTGAGCATCGGGCCGAGCTAGGCAACACCTCTAAGAGGCGCTACGCGCCGGTTTCACGCCAAATTTACGTCCCGGTATCAGACGCGGAGCCACCGCGCGATTCACTTATCAGGAGTAGTGGCCCAACTCGCAAGTGCTGGTGTCGATATCGCGTGTTGCTCTGGATCAGAAGGTTGAAGGTTCGAATCCTTCCTCCCCAGCCACCACGCGATTAACGAGAACGCTCAGTGCCTCGTTTCTTGACCTACAGGCTGGCTATCACGCGCGCGAGTGCTGCTTGTCCTCAGGTGACGTTCGTGGTCGCTTGTGCAGGGTAGCCGTCATCTTCGCAAGTCTTGCCGATGTTCGATTCCCCGCTTTATGGCTTCAGCGACCAGTTTTGAGCGTGAGTCAATACCCAGCTTTGTGAAGATATGGACCAGGTGGGTCTTCACGGTGGCGCGGGAGACAAAAAGCCGCGCCGCGATCTCGGGGTTGCTGAGGTGCTGACCCACCAGGCGAACCACCTCGAGCTCACTGGGAGTGAGGCTGGCCCAGCCGGTGGATGGACGCTTGCGCTCGCCACGCCCGCGTGCGGCGTAGGCGATCGCATCGTCTGGTAAGAGCTTCGCCCCTTCAGCCCAGGCGGCCGCAAAGTCATCGGGGTCAAGGGCCTGCTTGGCTCCGGCAACCGCAATTTCGTAAGGGCCTTCCTCGACGGGAAAGCGGGCGTAGCCGAGCTCCCAACGCAGCGAATCGGCAGCTGCCCACAGCCGCACCGCCTCCTTATTACCATCCTGCTTCGCGGTCAGCCTGGCGAGCAGCTCTAATGCGTCCACCACGCCAACCTGGTCGCCGGCCTCGCGGGCCTGGCTGACGGCCTGGTGGGCAAGCGACTCGGCCGCCTGGAGGTCGCCGTCCTGGTCGCACAGCGCGGCCCGAACGCGCGCTGCCCGGCCCAGAACCCACGTGAACGCGCCGGCGCGGGCCAGCTCAGTCGCCTCGTCGAGAAAGGCTGCGGCTTCCTCACGCTCGCCCAATGCCAGCTGGGCTTCGGCGAGGAACACCAACGGCACGGCCGCCCAACGGGCCAGCGGGGTCGAGCGCACCGCCTCGACGAACACTGGCAGCATCTGACTCGCCTGTGCTGGGTTTCCGGCCGCCAGCTCGATCATGCCCTGAACGAACGTGGCCAACAGTTCGACGCCGGGTGCCCACTTCCCGTCCGCCTCCCACCTTTCGGCGGCCGCGAGGCTCTCGGCGATGGCGCCGCGGGCCGCGGCGAAGTCGCCTCGAAGCATTTCGAGCCAGCCACGGAATATAGGGCTAAAGATGTAATTGAAGTCGTCGGTCTGGCGGCCTTCGGCGACGACTTCCTCCATGAGCTGCGTGGCGTCGGCCAGCCGTCCCTGGAGAAGCGCAGTGTTTCCAGCCCATACGAGTGTGTCCAGCCGGTGGTGGCGATCCCCAGCCTTGGCAAAGGCGATCGCCTCCTCGGCAAGACGCCTGGTCTCCTCGGGGTCAGACTGGAACCACCGTAGAGACACGAAGCTCAGCAGCGCAAGAGTCGTGCCCATCGCAAAGCCCGTCGCGCGAGCCAGCGGCAGACCCTCCTCGAGGTAGGGGCGCATTGCCTCGGCGCCGCCCACCAGCCCGGCCACCCCACTGAGGATGAGCAGCGCAAACGCCTCCTCACGCTTGTCGCCAGCGGCCCGGGCAAGGGCAAGGGCCTCGTTGGCCAGGGCGGGGCTTTCTCCCACCGACCGGCCCGTGAACATGCCGATATAGGCCTGAAAATTGCGAATCCGGGACGCCATGCGTGGCGAAAGATCCCCGACTCGATCCGCGGCGGCATCCAACCATGTCCGCAGATCGGCGAACCGCGGCGCCGGTACGGTCCAGAACCACACCAGGGCCGCCACCATCCTGGCCATCGCTTCTGCATCGCGGTGGTCCCGGCTCCATGTGAGAGCGGCCCGTAAGTTGTCCTGCTCGGCGGTCAGGCGGGCCCGCCAGCGATCCTCATCGGGGCCCAGCAATTCTGGCTCCGCAGCCTCCGCTAGCGCGAGGTAGTGGTCTCGGTGTCGGGTATGAATCAGATCGACTTCGCCGGTTTGGGCCAACCGCTGGGCAGCGAACTCGCGGATGGTCTCCAGCATCCGGTAGCGAGGACTGCCTTGCGAGGCTTCCTGAACCGCGAGCAGTGACCGATCCACCAGCGCTGCAAGGACATCTGCGCCGTCTGGTGAGCAGACAGCCGACGCGGCTTCGAGGTCAAATCCTGCGGCGAACACCGAGCACTGGCGCAAGAGCGCACGCTCGGCATCCGTGAGCAACTCGTAGCTCCAGTCAAATGAGGCCCCCAGCGTCGCCTGGCGCCGCGGAGACGTGCGCGGCCCTGCGGGCAGCAGCTCGAACCGGTCCTTCAATCGGGCGGCGATGTCGCGCGGGGCCAGTGCTCGTGTCCGGGCGGCCGCAAGCTCGATGGCCAGTGGGAGGCTGTCCACGCGGCGGCAGATCGACCGCGCGGCGTCGGCGTCCTCAAGTCGGAGCTGGAACTGAGGCCTGGCTTGCCGCGCACGGTCGGTGAAGAGCTCCACTGCGTCCTCGTCATTGAGCGGTGGCACCGCCCAGGTCACTTCGCCGCTAACGCCCAGCGGTTCCCGGCTGGTGGCGACCACCTTGAGCGCCAGGGCGGCCGCAAGAAGATCCGCCAGGACCTCGGCCGCCGACTCCACCACGTGCTCGCAGTTGTCCAGCACGAGCAGCGCCTGGCGGCGCGCCAGGTAACGGGCGACGGACTCCGTCAGGGTCCGGCCTGCTCGCGGCTCCTTGACACCCAGCGTGATCGCCACCTTATCGAGGACGAATTCACCTCCAGGTAGCGCCGAGAGGTCGACGAACCAGACGCCGTCGGGAAACTGCCCGGAAACTATCGAGGCTAAGTGGAGGGCCAGTCGCGTCTTGCCCACGCCACCCGGCCCAGTCAGCGTCAGTAATCGCGCCTCCCCGAGCAGAGCGACAGCCACAGCCAGCTCGGCCTCCCTACCGACAAAGCGGGTGAGCGGCGCCGGGAGGGCAGACGTCACCTCCGAGAGCTCGGCTGCGGCTGCATCCCGCGTCTGATAGCTTCGGCTGCCAGCTCGGACCGGGAATCGAGGCCGAGCTTGCTGAAGATGTGGACCAGGTGGGTCTTGACGGTGGCCCGTGATACGAACAGCCGGGCCGCGATCTCGGGGTTGCTGAGGTGCTGGCCGACCAGGCGCACCACCTCCAGCTCACCTGGGGTCAGGCTGGCCCAGCCGGCGGCCGGCCGCTTGCGCTCGCCACGACCCCGGGCGGCGTAGGCGATCGCCTCTTCAGCTGACAGCTTCGCGCCCTCGGCCCAGGCGGCGGCGAAATCATCCGCGCCGAGGGCTTCCTTCGCCGCTGCGACTGAAGCCTCGCGCGGGCCCTGTTCTACCGGGAAGCGGGCGTAACCAAGCCGGGTCCGCAGCGATTCAGCCGCGGCCCACAACCGAGTGGATTCCGCATTGCTGTCCTGCTCTCGCGCCAGCCTGGCGATGAGCTCGAGCGCGTCCACCAGCCCAAGTTGGTCGCCGGCCTCGCGTCCCAGGCTGAGGGCCTCGTGCGCCAGCGACTCCGCGTCCTGAAGGTCGCCTTTGCGCGCGCTCAGCTCAGCCCGGACCCGGGCGGCGCGGCCCAGCACCCAGGTCATCGCGCCCGCGCTGGCGAGCGCGCTGGCGTCGTCGAGGAAGGCCGCGGCTTCGTCACGCTCGCCCAGCGCAAGCTGCGCCTGAGCTAGGACGACGAGGGGCACAGCCGCAAAGCGCGCGACGATCGACGGCCGAATGGCGGCGACTACCGTAGCCAGCGTTTGGGTCGCCTGGGCGGCTTCGCCGTCGGCCAGTCGCATCCAGCCGAGAATCATCCTTGCATGCGGCTCGGTCGATGTGATCGATACCGAGTCCGTCCCCACCTTCTGGGCGGCGTCAATCGCCTCGGTCATGTACTCGCGCGCGCCCTGGAAGTTGCCCCGAAACATCGCCACCCAGGCGAGCCCGAGGAGGCTGCCGATGAAGTTGCTGTCATTGGTCGCGCGGCCGCCAGCCACGGCGGCCTCGAAGAGTTGGACGGCATCGGCCAGCCGTCCCTGGATCAGAGCGATCATCCCGCCGAACGACATACAGAAGAGTTGGGTGTGGTGCTCCGCACCCTCCTTGGCAATCGCGATCGCCTCATCCAAAAGGCGCCGGGGCTCCTCGGGATCCGCCTGGAAGAATCGGAGCATGGCAAAAAATGACAGAACATAAGCTTCAATCTGGGCCCAGCCGGCCGCTCGACCCAGCCGAATCAGCGGCCGAGCCTCCTCGACGTAGGGGCGCATCTCCTCGGCGCCGCTTACTAGCCCAGCGAGCATCCCGAGGACGAGCAGTGCGAACCCTTGTTCCAGCTTGTCACCGCTGGCGCGGGCAAGGGCCAGGGCCTCGTTGGCCAGGGCCGGCACCTGTCCCATCGTTCCCGAACCTGGCATCAGTATCGCCGGGATGCACTGCGCGAGACGGACCCTGGCCCGCATGAGCGGCGAAAGGTCCTCAGCTCGATCAGCGGCAGCGTCCAACCACATCTGAAGCTCTCTGATGCGCCCTGGCCGCCCCCAGAACCACATCAGGGCCGTCACCATTCGGGCCAGGGGTTCCGCATCGCCATGATCCCGGCTCCAGGCCAATGCCGTCCGCAGGTTGTCAATCTCGAGTGTCAGCCGAGGCCCCCAGCGATCCTCCTCGGGTCCGAGTAGACGCGGTCCGGCCGCCTCGGCGAGCCCGAGGTAGTGGTCGCGATGGCGAGTCCGGATCAGCTCCACCTCATCGGCTTCGGTCAAGCGGTCGCCGGCGAACTGGCGGACGGTCTCCAGCATCCGGTAGCGGGGCTCGGCTTGATCGTTTCGCTCCTCGACCATGATCAAGGAACGGTCGGCCAGCGCCGCCAGCAGCTCGACGCTCGCGGCTGGGCACGCGGCCATGGCAGCCTCGACGTCGAAGCCGCCCGCGAAGACGGAGAGCTGACGCAGCGATGCACGCTCTGCCTCGGACAGGAGTTCGTAGCTCCACTCAAATGAGGCGCGTAGAGTGGCCTGCCGGCTGGGTGCAGTGCGGGGGCCGCTGGGCAGCAGGCCGAAGTGCTCTTTGAGGAGGGCGGCGATTCGCGCCGGCGCAAGTGCCCGCGTACGCGCAGCGGCGAGCTCTATGGCGAGCGGCAGGCCGTCGAGGCGGCGGCAGATCGACCGCACGGCCTCGGTGTCCTCATCCCTCAGCTTGAATTCCGGCCGGGCGCGGCGGGCGCGGTCGCTGAAGAGCTCGACCGAGTCCGCCTCGGTGAGTGGGGGAACGGCCCAGGTCACCTCGCCACCGACATCGAGTGGCTCTCGACTAGTGGCGACGATCTTGAGCTCCAGAGCTACGGCCAGCAACTCGGCGGCGACCTCCGCCGCAGATTCCACCACATGCTCGCAGTTGTCGAGCACGACCAGCGTTCGCCGGGCGGCCAGGTGTCGGCCCACGGCTTCGGCCAGGGTCCGGCCCGATCCCGACTCTTTTACTCCCAGTGCCAGCGCCACCTGCTCCCAGGCGAACTGGCCGCCAGACAGAGGCGAGAAGTCGACGAACCAGACTCCATCGGGAAACTGCTTGGCCACGACCGAGGCGAGCTGGACGGCCAGCCGCGTCTTGCCCGCCCCGCCGGCCCCGGTGAGGGTGAGCAGCCGGGCCTCGACCAGAAGGGCGGCGGCCTTCGCGAGCTCAGCCTCCCGGCCTACGAAACGGGTGAGCGGCGCCGGCAGCGTGATAGACACGGTTTGCCTCCGAGTGGAGCCAGAGTCTCCCACGATTCGGCCGGGATCGGGGCGGAAAGATCAACCAGCAGCCCACCGGAAGATCAACCAGGTGGTGGATGTTGGGACTTCGACCTCGCGCGATCCTCCAGTCATGCACAGAGCAATGCTGACGACGATTGGAATCCCCTTGTCCGTGGCGACCTCCGCCGACGCGATCCGGTGCGACCTGCTGAAGCGATGGCGGGGCCAAGGCGAGCGCAGCCAGATCCTGCGCTTTGTCCAACCCTCCCTCATCGGTCTCATCGACGGCACAATCTCCACGCTCGCGCCGATCTTCGCCGCCGCCTTCCTGGCCGGCTCGCACGCCGCGTTGCTGGTCGGACTGGCGGCTTCGCTCGGGGCCGCCATCAGCATGGGCCTGTCCGAGGCGCTTTCCGACGACGGTGAGCTGAGCGGCCGCGGTAACTCTCTTGTGCGCGGCGCCCTGACCGGAATGGCGACCTTCGTCGGCGGAACTTTCCACGCTCTGCCTTTCCTGATCAGCGACACCCAGACCGCGCTGAAAGTCGCCTACGTGGTGGTGGCCATGGAGCTCATCGCCATCGCCTGGGTGCGGCGGCGCTTCCTGCAGGTCCCCCTCCACCGTTCGCTGGTTCAGGTCACCATGGGCGGCTTCATCGTGGCCGGCCTCGGTGCCCTCATCGGCCACGCCTGAGCGAGGGCCGCATGACAAAAGACATCTCGCGTCGGTTTATGACGATCGCTCTGCTGGTGCTGCTCGCGGCTACTGGCGCCGGGTGCGTTGCGGCCGGCATGGGGACCCCGGTCCGGTCGTTCCCTTCTCCCTCCGCAGTTCCGGATCCCCACCCGACCGCAGGGGTGAACTGAGGTGGAAGCCATCGAACAGTTTCCGGAAGGCTCGGCAGCCGCGTTAGTGGGGTTTGCGCCGCGAGCGGAGACGGGTGGGGGTAGATGGCTGGCCCTCGGCGCGATCGTTCTAAGTTCACTGGTTCTTGGGCTGGATTCGACGATTGTCGTCACCGCCCTACCGACCCTGTCGTCCAAGCTGGGCGCCACCACCGACCAGCTGCAGTGGATATCCGCCGCATATACGCTGGCCCTGGCCGGCTTCATGATTCCGGCAGGGGTGCTGGCCGATCGCCTCGGCCGCCGGCGGATGCTCCTGGTTGCGCTTTTCCTCTTCGGTGCCTCCTCGGTCGCGGCCAGCCAGATGACTACCGCCGACGGGCTGATCTGGATGCGGGCGGTGATGGGCATCGCGGGAGCATTCATCTCTCCGATCTCCCTGGCCATCTTGCCGACGATCTTTTCGGAGCGGGAGCGTCCACGTGCCATCGCGATTGGCGGGGCCGGCATGTTTCTCGGCCTTCCAATGGGACCGCTGGTTGCGGGCTGGCTGCTGACCCACTACGACTGGGGCTCGATCTTCCTGATCAACGGGCCGGTCGTGCTGCTCGCCCTGCTCGGCGTCCGGATCTTCATTCCCGAGAGCCGGGACTCGCACGCGTCGCGTCTCGACGTGGTCGGAGCCGCTCTCGTGGTCGCCGGTGTGACCGGTCTCGTCTACGGGATCATCGAGCAGCCGGCCCTCGGCTGGACCAACGCGACTGTGCTCGCTAGCTTCGTCACCGGCGCGATTCTGCTCGCCGGATTCAGCATGTGGGAGCTACGGGTGCGCTCGCCCCTGGTCGACCTCCGACTGTTCTTGATCCCGCGCTTCACCTGGTCGGTGCTGGTCGGCATGGTTATGGGCTTTGCGCTGATTGGAGTCCTTTTCGTCTTCACGCCCTTCCTGCAGATCGTCCAGGGCAATGACGCCCAGGCCACCGGCGTGCGCTTGCTGCCGCTGATCGGCGGCATCGTGCTCGGCGCAGTTGGCAGCGACCGGCTGGTTGCCCGCCTCGGGGTTCGGGTCATGCTTGTGCTCGGGCTGCTCATTTGCGCCGCCGGTATGGCCCTGCTGTCATTGGTCAGGGCCGACACCGGATACAGCCTTATCGCGATCGCCTTGCCGGTGATCGGAGTCGGCAATGCCTTCGCGATGTTCACCTCCCTGAACGTCATCCTCGGCGTCCTGCCCGAGGCTCAGACAGGAAGTGGAAGCGCCGTGACCCGGACCCTCCAGCAACTCGCCGCGTCTTTCGGCGTCGCAATCCTTGGCAGCATCCTCAACAACGCCTACCGAGCTGAGCTTGCGCAGCAGCTGACCGAGCTGCCGGACCGGCTGCGGGACGTGGCCGAGGGCAGCGTGGCCGGAGCCACCTTGATCGCAGCCCACCTGCCGGGTCCTCTCGGCATCGACCTTATTCACGCCGCGCACGACGCCTATGCGGTTGGCATGACCGATGTGCTGCGGGTTAGTGCCGCCGTCATGGTTGCGGGAGCGCTCGCCATCGGGGTCTTCATGCCCGCCAGGACCAAGGCGGCGCAGGAGCAGATCGAAGCGCCCGAAGGCGCGTACGCCGAGGCGGCAATGAATCCAGAGCTGAACAGCGCAGGTAGCCAATAGACGCGCCGGCTTCGCGCCAAGTTTGCGTCCCGAGCGGGCCCGGACGGCTTTCCTCGCCAGGTCCGTGGGGTTGCCGACGGCGAGCCCGGGCGCTACTTCGTCGGACTGCCCTTCCAGACTCGGCTGGGATCTGGCCTGTTCGGAGGCGTCGGCCAAGACGCGTGCTCCATCGCCGAGGTCATCGCCAGACGGCTAAGCCAGGCTGATGCGATCCACCAGACCGGCGCACGAACCCGATGTCGTTGAAATGTCGTCGATGAAGTAAGCTCCTGCGGATGACCTCGGTGCTGCAGGCGCTGGACATCGCCGTCCAGGCTGCCTTCGTCGCCCTCGCCCTCTTCACGCTCGCGGACTGGGTCCGCCATCGCGACCGCCAGCGGCTGTGGCTCGTGGTGGCCCTGGTGTCGCTGTCGGCCCTGGCGGTGCTGACGCCGGCGGCGGCGCTCATTGGCCTGCCCGCACCACTGGTGACGGACCTGGCCCTCGTCCTGTTCGTGCTTTCCGGGTACGCGCTTCTGATGTTCCGAAACTCGCTCATCCCGCTCGGCAGGCGGCTGGCAGCCGCAATAACGGTATGGAGCGCGCTGGTTGCGATCATCGGGGTTGCCGCCGACCTGTCCTCGAATCCGCAGGCTGAGCGATCGCCCTTCCAGCTCATGGCGGTGGGACTGATCCTCGTCACCTGGGTGCTCTGCGTGATCGAGCCCATCTTCCGGCTCGGTCTTGCGTCCATCGGCCGTCCGTCCGTCGAGGGTTCACGCCTGCGTTCGCTGAGCCTCGGCTACGCGGGTCTGGTGGCGGTGATCATCGCATCCACGGTGGCCGGACCAGCGCTGCAGAGCACGACCGCCGGCGTTGTCATCGACTTGATCGTGCTGGCCATCGTGCCGTTGATGTACGCGAGCTTCGCGCCGCCGCTCTGGCTGCGCCAGCTCTGGAGCCGTCCTGAGGAGGAGAAGCTGCGCGGCGCGCTGCACGAGCTTCTGCTTTACAGCCCCGACCGTTCCACGCTCGCATCCCGCGCGCTCGCCGGTGGTGCGCGCATGGTCGGCGCGCCTGCCGGCTTAATCGAAGACTCGGACGGCTCCATCCTCGCGGCGCATGGCCTGACACAGAAGGAAGCTGCTGCTCTTGCCGCCAAGCCGGGCACCGGACGCTCGATGCTGCGCATCCCGCTCGACCTGGCTCATGGCCAGGGCATGATGACCATCCTCGCCGGCCCGTTCACGCCGCTGTTCGGCGAATGGGAGATCTCGCGCCTGCGCGGTTTCGCGGTCAGCATCACCGCGGGCCTGGACCGCGAATCGCTCACGGGGCGCATCGCGGCCCTCGAGAAGACCAAGACCGAGTTCCTCGACTTCGCGTCGCACGAGCTGCGCGGGCCCATCACCGTTATCAAGGGATACCTCACGATGATCGCGGCGGGATCGCTTGGCGATATGCCGCCGAAAGCGGCTTCGGTCGTGCCGCTTCTCGTGGCGAAAGCCGATGAGGTGAACTCGATGCTCGAGCAGATGATCGAGACGTCGCGTCTGGAGGAGGGACGCCTCGCGCTGAGGAGGGAGCGCAGCGACATCGCGGGTCTCACCGAGGACGCCATTAAAAACCTTGGGCCGCTCGTCTCCGAGCACGAGCTCGACATCGACCGTCCGCCCGAGCCGCTGTGGGCCGACGTGGACCCAGACCGGCTGCAGATCGTCGTCCGCAACCTGGTCAGCAACGCGGCCAAGTACTCGCCGGCCGGCACGCCGATCGCGATCACGATCGCGCGGCGCGACCACCGCGCAATCGTCGCCGTGACGGACAAGGGCATGGGCATCGACAAGAACGACCAGCGCAACCTGTTCAAGCGCTTCGGCCGCATCGAGTCTGCGGCGACCGCACACACCGCCGGCGCAGGTCTCGGCCTGTGGCTTTCGCGCGAGATCGCGCGCATGCATGATGGAGATCTCACCGTCGAATCCGAGCCAGGAAAGGGCAGCACATTCACGCTGGAGATTCCGCTGAATTCCGACTGACGACGCGGCGCCTGACGTTCGATCGCGGTTCCGGCCGCACAAGCCTCTCAACCTCGCGCTGACCCTCGGCGCCATCGGGCC
>WNGL01009609.1_pt1 | contig 11210 bp, 9 predicted proteins | sample 5400591 | NCBI WGS metagenome assembly WNGL01 (sample SAMN13153377, study PRJNA577476) | soil metagenome | isolation source: 80 cm soil or saprolite under Garry oak tree replicate 1 | place: USA:California | collected 2016-06-15
GGTGGTAGTAAGCGCGAAGAGTGAGCATATCTTAGGGCGAAGAATGAGCAATCGGTGCGAAGCATGAGCACTGGTACGCATCCCTCTGGGGAAATGGCTCCCCATCTGGTGTACTGGAATGAAAAGTTGTAAATAAAAACTCTGGGGATTGAGCTCAGAAGCAGGGCGTGTTTGGGAAAATGCTGCCTCTCCCCATCAGTCAGTCGCCAGACGGAGCAATGCGCAATGGCTTGCCTAGGGGTAGCCAACTCATAACCCATTGTAAATGCCGGTCTCAAACTGCTGGATCAGCATTTTAGCCTTCATGTCCCCCCGGCCTACGAGTGCTCATGCTTCGCGCTGATTGCTCACTTTTCATCCTAAAACTTGCTCACTCTTCGTGCTTATTACCAGTTGGTGCAGGGCTTGCGGCGTCATCTGGGCGTGTGGATTGAGGTCACCCAGAATGTCACAGAGACCTTCTAAGGAGATGGCGGGGTCTTCGAGCAGTGCTGTCGTCATCAACTCGACAAAGTCCCTGCCTCTCAATGTGCTGCTGGAGCGTTGGATAAACTCGTTTTGACGTGCCAGGATCTCTAAGGACTCGGGATCAAACACCGTCGTGAGCTTCCCATTGACTTGCCTGGCAATGCGTTTAATCTCTTGTTTCATCTTCATAGGGATGTCCCTTGCGGGGTATGGAATGGGCACACGTCACATCGCAGGGCTGTCCCTAGGATATATCAATCAGAGGCTTCCGTAACCTGCACGTCTTAGCTTGACGCAAATGGGCACCACCCCCAGACGATACACGCATGATGGCCGCCTTTCCTCTGCAGGGGGGAACGGAGGGAGACCGCGCAGCTCTTCCCTCCCTGATGCACGCCGGAACGGCAGAGCCTTTGCGAGTCTCACCGCCAGAGGCGGTGGCTTACCCATTGGAGTTATCCACAGAAATTTCGCGTGCGCGCGGGCACAGGGATTTTTATCCATACAGGGAATTCAATACAGGGAATTCAATACAGGAGGGCGTGACACTTGTATACGGGGGGCGTGACACTTGTATACGGGGGGCGTGACACTTGTATACGGGGGGGCGTGACACTTGTATACACTCCTCTCCGGGTTATCCACAGGGCTGAATTTTAAGACTTTATAGGGGGTGTGACACTTGTATACACCCTCGATGGCTATCAGCCTAGACGGTTTCGCCGTGGCGCTGCCGGTGGGTCTTGATGAAGTCGAGGAAATGGGCACGGGGGTCTTTCGGCGCGATGCCTTCATGCTCTATCCACTCAAAATACTGGCTGGTGAGGTAGGGCACGTCCCATTTACCGGCCAACTGGCGGGCCTTGCGTCGCGTGGCCTCGTCAAAGCTGCGGCTCTCCAGTATGCGCCGCGCTGCCTCCTGCGCTGGCGTCGGCTTGGCTTGCACGAGAAGCGGGCTGCGGTAGAGTATCAGCCGGGTCGGCTCGAACTCGTAATTGAGCGACTGCTTTTCGCCGTCTGGGGTACGCCAAGACTCATCAACAAAGACAAACGCATCCTTGAGCCTGCTCCTGAACTTCCGATAGTCCTTCTCCCCAATGCCGGTGCCGAACTGCTCCTGCAACCGGCCATAGCCGAGAGCAATGGACTCCTGCCCGGTAGACTGCATGACGAACAGGCGGTAGCTCACCCACATATATACGTCGAGCACCAGCGGGCTTTTCCTGTGGACTTTCAGTATGTCCGTGCGTAGCGGCAACGGGGCGCTCAGGATGGCCTTGCGGAACTTCTCGGAAATTTCGATGTGACTGCCCCACAGGCTGTCCTGTTCGGGTTTCCTGAAATTCCACCACAGGCGGTACTCGTCCGCAATGTTGATATTGACGCCCGCCATTTGTCCTTTTTCGGCTGTCCCCTCGCTGATTTCAAACCGGATGCTTGCCAGCAAGAGGCGTATCAACTGGTTATGAACGCTTTTTGCCTGTCTGCTGTTCCCTCTGAGGTTACCGGTGTAGCCTATTTCTTTCATGAAGCCGCTGAAGTGCGAGGAAAGGTCGATGTAGCGCTCGCCGGTCTCGATGACACGGGTGATGATATAGGCCAGCACAAGACGAGGGAGGGAGCCGTAAGGAACGCCGTAGGGCTTGCCGTCGCGGTCAAAGCCGCTCGATACAATCAGCGAAAAATCCCCATTGGCCTTAGCATAGCTCGGCGTTTTCGGGTCGCTGTGGGGCAAGGTGCACTGTATCAGAATCGGGGTGTAGTAGCTGAGGGGCGCTTTAGTTTGGGGCGCTCCCTGTATCAGCGTGCCAAGGGTTTTGAGTCCCTCTATCCTCTTCCGGTCGTCGGGGTGTACCCGCGCTGGGAGCTGCGGCTTGTGGTTGGCCATAATCTTATGGCTCCCCCCTGCCTCATCGCTCATGGATCACCCTTCCCTTTCCTGACTGCCTCGGCGAGGATCGGCTCAAGGCGGTTAGCCGTAATGATTGATATATTTTATATTAGTATATTTTAATCATATTTCATGAGTCTGTCTAGGCGATGGGTGATCTACCACGTTTCTGGAAAAGCATATTCAGCGCTTCGGTTAATAGCTCTTGGTTTGTGGTTTCCTCATCAAGACCTAATTGGCGTAGCTGGCGATAGGCAGCGTCGGGTATATAAAACCCGATCATGCGTTTTCCGGCACGGTCTGTCCGTATCTCTTTGGCTTTGGAGGTAGCAGGAGCGGGCTGCTCCGGCACGGTATCCCAGAGCTTCTTACGTTTGGGCTGAGCCATAGCGGTTATCTCCTATAGATTGTTAAACCATTTTAACGGTTATACGGTATATAGGATAAACGGTTAAACTTTCAACTTCGTGCGCAGCCAATGAAACAGGGCGTCTACTTCGGCGGCGGCCTTGCCATCCGGCTCGTATTCGTGGACGCTGCGGCCATCAATAACGGCATGGGTATAGGCGACTCTCTGACACGTCACCACATCGGTGACGGGGATATGCTGGCGCTTCAACGTCTCGCGGGCCTCGTGGCCAATGCTGCCTCGTGGCGGGACAGCATTGAGCACAACAGCCGCTGGGGTCTTGGCAAAGCGGGCAATCTCAACCGTGGAAGCAATAGCGTCCAAATCAAAACGGGCAGGACGGCACGGGATCAACACAAAGTCGGCCACCTGAGCCGCAATGGCGGCGGCGCTATCCGAGTGCGGAGCCGTATCAATGACGACGAAAGCGGCTTTGCCCTTCTTGGCCTGTTCCAGCAGTCCAGCAAGCTGCGGAGGAGTGGCCTTGATAGCGTCGAGCTTGTCGGCTTCGTCGCGGCTCTCGTTCCACTTAAAGGCGCTCGCCTGTGGGTCGAGGTCTATCAAGGCAGTGTGGAGATCATGACGGGCCGCACAGACCGTAAGGTGTACGGCGAGGGTCGTTTTACCGCTTCCACCCTTTTGAGCAATGATAGCAAGAGTTTTCATGTTCTTATCCTCAACCGTTAAACCGTTATTCTGGTTTAATAATACTTTTTTTAGTGCTTCCCGTCAAGCTGCCGGACTTTTGTTTTGCACTTTACAAAGCCCCTCACGCCTCCCCGTCCCACATGCGGGCGGCCATGCTGTACTGCTCGGCGCCGGTGGCGTTGGCGTAGATCGCCGTGGTTTCGATGCGGCTATGCCCCAGCCACTTGCTCAACATGTTCAAGGGCACGCCCGTATTGATCGCGTGCACCGCAAAGCCGTGGCGTAGTCCTAAAGGGCATTTGTGCGGGCCGTCCTCGATGCCTGCCGCGTCCATGACCTCCTGCACCTTGCGCCACGCCGTGGTACGGGAGAATGGCCACAGGGCCTGCAGATAGTCCTTGCCCGGCTGCCGCTGGCGCATCTGGAGGTTATGCACGAGGTTGAGGGTATCGAGCAGGGCAGGGGGCACCGGCACAGCCCGGTAGCTCTTCTTGTCCTTGCGTTTCTTTAAACTCCGGAAGACGATCACACGGGCGGCAAGATCCACGCTGCCGGGGGCGAGCTCCAGGGCCTCCGTGATCCGGCACCCGGTGTAGCACAGCACCAGGCAGAAGGTGCGCACCTCGCGCGGGGCCTTGGCGGCTGCGGCCATAAACGCCTTGCGTTCGTCATCGGTGCAATAGAGCCGTTTGCCGTGGGCGTCAAACACATCCATACAATTCCACCTCGCCGCGCTGCATGTTGTGCAGCGGGCATGAAACAGTAGATATTACACAGTTTCAAAAACGGCCAATGAAGGCCCTTTCTGAAACCGTAATACACTACTGTTTCAATAGCGGATTTCGCAAGGAAAAGCAAGGCCAGGAGCGGGCCGCCGGCGCCTTTTTCACGTCTGCCTCGCCGGCATCGGCGTGCACCAGGAGCGGAGAGAGTGTTGCAGCGTGCTTACTCTGGATAACCTCCCTTATCAGCGATACACTGTGATACTATAGGGGAAGGAGAAATGGCCCTATGGCCCAGCCGCCCCTCGCACGCAAAGCGTGTCAACAACGTTCCCACAAAGGCAGGCGTGTTCCAGGGGAGCCAGGCACGGGAATCGATGCGTCGCATGGCGATCTGGCGAGAGATCGGTATCCATGGCCTTGGATGTGTTATTCCCCAATGCATCCCAAGAGCACTGCACGTTGCGGACGGGGGAGCCAAGCGCAGGCACGGTCAGCTCCTCTGTGCATGATGGCACCTTTCCCCACAAGGATGCGTGATCCCGCCTCGGGGCAATGCGGCCTGGTCTCACACAGAGAGCGTTGACGCGGTGTTCTTGCTTGTGGAGTGCTGTAGGGACGTGGATCGTTGCGGAACACCCTTTCCAATTCCAGGAGGCCGTCGTGCATTTACGTGGAGCGCTTTTTGCAGAGTCCCCGATCTACCGGGGCAATGCTCGCAAGACCCTCTTTACGCGGGATGGAGACGGGTCACAGCGGCTGGTATCGCTGGCCGGGGAAGTCGCCGGGACCGCCGAAGCCCTGATGGATGCCTTTATTGGGAAATCTCGTACCGGCAGAAACATCGGTCTGCTCGGGCAGATGTGGCAGCGATTGTATGGGGACCCCATGCCGGAACACCTGATGACCCGTGTCGAGTGCCGTCTGCAGGAGGCGAGTTATCCCCGGGAGCACTTCTTCGATTTGCGCATGGGGATCAAGTTGGATGAGGACCGTTGGGCCGCCGAGGCGAATGCCAACTATAAGATGGAAACCCTGTATCGCCACTCCGTCTTTGACCTCACCATGCAGGTGAACGACAGCGCCCTCCAGGCGGGGGACAATGCGGCCCGGCTCTACTACCTCCTGCAGGAGTTGAAAGAGGGACGCTTCTGGTTCGGCGGTGGCAAGAGTAAAGGATTGGGGCGATGTCGGCTCGTCATGGACCTCCCGTTTGCCCCCCCTGCCACGCCGCCGCGCGTCCATGCCAGGGCCAGCCAGTGCATGGTATCCCTGGCCTTTCAGACCACCAATCCTGTGCTGGTCGGGTGGAGCTGGGGGAAGATCGATTCCGCAATGCCCGCCTTTACAGCTCTGGAGGGTCGACTCCTGGTGGAGGCGCTGCGGGATATTCCAGCGCCTATTCAGCGCCGGTTAGCGATGGCGATGGCGGGGCCGATCCTCGACCCCGCCGAGTGCAAAGGGAAACTGGCCGCGTATCTCCCTAGAGCGATTGCGGCCTGGTTGGTCGAGCGCTCTTCGGGGGAGCGCGTGATATGGACCTTCCCCTCAGCGGCCGTCGCCAAATTGGCCAAGGGAAAACACCCCATCGCGCCCAAGGCGATGGCGCGTATGCAACCCCTGATCAATCAGCCTTTTCCGACTCAGGAGGCGGCCGCAACCGCTTTTCACGAGGTCCTCGGCAGAGACGCCACCAAGTACCGACGTGTCCTCGACGTCCTAGAGCACACCACGACGTCCCAGCAGGAATTCGACCGGGAAGGGTGGCACGAGGTCGCGCATGCCCTGGGACTGGAGAGCAGCTTGTCCGAAGGATTGGCGGGCCAGATCAGGGATGAAGCCGTCTTGACCGCGTCCCTCGCCCAGGCGTGTACACCCGTACTACCCCGGTTCTACGAGCAGATGGATCAGCAGATCCGACTGCTGCAGAGCGACGCGTGGGTCGACGAGGAGATTGCGACGCGCGAAGAACATGTCCTCATCAAGACCATGCTGCTTGACGGCAGGATCGATGCACGGCAGTGGGAGGATCCTGACCGGGCTCCAGCAGGGGTTACCTCTGCGACCTGGCGGGAGTTCCTGGAGGCCCACCGACGTGTAGGCTATCACCACATGGTCCAGCCAAGAAATCTTCTCAAGAGCCTCGCCAACGACCGGAACTTTATTGCCTTTCTCAGGGGCTACACCCATCGCGTCCGGCAGGAACTGGCGCAGCCCTCTCAGACCGATTTTCGTGCGGGCGGAGCCTCTATGCGGGAGATCTCCCGTACCTATGGGAAGCCCTACGATACCGTGTTTATGCGGATGCTCTCGTGGGCGCCCTCCTCCCGGGAGGAGGGGCATTGGGAGATCTACATCCCCGGCAGTACGATCAAGGGGGCCTTTCGCAGACGTGCGTCACAAGTTGTGCGAGCGCTCTGGGGTGAGTCCTCCAGGACCACGCAGACCCTCAACCGCCTCTTCGGGACCCAGGGGCAGAGGGGGCTCGCCTTTTTTTCCGATGCCTACCTGACAGACCCCCAGGTCCCGGAACGCGCGTGGTGTGCGATGGATGGGGTGCGGATGAACCCCAAAACGGGCCAGCCTGTTGAGGAGGCCAAAACCGACTCTCTCTTTGCGTATGGAGATCAGCTGGCCTTTCACTTTCGGATCGATCTACAGGACATGGCCGAGCAGGACATGGAGGCGCTGTCCCTGCTGACCTATCTGCTCCAGGACTTTCGTCGAGGCGACATTCCCTTGGGCGGGGAAAAGACCGTCGGTTTTGGATGGGTGGAGGGCCACATCAGCCGTCTCGCCTGGATGACAGCCGATCCAGACGGCATCGGCAAGCAGCTGTTCGGAGACCAGACGCTGACGCGGGACGGCCTCTGGTATCGGCTCGATCTCCAGGGAGAGGCCGCGGCAGCAGCGCTGCACCCCACTGCCCGCCTCGCGCGCGCAGAGGGGGGCATCGCGCAGCGCCCGCCCAGAGCGAGCCAGGGCTTTATCTCCCACAGGGCCTTCGGCGGCTACTGCGGGACACTGGCCGTGGAGGTGGAGGTGTTGACCCCTGTCAACGTGCGGGAGAGTGGAGAGCCATCATACCGGGCCACGCTGGAGGATGGCCCGATCAACGGGTGGGACTTTTTCTCCCTGAGCTCTCCCGTCGCGGCACTGCGCGAACAGGGGAGGACCTACACGCTCCCCAGCAAGAGCCTCAAAGGGATGCTCCGCCATCTCTATGCCATCGCCAGCAACGCGCAGGAGGCGAGTCAGGACCTCAGCCATCTCAATCCTGCCGACAGCCTGTTCGGATGGGTCGGGCGAGGTCCCAACCAGGCCGTCATGGGACGGGTGTCCTTCAGCTTCGGTGCCTTCGAGACGCCAGAACTCGCCTGGTTTAAGGTGCCGTATCCCTACGGGATGTGGCAGTACCAGGAGGGGCGGTGGCACCACCTGCCAGGGCGCCGTGCATCGCTGCTGACCGTCGGGCAGGACTGGCGGCTGTTTCCCCACACGCCGCTGGCCCCATGTGTCAAACAGATGGACGATTTTCAACCGGATACGGCCCGAGCATACTATGTGAGGGCGATCCTGCCCGGGGCCCGAGGCCGTTTCACCATCCGCTTCTGGAACTGTGAGCGCGAAGAACTCCAGAGGTTGCTCTGGTGTGTGGGCCTGGAAGAGGGCCTGGCACACAAGATGGGGAGTGGCCGCTATCTCGGCTTTGGGAGCCTGCGCCTCCGTCTGCTGCCAGACAGCTTCCTGATCGATTGGGCAAGCCGATATGCCGGAGAGCCCGAAGAGGTCTGGCGTCGTGTCATCGCGCCGGAGGCCTGGCACGCACCTGGGGTCATTAACCACTACGCGGCCTTGAAGGAAATCCTCGATGCTCACCGGCTTTGATTGGCTGCGGCGGAGCCGGAACGGCCAGGAGTTGCTGGCCACGCTGACCTCCCTGGCGGAGAGGCCCGATCTGTTTGCTGAGGCGGGGGAGATCGGCCCCCCCCCTGATGCCCTGCAGAATCCTTGTGCACGGTGCTGGATACATCCCCAGGCGGGGGGGACGCACTCCTGCAGGATCTGCGGAGAGATTCTGGATCGCAGTCGGGGGCTCTCCGGCCTCTCACGCTCTGCGGTCGTTATCTGGGGCCGTGTCGATCGATTACCGCAGACGCTGCGGAGTGGCACCAAGGCGCCTCCCCCTCATCTCCTTGGTACCTATATCCACGACGCGCATCATTTTCTCCTGATGCTGCAACGGCGGGAGGTCAAGCCCTGGCTTCAGGAACTGGTGCTCCACACTGGCCCCGAACTACGGGGCGTTCTCCAGATCTTCCCGACGATGGGACCGCAGCGGGGGCTTAGGATGGGAGACGTCCTCTGCTGGGCAGTGCACGACGAGGCGTCCCTGCCCATGGACCGGCTGTATGTGCGGTTCTATTCGGCCCCCTTGCAGGTGCCTCCCCCGCACAAGCGTGACCAGCAACAGGAGCGTCATTTTGAAGTCTCGGAGTTTGTCGGTCTGTTGCAGATGGCAGAAGTGTTCCGTCTGCTCCTGCATCCGAACGAACAGCAGGAGCTGTTTGCCTTGCTGACCATGGACGACGGCGACGGGGCCGCGTTCTATTGGGGGCGATTCCTCGGCTTGCTGGACCAACGGGCCAGGGATATGCTGGCTGCATGGGGCATCCGGACGTGGCCCCAGACCCGGATTCGGTTACTGTACGAGCTTATGAAGTACGTGTATGTGGACTTCTCTCGAGCCCATTAAAATCCTCCGCTACCTCCTGGTCTGGAGAGTCAACCGCTCACTGGTCCAGTTGCCGCCCTCTTTTGCTGCAGATCTGTCCCTGGTCCTCGGCACGATCATCGCCGATCGCCTTCCGACCAGAAAGGCCACCCCCTGGCGCAAGGCCCTCGCCCGCCGGGATATACTGGAGGCATCTGGCAATCAGACGGGCCTGGTGGGGGTGCCGGAGGCGCCTTGGCCTCTTGAAACAGTGGTGCTGGTCTATCCAGGGAAACGGACCTATGGGCAGGGAGAACCGATCCTGTGGGAACTCAAGCTCTTCGGCGCAAGCGCCGACCACGGGCTCTTCTTGGAAACGATCCTCCCAGCCCTGGAGGAGGCCAGCTACACCGCTGACCCCAGGTGGCATGTCCGCAATACCATTTGGGGCCGATTCGACATCCAGGCGGTCTATGTGGCCCGGGGGATGCACTGGGAACCGCTGGTCCGTGATGGGCGCCTCGATCTGCGCTATCGCCCAAGCGCCACCCAGTGGGCCGACGGACTCACACTCGGCGCCAATAGGGAACACCCATGCCACCGTCTGACCTGGGTTACCCCTTTTGACTTCGACGGGATGTCTGCCGACAAGAGCGATGCGCACTCTTCCGAGCGTCCGGCGGGGACAGTACTCGCCAACGGCCCAACCTTACGAACCATCCTGAACGCTCTTCTCTCCAGATTGGATCGTCTCATACCTGATCGACCCGTGATACCGGAAGACGGGAGGGACGCCCTGATCTCGGAAGGGCCGTTACGCTTGCAGGAGGCCATGCAGGCAGCCGATGATGTCCTGCTCCGTTCTGCAGATCTCGAGCGTGTCCCGGATCGCTGGCCGGGGCAATGGAGGGGCACACAGGTATTTGCGTCGATCCCTGCACTGTGTTTCCCCTCTCTGCAGCTGGCATCGATCCTCCATGTTGGCAGGCAGACCCACTTCGGGTGTGGCACCTTTGTCCTAAGCTGATCTAATGATCTAATAGTACTGTAATATACGGTCATTTTGTGTCACAAATTAAGAATTTTGGGCACCTTTCGACGAGAGGGAAAAGTAGTTGACAGTTTGATTGGCGACACCACACGTATGCCGAATTTCGACATGATCCAGCCACTCGGGGAAGAACCCCTCACGGATGCTGAGTGTCCAGCCATGATGGCGCGTTTTAGGCCGCTTCCGCGTCCACGTGCCGCTGTGCGTTCTCGGAATCAGTTGTGAGTGCAAACCTCGCTTGGCCTGGAGGCGCCGCAGATGGAACCCTACCCCCAGGGGAGCAGGGCACCAGCTCAAGCAGTGGTCTAGAGCCCAACGAGGCCTCCAAGGTCGCGTCCTGTCCGCCCTCTCCCTCGTGCATTAACAGCTCGATCCAGTCCGCCTCTAATGGTTTTCCGGTCAAGAGTTCAATTGGAGCCTTGCCTTTGCGTTTGCCGCTTTTGTAGCGACGATGGTTATGGTAAAACATAATCAGATTTAAGCTCTCTTGGGTAATCTGTCCTTTACAGCTATTAAGATAGGGACGGATGAAGGAATTGACCATCTCGACCAGCGATGAGGCGCGGACAATAGAATCGAGCTGATCAAATACCAAGGTTTTGAGTGCGTCAAATTGATCGTCAAGGAGTCCTTCGGCAAACGCGAGCCAATCGTCTCGCTCTCGTTGATGGTAATGCTTGTGCTTGGCTGGAGATGCATAGGAAAGATGATCATGATGCCAAGCACAAACGAGAAACTCTCAAGCTTGCCGGGGTACCACCTCAAGCAGTTGTGCCTGTATTGCTTCAGCCTGCTGAAAGGGGACCACGATATCGTCAATGTGGGCTTGAATGGGTTTCATGATTTTAGGAATCGCCGTGTGATCGATCTCTCCGATCATGCTGAAGAGGAGGGTTAACTCTGAGCGCACGGCTTCAACTGTACGCAGCTGGCCGAAGGGGGAGCAGATTTGTAACGTTTCGCGAAGCAAATGGAGCAGCATGTTGAGTTGATCGTATTGTGCGATCGCTTGCTCACAAGCTTGGCATGCTTGTTCATATTGGTGCAGACGCTTTTGCAGTGTGGCTTCACTTTTGGCATGATCGAATTTTTGCGCGGCGTCGTCTGCCTTGCCTATGGCCCCGTAGGCTTTTCGCTCCCATTGACGGCACAAGGTGAAGAGGTCGTGAAATTCATGGAACTGATCACTCACCCACAAGGCCTCTTGACAAGCGGCGTGATAGCCCGCGACCAAGCCTACGCCGCGATCGGAGGCCATGCCGAGGCTGTGGAAGCGGTGATCGTCAAGGGCTTCAAAATGGGCTTTC
>WNGL01031546.1_pt1 | contig 11210 bp, 5 predicted proteins | sample 5400591 | NCBI WGS metagenome assembly WNGL01 (sample SAMN13153377, study PRJNA577476) | soil metagenome | isolation source: 80 cm soil or saprolite under Garry oak tree replicate 1 | place: USA:California | collected 2016-06-15
ACCGACGCCCCTTCGCCTCACGGCGGTCACACGGCCGTCTGGACGGGGAATCTCATGATGGTGTGGGGCGGCGGCAACGGCAGTTTCTCGCTCAGCACCGGCGGCCGTTATTGCACCTGCATTCCGACGACTTACTACCGCGATGCCGATGGCGACGGCTTCGGCAGCGGTGATGTTCCCGTGGAGTCCTGCACACAACCGTCCGGCTACGTCGCGGACGGCTCGGACTGCGACGACGGCTCGGCCAGCCTGTGGAGAACCCCGGGAGAGGTGCGCGACCTTCTCTTCGCCGACGACCAGACCCTGGTCTGGACGGCTCCCGCAGAGGGCGGGGCGACCTCGGTCGTCTACGACCTCCTCCTCTCGAACGACCCGGCCGACTTCGTGACGAGCGCCACGTGTGTCGCGTCCGATGCCGCCGCGACGACCGCGATCGATCCGTCGTCGCCTGTTCCTGGAGCGGCCTTCTTCTACCTCGCCCGGGCCCAGAATGCCTGCCCGAACGGAGATGGCTCGCTGGGGACGAGGTCGGACGGCACCGGCCGAATCGGCAGGAGTTGTCCATGACCTCCCGCACGCGCCCACGTCCCCGCCCGAGATCGCAAACCGACCGATGATCTAGACGAGTGGTCGACGGCGGCTACGTAACGCGCCCGGAGTTCGGGACGTACGGGGTCGAAGGGCAGTGGATCATCGAGGGGCACGGCGTCGATCCCGACATCGAGGTCGACAACCGCGACGACCTGGTCGTGCAGGGGCGCGATCCCCAGCTCGAGAAGGGGATCGAGATCGTGATGCAGGAGATCCGGAAGGGCCCGAAGACCCTGCCGCCGGCCCCGCCGCCGCCGGTGAAAAACTAGCTACTTCTTCTTCCACTCGTCGAGCAGGCTCTTGCCGAAGGTGAAGCGCGCCCCCGCCTTCAGGTAGCCCGAGGGCAGCGTGCTGTCGTCGACGAACTTGTCACTGCGCACGTCGGCGTCCTCGGAGAACACGAAGCGGATCGTGCGCACCACGCCGGCCTCCGCGAACAGCGACACGTCCTTCGAAGCGGTCCACTCCACGGCGCCGGTCGCCTGGCTCTGCAGGATGCTCAGGAAGACGACGTCGTTCGCGGTCGGGAACTGCCCCTCGTTGGCGTAGCGGTACCTGTTCCCCGTGAAGCCGAGACGCATCAGGACGCTCAGGCGATCGGTGGCATGGTAGGTCCCCGCCACCGAGAACGGCAGGGCGCCGAGGAGCGACCACTTCGGGTTGATCCACCAGTAGACGCCGACCACCGGCACGGCCAGCCCGCGCCCGAACTCGTACGTGGCGGCGCCCCCGTAGATCAGCGTGATCCAGTCGCGGATGCGATGGGTCGCCAGGCCGAGGGCGTAGAAGCGTCCCTGGAGATCGTGGATGGTCCGGTCGTCCTCGGCGAAGCTCTCCCCCGCCGAGGCCACGTACAGGTTGTTCGCCCGGCTGAGCCAGACCCCGCTCGCCGCCAGGACGCCGCTGTACAGGCGGTGCTGCTGGCCGGCGAGGAAGGTGATGTCGGGCGAGGCGCTGCTGGCGGCGACGTGGGCGAAGAACTGCGAGGCGCGGTACTTCCTGTCCCAGCGGACGTGCGTGCGGCCGAGCGGCAGGTTCGCGAACAGGGACACCGACCCGGAGCCGTACTCGCCGCTCGTGTGGTCGAACGGCTTGTCCTGGAAGGTGTCCCCCGAGACGGTGACCTGCGGCCGGAAAAAACGCAGGTCGATGTCCTCCTGGGCCCGCGCGGTGGTGACCCCGCCGAGGGCGAGGAGCAGCGCGACGAAGCACGGGCCGGCCTGACGTCCTGGTCGCATCCTCCTCCTGCGGCGCGCTGGCGCGACGGAGGCTCCGTGTATCACAGGCGCGCGGCTCGCACAAGCCCCGGGCGAGCGGCAGGCCGCAGCGCGGCGCGTCTCATGCTCGCACGCGCGGCGACATCGGAGGTCAACCGTCGCGCACGGCGCGGCTCGAAATCGGCGCGCCGCGCTGCGGCCTGCCGCTCGCTGCGATCGTCCTTGGGGGCCGCCGCCGTTTTTCTTCCGTCGCTTTACTCTCCGCGCTTGCTGATCGACGAGGGGCGTGATAGAAGGGCGACGGCTCGGGCAGGCCAAGGCGGCGGACCAAACGATCCACACTCGTCAGGATGAGGAGAACCGCAATGAAGCGAGCGGGCATGCGCTGGGCGCTGGTGCTGATCGGACTACTGATCGTCGCGGGCTTGGCGGACCACGCTTCGGTGTTTGCAGCCGGGAAAGGCGATGTGAACTTCATCATCGGCACGAAGGCGCTCAAGAAATCGGACTGGGATCCGGTGGACAGCCAGGGAGCGTTCGGCGCCGAGGTCACCTGGGGCGGCGATCACTGGCCCATCAGGTTCGCGACCGATATTCTCGGCTCGAGCAACGGTAGCGATCTCCTCGGCACTCATTTCGACGGACAAACATCGGAGCTCGCCTTCGGCCTGCGCAAGATCTGGGAGCCGGGAGCCGCGCGACCCTATGTCGGTGGCGGCATCGCCCGGATTACCGCCCGCATCAAGAACGGGACCAACGAAGAGACGGACGCCGTGGTCGGCGGCTGGGTGGGAGGCGGTATCTTCTGGCGGCTCGGGTCGCGGTTCAACATCGGCGTCGCGGGCCGCGTCTCGAGAGGCAAGGTGACTCTTTCCGGCCAGAAGGTCGAGGCCGGCGGCACCTTCGTCGGCGGCATCCTGGGTTGGGGCTGGCCGGCGAAAAGATAGGCGCTTCGAGCCGGCGATCGCCGCCATGATTTCTGCTTGCACGACGTCCGACCGCGGTGTGCTCACATGGTGAACTTTTCCCGCCGGAGCGCCAAGAAACCGCTTGACAGCACTAGGACGTTTGGCGTATAGATTCGCCCACATCCCACCCTTCGATTGTCGGGAGGATTCGTCGGAGACATTTCCGACCCGAGCAGGGCTTTAGGCGGGGGAAGTCAGGGGCAAAGAGCGGGGTTGCAGAAATCGGGCGCTCCGGCCTACAGCCGGGGCGGGGTGTGATGGGCGGGGCCGTCATTACAACACCAGTGTCAAGATAAAAAAAAGAGAGGGGTAGCTCCGCTGAAGGTGACTACCCCCCGGGTTTGGCTGTGCGCGTGTGCACTCAGGAAAACCCTTGACTATTTTAGCAGGTTTCGCAGTGGGGGTGCTGCGACACCTGACTCAGTCTCGTTCCAGTCAAGTTGGCCTCTCTGGATGCCAGGGGGGCTTTTTTTGTCGTCGAGCGCCCAGAATTGAATCCGCATTTCAACGCGTCGATGGCGCGGGCCGGGAGACATCCAGATGAAAGGTTTCGGGGGGTTGGGGGTCGGCAGGGCTGTCCGTTCAGGCCTTGTATCGCTAGGTCTCATGCTGCTTCTGGCGTTCGGGATCGCTCCGATCGCCTGGGCCGCCTGCCAGGATGCGGACGGGGACGGATACGGCTCCCCGGCCAGCACGGACTGTCCTCACGACGCACTCGACTGCAACGACTCGGACGCGTCGATCCATCCGGGGGCGACCGAGCTGTGCGACGGCATCGACAACAACTGCGACGGCCAGATCGACGAGACGTTCGACGCCGGGTTCGACTGCTGGATCGGCGACCCGCCGGCCTGTGTCTTCGGCCAGGAGGGCGGCTGCTGTCTGACGAGGGGGGTCAAGGTCTGCACCGACGACCACACCGCGACCTTCTGCCAGCTCGGGCCGAAGGGCCTGCTGCTCCAGGCACCCGAGGGTCCCGCCGGTGACGCGAGCTGCTTCGACGGCGTCGACAACGACTGCGACGGTCTCATCGACCACAAGGACCCCGCCTGCCAGACCGCCGAGCTGTGCAACGGCTTCGATGACGACGGGGACGATCTCATCGACGAGGACTTTACCGGCGGACCGACGGGGCTCGGGGCTGTCTGCTCGGTCGGGATCGGGGCCTGCGCCAACACCGGCCAGTTCGTCTGCAACCAGACCCAGAACGGCACCGTCTGCAACGCCACCCCCAAGCCTTCCAAGGCCGAGAACACCCCCGCCCGGTGCACGGACGGCATCGACAACGACTGCGACGGACTGATCGATCTGGCCGATCCCGACTGCCAGAGTCCGGAAGTCTGCGATGGGCTCGACAACGACGGTGACGGGGTCGTCGACAACGGCTTCTTGACCGGCCCCACCGGTCTCGGGCAGCCCTGCACGGCCGGTCTGGGAGTGTGCCAGACCAGCGGCGTCTATGTCTGCAAGCCCGACCACACCGGCACGGCGTGCAGCGCCACCGCCGGGCTCGGCAGCGTCGAGGGACCGAGCGGACCGACCTGCAGCGACGGCATCGACAACGACTGCGACGGCTTGGCCGACGGCGCCGACCCCGACTGCAGCTCCGCCGCGCTCAAGGTGACCTGCGCCCTGCCATACATCAACAGCCCGTCCGGCAACGACTGCACGGGCAAGCAGAAGATCGTATTCAGCACCTCGGGCGCCGGTCCGGACGCCGTGGTCACGGCCGAGCTCCTCGCCCTCGACGTGCAGGGGAACGTCCTGGCGGACCTCCCCGTCAAGAACGGCGACGTCGCCCACCTGGCGAGCCGCCTCAGGTCCTCTGATTTCAAGGCCACGAACAAGGGCGTCAAGGGGGCGGACGAAGTGGTTTACGCGCCGGTTCCCCTGCTGCGCGTCACGGTCCAGGACGGCAAGAACAAGGCCCAGGCGTTCTGCTCCAACATCCCGTACCTCGACCTGCTGGAGCCGGCCAACACCGTCGTGACCCAGGCGGCGGGCGATCAGACGCACGTCCTGGTGGCCATCCCCCTGGTCAATCCGGCCAACCTGTTCATCAAGGTCGACGGGGTGAACCTGCTGTCGGGGCTCGGCATCGATCCGGCGGCCAAGTTCCCGGGCGGGCCGTACAGCGGCGACGTGCTGATCAACGGGAGCCTCGTGCACGTGACCGACCTGGTCGCGAGCAGCGGGGCCGTCGCCACCCCGGCCTCCAACACCCTGACGATGAACCTCACGGGGCTCGCCTGCGGCGGGCACGTGGTGGTGGTCAACGGGGTCAAGCGGCCCGGGTCGTACCCCGACTTCCCGGCCAACTACTGCGTCGTGGACGATCTGAGGGACAAGGGCACGTCGATGTCGTTCAGCATCGACATCACCACTCCGACCCCCGGCGAGGTGACGCCCGCCGTGCCGACGCCGGTCAAGGGGCAGGTCTGCGACGGCCAGGCGATCGCCAGCGTTTCCGTGAACGGCTTGTCGCTCCCGGTCTCGGGCGCGATTTTCATTCCCGGGGACGGTGAGAATTCCGGGGACACGTACAAGCTCCCGATCGACACGGCCCTGGGACAGACCAACGCCGCCCAGGACCTGGCGACCGGCGACGCCCCGCTCGGGACCTTCGACGCCGGGACGAACCGCCTGGTGGCCGACGCCATCGATGTCGCGGGGAACCGCACGTTCAAGTCGCTGCTGTTCGCCACGGGCGACGTGGCGGCGCCCGGCATCGGCGCCTTATCGAGCTCCTTCAGCCCGGATCTGCCCGACCAGGTGAAGAGCCTGATCCTGCAGAACCTCGCGCCCCAGGGCGGCTCGGTCGAGATCCCGAACGCCTTCGTGGTCGGTCTCACGCCCGCGGCGGTCCAGACGATCATCTCGGGCTTGACCGTCTCGGGCATCGGCGTGAAGTTCGACATCACCGAGAGCCAGCTCAAGGGGACCTCGGCGCCGAACCCGCCGACCACGGGCGTCTGCGAGGTGGATTCCAGCATCCTGTGCGCCCACGACACCGACTGCCCCGGCAGCACCAAGTGCGTCGTGGCCACGGTCACCACCAACGGCGAGGTGAAGGCCGAGGTGAACTGCCTGGCCTCGGTCTGCAACTGGATCCTGGACGGCCTGATCGCCATCAGCAACGGGATCTTCGGCACCCACTTCGACCCGGTGCTGGTCAGCTTCTCCTTCAGCCCCGACTTCACGGCCCAGATCGGCGCCAGCAAGCCGGACCCGATCAAGCTGAAGGACATGAAGGTCGACCCCCAGGTCATCCAGGCGTTCGGCGAGTCGCTCAAGGGCGATCTGGTGGACGTCCAGATCACCCCGGGCGGCCTGGCCGCCAGCCTGAAGGGCGAGTTCTCGACCATTACCAAGGACCCGTCGATCCCCGAGACCCCGGGCGCGGTGCTGACGCCGGCCCCGGCGCCGGGACCGCCGGTGCCGCCGGCGGGCAACGCCTACGTGCTCGTCGCGGACGACACGCTGAACCAGCTGTTCGCCAGCATGACCGCCGCCGGCAAGCTGCAGACAGGCTGCCAGCCGTCGGGCAAGACGATCGGCGATCTGCTGCCCACCGACTGCGAGACCCTGGCCGGTTCGAACGCCAACGCCACCGACCCCCGCCGTCGAGACGGCGCTGCGCCTGAACGACCTGGTGGTGGCGATGGTGGTGGACCGCGACGGCAACAACGCCCTGGAAGGGACGCTGGCGACCACGCCGAACTGCTTCTCGCCGTCGGCGACGACGACCGGCGACTGCAATCTGTTCGGGGCGTGTCTCGACCTGAACTTCCTGACCAGCATGCAGTTCCAGACCTGCGCCGACGGGAAACCCGGCTTCACGACCAACTTCCTGGGCGTGCAGGTGCTGCACCGCACGGCCGGCGTCGTGTGCGCCGCCACGACCGCCAGCGCCGACGAGACGATCACCGGCACGGCGGCCGAGAACAGCACCATCGACGTCCTGGGGAACCAGGTGCATGCCTTCACGCCGCCGGTGTGCGCCAGCGGCCTGACGCTCGACGGCTTCGTGAGCTTCGTGAACCCGAGGTTGATCGCGATCGACACGGATGGTGACCCGACGTTCCAGGATTATCTCGGCATCACGGGGGACATCGAACCCTGATCGCCGGGACGAGCGCGTTCCGTCCGGCCGCCTGACGGCGGCCGGACGAGTTCCCTGACGGACTGGCCTCCCCGAGTGCCGAAGACTCGGAGAGGCCAGTTTCGTCAGGAACACACTGAAAGGAGCCTCGAGATGGCCCCCACAGCGACGACCGGACCGCGGCCCGCGCCCCCGGTGCCGCCCGCGGACGCCGACAGGCGGGGACGGACGGTCCGCGAAGCGGTGGGCATGTCCACGCCGCGAAAACGTTCCTGGTGGAAGCCGGCGCTCCGCTGGACGCTGCGCGGCGTCCTGACGCTCGCCGCGGCCGCCGCGATGTTCATTCCCTACCCCTATCACACGGGCGGCTCCTTCCGGTTCCTGCCGGCGAGCCGCGTCGAAGTCCGCTCGGAGGTCGAGGGCCTGGTGGACAAGGTCCTGGTGCACGAGGGGGAGTGGGTGACGGCGGGGCAGCCGATCGCCCGGCTGTCGGGCCGCGCGCAGGAGAAGAACCTGAAGGCGTCCCAGGCGAAGCTCGAGGACCGGGCCGACGTGAGCACGGCCGAGACCAGCCTGGCCTGGAGCGGGCCGCGCGCCGAACGCTACGCGGTGCTGCACCGGCAGAACCTGGTGTCGGACCAGGACTACGAGAACGCCGTCCGGCAGCGGGACATCGACACGGCGATGCTCGAGGAGGCGAGGGCCAGCTTGAGGCTGGTCCAGAGCGGGGCGCGCCCGGAGCAGGTGCAATCGATCGAGGCCGAGATCCGCAGCCTGCAGGCGCTGGTGGACAACTACCGCCTGGACGTGGAGAGCGCCACGCTCAGGAGCCCGATCGCGGGATGGATCGTCACGCCGAGGGTGGAGGAGCTCGCCGGGACGTACCTGAAGCCGGGCCAGCGGGATCTCGTGGTGCAGATCGAGGACGCCAGGACCATCCGGGCGGAGGTCGAGGTGCCCGAGGAGGAAGTGACGGCCGTCAGCCTCGGCGCCGGGGTCGAGGTGGCCCCCTGGGCGTTCCACGACGTCACGTTCAAGGGCACCGTGGTGAGCATCGCGCCGGTGGCCGCGACCGACACCGCCGAGACCGGCACCGCGACCGTGCAGGGGCCGGCGCAGGGGGCGTCCCAGGTGGCCATGTCCAGCTCGACGGAACGAGTGGTCCGGGTGGTCACCGAGATTCCCAACCCGGACGGCCTGCTGAAGACCGACATGACCGGCTACGCCAAGATCGCGACCGGCGACCGGCCCGTATGGGACGTCCTGTTCCGGCCGATCATCCGCTGGTTCAAGGTGCAGGTCTGGTACTGGATTCCCTAGGAGCAGGCTCCTGGCCATGCGAGATTTCCGGATCATCTGCCTCACGCCGGCGGGCGCCGCCGATCCTGCGATTGCGATCGCCGCCTCGCGCGCCGGCGCCTGGGGCGTGCTCGACCTCGAGCTGGCCTTCGACGCGGCGGCCGCAGCCGCAGCCCTCCACCGGATCGATCGCCTCGGCCGGGCGCCCTTCGGCGTGAAATTCGACGGCCGCCGCGCCGCCTTCCTCGACGCGCTGACGCGCGATCTGCCCGAGCGGGCGCGTCTGGTCGTCCTGACGCCCGGCAATCCGGAGGAGCTCGCGGAACGCGTCCGCGGACTGCGCGCCCTGGGGGTCGAGGTCCTGCTGGAAGCGACGTCGCCGGACGAGGCGGCCCTGGGGTCGCGTCTCGGGGCCGACGGTCTCATCGCCAAGGGACACGAGGCCGCCGGCCGGGTCGGCGACGAGACGACGTTCATCCTGCTGCAGCGGCTGCTGACGCGCGCGGCGCTGCCGGTCTGGGCCCAGGGCGGCCTCGGGCTGCACACGGCCGCGGCGGCGTACGCCGCGGGGGCCGCCGGCATCGTCCTGGACGCGCAGCTCCTCCTGACCCGCGAGTCACCCCTGACGCGCGCGACCCGCGACGCCGTCGGCCGCATGGACGGCAGCGAGACCGCCCTGCTCCGGGGCGCCGGCGAGTCCTGGCGCCTTTACGACCGGGCCGGTCTGCAGCCCTGCGACGATCTGCGGCGCGCGGCGCGCGCCCTGTCCGCGCCGGACGCGCCGCCGGGACCCGGCGGGTCCGCCCTGCGACAGGCGATCGCGGAGCGCTGCGGCTGGGACGATCCGAAGCGCCAGGCGCTGGTCCTCGGCCAGGACGCCGCGTTCGCGGCGCCCCTCGCCCGGAGGTTTCGCACCGTGGGCGGCGTCATCGGGGGGATGCGCCAGGCGATCGACGCGCACGTGGCCGCCGCGAGGACCCTGCGGCCGCTCGACGAGAACGGCCCCCTGGCGCGCGCGCACGGGACCCGCTATCCCATCGTGCAGGGTCCGATGACCCGTGTCAGCGACACGGCCGCCTTCGCCCTCGAGGTCGCCCGGGGCGGCGGGCTGCCGTTCCTGGCCCTGGCGCTGATGCGCGCCCCCGAGGCGCGGGCTCTCCTGCAGGAGACGCGCCGCGCGCTGGGCGAGCGCCCGTGGGGGGTCGGCATCCTCGGCTTCGTGCCGCTGGAGCTGCGCCAGGAGCAGCTCGAGGTCGTCCGCGAGTTCCGCCCCCCGTTCGCCCTGATCGCCGGCGGCCGCCCCGACCAGGCCCTGGCCCTTGAGCGCGACGGCATCGCGACCTACCTGCACGTGCCGTCGCCGGGGCTCCTGAAGCTGTTCCTGGAGGGCGGATCGCGCCGCTTCGTGTTCGAGGGGCGCGAGTGCGGCGGCCACGTCGGGCCGCGCTCGTCGTTCGTCCTGTGGAACACCATGGTCGACACGATCCTCGAGTCGCTGCCCGCCGACAAGGTCGCGGAGTGCCATCTCCTGTTCGCCGCCGGCATCCACGACGCGCTCGGCGCCTCGATGGTGTCGGCGCTGGCCGCCCCGCTGGCCGAGCGCGGCGCGCGGGTCGGCGTGCTCCTGGGCACCGCCTATCTGTTCACGCGCGAGGCGGTCGCCTCGGGGGCGATCGTCGAGGGGTTCCAGGAGTCCGCGGTCCGCTGCGAGCGCACCGTCCTCCTGGAGACCGGGCCCGGCCACTCGACGCGCTGCGTCGACACGCCGTTCGCCGGCGCCTTCGAGAGCGAGCGGCGCCGGCTCCTGGCGGAGGGCCGCTCTCCCGAGGAGATCCGCAACGCGCTCGAGGCGCTCAACCTCGGCCGGCTGCGCATCGCCTCGAAGGGGGTCGATCGCAACCCGGACTACGGCCGCCTGCCGGGCGCCCCGAAGCTCCGGCCCCTGGCGCCCGGGGAGCAGGCGGCCGAGGGGATGTACATGATCGGCCAGGTGGCCGCCCTGCGCGACGCCACCTGCACGATCGAGGAGCTGCACCGCGACGTCGCGGTGGCCGGTTCCGACCGCCTGGCGCGCCTCGATGCGCCCGCGCTGGCCCGCGTCTCGACCCCGCGCCCGGAGAAGCCCTCCGACATCGCCATCATCGGCATCGGCTGCCTGCTGCCGAAGGCCCCGGGTCTCGCCGCCTACTGGGAGAACATCCTCAACAAGGTGGACGCCATCACCGAGGTCCCCGGGGACCGCTGGGACTGGCGGCGCTATTTCGACCCCGACCCGCGGGCGCGCGACAAGGTCTACTCCCGATGGGGCGGCTTCCTCGACGACGTGCCGTTCGACCCGATGCGCTATGGCATGCCCCCCGCCTCGCTGCCCTCCATCGAGCCGATCCAGCTCCTGACGCTGGAGACGGCCCGGGCGGCCCTGCAGGACGCCGGGTACCTCGACCGCCCGTTCCCGCGCCAGCGCACCTCGGTGATCCTGGGCGCCGGCGGCGGGATCAGCGAGCTCGGCAACCTGTACGCCTTCCGCTCGCAGCTCCCGACCTTCATCGACGCGCCCGCGCCCGAGCTGCTGTCGCGGCTGCCGGAGTGGACCGAGGACTCCTTCCCCGGCATCCTCCTGAACGTCGCCGCGGGCCGGGTCGCCAACCGCTTCGATCTGGGCGGCGCCAACTTCACCGTGGATGCGGCCTGCGCCTCGTCGCTGGCGGCGCTCTACCTGGCCGTCAAGGACCTGGAGACCGGCAGCAGCGACATGGCGCTCGCCGGCGGCATCGATACCGCCCAGAACCCGTTCATGTTCCTGTGCTTCAGCAAGACGCGCGCGCACTCGCCGCGCGGCCGCTGCCGCACCTTCGACGAGGGCGCCGACGGCATCGTGATCAGCGAGGGGCTGGCGATCCTGGTGCTCAAGCGCCTGGCCGACGCCGAGCGCGACGGCGACCGCGTCTACGCGGTCATCAAGGCGATCGCCGCGTCCAGCGACGGCCGCGACAAGGGGCTGACCGCCCCGCGTCCGGAGGGACAGGCCCTGGC
>WNGL01009612.1_pt1 | contig 11208 bp, 11 predicted proteins | sample 5400591 | NCBI WGS metagenome assembly WNGL01 (sample SAMN13153377, study PRJNA577476) | soil metagenome | isolation source: 80 cm soil or saprolite under Garry oak tree replicate 1 | place: USA:California | collected 2016-06-15
CCGTCAGCTTGTGCCGTACCGCGACCAGGCGGCGGTACGTGAGTTGGAGGCTGCCTTCCGGCAGCTCATCGGTGTGGCGGTCTAGCGGGTCGTGGCGGCAGACAACCCGAATCCCGTCAAGCAGGCTCGGGACACCTCCCACCTGCGAGAGGCCCTCGAACGTGCCTGCACCGAGCGCGGCCTGTCGCCCGTTGGAGCACAGCTCATCCACCGCTACAGCAATGCGGTCTACCTGCTTCCTGCCGAGAACGCGGTCGCTCGAATCACTACCGGCTCGGTGCACCGTGCCCGGCTCGCCCATGCAGCCACCGGCTGGCTGGCCGAGCGCCACGGCGTCGCCGCCACGCTGCCGCTCGCCGAGGCGGCGCCGGTAGAAGTCGGCCTCTCCACAGTGGTCAGCTTCTGGACTCACTATCCACAACCCGCGGCGAGGGCTGAGCCCACTTCGGTACACCTGGCTCGGGTACTCCGTCGACTGCACGCCGTCGGCGCGGTGCCGTTCGAGCTGGAACCCTGGCAGCCGCTTACCTCCTTGTCGGCGGCACTTGGCGACCCGGCCGCCCGCAGCAACCTTCCGCGCGACGACCTCGACTGGCTGGTCGGGTACGTAACGGACATGCGTACCCGGGTCCTCGCTCTGGAGTCTCCGCTCGGGCATGGCGTCATCCATGGCGACGCTTGGGCGGGCAACCTTCTGTGGAACACGGCGGCAGGCACCGACGCCGTGGTGATCGGGGACTGGGACTGGGTGAGCTACGGGCCGCGCGAGGTAGACCTCATCCCCACCTGGCACGCGGCCGCCCGCTACGGCCGGGGAGCGCATTGGTCGACGAGCTTTGCCGCCACGTATGGCTACGACCTGGCGACCTGGGAAGGCTTTTCGACCTTGCTCGCCATGCGTGACGTCGTACAGCTCACCGGGCCGCTGCGGCGGGCCGGCGACGGTCCCGAGTTTGCCGCCGCTCTTCGGCAGCGCTTCGACGCGATCAGGAGCGGCGACCGGAATGCCGTGTGGCAAGCGTGGTGAACCGGGCTCGATGCGGCAAGGTACCGGTCAGCCGCTTCAGGGATCCGGCGGCGCTCGGCTAGCTGATGCTCGGCTGCGGCACGCCGTTGCGGCAGGTGAAGCCGACCGTGACGTCGGTGACGAGGGCGTGCAGGGTCAGCCCGACCGAGCTGCCCGGCCCGCGGTTGATCCGCGTGGCGGTGAAGCCGGGTGCGGGGTTGTACCCGGTCAGTGTGGCGGTGCTCCCGACGCAGGTGGCGGTGACGGTACCCCCGACGGTGCTGACCGTGCGGGTGACCGCGCTCGGCACCGGGCTCGCAGGCAGGGTGCCGCCGCGCGTCGGCGCCGGCTGGGGATTCGGCGCCGGGTGTGTCGCCGGGCCGCCCGGTGCGGAGCCGCCGGCCGGAGCACCGCCGCCCGTGTCGCCACCGGCCGCCGCGCCACCGGCTGCCGCGCCGCCGGCAACGGCGGCTGCGGCGCCGCCACCGGGTACTGCCGGACCGCTGCCCGCGCCGCCCGGGTTGGTCGAGCTGCCGGTCGCCGTGGCGGACCCGCTGCCGGCCCCGGAAGAGGCCGGGCCGAGCGCACCCGGTCGGGTACCGCCGTGTGCGCCGCCGTGGTTGCTGCCGGCCGCCCAGAAGCCGGCGAGCAGGAGGATCACCAGCAGGCCCAGCGCGGGTACCAGCACGGCGGCCGCGCGGCGGCGACGCGGAGCCCGCTGAGCTGGTACCGAGGTCGAGCGCACCCAGAGCGCGGCACCCGGGGCCCGTCGCGGCACGATCCGGGTCTCGGCGTCCGGGTCGTCCTCGGCGGCCGCCCCGGCGAGCGGGGCACCGACGGCGATGTCGCCGGTACCCGCGTCGAATGCCACCGACCACCCGCTGGCGGTGCCGAGCACCTGGGCCACCGCGGCGGCCGTGGGCCGGTTGCCCGGATCCTTCGCCAGGCACTGCCGGCACACCTCGGCGACGGCGTCGGGTACTCCGGGCAGCGGCGGCATCGGGGCCGGCTCGGCGTACCGGTGCGCCTTGAGCATCTGTGTGACCGTCTCGGTCTGCCACGGCATCTGGCCGGCGAGCAGGCGGTAGAGCAGCAGGCCCAGGGCGTACACGTCGGAGGCCGGCACGACCTCGCCGCCGCCCAGCCGTTCCGGGGCGAGGTAGGCGGGGGTACCCCAGACCAGGCCCTGCGGCAGCTCGCTCGGGTCGCCGGCGACCGCGGCGATGCCGAAGTCCACGACCTTCGCGCCGGACGGGGAGAGCAGGACGTTGCCGGGCTTGATGTCGCGGTGCACCAGACCGCGTGCGTGCGCGGCCGCGAGCGCGGCGGCCACCTGCGCGCCGATCAGCAGGGCCGACCGTACCGGCAGCGGGCCGACCTTGAGCCGCTCGGCCAGGGTCGGCCCGGGTACCAGCTCCATGACGACGTACGGCACCCGCTCGCCCGACCCGGCAACCGACTCTCCGTAGTCGTGTATAGCCGTGATGTGCGGGTGGGACAGCCGCGCCGCCGTCCGGGCCTCGCGGGTGATCCATTCCCGCGCAGTCTGCGCGTTACCCTCCGGCCCCGCCACCACCTTGACCGCCACCTGACGGCCCAGTACCTCGTCGTACGCCCGCCAGACCGCGGACATGCCCCCGCCGCCGAGGGGCTCCACCATTCGGTACCGGCCACCGAGTAGCTGTTCCACGGGATCCACCTTGCAATGGATCTCATCCGTCCGCACGCGGACTGTTCCACGATGCGGGAAAACGCCTTACCCGCCTCAGGCGTGCTCGGGCTCGTCCCAGTCGGGCACATCGGGCAGGAAGGTCGATCCCGGCTCCTGGCTGTCGGCCAGGTCCTCGATGGCCGGGGGTACGTGCACCACCTCGTCCTCGGCGAGGACGTCGCTGGCCTCTTCATGCTCATCGGTCATACGGAGTGTCGTACCCGGCCGGCGGGCGCCACACACACCAAGATCTGCTCAGGTCCTGTCGCGGGCAACCGACGGGGAGTGGCATGAAGCCGGGATTCGCCGGCCAGCGCGACCTCGCACCCTGATCAGGGATGAAGGGGGTGTGGGCGTTGAAGACCACCGCACGGGTACTGGCCGCGATCGCCGCGCTAGGCGGGGCGGCGCTGCTCACCGGCTGCTCAGGCACGTCGGCGAACTGGCAGGCCGCCGGTACCACGCCGGGGCAGAAGGCGCCGGCCGGACCGTCGATCACCGCGCCGGCTGACGGCGCCACCAGCGTCCCTGCCGCCGCCGAGGTCGTGCTCGCCGGCGCCGACCCGAAGACCACCGTGACCCTGGCCGACGCCAGCGGTACCCCGGTCCAGGGCACCCTGCGGCCCGACGGCTCGTCGTGGGTACCCGCCGCTCCGCTCACGTGGGGCACTACGTACACGGCCACGGTCGGCCAGGCCGGCAGGAAGGTCAGCTTCACCACGATGAAGAAGCCGGACAACTTCGTCCGGGTCAGCACCCCGCTGGAGGACGACGCGGTGTACGGGGTCGCCATGCCCCTGGTCGTCAAGTTCGGCGAGGACATCCCCAAGGACCAACGGGCCGCAGTCGAGCGGCGACTCTTCGTCACCAGCGACCCGGCCCAGCCGGGTGCGTGGAACTGGTTCAGCGGTACCGAGGTGCACTACCGCACCAAGGACTACTGGCAGGAGGGCACGAAGTTCCAACTGCGCATCGCGACCGGTGGGCTGCCGATGGGCGACGGGGCGTACGGCGCCGATGACCTCACCATCCGCGCCTCGTTCGGCGACAAGGTCGAGATGCTCACTGACAACGCCACCAAGCAGATGACCGTCAAGGTGCACGACCAGGTGGTCAGGACGATCCCGGTCAGCCTCGGCAAGCCCAGCAAGCCGTCGTCCAGCGGGCACCTGGTGGTCATGACCAAGAACCAGTCGGAGCTGTTCGTCGGTACCGACCCCGGCGACTCGTACCGCACGACCGTCTACTGGACGCAGCGGCTGACCATCGGCGGCGAGTACATCCACGCGGCGCCGTGGTCGGTGGGGGACCAGGGCAAGCGCAACGTCTCGCACGGCTGCACCAACATGTCGACCGAGAACGCCAAGTGGCTGTTCGGCATCACGCACGTCGGCGACCCGGTGATCGTGACCGGTACCGAGTCGAAGCTGGAGTGGGGCAACGGGTACACCGACTGGGACCGCTCGTTCGACGAGTACGCCCAGGGCAGTGCGCTCCCTCCGGCGGGCCCGGCTGCCTCCGCCTCGCCGAGCCCGTCCACCAGCAACTGAGGTCAGCGCAGGTAGCGCTGCGCCACGACCGCCGGCTGCTCCAGGACGCGGCCGGCGGACGTGTCCCAGGCCAGCCGGACGAACTGGGCGTGGGTCCAGGCCAGCGGCGTCGCCGAGAACGTCGGGGTGCCGGGGACGAAGCCGTCGGTACCGGCCGGTGGCTGGTTGTCCCATACCTGTTCGGGAAGCATGAGGCCGGGACCGGCGGCGCGAGCCATGGCGGTTAGCTGCACTCCGGCCCCGGCCGGCTGACCGGCCGCGATCTGGTACTCGCCGCGCTCGCCGTTGAGCAGCGGCCAGGCGCGACCGAGCGTGATACGGGAGTCCGGCGGCAGCGGGAACTCCCACGGGTCGCCGTTGCGCTTCTCGCCGTACCCGTCGAACGACGCGCGGTGCCAGTAGAAGCCGCGGGCGGTGGGTACCCCGAGCTGGGCGTCGACGACGCCGAGCGAGTTCAGCACGGCCGGGTCGGTGGCGGGGAGCACGCCGAGCCGGACCAGGTCCAGGAAGCTCGGGTCGACCACCGCACGCTGGTCCACATTGGACGGTCCGCTGTCGCCGATGCTGTACGTGGTACCGGCGTCGGGGTTGCCGTCCTTGGTCAGCCGCAGGAAGTACGGCCCGGCGGAGTACGGCCCGGTCGTCGTGACGGTCCAGCCCTTGACGTTGGCCTGCCAGGCGTCGGCGGTGGCCTCGTAGCGGGCCGCGGACGCCGCGTCCCCGTTGGCCCGGGCCAGTACCGCCGCGCACACCAGACCGGCGATCTCACTGGCGATCGTGGCGGGGGAGTAGCCGGACTGGTTCTCCCAGCGCTCCTGCGGCGTCCATGGCGCCCGGTTGCCGTCCTGCTCGAACCCGACGATGAAGTCGGCCGCCCGCTTGACATGCGCCCAGGTGGCCGCGTCGGTACGGCCGAGCTGGTAGGCCAGCACCATCGGGAAGGCCACCTCGTCGAGTTGCAGGCCGGTCCAGACCGGGGTGCCGTCGACGCTGGAGTTCTGCGGGAACGAGCCGTCCGGCTTCTGCTGCACGGTGAGCAGGAAGTCCAGCGCGCGGTTCGCGCCGCCGGTGTCGCCGGCCGCGATCAGCGCGGTGGCGATCTGGTACAGGTCGCGCGACCACACCAGGTGGTACGGCGCGGACGGGTCCTGGCTGCCCCAGATCCACGGCATGTCCGGCGCGGCGACGAAGGCGCCCCGGTGGGTCTTGTCCTCGCTGGCGGCGAGCACCATCGTGGATACCCGGTACAGGCGGCGCTGGTCCTCGTCGCGCAGGGCGGACGGCGGGCTCTTGAGGTGGGCGAGATAGCCGTGCCAGCCGGCGGCGTAGTCGCGCGCCACGTCCTCGAACCCGGTCCGCAGCGAGGCGCGCGCCGTGCTCGACGCGGCACCGGCGGTGCGGCCGAAGCCGAGCGCGATGGTCGTGTGCGCGGCCGCGAGGCGGGCGGTCTGCACGAGGTTGCCGGCGGAGGCGGAGGTGTACTGCCAGTCCATCCGGCCGTCGGCGAGCAGGTCGGTCCAGCCGTCGCTGGTACCGCGGAAGCCGTTGGAGGTTGCGGTGAAGGCGGGCGAGCCGACGAGGGCGGAGGCCGTGGGCGTGGTCGCGTCGGTGGCCACCAGCGCGTCGCCGGCGGTACGGCCGGAGTCGTCGTTGCGCGTGTTGCCCAGCGCCGGGTCGTAGACGGCGTAGAGGTCGAACCGCTCGCGCGCATCGAAGCCCACGTCGACGAGGACGGTGGCCCGGGCCGGGTCGGTGACGTACGTGGCGGTCAGCCGCCAGCGGCCGGCGCGCTCGGTGAAGGTCTGCCGGTACGTGAGGCTGGCCGGGTCGGCGAGGCTGGTCTCGACGCGCGCCGCGTCCTGCGCGCGTACCGCGTGGCCGTGCCGGTCGGCGACGACGAACTGCAAGGTGCGGGCGCTGGGCGTACCGAGGTCGGGGTAGTAGATCTCGCCGAGCCCACCCTCCTTCTGCACGGTCAGCCACACCGTGCTGGCGGTGGTGGTGGAGGTACCGAAGCCGGACTTGTCGGCGGGCAGGAAGTTCTCGGCGATTCCGGGCGCACCGGGAGCGGGACCGGTACCGGCGGCACCGGCGCGACCGGGGCGAGGACGAGGATGGCGCCGGTCAGCCCGGCGACGAATAGACGGGACCGCATGACGCTGCTTCCCCCGGTTCAGCCCGCGCCAAACGGGCCGGCCATGCCATCGGGTGGTGGGGTCCGAGTCCGCCGAGGGCCGGCTGCCGGCCGGGCGGGGCAGCGGCGCTGTCCCGCCGGACCAGCTCGGCCGGGATCCGTTCGACCCGTGGCTCCTCGCTGCATTGGCTGGGTCCGATGTTCGACCCGAAGCTGACCCGGTACTGGGGATCGTCCCACGTGGACAGTGCCGCGGAGACGGTACTGGCGCTCGTCAAGCAGTACGCGTCCACTGTGGACGGTATCAAAGTGTCACTGCTCGACGAGGGGTTCGAGGTGGCCCTGCGCCGCCGGCTGCCCGACGGGGTCCGGCGGCCAGGGCGGGCGGATCGCCTGCTTCCAGGTTGCCGACTGGCTCACCCCGCTGCCGGCCGGCGTCCTGCTCGGCCGCGGGCTGCCCGGCGAGGGATGCGTGCAGCTGCGTCGGTTCCGCGAGGCGGTCGACGCGGCCGGATACGCCGGGCCGGTCGAGGTCGAGGTGTTCCACGCCGACGTCTGGACGCGGGCGGGTGCCGACGTTCTCGCGGCATCCATCGCCGGCTATCTAGAGTATATGGCGTGAGCGAGCGTCAGCGAGCGAACCATGGGCTCAGCAGCGGGCGTGAACGGGGCCTCCGAGCGGAACGCGAGGAGGCCACGTGAGCGAGCGTCAGCGAGCGAACCATGGGCTCAGCAGCGGGCGTGAACGGGGCCTCCAAGCGGAACGCGAGGAGGCCACGTGAGCCCTAACGGGGCGCGCTACCGCCCGGGTCAGCGCACCGGCCACTATGAGAGCTTCTACCAGCGGGCCAACCATCCGACCCGGCCGCTGGCGTTCTGGATCCGGTACACCATGGTGAGCCCGGACGGCCGGCCGGAAGCGGCGATCGGGGAGCTGTGGGCGGTCTTCTTCGACGGCGAGACCGGCGCGCACGTGGTGGCCAAGGAGGAGTACCCGATCGCCGCGTGCGACTTCGCCGCCGACTCGCTCGACGTGCGGATCGGCGACCGGACGCTCGATGCCGGCCGCCTCACCGGAACCTGTGGCCCGATCTCCTGGAACCTCACCTACTCCGGCGACGAGCAGCCGCTGTTCCTGCTGCCGGACCGGATGTACCGGGGCGGCTTCCCGAAGGCGAAGAGCCTCGTCGGGCTCCCGCTCGCCCGGTACCGGGGGCGGCTGCGCGTCAACGGAAGCACGGTGACGGTGAAGGACTGGGTGGGCAGCCAGAACCACAACTGGGGCAGCCGGCACACCGACCGGTACGCGTTCGGCCAGGTGGCCGGGTTCGACGAGGCGCCGGACGGCTTCCTCGAGGTCGCCACCGCACAGGCGCGGATCGGGCCGGTACCCACGCCGTTCGTCACGTTCCTGGTGCTGCGCCACGAAGGGCGCGAGTACCGGTGCCGGGCGGTGCGGACCCGGCCCGGGTACGGCGACCTCGGCTGGAGCTTCGCGGCCGCGAAGGCGGATGTCACCGTCGAGGGCCGGATCTCGGCCGCCGCCGGGTCGTTCGTCGAACTCGCCTACGTCAACCCGTCCGGCGGCACCAAAGCCTGCCGCAACACACAACTCGGCCGGTGCGAGCTGACGCTCACCGATCGGGTCACCGGCACCCGCCGGATCCTCACCGCGGCGCACCGGGCGCTGTTCGAGATCCTGCGGTGACGACCCGGCGGTCGTCCGGCAGCCGCCGCGTCAGGCCGCGCCGGACCGGCGCCTCGGTGTCCGGCGCCGGTAGCCCTGCCACCAGCCGGTCGAGCGCTTGCTTGAGCGCGTCCAGCCCGGCGCCGGTCGCCCCGCTGACCGCCACGGCGTCCACGTCCCCGAGCGCGTCGAGCGCGGCCAGATGCTCGGCGGACTGCGGCATCCAGCCCTCGTCCGCAGGCGACGACCACGAGCGCGGCCGGTACCGGTCCCACGCCCGCGAGCATGTTCGGCACGAAGTGCTCGTGCCCGGGTACGTCGACGAACGCGATCACCGCGCCCGACGGCAGCGTGGTCCAGGCGAAGCCGAGGTCGATCGTCATGCCCCGCCGGCGCTCCTCGGCCCACCGGTCCGGCTCCATGCCGGTCAGTGCCCGCACGAGCGTGGACTTGCCGTGGTCCACGTGTCCAGCCGTGGCGATCACGTGCACGCGAGGATCGCCTTACGCAGTACCGGATCCTGCGCCGGTGGGACCGTCCGCAGGTCGAGCAGCAGCCGGCCCCGCTCGACCCGGCCGAGTACCGGCGGATCGCCGAGGCGCAGCGGCTGCTGGTACCCCTCGGGTAGCGACAGTGCCCACGACGGCAGCCGCAGCCCGGGCGCGCCGCCCCCACCGACCACCGCGACCGAGGGCACCACCTCCGCCATCGGGAGGTCCGCTTGCAGCGCGCGTATACGAGCCTCCACTGTGGACGGCACGGCCCGCAACGCCTGCCAGGTCGGGGTTTCCGGCCCGCGCAGGGTGGCCTCCAACGCGGCGAGGGTCAGCTTGTCCACCCGCAGTGCCCGGGCGAGCGGGTGGCGGCGCAGCCGCTCCACCACCTCTGCCTGCCCCAGGAGAAGGCCGGCCTGCGGGCCGCCGAGCAGCTTGTCCCCGCTTGCGGTGACGAGCGCCGCGCCCTGTCGCAACGCGGTAGCGGCGTCCGGTTCGCCGGGCAGCAACGGGTCCGGTACGAGCAGGCCGGACCCGATGTCGACGACGACCGGTACCTTGAGGGCGGCCAGGTCGGCGACCGGGACCGCCGAAGTGAACCCGGTGACGACGAAGTTCGACGGGTGCACCTTGAGCACGAAGCCGGTCGCCTGACCGATCGCGTTCGCGTAGTCGGCGAGCGCGGTGCGGTTGGTGGTGCCGACTTCGCGCAGCCGGGCGCCGGTCGAGGCGAGCAGGTCGGGTAGCCGGAACCCGTCGCCGATCTCGATCAGCTCGCCGCGGCTGACGACGATCTCCCGCCCGGCCGCGAGCGCGGTCGCGGCGAGGACGAGCGCGGCGGCGCCGTTGTTCACGACGTGTACCGCTTCCGCGTCGGGCACGGCCGCGGCGAGTGCGACGAGGGCGCTGCGACCCCGGCGCGCCCTTCGCCCCGTCGCAAGATCGAGTTCCACGTCGGTGTGCCCGGCGGCAGCCACGACCGCGTCCACGGCCGCGGGGGACAGTGGCGCCCGGCCCAGGTTGGTGTGCAGGACCACCCCGGTCGCGTTGAGTACCGGGCGCAGGCCGGCCGCGCGCGCCGGCAGCGTGGCGGCGGCGATGGTCGCCACGTCCTCGGGCGCGATCTCGCCGCGCCGGGCGCGCTCCTGGGCGGCCGCGACGACCGCCTTGACCGTGCCGCGGCCGAGGGTCGCCGCGGCGGCGACCAGGCGCGGGTCGGCGAGCACGACGTCGGTCCGCGGTACCCGGCGCCGCGGATCATCCGTCACCCTGCCCCTCCTCCCCGAGATCTTGGACTCCTGGACCCCCCTGGCGGGGTGCAAACGTCCAAGATCTCGCGATCCGGCGCCCCGGCCGGCCCGGGCGTGGAGCGCCCCCGGCCGGTCCGCCCGCCCGGCGGATCCGGGCTGGCGGAGGCGGACGGGAATCGAACCCGCCTGGCCCGGGTCCCGGGCCACACCGGTTTTGAAGACCGGGATCTACCTGCCCTATGAGCAGCACAAATGCCGGACCCGTACCGGGCGTTGCCGCCCATTTGCCATCATGCCCCAGCCGTGGCAGTTGCGCTTCGCCCGGAGTAGACGGGCTTGGCGGCCGCCCGGCGAGGCATATGGCCGCGACGGTGTACTGGCGCGGAGTCTATCTTGATCGCGTGGTCCTCCAGATCGACACCGCGCAGCCGCTGCTCCGCCCGAGTCAGCTCACTGCCCTCGTACACGCCGTCCGTGACGCAGACCGCCACGATGAGCACCGGTGGATCGAGTGGAAGTCTGGTCTGGACCTGGCAGCGGCTGCCGGACAGGGACATGTTGCCAAGACCGTGTTGGGGCTAGCCAACCGGCAGCCCGCCGCCGCTGCCCAACACGTAGGCGGATACGGCTATCTCCTGGTTGGCGTTGAGCCCGGCGCGATCACCGGTGTGACTCCGGTCGATCCAGAGGTTCTCGTCGGTCAACTCCGCGCCGCTGTCGGCGATGCGGTCCGTTGGAACCCGGAGTACGTAACCGTCGATGGCATCCAGGTTCTCGTCGTGATCGTGGAGCCGCCTCAACTTGGTGATCCTATCCACTGTCTACGCAAGCAACTCGACCGCCACCAGCCGGGCATGATCTTTGTCCGGCACACTGGCCGCACGGACCCAGCCACACCCGCTGACATAGACATGCTGACGGCCCGGGCGCGCGAACGGACGGCGAGCCTGCACATGACCGTCGCCGCCGCCCCGCCCAGGATCGAGACCCTGCCCGACATCCTCACCGTCGCCGAGCAGTGGATCGAGCGGCGCCGGCCAGCCATGCTTGCCGCGCGATACCAGTCGTCCGCCTGGCAGTCGACACGGGGTAAAGACTTAAGTGGCTTTCTGTCACCGGGGTTCGACCCTCTCGGCCCTACGGTCAAGCCGGACAGGCGTACGGAGGAGGAGTACACCCGTCAAGTCGAGGACTTCTTGGAAAGGGCGAAGAATGCGCTCGCGGAGCGGGCCCTTTGGGCAGGGTCACGGCAAAGTCTGTTTCTGCTGTTCGAAAGGCTGTTGATCTAGGTTGGCGAGCCTAGATTAACAGCTGATCAACACGCTCCCGACTGGTCTGATGGCCACGGACCCAGCCGCGAGCGCCGGTGTACCGCG